>Ga0179593_1405314_pt1 | contig 16239 bp, 16 predicted proteins | sample CZODoug2_1_08_16_FD_185931 | JGI IMG/M metagenome (GOLD analysis project Ga0179593, IMG submission 185931) | Vadose zone soil fungal communities from Angelo Coast Range Reserve, California, USA - CZODoug2_1_08_16fungal (PacBio error correction) | ecosystem: Environmental > Terrestrial > Soil >...
GAGCCCCGGGGGCAAAGGAGGGAGGGGTAACGGGGGCAGACCACGAGACCGTGGGACCAGAAGTTCCCTATCGACAAAAGGACTTTCACGTTAGCAAAACAGGACACGGATGGATCGGTAGAGAGTGCAACCCGAGGACTTTCAGGAATTGCCCCGCACCGGTTACAATGGATTACGCACCTAAAGGCGCCCTTTTGGGGGGGGGAAACAAGTCAAGATATCACGAAGTGGGCATGCGATGACGTGGGAATGGTGCTTCTCAAAACCAGACTATCCTTGGTCCTATGGTCTGTTTTAGTACCTAGGAGAAAAACGATCAAACTCGTGTCCCTCAAGGTGGGAACTGAAATGGCGACCGCGCTCCTGGTGCCTGATCATAGTTCCGAGGTTGGGGGTTTGTCTAGACACAGCAATTCTTAAGAGGAAATGAGGGCAAGCTTTTCCTGGGTAACTAAATGGAAAACATTTATTCATCAGCAGCCCTCAGGAAAAAACAAGGGCGTACTTTATTAGGCATGAAGTGGGAAAGGGGGAGTAATACCACTAGGGAATGGGGAAGCTGACCTGGTTTGTGGGTCAGGAAACTCCAAAGATTGGGACGGGGTTGATTTCCACCACCCCCTGGTTTAAAGTATACTGTGAGGGGCCAGGAGGCAGTCCGGGTTCGTGCCAGACCCTACTAATTATACTCACCTGAGATGACTGAAGCACTAGACCTCCCGCACTAGTAGTAGGTGCAACGAACGGGACCTTAGGGTTCCATTTATCGGACTGGTTTTGTTGTTCGGGAGATGTGCAGAAAACGGACCCGGTTGAAACACCCATGTAGGGAAGGCATTGGGGTCAGATCACCACATGAATTGACTGGTAGCCCTATGGTAAATGGGGGCTCTTTCCGAATCCACACGAAGCGGTCTTTGAGGGGGAGGCGGACGTCTCAAAAACTCAGGGGAAAACGGTTGATGCGTAGGTCGACCCCCAGAAAGGGCAGGGTAACACCCGTTACTGGTAGAGTCATCAAGCCACGAGAATGTGTAGCCACCACAGCAGTGTTCGAGGGTCGCCCAGGTGAGTGGGCTATAGAAAAGCTGGAGGCGAAATACAAGTCTTGAAGGGCGAGTGTAAGGGGCTCCCGCAGTGGGGGGCCCCCAAATTCCAGTCTAACCCCTAATTTTCTATCTCCTCAAATATTTGGCGGAAGTCTCAATTTGAAAGATCCAACCCAGTGCGGAATCTTGCTTATTCCTGGAAAAACGGCGGTGAACACCAACATTGGGAGATAGAATAACTACAGTATAACCCTCGTTGATCAGGCGTTCTCTGTAGTGCTCAACCTTCTGGCTTTCGTCACCATAGACCTTGGGGAGCGCGCCTGATCGCGTCGGAAATCCCTTTATACATAAAGGAACGGAGACACCTTGCCCGGACTGGGTGGGCTAGTCGATAAGGTACCTGGTTAAAGGGAGAGGGGGAAACTAGTCTGCTTGGGGGACGAGATCGCGCCCCCAGTCAAGTATTGGGGGGGTTCAACCCATCATGACGGGGGGGGGCACTCATAGTAACCAAGTGGGTACCTCGTCGGGGAGAAAAGCGGAATTAATGCAGCCGATCCAAAAAAAGGGGGTAACAGAATCCTCGGACGTTGCCCGGAGAAACTCATCCTTTCTTAACGTGGTAACGACGATTCAACCTGCGTTGGGGATACGCAAGGAGGAGCGATGTGCATGGTATTCGCACTGAACTTACCTAGCTGTACTGAAGGAGCCCGTCCACTGTCTCGTTAACGGAAAGGAGGGAAAGGTTAAGCTGGGGGGGGGGTTCTCAACTGTGGGGGATTCTCTCCTGCTACTGGGCAACTTCAAATGAATCAAAAGCATCCCTAGTCCAATCTCACTAATTGGGGCCCTTACTTGAATTTTCGAAGAAGGGGATGGTCGCCTCGAAGCTCCTAGTGGAGAACCACCAGGAGTGCACTGGTCGTAAAAGGGGCGACAATGCTTGGGAACCACTCCGATCAAGCAAAGAAAAGGGTTATTAAAATATATAGGGTACGAATTGGCCCGTGCACGACAGTGCCCCTAGCTGAATTGGATCTTTAGGATTGAGCAGCCGCACCTTAGAAGAAACAGCCGCACCGGATGAGGAGGTTTTACCGTGGCGAAGATTCCTCAGCAGGTGGAACTTCCGGGGCGACGGCTCCAGACAAGTGAAAAACCAAGACCGAAGGGCCCGCAATCAGCTATGATTCAACCGAAACGCCGCGAGAATAGGCCGGCGGGAGGGGGTAGTGGCAATACAGTCCACGATGGGGTCACTTTGTCCCTCATGGGGTCATTCACCGGGGGAGGTCCACAAATTGGGTAGAAGCTTTCAGTAAAGCGCCTGAGACGAGGGGGACCACCTTCTGAGCCGGGGGGGCAGTTCTGCCCTGTCAAATGAAGGAGCCACGAAATACTGAATAACTTCTCTTATCTGAGGGGGAAGAACCGACGAGAAGCCGTAGGACACATCGCTAGCGTAGCAACAAGAGCAAGTTGTTCTTTAGACCAAAGAGTTTCTTTCAGGAGCGAGCCGGGGGGCGCAAGGGGGCCAGGCGAAATACCGAGCATGAGTCAGAAAAAGCCAGCGCCACGATGGCTGTGAGCGGAAAAGAGGGATTTCTCACGAGAAAAGGGGAAGGAACAAGTGGGGGGGCGGTCAAGTTTTTGTAGGGCATCAATTGGTCATCCGGGCTACTGAAAAGGAGGAGGCCAGTCCGAGGGACCGCAGGTGGGCACACTTAGCCTTTGCACTTAAGAGATGCAGTCCGAAGAGACCTGGGAGACACTCGGAGAAATCTCAAGCAACAACTCACCTGCTTCGGACCATAAATGAAGAAAAACTGCCGTTTGATCTTTTCTGAAAAAACCGGTGAAAAAGGGTCAGAACCACGGTTGCGGACCCTCCCTGAAAAAGGGGGGGCCGACCACATCCTTTACCCACAAGGGAAGTGGGTTAAAAATGATAGACGTCCATTCCTGGCAACGGACCAAGAACCGGCTGGAGGAGAAGCAGTTCATAGGGCGAACTATGTGGGGGTTAGAGACCTGCCTGGCACAGGGGTTGTGGGGAAAAGGGCTGAAATCCCGCAACAAAGACAAAAAAAAAAAAAAAAAGAAAAAAACGCCGTGAGGGGGAGGGAAATCAAATAAGTAAGCCAAAGGGCGAGGCTTCTACTACGGCGTTCTTATTTGCTCGCCTGAAACCCTGTCCTCAAAAAGGGGAAAGAGGTAGTGGCTTAAGTGATCCATTCAGATTACCTGACGGGTGAACGGGACCTCTCTCCAAAACAGGGGGTTTGGTCTAGACAAAGGATTCCCACAACGACCGCATGGAGTTTATTATGCGCAAAAAGATCATTTCAGGATCAAAAAAAACAGATTTATCAGCAGACCGATCCCGGATGGTCCTGCTTTACTGGGGGGGGCTAAAGCTACTCCTGCTTAAGGGGAAGAAACGGGACCATGCAGTGAATCCGCGAGTTCGCCCCTAGTTTCTTGGCTCCGAGGGGGGGGGTACTACTTGCTCTGATTCCCACGCACGCAGGGGGGAAAAAATCAGCTGCTGAAGGAAGACACAGACGGATCAATCTTTCTCATGGAAGACTGGAACATGCCATCTCCCTTTATCTGGGTCCAGGAAGAGAGCATTTGTATAAAAGAAAGATCTTTCATAAGATAGGCTGGGCTGAGAACCACTTTTTAGATTGTGGTATCCTCCATCGAAAAAAATTAGGGTAGGCACTCCGGAAAGGCGGGGAAGAAAGGCAGAAAGCCATCCGGGTCCGGGGAGTAAACCTTCCCCGGTTTAGAAGTATTTTCCTTGTTGGGGGCCCTCGGGGGGGCCGGTTCGTACGACACTCCAAAAAGGGAGAATGGGGAAATCAGAGAGAAAACACAGGAGAGGATAGATATTGAGAACCTTGACTGGGGTCTCGTGACCAGAACAAAGGAAAAGGGGGCAACAAGCCTCGCACGTGGCCGAGGAAAAAAAAGTGGGAATACGGCCACGGGGGAAAAGAAATATGGTCACCCGTAGGAGTATTAGAGTCACAAAGAAGGGTCCGGGGGAAAAAAACCTCTACTGGGGCGCGGAAAAAATGGGGGGGAAAAACCGTTGGGACCATCGGATCCCATGTCCGAATTAATCGAGTTTGGATGTGATTCTAAAAGGAACGGACATTAACAAAAGGCCAGGGTGCGTGGGGGCAAACCCGGAGCAAAACCTATTACCTCCCGCTCGTGAGTCAAGGGAAGGCCGGGAGTGAGCCCTGGGAGGGATGCTCCCTGAAGAAGTCCATTTGTCGCTCACAAAAAATCCGGGCATCGGGGGATCTCCAGTCCGAGCCAGTCTCCCATTCTCTAAATCAGCAGGGGGGACTGCCTTCCTCGCATGGGAACTCGACGGGATCGGCATGCGAGATGAGGAAAAAAAAGAGGAGGTTTTGCCCTTCTCTCCGTGCCCGCAGATCCCCTCATGAGGTCAAAAACTGAGGGAGGGGCACATGGATTGTCGGCGGGTGCGTAGAGTCCAGTTCGCTAGGAGGAAAGAACGCTCTAAAATCTACGGGCAGAGTACATAAGACTAAACGAATCACCTCAAAAAACGGGTCGTTCTGAACAAGAACCATGGGAGCGGTGGATCGAGATCTGCGGTTTTCTTCTTTTCAGAACCTCGCCATTTTTGACCCCCATCAAGTCCAGCCAGAGACCCCACACGAGGGGGGTGAAGTTTGACCCGAATTCAAAGTAATCACCCTGCCGGCTGACTCCCTAGGGGCAACTCCTTTTTCAAGAACACGGGGTAAAACAAAGACCAGTACGGTTTGCGGCCTAACACTTTGAGGGAGCACCCCGTTCCTGCCTTAAAAAAATCAATGACGAAGCGGATGTCATCCAGCAGAGGGTGGGGGGATAAGGGGGACACCTTTTCGGGGGGGGGACCCCAAGCTGGAGGTAAGCCAATGGGAAAGGGAGGGAACTGAATGAAGGGCTAAAGCTAGACCGGGGGTGTTTAAAGGCCATTCCACCCTACTGGTTCTCGTAAAGGGAAATTGATAATTGAACCGCAGGAGTCACCAGGGGTTCTAATTCTTAGTCAGGGGGATTGGCTATTTCACAAAACCCTTTTTATGGGTTTCTAAAGGGACCATCCCTACAAAGTTGAGGGGAAAACCAAAACCTTGATCAGGAATGATTATGCTGAAAAGTGTCTCATCTTCTGACTGGGGAGGAGGAATATCTTCCTGTAAAGAAGGGGGACCTGAGAGGATGGGTCGGCCTACCTCCTCCGTCAGGATCAACCGTCGGGAAAGGGATTTGTCGAGAAAGTAGGGGGGATCAGGGGAGTGAACATCTAGCGTGCACGTCCGGAAGAAGCTCCGTAGTATCCGGTTACCCCAGGATCATTCGCCTTGGGACCCAAAGATAATTAGGGGGGATAATCATTGGGCCAGAGCTCCCAGTCTTGCCGGTTTTTCGAGTCAGGAGGTGGGACCATTCCATCGGGCATCATCTCCCAAGGGCTATGCCATCGCTCAGAAAAAAGTGGTCCCATTATCCTGGGAAAGGGTCCCAAGATGGCGGGGGCCCTGCTCTTGATCTCCCTATTTGTCCAACCCAGCTGTCCCTCACTCCTTCACTTCACAGAAATCTCGGACGGCGCTCAGGGAAGGGGGGGATCGATGATGAAGGATATGAAGCCCTTCTTGGTTTGGGGGAAGTCGTATTCTTATCCGAACTAGTTGAACTCGGCAAAAAGGAACTTATACAGAGTCCTTCCCGAAAGCTCCTTGGGGGGGGATCGTTGGCTTGCGGGGTTACTTTTCGTCGTTTTATTTCTGTGCAAGAAGAAGGTCGTTTCTACCGAAGTGCGAAAGGACGTCCCTTCGTTCTAAAACTACAAGCCTCTAACAAAAAAAGTGTATGAGATGAGGGAGGGTCGAGGAAACGAATGGGGTCCGAAAGGCTACTTCCTTCCTATTTTCGGAAAACCATCAGCTTTAAAAAAACAGCCAGCACAACAACACCTCCAACCAAGTCATTACTTTCAAGGGAGGTTTCTTTTAGAGTGGTTGAATCTGTGGGTAAGTTTAGCCTTAAAAACTGTCCATCACTTGCGAAACCCAGGAAAAAAGGAATTTGCCGGGAAATTTAAGGAAACGGGGGATTATAATCATCCGATCGGAACGGGCCGTTTCAGGAGCAGAGTGCTTGTGGCAATCGCGTGAAGGAACAACAGCCGATGGCTGGTCAGTTCCGGTACTCCTATGATAGTAAGGTGCGCGTCAAAAACGGGGGGGGGGTAGAGATGAATTAAGAGGGGGGGAAAAAAAAATCAAACGGTGAAAACCTGGGGAATGTACTATGAGGGGGGCAAAGGAAAAGTTCGTCGTGGTGGCCCTCAGAGAAAAGGAAGTGGTTTAAACGGAGAATAGATATGTAACAACCGACGAGACGCTTCACAGCAAAGATGAACGCTTAAAAAAAGATAAGAGAAAGAAAAAACACCGGAAGCCAGGTAGAAAAAATGTTTGGGGAACTGCGGTCGAGATCAAGCAGGTCGCAGCGGACGAGAAGTGGATCCCGCATGAAAAACGAAGGAAGGCCGAGGAAAGCACGGGATGGCTTTGATGCAACTGCTGACCAGGGGATGGGGGATCCCGCTCTACCCAGGAAAAGGGGGGTGGTGTTGAAAAAACTTTAAGGGGGGGAAGGGACTTTCTACAAATTTTGGAAAAGGTCGCCGCCAGCGGGACAGAAAAGGAGGGTTCCCATGGCCAAGTTGCCAAGGAACAAATTACGGATCACTGATGATTTCGCGGTAACGACCAGGGGCGCACGCCTGTTCTCGATGCACACGCACCGGCTGCGGGAAAAAGAAAAAAGCTATACCAGAAATGCGAGGGGGAGAAACTGCAGAGGGATGAAACTTGAAGCGTTCGGCCGGGACGGGGAACCGGCCCTTTGCGGGGGGGGGGAAAACTCCAAGCCGGGACTGCTGAAAAAAGGTGGGTAACCGGAATTAAGACGTACATTCCCGGATAAACAGCTCTCCCTTGGTGTGTCTGCTTACAGGGAATGATAGGGAAAAAGGCTATGATAGGGGTGGTAAACTGTCCTGCACGTGGGTGTGGGTGAACAAGGCTCTGGATGAAGGGGACAGTCAACCGAAGGGAAGGGTTATCCAATTGGAAGAGTGACACCCAAGGGTAAGAGTCAGGGATACTAAATACTCTGAATGAAGGGGGGGGTGGCTCAAGGGGGAACTTCCTCCAGGAAGATTTTTGTTGAGGGAATCCAAGACAGAGAACTTAGAAGGAAGACAGGTAACCCTCAACAATTTGGTGGTTGTGGAAAGGAAAAGAACAAATACAGACGCATGGGGAAGGGGTTTAAGCCCAATATCAAGGTAATCGAACCCTTGACCGTCGTGGAAAATATCTACCATATCCTATCCATAGAATTTTTCCTGCTGGCGGGGAAAAAAGGGGGGCACGCCCTCCTGAGGGGGAGGCAAAAATATGGGGGGAACAGTAAAAGCGCTATTCTATAACTCGGTGATTTTCGGGGGGGAAAACCCAAGGTTGTCGACTAAAAGAGGGGGTGAGTCATCTCAAGAAGGGATGCATCAAAAAGGCTAAGGGGCCTCACCTAGCGGCAAAAAAGGGCCTCATTGCACGGGTAGGGAAAAGGCAAATCATAAAAAGGGAGTACCTGCCACGAGACTGGGGTGTCGGCACAAAACTCGATCTTCAAAAAACAATCGATAAGATTGAGTAAACCAAATGTGGCTCTTCCTACAAAATCAAAAATAGTTCTTGCACTCCGTAAAGGAGGAGAAGAAATCTCATCACGGAAAAACGAAGGGTTTCCAAGGGGGGGGAACTTGAAACGTCAAGAATCACTCGGCCACTTCGAGAGAAAGGGGGCAACTAATTCTGTCCGGGGGGGAAAAAAAAGAATACCGGGCGCGAAGGGTCTCAGAGAGAAGAAACACACAAGGAGGAAATAGATGAGACTTCGAAAAAAAAGTGAGAGTCGTCCTTAAGGAGAAACAGTTAACTCAGAAGGGGGGGGGTCCAGGGCTACCCAGGGGAATCGGGATAGCAACTATGGAAACGTTGGAGGGGAAGGTGGTATGAGTTCTTATCACGAAGGAGTAAGGGGAACAAAAAGTCTACTGTAAGGGGGGGGAGGAAGAACAGAACCGGGCTCCAAAAAAACTTGGGTTTTACCCAATAAGGAGATGTGCCAGGGGGATTTCTTAAAAAAGAGAAGGAAGGGGAAAGTCTTTCTCCAAATCCAGTGACATCCCGGGAGGGAGGCGGTTTTTAAAGAAGGAAAACTATATTAAAATAGGTGGACCGTCTGTTAGGCACGAGACCCTTCGTTCGCCAGGATGGCTCAGGGGAATAAAATGCCGGGGGAGGGGAAACCTTTGGGGGGGAAACTGACCCTCCGCTACAGAGGAAAAATCTCATGACAGCGGGCAACGGCTCCGTCATCATGTGAAGGCCCGGGAGCGCTGACAGAAATCCAGGGCGTACTGGGAGAAAGAAAAAAAAGGCTTGAAGAGGAGTTACGAACCCCGAGGGAAGACAAACTGGAGAAGGTGGGGGGGCAAGACCCTCCATGAAGGTTAGGGAAATAAGGATGTCAAAAAAACACAAATTTTTAGAGGTAAAAAAAAAGGGTGAGAGGTCCATGGATGGACTGGACAAACGACACCGAGCCGAGGACACGGATTACAGACGGGAGGAGAAGAACACACGCAAGAGGGGGTTCGACGAAGAAACTGAGTGTGGAAGGACTGCCATGGAGAGCAAAACCGGCGGTGGTTTTGGACGGCGAATGAGGGCGCCCAGTGTAAAATCCACCCAATCATTGCCGGGAATGGGGGGTCTAGGACAAAAAACTCATCTACTAGGCTGGTGGATCCAAGCATTCCAGTAAAGGATTTCAGAGAAACCTAAAGGGGGGGAGTCCTTTTAGGAAGGGAAAAGTTAAGATAAGAGAAGGAACACAAATTCACACATGGGGGAGGGGGGAGGGGGGTTGAGTACCCCCTTGTGAGATGAAGTCATACCAATTTAATCAGGCATCCTTCCTCGTCAAGTCCAAAAGTTTCTCTTGGGGGGAAAAAAAGTATAATATTGGTAAAAAAGGCACAAATCCTGGGGGAAGGGTCTTAGACAGCTGGAGGGTCTGTAAAAAGGTGGAGTGAGTGACTTCCGAGAGCTAAAGTCTCCAGGTTATGGAACAAAAAGGGCCCCCCATAATTTCTCTCAGAGGCGAGCGACTTTCCACAAAAGTGGTCTCTCGGAATTTAGGATTATCCTATTGGGGGCAACCCAACCTTGAGTTACACTAAGACTGCACTCCCTACAAGGGTGGGGAAATGTGTCATCACAATCCATCGATCGAGGCTTATCCCTCTGGCTAATCAGAAATCCTCGTGTCTTCGTCATCAAATACGGAAGGGTGCTTCGATCGGCGGAATCTCGACCGTCCCAAGGACTGGTCCCGCCGGGGGTTACACTTGCCGAGCGTTACCTCTGTTAGGAGGGAGCGTGTTTCCTGAGGAGAGACTCGGGGAAACGTCGGCTTTCAGGCCTCAAAAAGAAGAAAAACGGGTTCCTCTCGGGGGGACATGGGCTGGTCCCCTCTCACAGAAAAATTTGATCAATTTCCCTAACAGGAGGGGGTAAAGGCTCCCCGGGTGGGGAATCGGGAAAAAAGGAATGGGACACAGGCCCCAATTGGTCCAAAAACAAGTTACATTATCCAAAGGAAGAGATAGACGGATGCATCAGCTGATACTTGACGACTTTGAAAAAACGAATTCTCCTATAAATTCTGCTCGCTCTTTATTGGGGGAAGAATCCATGAAAAAAGGACTGAAATTCCCTTCTGAAAGGGAAGGCAAATGCCTTTATGTCCTTAGATCTAACGTGAAAAAAAAAACCGGGGAAGAATAGCCTACGCCTGAAACGGGCACCCTCCAGCGGAAACCAACCTAATTTTGCCAGTACTGTGAATTGTTTTGTAGGGTTCTACCTCATCGCAAAGGATCAAAAATCGTGGGGTCGCCCTTCTTCCAAGGGAGTCTTCTTTCCACTTCGGGGGGAAGGAAAAAGTAAACATATCTAGAAACAACAAGGGAAAATTATATGGTTCGATAAAAAAGAATGGGGGGCTTCACTATGTCCAGTTTCCCCAAAGGGGTTATAAAGGCATTAATAAAACACTAAAGCCGCCAACTTAAGGACCCGCAAAAGTTTCTTTTGACCTTTGGGAAGAGATTGGCCGCACATGAGCTCAAGCCAGGTGTGCTTAACCCAACTTCCTTCCACAAAGATTGACTCCTCTCAGAAGGGTCTAGGTACTGGCTTTTGCGCCGAGATGTCGTCTTCTTCATCAAGGCCCCAGGGGAGGATCGCCACCTCTCTCATAATGGAGATCAAGTTTCCTTCTCCTGAAGAAAACTTCGGGGGGGAAAGAAGACTTTAACGAACTATGCTTGTGGACATTGAGTGGCACGCCGAGTGGGGAAAAAAAGGACACTTTTGCTCTTAAAAAAATGGGTTGGGGGGAAGGGGCAGAAGGATTGGTTCTCCCGACGATACGGGGAGCCGTGTTCCGGGGGGTTGAAATTTCTTTCCCGGTGGAAATGGAAGGCCCTGACGATCGACTGGGGGGGGGGGTTTGAAAGGATCGTAGATGAAAGAGCCTGGACGACAAAATACGGTCAGAGGCACAATCGAGAGGGGGCTTGCCCCGGTCCAGGATAAGTTGGATTTATCGCAGTATGAAAGAGAGGGGAGATAGCATCTTCACCCTGGAGCCAGATGGTATTACATAAAACGAAAAGGGGAGAAGCATCAGAGTCAAGAAATAGGGCTGCACGAGGGACGGTATTGGAGGCCAAATTTATTGGGGAAAAGAATCGACGCATTACCCCAGGGGGGGGGGGGGTTGTTTTTGTCCAATACGGGAGTGTTGGGGGATGAATCACAGTAAAACGGGGGCATGAGAGGCGTCCGAAATCGAGGACGACCTATTCTGGTTGAACCTGGCAGGGGGGGGAAACCTTAAAAAAAATTTGTGTTGTTGGGGGGGGGGTTTTTTTGTCGGCTGTTGTGTTTGTGTGGAGTTTTTTGGGGGGGGGGGGGGGGCGGCGGGTGGGATGTTTGGGGGGGGGTTGGGCAAGGAGCACTTCGCGAAGTACCCATCCGGCCTTTATTGAAAAGCAGGGGTAGAGGAGAGGCCACGACAAGGCGACCATCCAACAAAAAAAAAGATGAACTTTTTCGACACGGAGATAGGAAATACTGGGGAGAGCTGCGAGTCCGGGGGGCGGAAACTAAAAAAAGGTGGGGGGGCCTCCCAAAAGACTTGAACCTTTGGCTGGGAGAAAGGGGGTGAAAACGAGGGTATGGGGGTGGGGGGGTGAGACTGCCAGTCAAGTTAAAGGGAAAATACTCGAAAATTATGGCTGGGGTCTGAAGCAATTTAATAGTGGCGAGAACTCTTGGGGGGTGGGCAGCCACTGCCGGCCGGTACCTGGGTGTTGTTAACAGGAAAAAAGTCTGCCAACAAGAGAAAGCCGTATGAGCAAAGGCCATGTACGTAAACCAACGGGTCCGGAGGGCGACGACTCTCCCTACGTAAATTAGGGGGACTCGAGGGAAAGTCAAACTCAGTTCCGGGACAGGTGTTCGTCGGTGAGGGAAAGGAAGTCCCGCTTAACGGGAAGGAAGGAGACAGGAAGACCCTGCTATAACATGTTGGGGTCTTACAATGGGGCCCGGCCATGGATGGTATCAGAATACCACACTATGCGGTCACTGAACCTTGGGGGGGGTTGGGGGGGGGGGGGGGGGGGTGTTGTGGGGGGTGTTTGGGGGGGGTGTGGGGGGGGGGGGGGGGGGGGGGTTGTGTTTGAGGAAGGTTTTCTGATAACGCTCCGGCAGTATCCCTATACTCCCCGGGGGAACTTAAAGGGAACTTATCCTCGTTCTGAGAAAAAAAAAGACCGTCAGGATCTCCCTTGTACAAGCTATCGATCTATAATGGGAGGCACTCCGTTTCCGGGGAGAAAAACTACAAAAAAATGTGTTCTACTTCATGCTCACGAAAGGAAGGCTCCGGACACGAAAAAAATGCAAGTTCTAACAGAGCAGGGGGACAAAATATGTCAAAAAAGAACTCATGGACTATGGTAGAAACAACGCAGCCATCTGACGTTTCTGGGTAAAAAAGGGGGGGAAAAACTAGGCGTGGATAATACACCAACTCTAGAGGGAAACTCTGGGAAGAGCAGATTTATTTCAACCAAACAGGGGGGGTCAAATGTCATCCAAAAAATAACCGTAGAAGGGGTGATGACTCCGGAAGGGAAAATCAAGAAAACGCCATAAGGGGGAAAGTGGGGGGAAAAAACTTGACCTTACTCCAATGGGGGTCGGCACCTGCGAAGTGGACCGCTGTGTTCACGTGTCAAGGCGACGAAGACTCCCTAGGCTCAGATCAAATAGATTGACAAAAAAAATGGTTATGGGAAAATAAGAGAGATGAAACTCGATAGTCGTCGGACGAACACGAGAAATTGAGGACAGGGGCCTCGCGGGGGGGGGAAGGTCTCCCCTGGGAATGGGAGGTTGGAGGAAAAACATGGGGTAACCCGCTGGTAGTGGGAGAAGGATGCAAAATAGCAACGTGAAGTACGAGTGCACCACCTAGAAGTGTCAAAAAAGAGGGTCAAAAACATGAAAAGAAACAAGGTGTTTGAAATCCACACTGCCGGAAAGGCCGCCTTGTCGTAGGAAAAGAGTTTAGTGGAAAACTCCCCTCGTCGGAGTACCAGGCAAGGAAGGCGGGTTGCGAACCCTGAAGGGAAAAAATATTAAAAAGTACTCACAGACAGTGAAGAAGAAGGATTCCGAAAAAAGATGGCGCCTCGTAGCAGGCCGGGACCCCTTGGTAACAGGCCTCCTTCAGCGTAAATCGCGGATCGCCTGCTATGAGGGCCTTTAAAGCGAGGCTAGCCTTCCAATTTGAAAGGGACCAGGTTCGTATCCCCTCAGTGAAGAAAGGAGACTACTGGGGGGGTTATCCGGCATGCTGGGAGAGGATACTACCAGAGTGCCTTTGGGCTCCTGCAAGAGGGGTTAGACTCGATCACCGCCATAGGGTTACTTGGGACCGTTTCTAGGCCAACTGGGGGATAAGGTGTATACCTATGTCTGCTCACAAAAACGTAAGGGTTAACTTGAGGCAAAAAAGACAGACGACCTCACGCCCGTAAAGCTAGTCTATCCAAAACGCAACATAGGTGCTAAGAAAAGGAACGAGGAACCTAGGGGGCTAAGCATTTATTCTCCCTACGGTGGGGTGCGTCTAATTTGTGGGGGAAATCAAATCATCCCATTTTTCCACCCAAAAAAGGTAAGGAAAAGCAGTTTTTAGACCAGAGAAAATAGGCTTTGGATCACCTTTTGCGTGTCAAAGGGTGAAAAAGAAATAACGGTCTTCTGGGGACCCGGGACCTGATCTAAAGCAGCCGTTAAAAGAAGCACCGTTGTTAAGATTGGAGGGGGAAAAAAAAAAACATAGGGTCCGCCCCGTTTAAAGGGTAAAAAAAGGGGTCCAGAGAAAGGACGACCAACAGGGGGAGGGGTGTAAAAACCGCGAAGGGTAGGGGATTGTCGGCAGAACGTTGCGTTTCCGGGATGAAAAAAACTCTTAGTGGATCAGGTCAAAAAAAAAATGATAAAGAGTCGAGCGAAGTCTTCAAAAGGGTTTGGGCCTCCCCAGTTTCAAAACCGGTCATCTTCCGACTCAGTGTGTGCGCTGAAAACGTGGCCTTCTCTGTTAGAGGACAAAATTTCAATTGGCAAAAAAAATTGGGGTCTTCTGAGAAATCAGTCCAAGGAGAACGCCATAGTGATCGCAATTCGTCGGCCTCAGCTTCGCAAAAAAGGAACTGCGGGGGGCATTCTTAATCGTGAAAAAAGTGGTGCACTGATCTCTGGGGAAGGGATCTACTCGAAAAATTCTCCTGGATACAGAATCAAATGGACTAAGCTAGAGAAAAATCGTTTTCCTTGGACGGGGGGGGGGGGGGTTTTCTCTGCAAGGGAGAGAAAAATCAACATCACGGCCTCGAACTCAGTTGGGGAGCCCCCTCTCATAACAGGGGAAAGAAAAGGCCGCCCCTCCTCCTTTGGGGAAAGAGGGTCTGGGAAGCCCATCGCTTAAGGAGAAAGTTTGGAAGTCCAAGGCAAGACTCGAAATCCCAGGGAAAAAGGCAACTCATCGGAAAGGAGGGAAATACTATTTCTCAAACGATTCAAGGAAAAAAGAACGGCACGAGTCTCTCTTAAAGGGTGGAGGTCTTGTCCGTGGGGGAATCTAGGAAGGTCCACTTACAGCTGGAAAACTGTGGAAAACTTACTGAGTAAGCAACCCGGCTATAAGCGGACAAAAAAAGGGGCGTAATCACACCTCAGAAAAGGACCAACCATCGAATCGGGTCTGGGCGGGGGGAGGACGGGTGAGGAAGGGATTTTATGGGGGGAGGTACAATCTCCCTGTCACCAATAGTGGAAACATAGGAAAAAAAGGTCTTGACGCGTGCCACCGGAAGGAAGAGAAAACCAATACAGAAAAACACCACAAAAGAAGGGGGTAAAAGAAGGGAAAAATGTTGAAAAAGAGCAGAATTTTTCAGCCTCACATGACAGTGACCCCGAGGTCGAAAGAATAGTTTGATCGAGAAGACACCCCCGGCCCACTTCCAACGGCAACAGTATTGTTAAAAAGAACTGGGGTGTGGGGCCATTCTTAGGAAGATCTATCATTCAGTTTGACCGTAAGGATACTGATAAAGGAAAGTACGACACATACCGGGACCGGGCCAGGTGAAGGGGTGGTATCACTTAAAAAGAGGGACCGGGAAATACCATCCATGGAATAATACAAGAGAGGTGCAATCGTCTGAAATCACGTTCTGGGAAATGCGCAGTGGGACACTCGGTGAGCTGTCACTGTTGCGGTCACCTTGGGATCTTCTGCGGGAAGGAGTTTGGCTACAAGAGGGTAACACAGGCGTATCGTGGGGGGATTATTTGAGGGGGATCACCCTTTAATGAAGGGGGAAAGAAATAATAAAATTCAGAACTGGTTTGATACTAGGGGGATTGGACGAAGCCGGATAAAAAGAAGAAAGAATCACACTTAGGAACACTCTTAGCCAAATTTTCCCATTCAGGTTCTGTTTCAAGGAAGGCGAGAGATCAAGAAAGGAATCACCGCACAAAGTAAAGAGTAGGAAAAACACGGACGATGAGCACCGTGAGAGAGATGACAACGATGTCGTGAAGGCCAAGAAAAGGGTGTAGGATTTTCAGGAACGAGCAGAATTTACCAGGGGGGCCAATCAAAAGGGGGGGGGGGCCAGAAGAATCCAGGGGGGGGCAAGTGGGTTTGACAGGGGGGGAAGCCATATTTACTATCCATCCGGGGGGACCCCTTGGGGTAAAAGTAAACCACTGCCGAAAATAGAGTCAGTCCAGCAGGAAAAAAATGAGGACCCCTCCAGAGTGCGAGCTTAAGGAAGCAATGAAAAAAGATACCATCATCCAATCTGCCGGTGGTACCCCGCTAAGAAGGGGATGTGAAGGAAAATTAGGGAAACCTTCCTGAACGGGGGGGGCGTACAAATGCGGTTACGTGTGTCCCCCCCAAGGAAAAAAAAAAAGTACTGTAACCTGTTGGGGGAAAGGGGCTCGGAGAGACATAATCGTTCATATCGCAAAGGGGTTGGGACTGCGGTACGAAAAGGGGGGTGAGAACGGGCTGATGTGGTGGTATCAAATGCGGCAAAAGGACCGTGGTGTTGTTGGGGGGGAAGGGGGGATCGGAAAAACACGACTGAACCGCCTTGCACTACACTTGAAGTATACCACACCAAAAAAAAACCAAAAAAAAAACACCACAAAAGAGCAACCCCCCCCACACCAGGACCAAAAAAAATCAGGAACCATATTAGTCGAAACTCCAGCCCTCTTGCAGTGAGGGCTCTCAGCGTCTCTTGAAAAGACGTGCCGGGCAGCGGAGGGGTAATCGTTGGACGCCTTGCACCGGAACGGAACCGCACAAAAAATTAAGACGAAAATAAAAGGGGGTTGTTGTAGAA
>Ga0179593_1469795_pt1 | contig 16239 bp, 13 predicted proteins | sample CZODoug2_1_08_16_FD_185931 | JGI IMG/M metagenome (GOLD analysis project Ga0179593, IMG submission 185931) | Vadose zone soil fungal communities from Angelo Coast Range Reserve, California, USA - CZODoug2_1_08_16fungal (PacBio error correction) | ecosystem: Environmental > Terrestrial > Soil >...
AAAATGACGGGCTAGCCAGAGGCGCTAATCTTCATGGAGACGGAAACCACATACCCGCAGGGCGAACGAAAAGGGGCTCGAATCAGGGGTCTCGGCGAGAAAGACAAAAATTTTTCGCTAAAACGATGCCGCCAGCAAAACGGGGACGGAATTGTGCCAAGATGACCCTTACTTTCCAGAAAAAACAAGAAACCTACTCTGGCCACCCTCTCCCCTCCCCAACAGTGATGAGGGCTTCCACAATTCCCTTCTGTCCCGCCCAACTCCCACCACCTGAACCCCCCCTCCCCTGAATTATTTTCTCGTGTGGTTTTTTTTGCCCGGTCTGATCCGCACGGAATTTTCAACCCCGGCTCGCCCTTCCTGGTGGGGGTGTAGATACGGGGAAACCCTAGTTGTAGCCGATCCACTGAGAGGTTCAGCTCCCGACCTGGGGTTGGGGGCGAGTCATAGTGGAAGAACAGCTCACCTATAGGTGTTGCTGGACCCCTACCCATTTTTGGCGGGGAGGGTGTCGCTGTGAGAGACTTTGTGAGGCCGCAATACACCGCCCACGGGGATCGCGGGGGGGTTTGTGAAGCAAGGAACCTGTTCAGTCAAAGAGCAAATGGGTGTTACCCTCGGAGACCGAAAAGTGTCGGAGGGCGAGAACCATCACGTAACAGGTAATTTGTTGTTGTTTGTCACAAACAAGTACAGGGCAGGAGCTGCTGGGGACTGGGGGTTAATGTGTTGAGCCCGGGGGAAAAGTTCCAAACCTTTTAGCCCGGTTTTCAAAAAAACCGGCCATAGTGGGCCCTGCCATCTCCACGGTTCTGGTCCCAGCGCTCGGCCACTCAAACCTACACCGCTGGGGAAAAAAAATAAAAAGAGGACAACTATACGTGGGAGTGGACACTCTCGGTAGATCAGCCGGTCGATGGTTGTCCTCCGGTTTCGACGGACCGGAAAAAAAAGCTATTAGGCAATGCTCCGTCCGGCACGTGGTCAAAATTGGCCTCCGGCCCCGACCTTCCCGGGTCAATCAAGGCTCGCGGGAGGGCTTGTTTGGTTGCGCTCTTTCTGAAAAAACTTCTATTATTTGGCTCGCAATCACTCATTTGTAAAACCATTTTTGGTTGTTTTTTGTCTTGCAAGGGGGGGATCCCAGGGTTCCGAAATCAGTGGCAACCTACACCACTGGGACTGAGACGCTAAATACGTACAACGCATTTTCCCTTGGGAAACTCGACTTGAGGTTGGCCAAAAAAAAACCCACGTTGTTGTGTGGGGGGGGGGGGGGGGGGGTGGTGGGGTTGTCTCGGAGGCGAATGGTTCTTCGGCATTTTCGGTCCAGCTGATCTTCTTCTTCGGGCTCCTTTTGCTAGACAGTCAAGAGTTTCCCCTTTCGCCTTGTTTTGGCCCTTTGGGACGGCAGACAAAAAAACACTTTGCCGTCTCGGTATGACGCTCGAATGTACATAACGCTGGGTCGGGGCCGAAAACCGATCTGAACGAGCAACGGGCGGGGGAGGGGGGTCAAATCGGAAAAAAAATCCGAGATTGTGAAGGAAAAAAAAAGACCAATCACAAAAAAAGAACCAGCGTGACCTAAAAAAAAAAAATGTGGTGGTCGAAAAAAAAAAAAAAAAGCGTAGGACGTTACGAGGCGGTGGGTAAACAGCTTCCAACTTAAACAAGGGCCCGCATAAGAACACAAACCCCCCACAAAAAACAATCTCAAACACAAGGTGCCGAATTTGTCGGAGGAGAGGGTATGTCGGGACATCTTACAACCTTCCCGCGAATCTTCCTGGAAACTCCGAGCGAAAATATAACGCCAAATCAATCAAGTTCGCACAATTAGGGGGGGAGGTATGTCTTTCTTGCCCTGGGGCTTTTTAATCTAACGGTTTCGGCCGGTTTCGTGGGTCCCATGCAAGGAATGTGGAAAATCCGGCCGACCAATTGTAAACTCAAAACGAATCTGCAGGCGTGAGGAAATTCTCCTAAAAAAAGGGGCCAGGTTCAGCAGCGCTTTTTATACGGCTCCAGACGAGAAAAACAACAAAGTATGATGTAGATGGGGATATCAAAGAACTCACTCTTGGGTTCGCCGAAGAAAATCCAATTAAACGGGAGGAGGGGGGGGCCGTATGGTGTTTAAAAAGTGAAAACCTCGTCAAGGAACGGCCGGTATTTTTGACAAATTAGGGGGAAAAAGGTGAAGAATCAAACGAATCACCGACAGAACCTCAGTGGGGGAGCAGCCATGTGGGAGCTTGCCTACAGGTAGGATTGAGTAATGAAGCTGGTGCCGCCGCTTAGACCCCGGAACGTACATCGCAAAACCGAAAAGCAAAGAGAGGCAAAGTTTTTTGTTGAGCCGGCAGTCAATAGGAAGGGGGTGGGGGGTTCTGGGACCAAAAAAACAATAGAGGTGGAAAGAGCACTAGTCGGGAAAGAATTGGAACTGGTTGTGGGAACTCTGGTGGTAAGAATAAAGTCGCACCTCCACTCCCTCGCATACGCAACGATTCCTGAATTCTCTTGAGGCCGTTATCGTTTTTTAAGGACGACGACATCCTGGGGGTCAAGTCGGAAGGGCACGCGCGAGAAACCCTTTTGTGCCGCGCCGTTGGGTTTTGGAACGGCAACAAGAAGAAACTGAACGCGTGCAAAAAAAAAACGAAAGTTGAAACGGGGAACGCACGAAGGGACAAGCGTCCAAGCCCCGCAAAACGGGACATCGATTGTCTCAACTTGGTGGCGTGGTCTTGAAGCACCGGCGGCAATTGGTGTTGCCTGTTCCTACGTCTCTGGGCCTCCCTTGCCCGGGGGGAAGCAACAATCGGAGTAACTACTGATTATGTCTGTTCCAACCGAAGTGTTTAAAAAAAAAAAACATAAGAAACCCCCGGTCCAGATTGCAGTTACGTGAGATTTCGAAAGGCTACCATGAAAAAAGGCGTTATATTGAGGCTCATCTTCGTTTAAGGAATGAAATATGTTAATTTCTTCCGCGTATGTACCTAACCTCAACAGGGGCCGAGGCTTCCTGGCGGATCTCCAAACGTATAGGGTTTGGGTCCTCTCTCTTAAGGCACGACTAGGGGTTTAGTTGTAGGGGAGCTAAACCCTTATTCTAGAGCAAAGGTTGTAAGGGTTGATCCTAAAAAGGGGTTGGAAAAAAAAACTGGATGCCCTGCGTTCTTAAACACAAGGGGAGGAACCCAACAAACCAACCAAACAAACAAAAAAAGACCAAAAATTGGATGCCGTAAGCTGTCTGGGAAAAAAAAGGGGGCGGTCTTGGATCCCTTAGGGGGCGTCCAGTATTATTCGATCTATATTGTCAACCCTGTACAAAACAGGGAAACCCTCCAGTTGTTTGGGGGCGTCATGGCGAAACACTGGTTAAAATGGATCTCTGACCCCTGTTTGACGTTTAAAATGGCATTTTGACACGGGGGGGCAAATTACTGAAATGTGGTGTCACACACGGTTTCAAAGTAAAGCTATTCAAATCGTTCAAATCGGGTCTTTTGTGTGAAGGATATGTTCGCCCTTGATTCAGGAAGCACCTAGAAGCGTTGGTTGTGATTTTGGAAGTTCATATGGGTAGTTGGGGTAATTTGGGTGGGAAAATGTCGGCTTTCACTTTAGAAGATTGCCCCAGTTTTCTGGAGCTTGGAAAAGTGAGAGTTCTTTACCTGGAAAAAAAAAAAAAAAAAAAGGGAAAGAGCACACGCGCCAGATTTCAGGACGGGACCGAGCTGTGTGTCATACTACAGATGGGGACGATGCATTGGGGTCTAAAGGTGACAAAGTAAACTCGCGCCCAACACCACGGTTCGGCAAAAACTCTGCCTTGTACAACTTCTATAAAACAAGCAATGGCTGGAACCGCGGGATTGAGGGGCGAACCAACGAAAAAATGGACCGCCTTGGGCGATCCTGTCCCGAAAACTCTGCGTGACAGAGAAATCAAAATTTGGGCCGTCCGCAACCAAGGCCGGGGACCGGGCGTGGGCCGTCCTAAGACACTCAACTCATCCCCCTCACCAGGGAACCTCCCTGACAAAAAGAAACGCTTCCGAGTTGGGTTTGGGGGGTTGTAGCTTGGAAAAGGAAACTACCTGCCAGAGTCTCGCAAGATGTGGTCGTCCCCCGGTGTTGGGGGGGGTGGGGGACGGGGCGAAGCTAATGAAGAGGGAAATGGCGGGAGTGACCTCCAGCGTTACCCGCCCGTGCCGGGCGCTAGGGAACGTTGGGGAAAAGGTCAGCAGGGAGGCGGGTTGTTCCGGCGGTTTTCCCCAAAACCTGGGGGGTTCCCCCCCTTGGAGTGGAAGATTCGGTGTAGTTGGCATCGAAATACGATGGGTTCCCCTGGTCCTCTCTACAAGGCAGTCCTCAAGGATTTGAGGGTTAAACGGGTGTTGTGGTGGGGGCTATTGGTTAAACGTCCCGACCAGGGGGATCCGCATCGAAAGGGCACGAGGGCACGAAGTCGTTAAAAAGGAAAAACGGCGGACCTGGCAATGGGCCAACAACCTTTGGGGGACCTACCGCAATTTAGATGCCAGTGCAAGGAGCATCCACCGGGCATGGGTTCAAAAGAAAAAAAAGAAACCTCGGTACCTTCTAAACACAAATTGTTTGAAAAGGAGCGGCATTGTTTTACAAAAAACATTTGGGAAGTTGGGATTCAATAAGAAAAAACCAGGGGGGGGTAGGGCGTTCCAAAGGATCGGCCTTACCCAAGAAAAAAAAAGTGGACGACCTCGCCACCATAAATGACCGGTAAACTGTGTCTGAATGAAAAACGCAGCTGGCGTTCTCGACATGGCAGAAAAAACGGATACCAGGTCATTTCAATGCAAAAGCCTTTCAGAGGAAATTTAAGAAGTCACTTTGGCGGCGCACCCCAGCCAAGGCCCAAGGGGGGGAAACATGGGGAAAAAAAACGGGTTGGGACAAGGCGCGCGCAAGGGGGGGGCGCCAGTACTGATTGGAAGGGACCTGCACGAAAGAGCAGGGAAAAACAGTCAACAATTAGTACCTCATCATTGAAGGACCAAATGACCCTCCAAAAGGGGGGCCTGCAAGTCAGGAATGGATTGCTTTTGGGGGGGGTCTTGGTTCACTCGGTCGTGCCAGCGGCGTCCCGTCAAAAAGTAATTGAGCTTCATAAGCTCAAGTGGACGTTTCACAAGCCGGGGCACCAACAGTGGCGGGCAGCATTACCAGCTAGCGTAGCGTGCACCGCAACGATCTCAAACGAGAAAAAAGGAGAAAAAAAAACGGGAATCACGTCGAGGAAGGGGGGTGAGGCCGAAGAAAAAAAAGATTAAAAACCGACGACCCTCGCTTACGGGGGCCGAAAACGAATGGCACAAATCACAAACCCGGAAAAAAAGGGGGAAAGCCGCAGCCGACTCAACAACACACGAGGGCCTATTGGGGGGACGATGTGAAAGTTAGTTCTACGCGAGGCAACCGAAAAGAAAAACTACCGCTTTATAATCCTGAGCCCGGAGACCATTACATGCGCCCAGAAGCGCGGGGGGCTTGGAAGGAGCCCTTAAGCGACACCTCTTGCTCTTTGGGGTCATACAAAGAACAGCAAAAGACTGCCAAACCAAACCGGGTACGTGACTAGTAGGGGTAAAGCAAAACAATGCGGAAATTCAGAAGCGGCTTATGGACTTTAGGAAAAAAACAGTCTAGAAACAAACAAGAGGAGTATGTAAAAGGATACCTAAGACTGGGGATTTCTCAGCAGGGGTGCCGTTTGGGGGAGAGAAGGACACGTGAAGCACACGTGTTTTGGTCGGGGGGGGGGAAAAGTGGGAAGGAAAGGTGGGGATAAGAAAAAAAAAATTCAAGCAGAGGTAAAAGGGGGGAATAGAGCCATAAACCGCGCCGGTTTCCGGGACAGCACCGTTCGCCAGTAGTCTTAGTCTGTTCAAACATGTCGCTTACACCGGATCCCAAAAAACAACTATCGGATTTGGGTCTGAAGGTGAACGGGCCCCGGTTCAGGTTGTAATAGTTTTGGGGGGGTGGGGACGGTGTGCTGAAGCCCATGGGGGGAAATGCGGGTTTATTACCGCCGTCGGTGGTGGGGAGGGGGCGTTGCCTTTACTGAAAACAATCGACGACTGAAAACTCTAGAACCAATGGGGTTACGTAGAAGTTGAAGGAAAAATCATTTTTTTCGGTTCACTAAGGGGCGATCTGGTCAATTCGGAAATACCACCGTCGGTTTTAAGTGTTGAAGACCTTCGGGAAATAGTGTGGAAAATGGGCTTTCTCATGGACCGAAAACTTCAACGAAGCGGTAAAAAACAAAATTTTCACAGAGGAGGTTTCCGGTCAAGTGTCAAATCAAGGAGGAGGAAGTACGGTGAAGTTGAACGACTTTCAACAAAAAACAAGAATAAGACGAGAAAGGATTGGCCGAATCTATTGTAATTAAAAAGACGCGGCAGCCCCGACGAGGAAGTCGGGCAGGCGGTCGTTTACGGACCTTTCTGAGTTGAAGTCGATCAACACGATCATTGTCGTGCGGACCTGGTCTGGCCGGATGTAAAAACTTCTCGCCCAGCAACGCTAAAAGAGGGGGGGGCAGCTCTTTTCTAAAAATCTTGGATTTGTGGCGGGAATTGTACCCGCCAAGGGCAGCCCGGGAAACCCAAAAAACCGCAGGAACAAAAGGGTGACCAGATTAGGGGAGTGCTAGATAGTACCGGCCGCGAACGGTGGAGGAGTGTCAACTAACCCGGGAAAGTTTGATTTGGAAACCCATGCCCTGCCGTGCAGGGGAACCCAAATGTGAGGACCGCAACGGGAGGGATTTGAAACAAGAGTTGATAAGCTGTTGTGGGGCTTGTTTGAAGTCTCCCCGGCGGGACGCTTGCGCATCACTGATCGGACACCTTTTCAGCGCCAGTACAGGGGGGGGGGGGGGGTTAATGCCAGACTATGAACTATCGTAGATTAAAATTGTACGGGTCTGTTACACGAGCGCAAGTCAGGAAGGGGAGGGTTGGTCCCTGGGGAAGTAAACCATTATGTCAGATCGTGTGTAAGGTGGAAGGGAGCAGTCAGGTAATTTCATCATCGAAAACTGGGGTTGGGGGGGTAAATTAGTGGTTGATTCATATGTGGGGGTGGTCTAGGGGGGGGGTTAGCGTATCTCTTGAAAACAGCTGCCAACTTGGGTCCCTGGCGGTCAAAGAAAAAATACCCCTGTTCGATATTAAAGTATCCACCGTCAAAAAAAGCCGCTCAACTGGAGGGAGGCTTTATTCGTAGGAGCTCAAAGAACTATGAACGGACGGTTGGAACGCATGGCTGGAAGAGGTTTTTAGTGGCACCCCACAACTTATTGTTGTAAAAGAGAGATTGGTCAAATGCTATGAAAATCCCTGAAAGGTCACGCCGTCAAGACTAAAACAAAATATCAAAAGAAGGAAACCGATGTCGTCCGGGGCGCTTTTCCCTCACTGGGGACGTTAGTAGGTAAGATAAAATTTGGAAAAAAAGGGACTCAATGGCAAGCAACCAACCCCGAAAACCTGTTGCCGTGGAAAAGAGAAAAAGAAGAAAAAAAATCAGCTACACCTTGAACACAAACCTCGAGTAGGTCGGGTAGAAAAGCCATTTACTCTACCCCTCTACCACCCCCCCAGACAGCCTGGTCCAGAGGCAGAACCGGGACCAGACACTTAATTTGGGGGGTCCACGACCCGGGCCCGGGGACTAGAAGATAAATGGCAACATCAAAAGGAATCAAAATTGGTTACAGGAACGTACCATGTAAATCATACCATCTCAAAGCACAATTTCGCGGTCGGAAGCCCACCAGCACACCTGAAGGCTTTGAGGGCCAAAAGTAACGGCGGGTTACAGGTTGGTGCCTGCTTAAACAAACAAACACCAAAAACCCTGGGCAACTCCGCCCGGGTTTCCAAAAAACCGGGGAAAAGGTGGCGGCAACCAAAATCCACGGGGGTCGGACCGAAAGGGGGACGGTTACCAACACTCCGTAAATATAAGAAAGTTCCACGCCCATCAGGGGGGAATGAAGGCTGGAGGGGGGGTGTCACTCAGAATCTATGCCGTAACCATTCAGCTGGGGGAAAGATTCCCGCATAATAAAGCTGACATTTTGTTAAATTTCCGGCAGGCTTCACGTCAAGGTGGGGGGGGTGCGTGCGGTTTTAAATGATCTCACTAAGTCCAGCGTCCTTAAGAGGTTTTGTAAATAAGCTGCCCCTCAGGGCATTTTTTAAGTCACAACGGTGGGGAGATAAACTACGTATCCCTTAAGAAGAACAATTACTGAGGTCCTCCTTGGGAAAGTGTCCTCCGCATTCTAAAAAGTGGATGGGGCACCCGGGAAAAAAAACCGAGGGCACCAACTGAACTTAAGCCTGGGGGGGAAAAGTCGGGTGGGAAAACCCTCGTCGGGAAATAAGTCTTACCTGTTCAATCTGGGGGTTGCCAGGGAACACGGACGGCAACAAATCGACTGTGCACGAATTGGGGACAGCACTACGGCGGGGACGACAGCCTAAAAAACCGGATGAAAAAAAAAAGCGGACAATTTGGAATCGATGGCTGTCCGCAGGAACGATTGGGGGGTGAACAGTAATCTACAAAAAAAATAGGGCGTGACCTGAAAAAAAAAAGGAGTCGACTGCCATTAAAAAAGGGGTTGACACCAAACCAACCATGGGAAACATGTGAACGTCACAGGGACGGAATGCGCACAAAACCTCGTGCAAAATTTTCAGGTCTAACAGGACCTGTCTAAGGGCTGAACATATCAAAAGAAATAGGCAAAATTAAGAGATACGGAACAAGATCAGCTCATCCATGGAACCTATCTATTACTGTCGGGCGATCAAAAAACTGGGTCAGGGGGACAAGAACACACCGGCTTTGGGGCGAATTGTTTGTCATAACAGAAAAATTAATGTCCAAAGCGATAACAATGCTACCAGAAAAAGGCGAAAAGCGAAGGAGTGAAGGAAATGCGAGGAAAAACTCGTCAAAAAAGGGTCACGCTCACATCTCAAACAACCGCCACTGAAAAGAAAAAAAAAAAAGAGAGGGAACAAGCGAAAAATCGCGGACACGGAACGGGGGTCGTTGAATGAGAATTAGCAAGGGAACGGTTTGGGGACAAGGGCGCGGCAGGGAATTTAAAGGGCATGGGGGATATGAAATTCGCAAAAAACGTTGGGTGGATTAGGGAAGCCCTAACATCGACTGCATGGAAGAGCGGCTCGGTTGAGAGGGAAGCAGAGGTCAGGAATGGGAAATGGAGGGGGGGGTACGACCAGTATAAAAGGACGTCATCACGCCGCCGCCGCGGGGGGGGTGGGGAAAAAAACAGAAAGGGGGACTTGTACCGGGGGTGGAATAGGGTAGGGGAAAATTAACGGCGGGCGCCAGCAGTTTAATCGGGGGTCAAACTCTGTGGCATTGCCGGGGGCCCTTCAACCAAAGGTCAGAGAGCGAAAAATGTCCAAAAGGGAAAACTGGGTCGGGGTTTGTTAGACTGGGAAGCAAAAAACTTGCTGGTTCCGCCGAATCCCGACTCCAGGGTGTGGTGTGAAAGGCAGGACGTTTAACAGGGCACAAAATTCCCATGGAAAAAGTATACGCTCTGTAAAACAGGGACCAGTTGACGAGAAGACGCCCGGCAACCAGCGTCCCGCCTCTAAGCATGATCCCTAGTGGGAACACGTGGCCAAGGGGAAAGTCGGATAAATGTGTTAACGGGTCTTCCGTGAGGGGAAAAAGGCTGCAAAAAAAGGATCATGGAAGGAGAGATTACTCAAATTACAGTGTAGAGGGGGCAAAACGCTTCAACGAAAGTACAGAGAGGGTTTACCTCCGTCTAGGTGAGTTGTGAGAACGTATTCGATGAAAGGAGAGGTCGACTGCGTCGGGTGAAAAATAGTTACCTTTTGGAAAACCTTGAAAGATATTAGACCAAGGGGTCAGACAAAGGGGGGGGAGTAAAGACAAAAGATAGTGGAATGATATTTTTCACCCAAACCACCCCTTCGTGGTTTTAATTGAAAAAAATCGACAACGGGGTCCCATCGGTTGGTAGCCTTGCAAAGCACTCCCAGGGAAAAGGGGTTTGTGGGGACAAACCTTGCGATCCCATTCCTTTACAGTTGGCACGGCCAAACCAATTGTCGGACCAAAACTGATCGTAGTTTGTGTCGTTGAAGAGGGGGGGTGATGGTGCTGCTCCCGGGGAAAGTGGAAAGGAAGGTCTGGCGACTGACACCCACGACCATTGGGAGGCCAGGCCCGCGCCGTTAGGGGTGTTTCTGGGAGGACAGTCGAAAAGCGGTGTTCGGTCAAAACGAGACGTTTATTAGGATTTGGGGAACGCTCCTAAAAAAAAGAAGAATGTGGAGAGGGGGTGCCGAACCTTGGTGACCTATTGGCCTCCCGCTGCGGGTTGGTGAGACGACGGTGAAAAGGAGGTGGCCTCAGGCCCTCTTGTACCCCAGCAGACCGGAGGGGGGGTAGTGGGAGTTTGGGTGCTGCATCGTGTCCAGTGGACTTTTAAATGTGATGTAATGAGCGGGGACCAAAAAACACAACAAGGTCAATGCCCTTGGGGGCTTATCGAGTCAAAACGGGGATTTAGGAGGAAATCATAAAGTCTGAACAGGTCAACCTCTTTCTCCAGGGGAGGGGGGGGTCCTAGGGTTACCACTTAGGAAAAAGGAAAGAGGAAAAGAAGTCTCATAAAGTGCCGTTATCCCTTTCAAGAAACAAAACAAACACCAGTATTAGTGATGAAAAGAAGAGAAGAAAGGCCATTTGGACAACGCGCTGAAGGCAATGTCTGTCCTACCCCCTGTCCGATTCAGAAACCGAAGAAGGGAGAACGCTCTGTCCACTATGCTTTCAATACATTGGGAAACGCTCGAAGGTGGGGCCGCAGACCAACGGCACACGATTGGAAAGGTAACCGATAAGAAACCAACACCTAAAAATCAAAAAAACTAAGGAAAAGCACTTCGTGTCCTGTTTGACCCCAAGATCGTCACACCGTCCCGTAAAAAAAAAAAGAACAAGAAACTATGTTTCCACAACTGGGGGCACACAAAGGAGACGGGGTGCGGAGACCAGAGGGGAAGAAAAAGGGGGGCTCCACCCATACAAAAAAAAGCCGCATGTCAACCAGAGCTGTTCAAAGGGGTTGGAGGGCACTGGCATGGCATAGAAAGGGGGGGGGGGTGGACCTCTTCCGGGGAAAACATGTTCTGGGACCACAGCCACATTTTTCATCAAGCAGGCAGGGCGGAAAAGGAGGGGGGGTTAAAACATTGGTATAACACCAATTATAGCCCGGGCCACCCAAACATTGTACGGGGTCAATTGAAAAGAGAAAAGGGTCAAAGAGGCCGGTCACTGCGTCGGGAAACCTCACTGGGGGGGGGGGGTGGGGTGAAAAAAAAAAAAAAAAAAATATCATGTCACAAAGAGACTGTGAAGAGGGACGCCAAAATTGTCTGGCAAATCGGAGGGGGTTCAGCCCATTAGATTTTTCGAAATCATCAGCTGGGCCGAACAGGCACTGCTCTTTATCCATCCAAGAGCACACTCCCGAGGAAGAGGGCGTTGTGCTTCTGCGGTCAAAGAAAAAGAAGCAAAGGAATTGGGGCAAATCATTTTGGGCCCTATCTGAAATGGTGGTTGGGGGGCTGAGCCCTGGAAAAAAAAAGGAAAAAAAGAGGGGTTTTTTTTTTGTTTGTTTTTGGCCGCAGAAGCTAACTTTAGTACTTATGGTGGTGTTGTCCTGGGTTTGGAGAAATGTGAAAACGTACAAACGTCCAAAAAATGAAGGGATCCGGCAGGGCCCCGGGTTCAACCAACAACCACCCACCATCCGATGGCTTCTGGGGTCTTGGGTCGGGCACGGAAATGGTCGTGCGCCTTAGTAAACCCTACTTTGCTATTTTCGAGCTTCCTCCAAGGTGTCCCGAGTTCTGGGGGGCATGGGGAAAGGGGGCAGCCCCTGCGGGGGACTGAAAAGTCGTTAAGACTGGTCCTGCTCTGCGACTTGATACCAAACTCGGTTAGTAGAAAAAATACCCAAACAACCCAAAGAGGAAAAAAACGGCACGGCGGAAAAGGGGTGTCCATCAGAGCTGGTCCTACTTTGGGGAAGTTAAATCCAGGGACCACAAAAGGAGTGGAGGACAACGATCTTCACGACGCATTCAGAGTGACGCACGAGGCAAGGTGGGAACAAACCTACCAACCTGACGTCCAGGGACTTGAAGCCTGCGGAGAAGCACCCTGTTATGAGGGCGGCGAAAGGTGACGTTCAACTGGGAGTGTTCTGTAACTCTGCGAACCAGATCAAATCAAATCAGGAAAAGTAAGAAAAGAGGGGAGGAGCAAAAAACTCATTCCGAACCCAGGATCTGTCAAAGTGTTAGGATTAACTAATCGAAAAAAAAGGGAGGGGGGGCTAATTTGGTCATAATCAAGCGTTTCCAGAAATACAATTCACCAGCGGAATTGAAGCCCGGAGAGCAGAAGCAATAAAGACATGCGGTAAAAAAAAGGGGCTCGCTTGTAAAATTACCAAAACGGAGGAGGCGAAGAAAGGAAAAGGGTAGGAGCCAAAAAAAAATCTACTTGGAAAAAAAAATTGAGATTGAATCAAGGAATCGGAAGTCGGGGAAACAGAAGGGGGGGCAACTTGGTCATGACCTTGAATGGGGGGCATGTAGAAAAATTAGAAGCAAAAGCCGGTGGAGAGGAGAAAACAGGCCCAGACGTAAAAATCCCGTGTCGTCAGGAGGCTGAGCGTTGAGAAAAAACATGGGACGGAGTGGCCCTGAGAGGTAGTTGCACTTGTTGTCAGCAGAGGGGGAAATCACCCGGGCACAAATCTGGGGCCACCCGCATCCTCAAAACAAATGAAAAGGGGGTTGTTTGCAGTATCTCCCTGTAACGGCAAAATTGTTTCCTTGGATTGGTTTGGGCCAAGCGCAACGGCAATGAATTGCTTGTCGCATGTTACATACATTGCCGGAATTTGGAACCAATCGGCATTCGGACATTGTCAAGAAGATCGGGTGTTCAGGGAAAAACGGGTGGGGCCCAGCAGGCAAAAAGGTGGGGGGGTTTGGGGCATATCTGAACCCATACGGATTTTGGTACGCATTGGGGGGGTGGGGGAAAGTTTGCAAGCCTTGAGAAAGATTGAAGGGGGACGGGGACTAATGGTACTCCCCGTCCCCCCCCAAACCGGGAGGGGTCCATAGCATCAAGGGAAAACCACCTAATGTGGGGGGGGTTGCAAAACCTGTTTTCTTGGGAAAAAAGTTGGGAGACTTTATTTTGTGGGGGGGTGCTTCTGGGACGTTAGCCATCTCAAGACGCCTGGAAGAACTGTGGGGGTATCCCCAACATCGTTGTAATTTTTGCCTGCTTACGAAAAGAGAGAGGGAAGAACAAGCCCTAACCGTTCGTTTACAAGTCCAAGGGCGAAGAAGTTGGGGACGTGGCTCTCCTAGCCGGGGATCTGGAGGTATTCTTGTCGATTGACTTCCTAAAGCTGGGTTGGAGTCGGGAAATAAGTAAAAAAGACATAATAGAGAAAGACCGCCAGGTCTGAGGGAGAAAGAGATGTGGGGATGCATTCAAATGCCGTTTCAAAGGGTGGGGGGAAAGAACCCCCGAGATCCGTTTTAAGATGGTTAAGGGGTTCCTAATAAGGTTCTGGAAGGGTCTCTAACTTGTGGGGCCTGCCAACCGCAAAGGACGTGGGGGGGGGTTTTTGAAACCTTCAAAAAATCTCAAAAAAAAAGCCGCCCTTGGTCAGGGCAAAAACCTGTTCTGCACCCCAGCCAGTTCCAAACCCCCAAAAATTTCCGTCGTCAAAAACGTTTTGGGGTGTGGGTTTTTTTGGTTTTGCCAACAAGACCCACACTTTTGAGGGGTTCATCTATTTACCAGAGGAGAGGGATTGTTCTTTGGGAGGGGGATCTCCGAAGGGGGGACGGTGAGGGAGGGAGGACAATCAGAGGAAAAACCGCCTGCCTTTCAATAAAAATCTTAGGTGGTGGTAAATGGGGACGGGGTAAGAAAGGAGAAAGCGGTTAACTTTGCTTGATGCAGTGGTGGGCATCCTGCAGAATGAGGGGGGGGACCAGCCACCAGATTATTGGGGGGACCTTTGTTCCCCCAACCTTGTTTTGTGGGGTGGGAAACCAAGGGCTATTATCTGGGGGCCTTTTTTGTTTCTTTGGGGAAAGGAATTGTGGCCATCACTTTGCGAATTGTCACAGTAGGGGAAATCCGGAAAAAGCCCGATACCTTTGGGGGGTCGTAGGTTGATGTCAGTTTTGGGAGTTTTCGGGGGGAAAGGGGGGTTATACTTTCGAGGTTGTTAAGAGCCGGCAACGGGTGGGGGTGTCTTTAAGCAAAAACCTGGACTTCAAGAGTGGTTTGCTTGGAAAGAAAGCCAGGGGTTGCAAAAACCCCAGGAAACAGAGCTGGCACCGCCTTTGGTCTTGGGGGGGGGGGGGAGGGCATACCAATGAAGTGACTCCTTTTCAATTATATCTCTGACGATAAAAAAAACGTGGATAAAAGAAAGAGATTAAACTGGTCCACAGGGGCAAGCCATGCCGGCGGTTCAATAGGGAAAGGTAGACAACAAAAAAGCGACTACCAAAAATCATGATGCTTTCCCGCCGGAGAAGAATTTTTGACGAATGGGCCCAGAAATTTAAAAAAAAAAAAAGGCCAGATTTTCCTTTAAACGGCTACTAATAAACCAAAAGAAAGGAAAACACAAACTCAACCAGGCCCAAACCACGAAGTCCACTAAAACCGCCTTAGGGGGGTTGTCAGCAACCCTGGGGGCCAAATTCTCTCGCGACCCCCGGGGGCCCCATGTACAAAACCCCCGTACACACGACCGCCTCACACAGTTCCAAAAGGGGGGGAAACCGGTCAAAAGCCGAGTTCACCGACCAAAGAAGGGGGACCTGGGGGATCCGGGGTATTCTTTCCCAACGAATGCCAGGACATAAGGAGCTCTTCTCCCCCCGAGGGGGTAAGGATGAAACTCCGGAGGGACGTCAATCTTCGGGGGATGGTCGCAGGTGGAGGACATCAGTGAACACCAATAAGGCAAAGGGCAGACACGCTTTAATCCTCTTGCGAAAAAAGGAAAGGAAAAGGTGCTGCAGAAGTAGTAACCCCCTATTGGGGGGGAAAACATCCAAATCACCTCCAGTGAAAAGGCTGGGCTTGGACCGTTGTTTTTCGGACGGGGGGGAAAGGGCAACGCTGGGGCGAAAAACCCTTAACCAAACCCCGGGGTTATGGATAACCTCCGAAAACATTGGGGGTTCAAAAAGAAAAAAAAAAGGGGTTGGATTCTTCCGGTACACTACAACAAGGGTGACAGAGGGGAAAAAATACGTTTTTCGATCCGCAGTTGGGTTCCGGCTTGTTCGGGGGGGGGGGAAGAGTCTAGGGTCTCGCGGCCCGATAAGGGGGATTTTCTGCAAAAGCGATTTCTCCTCGAAAAATTCAGGCAAACTCTCCAAAAAAAAAAACATTACGGACCTCCTTGGGCACCCAGTGCATCCAAACGCGAGGGCGGGTGGGGGGGACCGGCACTCTGCCGAAACTTATAATGAAGTGGTCCTAAAGGAGGTCCAGATATGGGGGGGGGGAGGAAGACCTGACAAACTAGGTAAGACCGGAATGCAGGGTGGCGGGCACAGGGTGACAAGGGGGGGCTCAAAGAGACGGCGTAATTTTGCTCGTCACAGTCTGGGGCCAAAAAGTCTTTGGGGATAATTTGGTTTGTTTTTTTCGTGGTCAAGTCGTTTGGTTTTGGGGGGGACCACGGTTGTGGAAAGAACCACTCCTCACCTGGAGATGAGGCTAAAATTTTGGACCAAAAAATAGGCGTGGGCAGGGAGGGGGAAAAAGAAAAAAAGAAAAAAAACACGTACCTTCAAAAACATCCAGGGGGTTTAGGGGGGAGGCAGTCTCGAGGGGAAACGCGGGGGGTGGAAGTAAGAATCAAATGCCCCCACCGACCGTACACGAAATCACGGATGAAGGGGGACAGAAAAAGGCTTGCGCCTCACCACCAGGGCACCTTCAAAAGCCTGTCCGAGGAAACAAAAAGAAGAAAAAGAAGCTATTCGGAGGGGGTAACTTGGGGGTCTCGTA
>Ga0179593_1524124_pt1 | contig 16239 bp, 27 predicted proteins | sample CZODoug2_1_08_16_FD_185931 | JGI IMG/M metagenome (GOLD analysis project Ga0179593, IMG submission 185931) | Vadose zone soil fungal communities from Angelo Coast Range Reserve, California, USA - CZODoug2_1_08_16fungal (PacBio error correction) | ecosystem: Environmental > Terrestrial > Soil >...
AAGGGAACCAAAAACTCCGCCGGCAGAACCTAACAGGGACCCCTGTTGTCTATTCACGGAGGGGAAAAACTGGAACGCACAAAACGGGGCAAAACAATGAAAAAGGGGCCAATTGTACCCACTGAAAAGAGGAGAATCTATCACAACAACCCCGGAGACCGTGTTGCAAAAAGGGGAAAAATCTTCTGCAAACGAAGAATCCAGTGACAGGCGCGACTAAAAGAAACAGGAGAACCTTACCGGGGAGAGGAGGGAAAGTGTTCTAACCGAGTGTGGTAAGTCAGGAAGGGAGGGACACCGGATTTTTGGAATAAACGGTTGCAGGGGGGGAACATGCGCAAAAAAAGCGAGGAAGCGCGAGGGTGTTGGAAGGGAAAGACAAAAAAAAAAAAAAAAAAAAAAAAAAAAAAAAAAAAAAAAAGCTTCACCAAAAAGGAGGGGGAAATAGTCCCAAAAAAGGGAAAAGCCCAAACCCGTGCTCAACGACAGAGAGGAAGCGGATATGGGGGGGGGGGAAGGAGGAGAAGATTACGGAAGGAGGCAGGTCGTACGATTGGCCCAAAATCACCCGCTGGGGGGGGGGGACCGAGAAGTCTGAAGCCGAAAAAAAAGCAGGGGGAAGGAGGGACATCCAAGGCATAATTGGGTCAAGAGAGGCTACGCATAAACTGCAACAAATCCAATGAAGCGGCAAAAGAAAGGAGTGGGCCCACAGAAAAGCCGCAAGAAGAGGGGGGGGGGGGGGTTCGGGCTAATGATCTTGGGGGGATTGGGGGTATCTGCAGACTACCACCACAAAATGGGGGTTTTCAAAAGGAAGGGGAGGGGCTATGAACCACCGTTTACATCGATACGCAAGGACGACTGGGCAAAGAATCTGGTAAGATGCCAAAGCAGTGTCAGACACCATACAGAAAGAGTGAAAAAAACATAACAAGGGGGAAAGAAAAAAAAATGGGGTTTGGTTAAGTCCATTAATAAAAACCAAAATGATCTCAACCTAGAGAAATAGAGAAATTTGTGGAGTATTCCCTCCAGAATGGGGAGGACACCAGAACGGGTATTTAAAACACATCTTCATGAGAATTGGGAATTTTTCAACAAACGGGGGAACTGATTCAGGGGAGGAGACAGCCGGCTTGGAAGCAAAGGGTTCAAAGTTTAAGGTTGGCTTTTGGGGAATGGGGCCGTTTATGCCCCCTGAATGGCAGGGGGAGGTAGGGACTCTAAACCAAAATGTGGACGGGGAGCTCTGCGTGCCATGGAATCAGCAAGCGCTGATGAAGATTGTGGACACCCAAAGAAAGGAGGGAACTTTTGAGGAGTGGGGGTGAAACATTGAAGGGTGTCTTGATGGTAAAAAGGAGAAAGTCGCTAACTATAAGGAAAAGAGAGAATGGACCTTCCTCTGGGGGGCTGAACAAAAAAAAAAATGGGGGGAAAAAACCGTAAGAATCAGTCTGGGGTCGCATAATAATTTGGCGTGCCTTCTCCAATTAAAAAAAATTTATGCGAAGGGAGAGAGGGGGCAAATCATACATTTGGGGAAAAGGAGAAAGTTGCTTTTAAAAAGACCGCGCAAACGGTGACCGTTGACGGGACGGCTAAAGGTGTAGTATGGAGGGACTGCCGTCACGCTACAGAGGAGGCCATGGGGAACTTGTCCTGGGGTACCAAAGTGGTAGCTCAGAGGAAAGGGGGGGGGGGGGTGATGCAGGGTTTTTGCGGAAATATCTACCAAGAGTCTCAGAAAAAAAAAACGGGAAAGAAAGGAAAATAGAGTGATAGGAAAGGGGAAGGGAAAGGAAAACGAATTACCCTGCAGAAGCTACAAAAGGGTAGAACACGCCAGACAAAGAAATCACACGAGCTATAGAAGCAAAGGACAGGGTAATCAAAGACAGCGTCAAGGAAAAGTGACGAGGGGAAGAGTGCGCCTAAATGGGAAGAAAAAGAAAAAAGGAAGAAAACCCGGGTTCATCTGGGGTGATTTGATAACCAAGAAGAAAGAAGTTTTGGAAAAGAGAAAAAACCCGGAACGGGAAAGGAGGGCCAAAAACCCGGGGGAAAAAAGATTTCAAGGGGGGTACTGCCACCGTTCAACAAGAGACGAAAAGGTCCAGGGGGGTCTTTACCGGTTGGACGGGCATCCAGACCTCAACCTACTCCTTAAAGGGGAAATAAACTCAAGAAATGCAACGGGGACGCAGTGTGTTGCAGAAAGACGGAGGGGGGGGAAAGCCACGCTTGGGAAGAAGCGAGCTGTAGGGGGCCCGAAGTTTGACAAGGGAAAGAAGAGCGTTACAGTTAAAGGAGGGGGGACCCCATTCAGGGAATACACCCATCCCCTTCTTGAAAATCAAAGAAGGGCCAGAAGTGGCTTGGGGGAATGGGGGAACGACAGGAGGGAAGTCCAAAGCAAAAAAGACATAACTTGGAACTCTGAAAAATTGTCCAGGGATCCAGGAGACTGGGAAGGGAGGTCCGGGGACCGTCCTTTCCTCCAAGGCAGGGGGGGGTGAAAGGACGAATGGAAAAAAAAACCGGGAAAAACCCCAAAAAGGTATCGATGAGTCACGGAGGGACGAGTTAAAAAGGGGGAAAAACAGAAGGAATCACCACCACAATAGTCGGGTATCCCTGACTGTAAGCCAAGGCACAAAAGAATTGGGTGATGAAGACTGAGTGGAAAAGCAGCCGACATGAAAGAGGGACAGGGCGTCAGGGTCGATAACGTGTGAAGAAGAAGAGAAAAAAGACAGCAACGGGGAAAAAAAGTAGGGCCGGGCAGGGGGGGGGGTTAATATGGACAAACAAAGAGAGGAACATAGGAAAAAGCAGGTAAAGGCGAACAAAAAAACAGAAATGGGCTTCTGGGAGGGAAGCGCTGAAGGAGGGGGCCCGACGGCCGTTGGGAGGGGAGGGGAAAACGCTTTTCTTTCGGAGTCGAAGAGGGGAGGGGACCCTCTGGCCAGGGGGAAAAAGAAAAAAGGTTTGTGGGCCACTATATGGAGAAGAGGAAGGGGAGAGGAGCCGTGTGATGGCCTCAAAGACCTGAACTGTGGAAAAGAGTCCGTAATGATTCTCGGGAAAAAAGGAAATCCAAAAAGGAAGGATGGAACGTGTGATCATTGGTGGGATTAAATTTCACCTCGCGGAACCATGATTGGGGCGCCATGAAGGCGCAAAAAATCCCAGCCCCGGCACCAAGAGTGAAGCTTGGAGAAGACCACCGGTTAAAAAAACGCGGGGGAACTATTCACCAAACGGAAAGCAGGCCGCAAAGAAGAGAACGGGTGGAGGGGGAAGGGAGGGTTCGGGTCAGTGGAAGTGGGGAAGGGAAGGGGGGGGTGGTTGGACTGAAGCATTTGGGTGAAGACAGATTTTCTTAGGGGTAGAGAGGAAGACTACATGTTCCGGGTACAATCTGGGGGGAGAGGGGGTCAAAACAGGCAATTTTTAAAGAAAAAAGATTCCCCAGGGGAAGGGGGATGAAACCACGAAACCGGCAAGTGGTAAGGGGAATCCGGCTAGGGATCGAACTGAAAACAACCAACTGGAGAGGAAGAGTCCAGAGCCGGAATCCCCGAAAGAGGCAGGGACTGGGGGTTTCTAGTCACGGGGGTCTGAAAGAGGGGGATCAACTTGCTCGAACGCAATAAACATGTGGGAGGGCAAAGATGCTGGGAAAAGACAAAGAAAAAAGGGAGAAGAAATAACCAAAAAAAAAAAACAGGAAAAAGGGAATGAACTTGCAAGAACGGTGAGAATGCGAACAAAAGAATCCCACTTGACAGGAAAAAGAAAACAACCATCACAGGAGGGGAAAAAAGCAAAGTGAGCAAAACCTGCTGACTGGGGTAGAAACCTATTCGGTTTGAATTCAAGCAAGATTTGGTGGGGTGCGGGGGGGAGGGGAGAAAAGCCTAAAAAGGAGACTTCCTATAGAGGTGGGACATGGCAATAAGTCGGGACGCGAGGGAATCGTAAAGGGGCAAAAAACCGGACCTCCGACCGAGGAAATAGTAATCTTGATATGTGAAGAAGGGGAGGAAGAAATAGGAGATGGTAAAAACCAAAAAGGAGGAGGAGGTTGAGGCACATCAAAGGGGGATAAGAAGACACCACTGCCTAGAAAGTTGGAACATCTTGCTTTCACTCCTCAGCAAAAAGGAGAAAAAAGGGGGAGAAAAAGGAAACTCAAATCCAGGCAGCAAAGAATTATCCGAAAGCTTCCGGTTTTTTTGGTGCAGAAATGATTTTTTCTCGAGTGGTCATAGGGGGGTTGGGGGGGTAAAGGACTGCCCAGCTAAAAAGAAAAATGGGAAACTGGGGGTGGAACACCCTGAAAGGAAAAAAGGTTAGGACATTCAAAGGGAAAAATTACAGAGGGAAGAGGAAGGGGAAACAAGAAACGGGACAAGCCTCGGTCGCTCTCAACTAGAGAAGGAAAAAAAAAAACACACCAAACAGTAGGGAATTTTGACAGTTCAAAGGTTACAGAAAAAAAAAAAAGGTGGCTGGCAGTACGAAGACGACCGAAATACGCACAAAAGCTCACCTTGGGGTGGGGAAAGGGGATACCCGGTCGCCAAAGGGAAAAGCTTACCAAAAAGGGAAAGGCGGCAAGGCACAGGAAAAGAGAAAAGGGAAATGGAAAAAACCACAGGAGGGAAATCCTAAGTTAAAAAGAGGTCGCCCGGAAGGTAAAACGGCCGTGGGCTCCACAAGAAAAAACGGGGGTTGGACCATATGGAAATGACCCAGAGTGGAAGTGATTTCACCACCCACGTTTGAGGCCCCTTAATTGTGGAAGGACTTGGGACAGTTCCTGCAAGGAATTGGAACAGGAGTTCGTGCTACAGTAGCAAAAAGTATTACCTTCCGTCTCGGTTGCAAAAACACAGCGGCCACGGTGGCAGGGGAGGGGGGGGGAAAGGTGAGTTCAAATTGGGGTGCAGAGGTAACTAAAAAGGAAGAAGTAACAAAACTACAAAAACTAACCTGGGGAGTCGATTGTGGAGCTTGGGAAAAAACAGAAAGGGGTGGTCTGATTGAGACAAGAAGAGGGGGAAAAATTCAGGGTCAAAATCAATCAAAAAAGGGAAGGGCGGAATCCAGTTCAGCAAAGGGGGACTACGAGGTGTTCGGGGGAAAACAAGGAAAAAAGCACCGAACAGGATTGAGTTCCATTTGGGGAGTCCCTAGCCATGTGGAGACCCGATACACAAAGGAACCGAGCAGGAAATTGGGGGGGAGGGAATGGGGGAGTGTATTAAAAATACCCAGGGGGTTATTCCCGCCTGGAAAAGGGGGGGAGCCGAATTTCGGGGTCCCAGATGGAAAGATCCCAAAAAACAAACACACCCCGGTTCACACCAGAACAACGGGAAAGGGAAGGGAGAAGAGAGGGCTTTTAGGAAAGGAAAGAGGGACAAACAGTCAGCTTACTCAGGGGGAACACAGCCAGCGGACATAGAAACGCCACTAAGCAGATCAAAAATGGGAAACGAAGTACATAGAAAGAAAGGAACAGAGCGGCAGGAAATATGAGCGTGGGAGAGGTGGGGAACCAGCAAACGCGAAAGGGAAAGGAAGGGTAGACCAAGATGCAGTGGGAAAGGTAGCCAATCTCATAATGTTGAAGATGAAACCGTCCAAACTGAGAAAAGGAGTAGCACGCAGAACGAGTCTGGGGAAGGCGTGACTCCAGACCTGGGGCCAAACGAGAAGGGTCAGGAGGTGGCGAAGGGGGAAGTCAAGAGAAAAAATCTCCCAATGGGCACATACAACCTCAAGCCATGGAAAAGTTTCCCCCGGGGGGGAAAGAGAGGTGTTCAAGAGGCTTCGTATATACCGGGGGCAAGAAACGACAAAATTCAGCAACCGGGGGGGCTTCCGGAGGGGGGGGGGAACACCTACCCAAGAAAAAACCGCCAACATTGAGTTGAAGGGGGGGGACGGGGGGGAAGTTTGGCGGGGAATTGAGATTCCGCAGAGAAAGGATATGAAAAAAGGGGGGGGGTTGTGACCAAATGTCAGGGGGAAAGTGGGTCAGACCTAGGGATGGGGGGGGGGGACCCTTTTCCATCCGAGCGGGGGAAGAATTTTTGCGGAAAAAAGGGGTATGATGATTCTCGCGGGTGCGAAAAAAAAGGGGGGATTCCGGTAACGGGGAAAAAAAAACGATGTAGGATAAAGCTAAACTGAGAATGGGGGTGGAAAAACACGTATTTTCCTCTTGTGAAAAAAAGGAAAAAAAAGAAGGGAAGGGTTACACAAGGGGAGGCCCCCCAGGGGAATATCTATGGGAAGGGAAGGGAAAAGACAGACCATTTTGAACAACATAGGGGGTCTGGGGAGGGGGGAAAGGGATTCCAAAAAAAAAGATAAAAGAGAAGAAACATAGGCAGGTCCGAAAAACAAAACAAACGAGGGATCCGAAAGGGAGGTAGCATCAGAAGGGAGACTGCTCCCTGGGGGTGAAGTGTCTCTTTTATCGGCGTCAACTTCTTTTGGGAAAGAGGAACGGGAGAAGCTGAAGAAACTTGGGGGAGGGGGGGGAGAAATGTGGAGTCGTTCTAAAATGACGACGGTTTGAGGGACAACACAAGATCCAGACTTGGCCAATCTCCGTAAGGGAAGAGGGCACCGTAAATATCATCTCCTACCGGTGGGAAGTCATTTGGCCTGGGAGGGGGTCCCTTAGCGGAAGACGATTTTTCGCCCAGGGGAAAAAATGACTGAAGCCTTAAAGCACCGAGAGCTTGCGCGCGCAAAAAGAACAAAGGTTTTTTTCCAAACGACGGTGCAAGAAGACTGATGCAAACAAAATCGGTTTGAAGAACCAAAAGGAAAAGGGGCCAAAGGACTCCACAGGATGGAAGAGGGTCAAAATTGGAGTCTGGTCAGGGAGGAGAACATTCTTGAAAAAAATACGCAGCACGTTTGGGGGGGGGGCGGAGAACGGTAAGATGATAACTAAGGGAGGGGGAAAAGACTTGACCGATCTTGGCAGAAAAAAGGGGGCCCAGGGTTTGTTCCGCCGCCCACAAACGCCCGGGGAAGAATTGACGAGCAACATACCTTCAATGGGGGGTAGATCCGGAGATTTTAAAAAAAAAACAAATAAGAAGGAGGTAGAGATCCGACTCCCTAAAAAACGAATTCCCGGGGGGGGAACACTGATACAGGGGGAAGGGGGAGCAGAAGGAAAAAATAAAACAGGAGGGAGGAGTTCATAGGAACGGGGGGGATCTGGAATTTCGTACATGAAAAAAAAATAAAAAGAGAACGTGCGACAAGTAAACGGGCAACTCAAAAGAAACCGAAGAAGAAAACTTACCGGAAGATACAAATTGTGAAAACGGGCAAAATTTCTGGTTAAAGAAACTCACGAAGGGGGGGGGGGGGAAGGAGGAGGCAAAGAGTGGGTGGGAAGGCGTGTATGCGAAAAATACAAAGGAGGAACTAAGAGGACAGTTGGGGGCAGTGCAGAAAATAAACTGAAGGAAGAGAGGGAATAATGAGAAAGAACAGTCTACGAAAGGTCAAAGGGATATGTCCCGAGGGCGAGAAAAAAAAAAAGATCCACCCAGTTCGGAGAGAAAGAGAAATGGGGAAAGAAAAGCTTCATAAGGGGGAAAAGATAGGGATTCACAAAGGGAAAAGGGAGCAACCAGGAATAGCTGCCACAAATCGACTCCTGATAAATCAGAAAAAAAGAAAAGGCAGCAGGGACTGAAGTGATTGAAAGAAAGAAAAAGCAACGGTCTAGTTGGGGGGGGGGGGAACGCCAATGATTCTAGGTCAGTTTTTTGTAATCTGAACTACCAAAACCACACCTTTTGGATTTTTTGGTGGAAAAAGGCGGAGTCAGGCCCAAAGACCAACCACCGGAAGAGGGAAACGAAGAATGGAACAGGTGACCATCCTCGCTGACAAAAGAAAAAAAAAAAAAAGGGTCAAATGAAACCAAACAGTCAATAAAAAGAGGGGGAAAGTCCAAGGGAAGGTATCCAGAAAAAAGTTTGGGTGGACAGAACTTGCTAAACCTCTCAAAAAGGGAAGAGGAGAGAAGATACAATTGTTGGGATTAGGGAGAAAGGAGGGAAGTTAACACACCGCAAAGACGGAGGGGAGGAAAAGCAGAAAGGAATTGAAAAGAAACATGGGGTAAAACAAGATGTCCCATCCGGGAAAGGGGGCAAGATAAATCACCAGGGGGACTAAAAGCACTTTTGGGAGCCGGATCAAATTGGGGGGACGGGTAAAGCCGGGGGAGCAGCTGAAAAGACTTGAGAACGTTCCTGTCTGACAGGAAGGGGTTCACGTCCTTACCAGGAGAAGAGAGGGGGGGGATACCCTAACGTTAAGGCGGCCCAAAAAAAAGGGGAGGAAAAAATTTGGACGGGGAACGAAGGGAAGGGGGGGGAAGGAAAGATTGGAGAAATGCTGAAACCGAAGACAAAAGGGGGGGAACTGCCTTGGGTCAAAAGAGATGTGAAACGGCTGTACAAGACATGAAAGCGTTTGGCAAAAAAAAAAAAAAAGCTAAAAAGAAAGTTCCCGAAGGGGGGGGGGGAACCGGTGCCGCCATCAGCAAATGGAAAGAGAGAGCAAAGAAACCAGTGGAATTACGGCAAATACGCCCTTTGAGTGGAAAACCTCGCGACAAAAAGAAGGAAAAAGGGAGGACTGGACGCGGAGGATCTAGGTGATGTCTCCAATCAAGAGGAAAGGTGGGTGGCTGCTTGGCTGTGTTAGGGGATGCTTCCGCCGGAGGGGGGAAAGAGACTGCTTTCCCGACCTTAGAGGCATCAAAAGAAAAACACCTAACCCCGCAAATTTTGTTCTCCAAAAATTCGGGAGGAAAAAAAAACTGATATGAAAAGAGATAGTTCGGCCCCGGGGGGAAGAGACTGAGATGACCCCATGGCCAGCCGGAAAAGAAAAACCCTGGGAGACACACCCAGCCAGAAACCGCCGAAAAGATCTTTTGATCAGGTATCCAGAAGGACGGCGCTGTTCCCAGCAAAGAAAACTGGGGACTGAAGTTGGAGAGTGTTTTACCCCATCACATTAGTTATCCCCACCATTGGCAAGGGGGGGGAACGTTACAGAAACAGCAATTTTCTTGGATGACTGGGTAAATTCTTCGATAAAAGATTTCCTGGTGGAAAGCAACCAGGGTTCCAAGAAAAAGGAAGGCCGTCGGAAGGGTTAAGCACTTGTCTCCTCCGAGAAAAAGGAAGACAAATACAAAAAAGGGTGAACTCCCGTTTGGGGAAGGGAATCTACTTTGAGAAAAAGAGACCGTAGCCGAACCGACAGGGGCAAAGTCTCGAAGAGGAAAAATGTTCAGTTGGAATGACACCTACCCGGCAATCACCCAAAAAAAGGGGGATCAAAAGGAAGGCGACAAGGGGGGGGATGGGAAGTTTTTAGCCACAGAGGGGATAAAAAATTCGAAAAGGAAAGGGGAAAGAAACCAAAAACTAGGGGGGAACAAAATGACAAAGGGTTTCTAGGGGGGAAAAGGGGCCGAGATGTGAAGAAAGCCTTTCCGGAAAACGAAGGAGGAAGCTAGGGAAAATCCTCCACAAATATCGAAGAGATAGGGACAAAAGGGGGCTATCTGGGTAGAGGGGGAAAACAATGTAATCACCAAAGATGTTTGGATTCCTGCTGTCAGAGCAAGGGGAAAATTGGTTGGTTGACCTGATACGTTGTGAGGACAAAAGGGGAAAAAAGTTGGACAAAAGGACCTTCAGTCGGGAAATGTGGGGAGGCATTAATGTTGAAAACCTGACAGACCGAGTCAGGGGGAAAAAAAAAGAGGGGGCGGTCTGGTTGTAGTGAGAAAAGGGAAAAAAAAAAAAAAAAGGTAAATTAGGACATATATCAGGCGAAAAACAGACACAAAAAAAAAGATCCTGGGCGGTAAAAAAACACGCCTTGAAGGGGGATTGGGGGAGGGAGCGCAGTTCTTTCATCTCCCAAAAAAAAGGGAGGGGAAGTCGGGGCCATCTGCCGGAGCAGGCTTGCGGCTTCTAGCATGGGGGGGGTAGGAGAAGAAGCCATCGTGATGGCAGAAAAAAGAAAAGCTAAGAAACTTTTCCCAAGAAAGGACTCTCCCCTCTGGGACCAGGAAAGAAGGGAAGGTGATGTGTTTGAAGAAAGGGGGGGAGTCAGTCAAATTGACGATTAAACCGAAAGGAATGCCGATGAATTTGTTTGCCATGGAAAAAAAAAGGAGGCACGGTTGAAACGGAAGACACGGGTGAGTTTGAGAAAAACAAGAGAAGGGGTGGTTTTTCACCAAAAATTCCGCGCGGAAACACCGAAGCGGTGGAGATAAAAAGTCACGAAGGGGAAGGGGGCTTCACAGAAGGTATTTAGTCTGAGCGGGTTAGGGAAGGTGCTGTTTGAGGTAGGGGAAAGCAAAGTGAGTTGGAAAAAGGGTAGACTATGTTTCATCGGTGTCAAAAGGTAAATTTGATAAGAAAAGGAAGGGTAAAGGGCTGGAAAAGAGATTTGCAGCAGGCCCGGAAGGGGGGGGGGTTTCCCTTGGGTAAAGAGGGAAAGAAGTCCCAGGCAAGGTGAAGAAGTTGTAGCAAAGGGACGAACATAGGGGGGGGAAGGTCGGTATGGCCAAGGAGAGGAAGGAATAAAGACAAAACAAAAGTGTAGGAAACTGAGAGAGAGGGTCCACCCGAAAAAAAAAAAAGACTAACACGGAAAGAAAAAAAGGGCGGGGCAGTATGGACTTTCTCCGGGACGGAAGAGGACAAAAGAAGAAAAACATGGGAACGGGCGGAAAGAATCCTGGTCCAAGCTGTTGGGACCCAGGGAGGTAAAAAAAGAGATTCCCTTACAACTGAATCAGCAAAAAAAGGAAAAGGGGCATCACTGATGAAGAAAGGAAGGAGAAATCCACTGACCTAAACAATCGACATTCTAAAAAGGGGGAGACAAGGGAGGCGCGCCTTTCCGGGGAGTCGTTGAGTCCAAGTGAGGACAAAACCGAAGGACCGGTCTGGTGCTGCTCAAAGAAGGGGAGCAGGGAAGCGGCTGCAGGTGTTGGGGGGAAAAATCGGAACAAAAAAAAAACAGAGAAAGGGGGGGGGAAAAAAGATCAATGAGAACAGAAAAAGGAGACAAACGACTAAAGGGGAGCTGGAATCTTATCTTCCGGGGAAAAGAAAGGACGGGATGTCCACATGGTGGGAGGAAGGGGGCCCATCCCAAAAACCCAAAAGCCGGGACCTGAAGGAAAACTTGTGAAAAAAATAGCCGCTCAAGGGCCAGAGGGTTCAGGACCGGCCACGTCAAGAGGACGAAAGGAAAAGACAGGCAACGCAAAACAAAAAGGGCCCTACCGACCCGCGCAAGAGGGTTACCAAACAAAAAAAAAAGAAAGGGAAGCCGCGGGGGTTTGGGGGCAAAACGGACATGTAGAGAGGGGAAGATGAAGGAAATAGGTTTGGGGGTGTGAAAAGAAGAAATACAGGACCGAACAGAAAAAAAAGGGTTTTCAAAAACGGAAAGGGGACTGTGGTCTTTGCGTCAAAAAGACGAGGGAAAAAAAACCCCCCAGAAAAGGGCAATGGGCCACCGCCGGGGGGACCAGAAGCCGAGGGGCTCCAAGAGGGGGGTCAAAACACATTCAAACCAGTGCACAGTCAGTCCAGAAAAAAAAAAGGGGGGGGGATGTCAGTAAAAAAAAAAGAGCAAACAGGTCCTACACGAGGAGCAACCCTCTAGTCATACCGGAGGATTTTGGAACCACGGAGCAATGAAGTCCACGTGAACGCAAAGGGAAAGTAAGGGAAAAGGCAGCGGCAAGTGAAAGATGAGGGAAAACAGGGGGCCATACAGGGAAAAAAAGGGGAAAGGATTTATCCATTGAGGGGGGGTCAGAAGAAAGATTGGTGGCGCCAAGCTTTTATCCAGAAGGGGGGCGGGGGGGCAAGGGTGCCCAACGGGAGGGACGAAGTGTTACGAAGAAGAGAACGGGCGTTGGTAACTTTCGGGCTGAGGGGGAAGATCAGCAAGCGCGTGAAAAGAGGGAGGAGTTAAAAACACGGCCGGGACAGGGGGGAAAAAAGGGTTGATGCCTAATGAGAGGGGGGGAAGGAGGAAATGACAACTTCTCCTGAAGAACCACAAAACCTTGAGGGTTGACTTTGTGGGAACTGACCGCCTTGGAAAAAACGATAAAGAAAAGGGTTCTGATTGCAATACGAACCCGTTTGGCAGGTTTCGACACAAGAATTAGAGAGAGGGAAAAAAGGGCCACAATCAGCACAAAGGTAAAACTAAATCTCTGCGGGGGGGGAAAAAACAAGACGCTCCACTGGCCAGTCGAAAGACTGGCTTGCTGCCTTTTCTTGGGGGGGCTTGGCCTGAACGAGGTTAGGTCTGCCTTGCGATGGACGGGGTCAGGTGTTAGCTCCTCCTGAAAATGGGTGAGGAATAGGTCTTTCCCTACGGAAAGGATCCCAGAGGACAACAACAACGAAAAAAGGAAAAGAGAAGGCCCGTGAGGGAAAAGAAAGAGCGGTTACAAGGACGGAAAAACGGGGAACACAGCCATCGGGACCAGCCATAGAGTTAAATCCGTGATCCAGGGGCATAGACAGCAAAAAAAAAAACTAAGTCAATCCTCGAGGAAGAGTGAGAGGAATGCAATAAGCGTAGGAAAGGGGGAAAAGGAAGAAGTTGTTGCCTTTAGACCCAAAGCAGTGATCCGGCCAAAATCGGAACTTTCAAAGGGAGTCCAGAAAAAATTTCTGGTAAAATACGTACTTTCCAAGGAAAAAAAACCCAACACGTCCACCCAAAACGAAACAGCAAATCTCCCCCACTTTCTCAAAGCCCCATCCCCCCCCCCTCCAACTGGGGCCAAAGAAAAAACACCCCCTCCCAAAAACAAAAACAAAAAACAATCTTCCTGCCCCCACCTAAAAAAAAAGAAGGGTTTCAAAAAATAGACTAAAAGGTGCATTTTCGTATCGACTTTTGGTAAACCAAAAAAGAAAAAGTCTATCAGGAGCACTAGCACTACCATGCAAAACCAAATTCGCCGTGTGGGGGGAAAAAAAGAAACGGGGAAGCCGCCGCTAAATACGACAGGGGTTATCGAAGCGCAAAGGAAAGGAAAGCATAAAAAGCAGGAAGAGGGTCAACATTCAAAACAAGGGGGGAAGAAACAGGGAAAGCACACAAGACCAACTTGGGAAAAGGAGAGAAAAAGGGTTTGAGGGCTGTACCCCAGGGGGTCAGCCCACATAGTAAAATTCAAGAAGTGAATTCCATGGCCAGGCGGGTAGGGAATTGCGGTGGACGCCTTTCAGAGAGGAGAAAAGGGAAAAACAGGAGACGGGAAAACCTACGTAGAGGGATCACGCCAGGGTTCGATCAGGAGGAAAAGGGGTTGAATCACCAAAAAAGAGGGGGGGGAGACGGAAGGGAAAAAGACCAAGGAAAGGAAATGTGATGAAAACCTGGTCTTCCTCTGTGACAAAAAAAGGAATTGAAGGGACACCGGAGGCAATGAGGAGGAAGGGAGAAGAATGGGGGTGCCTTTTTGGAAGACAGACGAAGAGGGGGGTGAAAAAAATAGTGTAGGTGGGGTGTAGAAAGGGTCCAAAACAGACTATAAGAAGAAAAGGAAAGAAATGGGTCGCGTCAACACAAAGAGCCGGCTGTCACTGAAAACAGGAAGAGCGGGGGGGAATTGGGGCCTGGGCGGCCGCAATCACGAAATCCGACGTGTGACGACATGGAGGGGAAAGATTAAATTGCGTGTTCTCCGTCTAGCAGGGACTTAACAAAAAGACGGGTTGAGACGAAAAAACTGACGAACTGTGGCCCGGAAAAAAAGGGTCGACGGGCCCGAAACTTACCAGGGCCAGGATGACGTCCATCAGGTTGCCTGGGGGACAGGGGGGGGAGGGAATCGCCGGTACGGACGATGGAGGGGGGGAAGGAAAGGGGACCTGCGCCTCCGAACAGAAAGAAGGTTTATCTTGGACGCCCCCCCCCCCCCAACCGGGGGAAGAGGGGGCCTCCCTAAAAGGAGAAAAAACCAGCAGAAAAACAAAAAACAAACAAGAATGAAAGGGAAGCGCAATAGGATTAAAATGAAGGGGAAAAAAGCCTTGCGTTCAATGGGTTATGGGAGGGAACATTGTATTTTAACCCGTAAGAAAGTTTTCCTTATTCAGGTTTATATGATAATGTCTGGGGTACAGCTTGAAAAAAGAGACAGCGAAACGGAACATTTTTTCTTGCTGCAGAAAAAGGGAAGAAGCCGGGGGGGGAAAAGTGACTGGCACCAGGGACAAGGTCTGGGAAGGTATGTCCTTTATTGAATGAGATCTCAAAAAGAGGAGGAAAGAGAGAGATGAAAAACCAAGAGACCGTAAAGGAACAATTGCCTGTTCAGGGTGCGAGGGAACACACAGGCTATGGGGGAAAAAAAAAAAAACAAAAGAAAACCATTTTACGGGAGGCTGGTACAAGCAGTACCCCGACCAAGGAGGAGAGACTATAAGGCACCTTGATCCAGAGAGTGAGGGAAACGAAACAAACTGCGAGACAGAATCCCACTTAACGAAAGAACCGCTCTACTACAGAACATGGTCAGGGGAAAAAAAAAGCCGCTTGGAGGACGCTGCTGGAACATTCGGGTGGAATTCCAGGGGGGAACAGGGGGGTTGGGGGGGAAAAAGGGTGGAGGCGCCAGAAACGGAGCGTAAGTAATCTTCTGTGCATTTCTGGAAAATCAAATACGGGAAAAGGGGACCTAGGGAACTTAGTCAATGAACCAGCACAACTACATCAACTACAGCGGGGGGAGGGGAGAGTTAGGGTACCAAGAGCCGGGAAGAATCCTTTACTGGGAAAATGGGGAAAACAGTTTTTCGTAAGGGGGGGAAGGACCAGGGCACCCTCTTTCATCACAGAGAAGACTCAAAGTCTATAAAGAAAAATCAAGTTAAGCGGCTAAACCCGGCAGGGGACCAGACCTTGAAAGAGCGAAAAAGGAAAAGATGCCACAGCTTCTTCCAAACCTAGGGAAGGTAACCCCCAAAGAAAGCTCGGGGGGGGGTTCAGGCAAATGTAATCTAGGTTCTCTAGGCGTTTGGGGGGAGAGGGGAAGAGACACTGGAAAACATCTACCAACCCCAAGAAAAAATGGGGGGGTTTCAGAAAAGGGGGGGGGGGGGGGGGGGGTACTGTGACAAAGGCACAACGTACAGAGGACCCAAGGAAGGGGGAAGAACAGGGGAAAAAACAATCCCGGGGAGGGAACAGGAAGTTGAATCAGACAACCATGTTCTCATGCCTTAGCAGGTCAGGTTATCCCAGAAAAAAGAAAGGGGGGGGGGGGGGGGGGATGTAAACCCAGGAAAAGAAGGCAAAACTAAAACCAATCAAAAAAAACAATCGAAATAACCTTTTGGGGAGGATTTGCGGTCGCAAAAATGAAGGGGAAGGGCCTTCCCCCTAATGCGGAAAAAAAAGAAAGGTGGGAAGGTTCAAACATGTAATTGCCAAAACGGAGGGAAGGAGGGGCCGATGCGATTATGAAGAAGGGCAAGTGGGGGCCTCAAGCAAAGCAAAGGGGGGGCTTTCAAAAAGAAGTTTTTGGCGGGGGGTGGCCGTGGTGCCACAAGGAATGGGGGGGAAAAGAAACTGACCAAAACGTCCTGCTGGGATTGGGGGGGGAAAAAAGAGGAAACCATAGAAGCGAGGAAGACATTTCCAGGAGGGGGGACACACAAGGCGCGGCCAACGGTGAACCATGAAAGTCAAAAAACTTGAAGGAGGGGAGAAAAAAAAGTCCGCTTAACTCAGACCGAAACGAAAAATGAAAACGGGTGAGTCATACTTGTTGACGGAGGGGAGAAAGGAATAAAAAATACGTGGGAATTTAATGTGCTGAAAGAGAGTTGGGGCGAGGTTCTCCATAAGAAATTATGCGGGGGGACAAGGAACAGGCAAAAAAAGGGGGAAAAAACTTACCGCCCCCTACTCCGTTTGGGGAGGGGAAAAAAAAAAAAAAATAACCACGATAAGGCGAGGTGACTCCGTCTGAGGGAGAGAGACAGGATGCCTAAAAACTGGGGTCGAGGGGTTCTCTGCGCTGATGGGGGGGGGGGACGGTTTGATACCAGGGGTAGAAAGGAGACATGGGAAAGAGCGCTTTTTTTTAAAAAAACAGCATGG
>Ga0179593_1274439_pt1 | contig 16238 bp, 15 predicted proteins | sample CZODoug2_1_08_16_FD_185931 | JGI IMG/M metagenome (GOLD analysis project Ga0179593, IMG submission 185931) | Vadose zone soil fungal communities from Angelo Coast Range Reserve, California, USA - CZODoug2_1_08_16fungal (PacBio error correction) | ecosystem: Environmental > Terrestrial > Soil >...
TCACTGATCCAAAAAAGAAGGGCGAACGTGTAGCCCCGGAAGTACTGCGTTCGATCGAAGTAAAACCAGTCGAAAACAATCGCGACGGATGGACATCGACTCTATACAGGGCTGCAAGGAACATCTCTCACGTCACCCAAAGCTCTGAGAGAGGGCGGAAGAGCGGAAAAACAAAGGAAAAGGGCGCACGAACGGAGGAGAAGCTACCGGAACTTCTGCTGTAATTACTTCAATGACCAAATACTATGGGATGCGTTGAGGGAATCTGAGAAAAGGAAAACAAAAGAGAGACAGCAGGAAGAACACGGGCAACACTATTGTGGTCAGTATTAAGATGGACGATTAAGGGGGAAAGCAACCTCACGGCAGTTTCGTATATTCCGTGGAACGCCTTAGAGGCGGAGACCCTACGGTCACCAAAGAAGGGGGGAGGACGTACGTCCGTGAAGGGTGGAGCGGAGGAAAGCTACGTCGGTAATTAGAAGGGTGAAACACTGAAAGCGTCCATCACTTCCAACGACCTCTCAAAAAAAATGACTGGAAAGAGGGAGCTCGGCGTGCGTTTGTCCGAAACCCCGGCGTGCCAGAGGAAAAAACTGAACTGGTTCACTGGGGGGCTCGAGGAGGGGGGGAGAGGCGAGTGGTTTCCTTTGAAGGCTAAAAGGCGCAATCTTAGGCTGAGAGGGATGACAAGGAGCCGGACGAAAGGGATCTCCTCCTTCCAGGACACATGGATCTGGGGCTGAAAAAAAAGGGTCGTCGTGAGAATTCACTCGCCGGAGGGTCGGGTAACGGGACCTCGTATGTCGCCGCTAGCCAGCAAAAGTTTCCTTAAAGGGAAAAAGCGAACTCGGGGAATGCCTGCCCGAAACGTAAGTGGCTCAGTTAAGAAGGGCTGAGAAAGAATCAGGGTTGCCGTCCAAAATCCACAATCAAAGAACACCTTCTAATCTGTCGGAAGCTAAGAATACCAATTTGTGGGGTGGGAGGGGAACGCAAAACCGCGGTGTCCAGCAGACAAGAAAAGCTGACAGTTGGGAAAAAGAGAACTCAAACAAGGGCCGTGCGCTCCGGAGAAATGGACGCCGTCCTTGGTAGAAGTCAAAAGCTCCACAACGGAGCTTCGCGCGAGAAAGTCGGAAAGCTCATGAAGATCAAGCCGCCAGCTCCCCCCGGCGGGAAACATCCCTGGCCCTACAAACCAAAAGGAAATACGAAAGACGTAATCAGGACGGGTGATTCAATTCGCGAAACGACGTTACTCAGGACTCCGTGGGAAAGTAAATGACAAAACGGACAACGTGGAGGCAAACTCAAAAGGGAACTACCAATCAGAGACACCGAGCGGAACCGACAGGAAAAGACGAGTGATCGGACTTCAGACAGAGGAAAAATGAGGGACTTCTCAGCGGCACGCATTCAGTGAAAAAAGGGGAAGACGGGCGGTCGTCTTCCTGACGGGCAGCGAACGAATAAGGCATCGCATTAAGGGGTGCAAATCGCACGCAGACGCCGTAGCCAGGAAGAAGGGAAATGAGAGTCTCGTCCTCTCTAAACGGGGGGGAGGATCGGACGGCTTACAGGATAGTTGAGAACAATGTAGGGGTGGAAGGGGGAAGATTAAAGCTGTGCAGGCGTCGTCGCGGGCATCAAGTTTAAGCCGAACGAGCCTCTGGTACCTGGAACCTCGCGTGGTTTGTCCGCGGAAAATTTGTCCATGTTGACGATGAGAACAAACTTAAAGAAGGGGGGAGAGGACAAAGATTTAGAATCAGGAAAAGGGACGGAGACTACCACGCGATGTACGCTGAACTCTATGGGCAGTATCTGAGGGGGGAAGGGCAACCGGTCAGCAAGGGTCAAAGACGAATTTCGGAAAAAAGATTGCTGGGAAACCGGAGGGGAGGGTCATTAATCGCAGAACATTTGAAACGGGAATTGGCTCCTGAAGGAGGAAGAGCTCGAGCGCCACGAGGTGGAGTCGAAAAGACTGATCCACAGTCAGGTCAGAACCCCAGCATTGGTCACACGTGTGATCTCGAACTACTAAAAGGGCCAAAAACCACGCGATATCTACGTCAAGAAAGGGGAGACGAGGCCTGGCGAGGGTAAAGGGAGTGTCCGGGGTTCGGTCAGAAAAGACCCAATGTCAGGAAAAGGTTCTGCCTTCCAGAGAAAAAAGGCCGGACACCCTTCCTCACTAACACGAAAAGCGGTTTGCACCTCCAACGAGAACAAAGAAATGGCGACCAATCGGTACGGTAGCGGTCGTGGTGCCCAGCCGGATGACGTCAGACATACCGAAAAAAGAAAAACGGAAAGATGTTGAAGGGAAAAAAAGGACCGTGCCGAGTAGCGTGTGATGCCACGGCCCGGAGGGGCGAAGCCTTCACTAGCCCCAGCCGCACGAAACTGTCTAGGAAAAACGCGACATAGGGCATTGGGGGAAACTTGAAAAGCCATAAGTTTCATTTTGAAAAAAACGTAGTCCAGGTCTAAGGTCATACATGCCAGGAAAACCAAGAGACTGGGGGAAGACACCAGGACGGCGAATCTCATGGGCCAAGCAAAGGTCTAGTCAGGGAAGCACCGTGGGGAAACGGGAGGAAAACACGTGCATCGTTTTCCAACACGGGAAGGTGAATCTCGTAGTATGGAAGTACCAGCCGCGAAGAGAGCGACGACACACAGGAATGGGACCACATAGACTCAAAAAAAAACGTATTGGAGGAGGTGTGAAAGGAAGGGGGAACATCCTAGGCGCTTCTGAGCAACTAACGTCACCTCTCATCGTGGAAAAAAAAAGGAACGGGTAGGCCCAATGGATCGCACCGGAAGTCACCGACGAGGCCCCTCGTGGAAGGGGACCGCGGAGCCCGCCGGAAAAATATATTAGAGGGTGGAACAAACGTATTCCTACTGACATTCCAAAACTACTGGGAAAAAACGCAACCGCTGGGACGGCTGGCGACCGGCGACCAACTGAGGTGAAACTGGGAGTAGAGAAGAGCTCAAATAAGGGGAAAAGAACGCACAAGAGTCTGCATCCTCAAGACTCCACTTTCGTGTTCGTCAAAAAAGCCGCGGTATGCTGGGGAGAAAAGGGTGTGCAGACAGCTACACGCGATTGGGAACAGTAAGGCATTTTCTATAAAGGGAAGGCACCCCGACGACGGCGCTTAAAACGGGGGGGCAAGGGAGGTCTTCGTCATTCCTACCAAAAGAAATCTGAAGGACGCATACTGCCACATAAGGAAACGAACACTCGAATCGACAGACGCCGACCTAATTTTCGAGACCTCAGGCCGAAAAAATTGCAAGACGTCCTACCGGGGAAAGGTGGGAAACTACGCGGCTAGGGGGGGAACTGGGGACAAAAAATCGGTGAAAACTAACCAAGAATTGCTCTCGAAAAGATGGGAGCCATGACCCATCAAAACCGTCTATGAAAAAACTCCCCCGCCAAAAATTCGGGAGCCTACACCTAAAAACATCAGGGGAGGAGTGAAACCGTGCGAAAACGAAAGACCTCAGAGAAAAAACACCCTAAACGTACGAGGAAAAGGAGGGAAGTCAAAAGAGGATGCAGGGGAGCATACATCTCACAGAGGAATTGGGTAAAAAATCAATAATCTAAGAAAAGGAGTCTAGACAACCCACGGAAAAGCCGGTCAAATACTGCTCGGTAGAAAGCACACCTGGAATGACCAAAAAAACACGGAGACAACAGGAGCCTATTAAAAAATGCACGGCTTTACCACCCAGTGGGAGAGACAAAGTCCCGGTCAAGCCGGGGAGAAGCCAAACGTGAAGAAGTAAACTAATATCAAAACCTCAAAAAAAAGGCGTCCTGCGGCAGGAGAAAAGGCAAATGGACTAGAACATGCAGAGAAGAGATCAAGGAGACTAAGTCCACGAAGAGGTCACTCTGGGAAAAAATGGGAAGAGAACTGCTAGTTAAAGAAAATTGGTATACCAAGAGTTAGAGGCCTATTCGGGAAAAATGTCGGAAGGGATCGGGTCAGGGAAGGAGTTAAAATGGAGAAGATACACGTTTGGTCGTTCAAGCTTAACCAGCTTAAAATTTATTAAAAGAACAAGGTCATGGTACTTAAAGCGATTTGGTCGTAGCGCGGTGGGGGGGGTTTTACCTGGTTTAAAAACGTTGGGGAGACATGCTGTATAGAAAAATGAGACTCAGAACTTTACAAGCATGGGCGCGAAAAAGACTTTGTTTATCGGAGAAAATGCCTTGGAAAGGAAAACGGAACAGCGGACAAAGGAGAGCACTCCAATCTTCCTTGATTGATAAGGCCACCTGTCCAGCGAATCTGAGGTCTACCAAAGAACAACGGCAGAAAGTTGCAATGTGCGGGTGGCTGCGCCAGCTTAACGCGGGTAAGTCTGTCTTGGTAAACTTGGGAAAGAGGGTCACTTGCCAGGAAGAAAAGAGCAACAAAAATCGTGAAAGTGTAGGCAAGGATGACCAGAAAGGAATGTCAAACAAAATTCCGCAAAACGATGAACTACCAGCCGTTGACTCAGCAAAAGAGGAACCGGGTGGACACGACACATAGCAAGGAAAATCTCACGACGAACTTAACAAGATCAAGGAAAAAACCTCGACGGGGGAAACCTAGGAAAAGGAGCAACGATCGACCTGCCTACTAAAGAAGCCACAAGGAGCCCTTTCACTGCCAAAAATACGGTAAAAAGCCCGCCGAAGCAAGGGGGAAAAGCCTCGAGGGGGCAGAGACCAGGGGTCTACAACCACAACTGACTAAAAACCTCAGGGAAAAAGAATAGAGCGCCGAAGCAGGTGATGTAGATTGTATGTTTATTCAGTCATAACGAACGTAAAAACACTCCCAGAAAAAAGCAAAAGCTCCCTCGCGTGGGACCTTCGGGATAAAGCAGAGGGGACCCGGAGTAACAAAGACAGTCTCAACTGCATGTTGCCAGGACGGTGGAAGTAGCAGCGTTACATAAAAGAAACAAGGAAGCGTGGGAAGAATCGGAGTCGTAACACTTCTTTCGCACAAAGGGAGTCCGGAAAAAAACTGAACGTCCTGGTCGGGAAACAGTAGACAAGTAAGCGAAAATATCCGCAAGTTTTTTAAATCGCCGAGAGTCGCAAAAAAAAAGGGCTGTTGTGCGCTCGACGAGAGAGGGAGACCCTTTTGACTTGCGAAGGCCCCTCCGAGAAAAAGGCGAAGAACCAGGCGCGAAGAAAAGGGGTGAAGAAGGGGTAAGGGACGCTTGGCTTCACATAGCCGAAAAAAACGGGTTATGAGCGGAAAAGAAGTGACGGATATCGACGAAGAGAGGATCAAAAAACTGCTTAGGAGGGAACAAAGATTAACGGTCGGAAACGCAGCCCTAAAAAAAAAGAAGGAGAACTCGGAGTAATCGTAGAAGCAAAGAAGGAACCAGTCAAACTAAAGAAGATCGAATGTGATCAAGCTTCTAGGGAAGTTGGGGGCAGACGAAACCATTCAATCCGTAACACATATATCGAGAGGACACCAAAATGGAAAGACTGAAAACTCACTATTCAAAAAAAAAAATCTTCATGCAGGTCGGAAGGGGAAAAAGTTGCCCAGACTAAAGGGGTCTTGGGACGAAAAAGGAAGCTTTAACCAGGTAGGGAGGAACGCAGGGTGAAGAAACAGAGGATGAAAAAAACAGATTGTGTTTATGAAACCTGAACGAGAGAGGAAAACCATACGCAGTGCGAGATTCAAGAAACAAGGGACAATATTCTTAAAAAAATATAGAAGTCTTCATGAGGAGGGAGGGATGGTGCGACTGCTCGAGCATAAATTGAGGGAGTGATTAATCCCCTGAAAAGCAAAATAATACTGAAGTCGGCCGAGATATGAGAACGTCTAGGTTAAAGACGAAAGTGAGGGCCGTTTATAAACCCCTCTTGCAACCGCTAAAGAAGGAAGGCGGAGGAACGGATTAGAGGCTCAAACGGGGTTCAGGATTTTGTTGGTCAGGGAAATCCTTAGCGCAGCGTAGTAAGTCTGATATATCGACGCCGGGGAGGAAGGAAGATGAAGCAAAATGAAACGGTGTAGAAAAGGATGTTTCTTCACTCGGAGTGAGATTAATGATGGCCGATGTGCAAGTGTACGACAGGAATTAGAGAATTATCCCAGTCTCGTAAGCATTTAAAGCGACCCGTCGGACAAGAGACTAGGTAAGAAGAGGACAACGTCCTGAGTGGGGGGTAACTCTATAGAACAATGGAAGTGCTAGATAGGGTGCCGGCCGCGTACACAGCGAAGACGACACACGCCGAGAGGTCAATATCGTCCACTAAAAAAAAAGCGGGAGCCGAGAACCGAAGTTTTCGCAGCCCACGACCAATGAAGATTGGAACATTTTGGGGAAGAACTCGCATACAAGTTGGGGAGCAGAGCATAAAGACTGTACGCCGGACGTTCAATAATACCTCAAAGCCGCAGAATACACAACAGGGTCTCTGACGCAAGAGAGTCAGGTCCACGTCTGAGCGCATGAAATCAAGCCGCCCTCTCCAGGAGGGGAGGAAAAACAAACGAACAACCAAAAACAAGAGAAAAAAACAATAGCGAGGAAGAAAAGGTGCGGGATGGGCAAGGGGAACAAAACTTCACTCTGTCCTGACGGCCGGGGGGAGGAAATATAACGTGGCGTCAGGTGAGACCCCTGCTCAAGAGCAAATCAGACCGCTATCTGCCGACAGGGACCAGACGAGGAAGCGGAAAAACCAAAGAGGTAAGAAACCAGCTGGATGCATAGAAGAAAGGAAGGGGAAAGATGGTGGAAAGCGTGGACGTCGTCCTCTTCCTGGGGAGTCATCTTCAGTCTGCATAAAAAACAAAGTGATTATAGAAACGAAACGAGGGAGAGAAGAGAATCAAAGAACTCATCAACTGAATGAGGACCGGGAGAAAAAGGTAGATCAAAAGGTTCAGCGAGGGTAAGGGACTCTTAAGATGCTAGTGTCATCATTTGGATAAAAGAAGGAGCCGTCGGGGACACAGGAAAGAGGAGGGTTGTTCAAACAAATCCAAAGGGTCGGAGGGAGACCACCGGAACAGGCAAAGGTTCATTTAGAGAAACTCCTTAGTAAATGCACTCGAGGGAAGCGGCCGACATTTGACAGGTGCTGAAGGGAAGGGAAGAAGGAAGAAACTACGATGTCTTATAGGCGCCGAGGCAGAGCCGCGTCAAGAGCTGGGAAATGACATGGGTTCCGGAGGGGGGAAATCAGGCCTGAATTCAGCGCGAGAGAAAACAAAAAAAGTGGTTTCTAACCGAGAAACAGGCTGCAAACAAAAAAACAGTGATTTACAAAGAAGGAGGGTAGGATAGAACGAAGCGGGGGAAAGGGGAAAAAAATAAACCACTAAAAAAAGAGCATAAAAAAGCCGGTGGCGGAAGGGGATGAATGTCAGAGTCACGGTGAAGGGGGAAGCTCGGGCGCAATGCACCAGAAGGTCGAGGCCAGCAAGGTTATGAGAAAAGAGAAAAATAAATTAATCCTGTCAAAGAAAAGAAGATAGGGAGGCCCAAAAATACGCTCACCCCTTCAGTTTCTAAAATTGGAAGAACGGGGAGGCAACCAAAGCCGTGACGGGGAGAGCCGTCCCGATCAGGCAAAAAAAAAAAAGAAGTGCAGGGAGAGGTTGGCTCGGCCAAAACGAAGTACTAAGCTTTCCCTCGCCAAACCATCCGACTATACTTGTCGGAGAGGCCGAGAGACAAGAAAAGGAGGGTGGGAGACCTTGACATCACAGGTGGAGAAAAAAAAGTACGGACGTAGGGGACAAAGGTCAATTTTTCTTCGGGGGTAAAACGAAAGAGAGAAAAGGTAGCGGGGGGCGCGACCGGAGGATCTCAGGTGGCCCACTCAAAACGGTGACAGGGGAAAGGGGGACGGGGGCTACACCAACCTAACTATTTTGAAAACACGATTATATCCGAAAGGTAGGGATTAAAGGACCAGAGAGGGAAAGCAAGGCTGAAAGCAATGGACAAAATATCTGGATCCAAAAGTATTATTAGAAAGGAAAGAGGTTCACAGGACGGAAGAAGGAACGAGGCAAGTTGTCCCTCTTCGATAACCTCACCTCGTGGAAAAAAGCTGAATTCGCCCATGACCACCGTGTCTTAAACACCAATCCTAGTCTGCCCCTCGTTGAAGGGGGAGCAGTAGGCGACCGAAGCCGAGGAGAAAAAAAAACCTTTTTTCATAAAAAAAATGCTGACATGAGAAAAGAGAGACAAAGGGTTAAACGAACAGCACCCGCTTAAGGGTCTGGTCCGAAAGTCATCCCTGGGAAATTCGAATAAAAGCGAGAGGAGGATGGGGGGCAGACGGAAAGAGTCGCAGTCGAGAAGAAACAAAGTTACACTAACTTGTCTCCCCGCAATAGAGCGGGAGGTATGGCGAGGTCAGAGGGTGCATAAGGAAACGACCGTTCAGCAAAGTGGGAGAGGTGTATTCTGGAGGGTGCTCGACCCCTATAAGAGGGAAAAGGGGGGACGTTCATGGAAGAAAAAATGCAGGAAAAACAACCCCTTGTCGAAACTACAACGCTGAAAACCCAACCCCCCCCCCCACCCCCAAACAAAAAAACCCCCCCAACAAACCCCAACCCCCCCCCCAAAAGCACACGGGGAAGTAAAAACACAAGAAAAAAAAAATCTACCCTCTGAAGAATGAAGACCGGCAGTTCTCAAGAAATCGCTTGGGTTCTAACATTTCACGCGTTTAGATAAAAAGTACTGGAAAAAAGCGCGGCAGGGGGAATAGGATTACTGTCTCCAAGCCCGATCAGGAAGATGGAGTCTAGCGGAGGAAGAGAAAAGAGGTCTACCCCAGCGAAAAATTAGCGATGACCTTCCAAAGAACAAGATTACCGAAGGCTCACGAGAAGGACAAAGAGGGAGGTCGGGACAGGGATGGACCGGGAGCCGTCAAAAAGCAAAGAAAGAGAAAAAAAGAAATACGGCGGGAGGCTCATGTTATTCCTACAGCCTAAAAAGACAAACGAAGGAGTAGTTGAAAAAAAGTGGAGCAAATCGAAAAGAAGCATGACCGGAGAGACAACCCACTACGAACGTGGGACCCATAAAAGGACGGGCAGAAAAAGGGGAAAGAACGCGACTAAACAAAAAGAACAGAACCATCACGTCGTCCCGAAAAGGAATCCCGTACCAGAAGATCTCCGAAAATTGAGGAAGAGAAGAAGAGAAACCCCGATCAGTCGGCGAAGGAGTCTCAGTCCAAGACAGAAAGCGATGAAATTAAGAAAGAAGAGAAAGATACTACTACGGAAAGAAGTCAATACTTGGAGGAAGAGGAAAAGTACGGGGTCACTGGTGTCACCTCTAATGGAGGAAAAGACGAGGGAGGGACATGGCACCGGACGATCGGGAAATCTGGTATTATCATTTGTCGGTGAGTACAACTTTTGTCCACGTAAATAGTAATAAAAGGAAAAGTACAGCATATGGTTTTTGGGGGGGGTGGGGGGATTTATTTTTGGTTGGGTGGGGTGCTGGGTTTGGTTGTTTGCGTGTGGGGTGGTTTTATGGGGGTTGGGGATGGGTGAGATCTGTGTTGGGTGGTGGGGTGGTATGTGGTGTGTGTTACTGGACAGGTTGTGTTCGTTCGGGTCAGGTTAGGGTGTGTTATGTTGTTGGTGTTTTCCTTCCTCTTGGGGGGGTCATTGGTGTGTGGGTGGGGTTATGTGGTGGGGGTCGGTTCCATGGGGGTGTTATGTCACGTTGGGGGTTGGGAGTGAGAGAACTGGAACAGCACTGGTCAACAAAGAAAAGGGAGTAGAGAGGGGTGGGGTGTATTGACCACCTTTACGGTTTTAGGGAACGTGAAATAGGCCATGGAGAAGTAATTAGCGACTAATCAGGTGAGAATACTTAAATGAGGGAGGCACCGATAATAGGACGACAGGTCGAGAAAAAGCCAATGGGGTCGGTCAGAGAGGTGAGTAAAAAAAAATGTCAAAAAAGGTCAGAATGGGGAGTTTTCTGAGCAATGGCACGCAGTTTACAAATGGGAGGCTGGAGAGAGGAGACAAAAGAGGAAGGGGAGAGACGATGTTTATACGGAACTATCTTGCTCAGGCAAAACTTAAGAAAGAGAAAAAACATATGTGCAACGTTGAGCATGAGGAAAAAGCGAATGTCCGAAGGTCAAGTACGATCAAAAGTGTGACTAAGGAGGAAAAACGACGCGGTCGCGGGACACGAGACAAAAAGCTCATCATTTGAATATCAAGAAACTAAACAGAAAAGGAGAAAAGGAAAGGGAGGGCGGCCCTCCAAACCAAACCGGGGAGCTATCCTCCTAAGAATCTGAGCGCCCGTTCACAACCAATCGAAGAAAAAAGTCCAAGCGAAAAAAGAAAAAAAAAAAAAAAAAAAAAAAAAAAAAAAAAAATCCAGCCTCCCAAGGACCAAACGCCTGGGTGGGACGAAAAAAAAAGAATACTGCCAAACACACAAACCGACGCAGATGTCGGAGGAGGAGGTCGGTCATATTCACAAGCAAGTACTCCAGGAAGGAAAACGCAAGACCCCGACGCCTAAAAAGTTTCCTCCTGAGGGAGAAAAGAGAGCCCGGCTGTACCACCAGAGCAGCAAGTTGCAAATGTGGGGGTCAGGCTTGCTCAAACCCCCAATTATCTGGGGGGGGACATAACGAGGGACGTAGGGAAACTTCTGGCGAAGAAAAGAGAAAAAAGACAGAGGGAAAACGGCGCACGCCAAAAAGAAAGAGAGAGACGGGGGGGGGGGGGGCTCTCAATTATCCAGAAACTTGTAACCCTCAATTCTTGAGCGACCGAGAAGGGGGGGGAACTCAGCAAGAGAGGGAGAAAAGTGTTGCCGTTCTATGACAAAAAACAACAGAAAAGAGAAGAAAACCATTCAGAGAAAAATTACAACGGTTACGTTACTCTTTGTGACACTCATACTACGGTTGACGACACGTTAGGAAGAAAAGAGGAGGTGCAGGTCGAGAATAGCGACAAAAACAAAACGAGAAGGAAGAGAGAATAGCAGGGAAAGAAACGCCTCGCCGCTAAGAAAGTGGAGAAACCAGAAAGGAAGGGGACGTCGCGCAAAGTAAAACGGCGAATCTTGACGGTCGAGGAGGGGTTCGATGAGAAGGAGGACGATGTCATGGCTTCCTCGCAAATCTCTCCCTAACCGATTAGTAGGAGAAGGCGAAAAAAAGGAACAATTCCCTCCCCTTCGCAGTGAAAATAATCAAGAGGAGGATTATACTTAACGTTTATGGGGGACGCGCCAGGGAGTGCCTAGGAAAAGAGAAGAAAACAGAAGGTTACAACTCCGAGTATGCACTATAAGTGGTAAAGATCGACGGAGAGAAAGAAACAAGAATCAATTATGAGAAAAATGTGGGAAACTTTTATCAATCTTAAAGGCTACCAAGAGAAGGAGGAGTGGAGGAGGGTTTTTGAAAAGTCCTTTGGAGTGTGCTTACTGGACTACAACTGAAGAGAAGAAAAAGGAGCGTCCGGGGCATAGAGGACTTTACTGCTCTTGTATCAGAAGATATAAAAGGGTGTACACAAAGGGGAGGGGAAAAAACCGCGTTAACCAATAACCACGGAGGATGAGGAGGAGAAGTTGCGGGGTTAGGAGAGGGGGGGAACTTTAATTCTCTCTTTGGAGAAAAGGGGGCGAACCAATAAAACGAGAAGGGAGGGGGGACGGGAAAAGAAAGACAGGTATACAGAGCTTTGGGAGGACAGTGATCTTAACTTCTGCCCGGGGTTAGGGGTAAAAAGATGAAGGCGGAGGGACGCAGCTAGAAAGGAAATCAAAAGACTCCCGATGGACCCGGGGAAAAAAGAACTCGTTGAATTACTTAAAAACTGCAGATTGGGGGGAGCCTGATAGGCCAGGACTGAGCAGATCAGGTCCGTTAAAGGACAAATCGAAACTACAAAAAAGGAAATCTGGAGATTAGCAACCCGCCCAGTGTTCAACTTGCAAGAACCTCTAGTTGGGTCCCCGACCTTTAAGAAGGACAGTGGGTCAGGAAAAATAGCGATAACAATGGCTTTATCAGGAGAACCGATTTACTTAAAAGGCCGGTTCCGAGGCACGGGCTTAGAACTAGAAAACTAGAAGGGCAGCAGTCTAGGAAGGAGGAAAAAGAAGAAAGAAAAGCTAAAACTCCCCATCGTACCTCACAACGGACACCCAAAACAGTCGAAATCGCATGGAGAAATGAAGGATTTTTCATGACACACGACACCCTATGGAATAGCAGGGACGGGACGAATTACTAAAAAACAACGTGTCTTAAAAATGCAAAATGCGAAAAACCTATGGACCCGAAAAGACAATTACCCGATCTAGGGACGACAAGAAGAGGGACCAAGGGGCGTTACGTGACTAAGGAAAAAATTGTACGATGGGGCCGTCGTCTAAAACTTATCGCATCAGAGGCTGAAAATGACATCGGAGTTGGCAGGTTGAGGGAAAGCAGAAGAATATCACTAGAGATTTTCGAAAAAACTTAGATCTCAGAACCGGTTCGGGGGAGATACGGCGGAAACGGGATAGGTTCATCAAAAAAAATTGTAAAGGACATTTGACGAGAAAAATCAGGCTTAAGGGAAAAATGGAATCAAGGTGAGGGTCATCTCGGGCCTGGCCATTAGTAGTGGTTTCGCCCAAGGGGGAAGGTCACATGGCGTCGCCAACCTTAACTACTTACTGAGTGCGGGAGGTAGAAAGCAGGACTGTAGGGAAACTCAACCCGGATACTCAGGAGCATGTTGGTAGGTAGGGTTCGTTGTTACAAAGAAAAAAACACGTCAAAGAAAAGGCCTATGTTGGATAGAGCAAACGGCAGCAAGCATTGATTGACGGGAGGCGAACATGGGCAAGGGAGTAAATTCTTGGAAAATGATGAGGAGCAAGAAGAAAAGCGAGGGGGAGTCGCCCGATAAAAACTATTCCCCACCGGAACTGAGTGAATCACTAGACTTAAGCTTTGCTAAAAATGCGACACTCGAGATCTAAGAATGGAACTGTTCTTATTAAAGAGGTGGTGAATAGGGGGAGGTTGCAAATGCGATCTAGACCCGAGCCGCAAAGGGTTGAAGATGAAAAGAAGACCAGAAACGGAACAACGTATCGGGACTCTCTCTTTTGTTCTTCACCAAAATCAACTGACATGTAGAAGAAAAAATAGTTGCGTGAGGGTGGGTCTGCACCAAGCGATTACGTCAGCCAAAAGCCCTAAATCGTCGGGAAACAAAAATTGCCAGTAGGGTGTGAGACAGAAAGAAAGGCGAAGCTGGGGACCAAGTCCCCCATACTTACACTTACGACGAAGAGGAAAAAAAGAAAAAGGATTGGCGCTTAGCCAAAGGTAAAAAGAGTATTTGTTTCGACCAGCGTCGGTCCAATTTAGAAAGGAATAGGTGGACGTAGACACGAAAGATCAAGAGTACGCTTTCAATAGGCGATCTCATGAAAACCTTGGCAGAGGATGACATGGAAAAACCTGTTGAACAGGTGAAAGAGAAACCGTCCAGTAGGGGGAAACGATGGAGGGAGGTGACTCGAACTGAGGTCAAAATCTAATAGATCTGCGGCCCTTAAGGGGAAAAAGACATCGCTCAAAACAAAAAAGCTGAGGATATAGTATTTGTCCCTACTTTACAAACTCCGCTTCGCGGAGGGAAAGACCCAAGTCGATCACCTACATCAATACAAAAACGATTTGGAAAAGGTACACAGGGGCGGCAAAAGGAAAAGACAAGCGTGTCCATGTATCGCCGTCGTTAACCAAAAAAATCTTCGGATCGTGAAGACGACACCGTAGGCGAACTACCGGTACGAACAGAAACGAGGGTACGCAACATCACAACGCGGGCGCTTTCTACTCGGGGGAGACCACCTGGCGAGCGCGGTAGAAGAAAAGGGGAGGAACGATTGCTACTTGCAAAAGAAAGTGATTAGAGCAAGGAAGAAAATAATCAGAAAGGGGTGACCCCGCCGCAGCGTTCGGTAGGTCATGAAGGCCGACGGAGGGGCAGAAAGGGGGGAAACGGGAAAGAAGTGGTCTATTCTATTTTGACTGGGGAAGAAAAAAAGAGAGGGGCCTGCTCGGGTGGTCAACTGGAGTCAAAAGAGAAACCGTCGGATAGAATATGAAACGCAGAGAAAAGGCCGTAACACCGAAACCAGTAACCTCGACAGAAACCGCCCCAGCATGACTGGGGAGAGACCGCGCGTGTTCTACCATTGCAAAAGTCAATTGGGGGAGTAAAAAAGACGGGGAAAAAACGGTCATAAGGGTAGAGAGAGGTACCATCCAAATCGAGGGCCGGAAACTGTGGTGAGCACTGAACTAAAATCAGAACCCAAGGAGGGCAAATGGAGAGAATTCTTCACAAAGCAAAGGAATGAGGACCTCCTTCCTCCGTACTAAGGCGGAAAAGGCTGAAAAGTAGAAGGTGCACAGGAACAGATCGAACAACATAAGTACTAATGCCAGCGGGGGAGGACGACATCCTGGGCTATCCGATCAACTATAAATTCGCTGGCATCCATCGAACAGGAACCTGAAGGAGAGGACAAACCAAAGACGAAAGCCGGTAAACTAAGAATCCTATCAGCATAACACCTACACCTCGAAGAAAGAAGCAAAAGATGTCCGGGAATACCCTTAGACAGATGGGCTAGCCAGATCAAGGTACGCCGTAGCTAAGCAACCAGTTAAAAGAGAAACTGAAAGAAACAAAAATCTTCGCCAGTCTTCTGCGGAAAGGGCGATGGAGCAGAGAAAGATATGAAGAGAATGATAGACGGCCACGAGTCAAACAAATCTGGAACTATCCTTGCTTACCAGATCAAAAAAGTTGGAGTAAAGAAAGAAGCGTCAGGGTAAAAGGTCGGCCGATTCGGAGATGATGGTGGACTCGAATGCACTAAAATTGAAAGATCGTAAGAAAAGGAGGAAAAGGGGTAAAGCAGTCCTACTAAAAAAAAAACACTTGAGGACCATCTGGTTTCTTAGAGAGTTTTTGGGGGAAATACCGACGGGAACGGGAGCGGGAAAAAGAGTCAAAGCTCCAAAAGGAACGAGCAAGGAGGAAATACAATGGGTTCAAAACGAAGTCCTGAAAGTCGGAAAAGGCGAAAAAGCGGAATCAACAAGGGTGAAATGGGGATAATTTTCAATCGAACACGTCCATAGGAAAATGGAGGGGGGGAGGAGGACCCGCGGGAAATGCGCCCGTTCACGTAGCAGGCCGAAAAAAATGAGAGGGGGGTCGTGGCGGGAAATGGGAAGCAACCTTAGTCTTGGAACTCAAGGCAAACACCCCAGATTTCACGGGGAGTGAAGCATAAAAAAGAGGCTAGGTAAAACGACCCCTCCACAACTGCTACCGGTTCATAAGAGGAGAAATCGAGGACAGCGGTAAAAAAAAAAAAAGTTAAAAGAGAAGACAAAGTGAAGGAATCAGGGTCTAAACCGGTCCAGGGGGAAGGAGGGAGGTACCAATCAGTCAAGGAGAAAGGATCGAAAAAACAGAATCCGAAATTCCAATGAAAAAAATAAAGATCTCAAAACGAGGAACTAGGACCTTGAAAGGAAGGTCCTCCTTGGAAGCGGACTGTAAAAAAGGCCAAAAGAAACGATAACGGGCTCAAGAAGGGAAAGAGAATGCTCCCGTGTAAGTCATTGATGGAGGGTTCAAAGTCATCACTAAACGGAGAGGGAAGAAGGCAAAGAATCCAGACTAGGCTTGTCTCAGGAGGGAAAAAGCAACAGGCGGACTAACAAAGGAAGATCAGCACGGGGAAAAGATGTTTGTCATAGATAAGAAAGGGTCATCAAAAAGAAAAAGGAGAGGGGGACATCTAGGGAACCCTTCTGGGAATCTCGGTTGAACGATTGCGCAGCAAAACCACAGTCATAGGCAGGGAAGTCGAAAAGAAGAACAGCAAACTGCGAGTGGGGGAACACGCGCCTATCTGCACTCAGTGCAGTTGGGTGTCAACGAGGGCGAGAGAAGGAGAGAATTGTCGAGATGTGTGCTGAACCAAAAAGGGGATCGGACAAGAGAAACATAAAGATCGCACTATGAATACGGTGTACGCGGACGCGTGGGCAGAAGAGTAAGTCCAGGATACACGTGATCAGCGGCGAGGACGCTTAAAAGGTC
>Ga0179593_1512386_pt1 | contig 16238 bp, 12 predicted proteins | sample CZODoug2_1_08_16_FD_185931 | JGI IMG/M metagenome (GOLD analysis project Ga0179593, IMG submission 185931) | Vadose zone soil fungal communities from Angelo Coast Range Reserve, California, USA - CZODoug2_1_08_16fungal (PacBio error correction) | ecosystem: Environmental > Terrestrial > Soil >...
CTCTTGCTGACGAGCAAAAAGGAGACGCAGCAGAACAGGCACGGAAGACAAAAATTTTAGGGTCGATTGGAGATGCACGGGTTCAAGAGGTCTAAAGCGTCTTACTGGGACGGCTAGGGGGAAGGGAGTCGATCGGGTCGGGGGAAGCAGGCAATTAGATTGGGTGAGGAACTTTGGAGGGGTGGTCGTGCTGTCGGCCGGAGGTCGGACCTCGTCCCAGCCTCCCTAAGGGGGGGAAAAAATCTATACGGGGGAGGGTCCAGGCGCCGAGAAGTGCATTTTCCAAAAACCTGGCGGAAGAAACGAATATAAAGCGGCTAAAAGAAGGTTTCAGGGAAGGAAGGACACGCGTAACGCGACGACAGAGGCCTTTCCCGACGTCTCTAGTTTGGGAATTTTCTGCAGTAATACAAGGGGGCAGCACAGAGAAACAAGGGTAATGCAGATGGCAAATTGGTCAATGAGTCCGACATCAGGGGTACGTTTATCGACTTGGATAAGGGACGTAGGGGAGGGGGCAATTTCTTGCCACAGTGGTTAAGTATGGTCTATCTTCATGATGAAAAGAGAGTCTGTGCCGGGAAGGGAAGGGGGGGGTCATTTGCCGTGAAGGAAAAATGCCAACGAAAAAAGGTCTCCGCGAGCGTTCCACCGGATTCAGGTCACTGCTGCGTTTTCCCCTACATCTAGAGGAGGACGTCCACTTGCTAGAACGGGCGCCGACTATAGAGAACATCAAGAGTTTGGAGGCTTGACGAAGGAAGAGTTAGAGGCAGACCAGAACATCTAATGAGGGGTGCGGGGCTTCCCCACATCCTGATGTCCGATAACAGATAGGATACCCGGAAAGAGGGTCAGAAAAGGGCGACCCAGGGAAGCGCCACTCGTTAAACCCAGCGAACGGTTTGAAGTGGAATTCCGAATCATTATAGAAATTCTAACGGGAATTTAACGATCCTCGTAAAAGGGGAAACTAATGGATGTCCGCTGGAGAAAAGTACACTCCACCAAAGCGCCGTTTCAGAAGGTAAACGTAGATATCACAAGTTCGTAGGAGGGAATCAGAAAAACTTTCTACTCTTTGGGCAGCCTCACAAAGAGAAAAGAGGGGGGGGGGCGCCTAATAACGAAAGAGAGAATCGGGCACCATCTTTCATAGGGGCAAGAAAAAGGACGTCGGTTCGTAGTGTAAAAGACACAGCCTCTACCATCGACTACGCTTAAAGAGTCTATCACTTATGGGGGGGGGAGGGATTATGTCCAATCGGTCAGCGCGCGTACATAATGTTAGAGGAAGGATACCAGTCTATCATAAAATCCGGTTAGCGCGGGAGAGGCCAGCCTTGATACTGCCCCCTACTGAGTACAGAGAAACCGAAAAAGGGAGGAAAAAAGGGACTCTAAAAGTCTAAAAAGTAAACTGGGGCGGATACGGGATTCTTATATCCGTCAATTCAGTAAAAGACTAACTGAAAGCCGGAAGACTCAAGGGGACACAGAACCTTCCGTGATGCAACCAAAGAGGAGAGCTCGCCGACTAAGAGAATTAACCAAAAGGAGGCAAAATACTTCCAAGAAATTGCCTACGACCGGGAGCGAAGCAAGGAACGGGGGAGTTGAGCGGGTCTGTAGGAACGTCGAGAAATATCTCAAAAACGGAGGGGAATATATAGAGGAACTCGCGGTCGACGAGGAAAAGTATAAACCGCGCTGGCTCAATTGAAGGCGGAGAAAGAACCGTGCAGGAACGTGGAATTTTAGAAAGAAATGCCTCGAGAGGGGCTCTGGCTCAGGGTGAGTCCTAAGTGAAGGGAGCGGAGTTCATTCAGTCTAAGTAGCAGAGAAAATTGCCGGAGGATCACTCACCGGATACTGGAAATCGAGGAGGGTTCAGGTTTTCTTGCCATTGGCGGGGGGAAATCGAGTGAGGGAAGGAGAAGTTAACACTCACGGATTACGAACCCTAGCGGCCGGGGAAACTGTACTACTTCTCGCCACAAGCCAAAGGCGGGCTAGATAGAAGGATTGACATCCTCCGAGAGGCATGGAGACTCCTTCGGGACCTAGGGAGAAACGCGGCGCGCCCGACACAGGACTAAATCTCGGGGATCTGAAATTATTGAAGAATGTGAAGGAGCCGAAATTGACATGGGGTCTTATCAAGGAACTAAGAGGGAAAAGGAACGAGGGTATGACCCCAGGGAAGAAAGGGCCATGTAGGCGCCTAGAGAATATGCCGAAATGTTGATTATGACCAGAGCGGGTTGGGGGGGGGAGGAGAACGGGGGAGGGGGAAGCTTTCCTACTCTGGCTTAAGGCGATCTTCGAAGGATTAATCTTCCTTGAATCCTATACCGGTACGCATGACCACCCCGTAGGTCTCGAGGGGGTCTGTCCCTTAAAAAGCCAAGTTTTACGAAGGGATCTCCATCCATTCCTTACCTGTCATGGGGTGAATCCAACGAATCTAGGTCAGAAGCGCGCTTTTCTACATAAGAAACCCGAGATCACCCCGCAGGCTGTAGTAGGGGGCTCCCTTTCGTCGGAAAGAAGATCATAGAGACTTTAGTCAAATGGAGGACACGGAGTGACACCTTAAGAGTACTCTCTATGTACCAGAATTTATTTGGCAGTGGGGGGGGGTCTCGCACCAGGAGCAGTAGAAAAAGAGCAACAGTAATTATACCCCTAGAGGAGGAAGCAGCTCCAAGAAAGTCAAAAAGGGGGACAGTAACATCCCGGTCAATGGGGGAAAGGGTCAGAAGCCAGGGCTAGAGTACACAAAAAAGGGGTTTGAGGAGTGCTTCCCTACTTGTACAGGAACATCATCAAGCCCGAGAAAGGAGGGAGAATTAGTTTCTTTAGCGGGGGAAAGCTGTGAGGAGAAGGAAACGTGTTGAGCCGCCGGGAGAGTCTCCAGGCCACGCGGGAAAACCAGGAGTGCTCTCAAACCTCTCCGGACTGAGTTACCGTATTCGTGTAACAAAAGGGGGGCGCTCGCGTCCGTAAGGGGGAAGAAAAAAAAAAGCGCGTCACCAAAAAAAAACTCTCCCGTGAGAGAAGGAATAAGGCTCGATAGAGTAGCTCTACTCCCATTGCATCATAAGAAGAAAAATGGGAAACTGTAAAAGAAAAGAGAAGAAAGGGGGGACTGTTTGCAAAAAAAGGGAAAGGAAAATGCGCTTCGTTGAAAGCGCGTAGCGATCAAGAGAGAGATAGATAGACACAAAGGAAAATGTAGGAAAGAGGATCAGAGATTTACACTACTCTAGCTGATGACTTAAATCTTTCCTTGGGGGAAAGCCCCGGGGAAGGGGGAAAAAAAGGGAGGGGTCCAGTGCCAATGGGTTGTTTGGTTGGGAGGACCATGCTGAGGAAAGGGAAAGTCGTCTCTATAATAGATACTAGCGGGCAAGGCAACTGAGGGTCGGGGAAGGCCTTTTTATTTGGCTTCTCTCCAATGAAGACTTCCTCTGGTTCACGACAGAAGAAGGCCTCGAGAAGAGGAGGTAGGAGCTTTTTTGATAGGGTTTCCCACACACGGGGGCGTCAAAGAGTCCCGTCTGCGACAGGGTCCGGAGAAAGGGAGGAGAACTCTCACGATCTCGAAAGTCGGGGGGGGGGGAGTGGGGAGGTCTCATTACAACAAAACGTCTTCAACCGCAGCCCCAATGTTGATGCTCTCGAAAGGGGGAACTCGCATCGAAAAGGGGGAGACGTTAATGACTAATTGTAGTGGAAGTTAGTGAAGGGAACCCTGTTCAAAGTGGGTCTTCTTAAGAGGAAAAAAACCCTCTGGGCGCTGAATCTGTGCATGTGAAGCTCCTGTCCAAAGCAAAGAGAGGCTCGCCTGAAAGAACCGTCGCGTCACCTCTGGTCAAGGGAAGGAGAGTAGCCTTTGCCTAACTTCTCGGCAAGAAAGTTCGCTACCTGGACTAAAAGAAAGATCTCCTCCTGCCTTTGGCAAGATAGGTTCGCCGGTTCAGCCAGGAGAGGGGGCGAACGAGCGTTCTGGGGGAAAAAAAAAACATCCATGATGGAATTCTACGTGGACTGCAGGGGATCAGACGTGACTCAAAGGGCAAAGCCACTCTTACTGAGCCAGAGGCGGGTGGAGAGTGGGAAAAGGCCGTTCGACAAGGAATTAAGATCATCGAGAAAAAGGATAAAATACTCGGTACGCGAGGCCTAAAAGGTGCGCAGCCCTGCAACTCGGCTTCCAGTCAAAAGAAAGAACGCCTTTTCCCTGGGCGTATTCGAGTAAGAACGTAGGGTTACTCGAAGACAGGGCAAATCTTCGCATAAGGGGGGGAGAAGGAAAGAACATCCTCAATCAGTAAGTGAGGGGGAAAAGAAGGGTCCGCAGAAAAGGAACACAGGAGAGGGTTAGGACTGGGTCCTCCTTCTCTCCAGTTGTGGCAGGGGATCAGGCGGACCGAGGAGCAGGAGGTTTCGTGGAGTGAAAAAAGTCACAGCGAGCCCGACTAGATCGGAATCGCAGAGAGGCAAAGAAAAATCGGCGTTCAACCTTGCCGCGCCAGCGGAAAAAACTCGAATCCCCGAGAAAAAAACAAGGAAAGACCACAGCACGCGAGCTCAGGAATAAGTTATAAAATTAAATTCACCTAGATGAACGACTAAAAACTGAAAAAAGCAGGGAACAACTCGCGCACGAGAGGAAAAAAAGGAAACTGGAAAAACCCTACCGGAGACAAGAAACGATCGGCCATGATCACCGGAGGCCAAAGCGGCCCTGAAAGGGAAGCCGAACAGGGCTACCGGCTTAACAGACATCTGGCTCACTCTCGACAACAACAAATAGGGAAGAGCTGTCATCCGACAAGCAAAAAAACTTGTCTCTCGGGACAGGACGGTGCGATGGGACCAACGGGCAGTAGGAAAAAGGGGCAGGAATGGAACTCCGTGATAAAAGAAAAGCATTGTACGCTCTTGCTCATCTGGGGAATGGTTAAGAGGGAGACTGCTTCGAGTGGATTAAGAGGGAAAAAAAGGTATAAGGGTTAAGAGATCAGATACCGGTACGGTACTATGGAGGGGAGAGACTCTTGACGGGGGGGCAAGTGAGGGGAGCGGGGATGAGAGTGGGGGCCGTTAAAGAGGAAGGAAAAGTCCGAAAAAGAAAAAAAAAAGGTCCAGATCGACTGGACTACGTCTCGAGAAGGGAGGTATAGAGGGAAAATGCCGACGGCTTGTAACATCAACGCGAACACGCTAGCGCAAAAAAAAAAAGTCAGGACAAGTCACAAGACTCAGGGGGGAAAAGGACGACCGCGAACTGTTGATCGCCGGGTGGAAGGGCGCAATAAGAATGTTATGTTTCTTCAGACGCCGGGAAAGAGGTTAAAAGGACTCGTTCGAGGAACCCAGGGGACGCAAGGCTTCTGTCGCGAGGCCGAACAGGCGGGCGAGCTGCAAATTTGGATAGGCTGATTACCAGCGTGGCTCAAGCGAGCTCGCGAGAATCCACGCGGACAGGGATCGTCGCCGGTCTATGCGATGAAAGTTGAAAGAAAAGAAACACCTTCCCACTCTGGAAAGCACAACGCGGGCGTCCAAGAGTTTTGTGGAAAAGGGGTCCGGGCTCACGAGAAGCCAAGGTCTCCCACAGGACGTAAAGGGAATCGAAGGGGGGGGGAGTCCCACCTCTCGTCGCACGCGTCGAGGGCCAGGTAAAAAAGGGGGAGAGGCAGGATCGTCCAAAAGCAGAAGCTGAATGGTTCTGCGAACACGTGGGCAGAAGAAAGACGTAGGAATTCAAGGGGAGAAAAGGTGACGGTGAACGAGGTGGGAAAGAGAGCTAATCCGCGGGTGAGAAAAGGCGCGTTGGGAAGGTCCAACAGCAAAAGAGAAACGATAAAGGGAGAGGATAATCTTAGCCCCCTAAGAAACCACCACTCACGAACCGAAAAGGAACGCAGAGAGGCCCGAGGAAAAAAAGGGGGGGGGCAAATTTTATTCAGAGTAAATTGCTGAGAAAGAACTCAACTGCTGGAAGGGACTTGAAAGCTGAGAAAGAAGAAACCCTCGAAGGCGGAGGGCTAGAGTTTCTTGGGAGTCGGCGCGCGGCGTAGACTTCAACTGGTTCGGATTAAGAAGCCCAGAAGTGGCGCATCCATTATCGGGGGAAAAAAGAACAATCGAAGGCTGAGGAATCTGGGACATCTAGGCTTGGAAGAAAAATGCAAATATCAAAAGAGCGATTCGTCGAAAAACGCCGGCCTCCGAAGTTGGTTGGACTCAATGACTGAGAATCAGCCGAGGCGAGGGCTCAGGTCAGGAAAAGAAGGGAAAAAAGCGTTCCATATCAAAGCAAGAAAAAGGAAAGGAAAAATCTGGGACTTCTTGACCGGCCGTGAGCGGAAGGGGGCGGAGCTGGCCCCATCCTATCTCTCATCAAAAAAAAATGAAAAAGAGAGTATATCGATAAGCGGGGGGAAGAGTAAACTACAAAAGAGACAGAGTGTTCCTTTTTTACTAAAGAGATTGGAACTGGCAAGGGGGAATCGTTTGAAAAAAAGACCAAGAGGCTGGCACTGGCGGAGAGAGAAGGAGTCTCTTCAGAGAGGGAGTTCAACTGTCCGGGGGGGAGCCATTATGGGCTTTCTTCGAGAAGAGAAATCGACGGTCCCGGAAAAGCCTCTCGGTCCAGCGCATCGAGGAAAGAGCGGGGTCGGCTCCAAGGGGGCCCAAACTAGAATCACTTCGTTCTCAAATAAATTCCGCCGAAAGCCGAACGAGAAAAAAAAATCTAGAAGGGTCCCCCTGTGAGGAGGGGAAGTTTTTCTCATTACCAGGGGAAACAGAAAAAAAGAAAAAAAAAATTGTGGTGATTCTAAGACCTTGCGGTAGTTAAAACATCGGACAATGGGGGAAAAAAGGGTATGTGGGTCTAGAGGAGAGGCGCTTGGGCCTAAAGGGGGTCCATCTTCAACTATTGGGGGAAGGAGTAAGCTGGGGGGGCAGCCAGCAAAGGGGACAACGAAAATTCTAGAGATCGTCAAATCTTCACTTACCCCATTTTCAACTACCGTCTCGCTGAAGACGTTTGGCGAAAAAAAGGACAAATGTCTCTCCAGCCCTTTGGGGGGGAAACGACGTTCGCGTTGAAAAAGAGGGGACGGGGGGCTAAACGGCGTTCGGGCCCAAACACGCCTGATGACCGGCTACTACGAAAAGGCGAAAACCCCGGTCATCACTTCTCCCGGAAAGGAAAAAAGAGTGAAAGCGTCCCTAAGTCGGGGGGATGGTGGCCGAGTCTCTGGGAATCTACATGCATTAATCGAGTACGAACGAAAAATGACTTTCCTCTGTACGAGTCAACGGGGGAAAACTCGTTCGAGCCATTAAAAACCTATAGGAACTGTCAGCGAGAAAACGAAATTCGCAGAAGGTTCTTTCTCTGAAATAGGGGATCAATAAAGGGAGCTGGGGTTCAGAAAGGTCCGTCAACGGGACTGACACCCAGGTGAGGGGGACATCCTACCATCCTTGTGGCAATATTTGGAATCGCGAAGGAAGAGAAGGGCACTCTTATCGCGGAAAAAGACGGGCCGACTCTGGGCGGGAAAGGCGGGGAAACAGGCTTCCCCTGCAGTCGGGAGTATGCGGATATTTCGCATAAGGCGACGAAAGAGATCCCTTCAGTTGGGGTTTCGAAAAAAATCGACTATGTGAACCTATTCATTCTCATATCCGGAGTGACGGTTGCCCCGCGGAAAAAGGCAGAAACACCTAGATCCCCGAGAAAATCAAAAGAAAAGAAAAGCCGAAAGCCTACAGTACATTTACTTCAAAGTCCGGGAGTCTGACAAAAAAAAATTCCTGGAAAGAAGAAGATCGGAAATGACACTACGCCCGAGAAAAATAAGATGAACCGCTCTAACCGTCGAGAAAAAATCGATGAGAAACTTATTCAAGGGGCTAGTTGAGCTCTAAGTTACCTCAGGAAAAGGCACTGGGGGCAATTTCTCAGTGAACACGGTAGTACATATTCTTCCTTTACGAGTATATAAACAGAACAACAACTGATTAGGAGGAAATGGGTTGTATGGAAAAAGGGGTTTTTTGGGAGAGGAGGGAGATCTAGTCCAAAAAGGACTGAAATTACTACTTCTTCTCCCATTCCTTATAAAAGGAAGCTAACCTTGTGCCCGTACGGTCCGAAAAAAAAATGAGGAAACAGGCTTTCTGCTAGAAAAATGCATAGTTGAAAGGTCTCTGAAAAGGGTACTTTCAGATCCGAGGAATTTCCGGAGACTAAAAGTACATGTCCCTTTGAAATTAACTTGACTGTTTCTGCATTGGGAGGTTTAGCTTGTCGGGTGGGGAATGATCATTGTATCTCCGCGCCGACCGGCTGCGAAGAGAAAAAGGAATAAGGAGGGCCACATCTAAGAAGGGTGCTCGAGTTGCTGGGGAGGGGAGGGACACAGGAAAAACACATACAAGCTGAATTCAAGGGGCCTCGGATTCGGGAAAAGGGACCTCTTCGACCCCTAAAAAAAGGGAAAATGAGAAAACGATTCTTTTCTCTTCTCTCAGGGATGACCGCTCAGAGGTGATGTTTTCTTCAAGAGTTGACGAGGGGTTGAAAGGGACGAGAGATAACCCATGTTACAAGATGAGAATCGCATAACAGTCTGTCGACTCAGGGGTGGGGGAAAAAAAAAAGCCTCGGGAGATCGCTTTGGGATTGGGGGGAGGGAAAGAACCGCGATATCGCCAAGGGCTGTCCCGGATCTTAGCTTCTATTAGCTGGTGTGCCGAAACTTCAAAGACCCCTCTACCACTCCGGAGTGCGTCGGAGGGAGATACGGTAAAAGTGGGCTGAACTCTACTGTCTCCTATACAGCCTTAAATGATTCATGATGGGGGGGGGAAAAGCCCGAAAGCTGGAAGAATTTGGTTCCGACAGGGAAAAAGGCTTACTGCGCCGTAACACGCTGGTAGGGGAGGAGAAAAAAATGTGTTCTGAACGGATCTGATATACTTGTAAGGGTAAGGAGAAGCGTGACCAGGACTAGGGGCTCGGCTTAAAGACTGCGATAGCCGGGGACCTGCTTGGGCCAAGTGTGATTTCTTGCAACCAAATATCTCGAAAAGATGAAGGGGAACCATTTCATTAGAAATTATGAAAAGAGGGGGGAAAAGGTGCCAGCCAGTGAACAAAAATGAAGACCCATGAATCAAAAATCACCGTCGAAAAGGGGGTGGGTCGGTCATCAATGTGAGATATACATCACCCTTGTTTGAAAGAAAGGCTGCGACTGGGGGGCTAAGAAAAGTCCCACAGCATCGGGAAGGATAATGGAGGAGAAACTTTCTAAGTTACAGCGGGGAAGCAAAAAAGGGGGAGATCGTCGCGCCCGTCCTTTTTGGAAAAAAATGCTAGGTTCTCCCAAACTCCGCTCCGCCGCAATCAAGGTACCTTAGGAGGGACAAACCGCACAAACACCCAAGGGCAGGCGCGGAGGCCTACATATTCTCCGAAAAAACTCCTTTCTCTGCCGTATCATAAGAAGAGGGGAAGTCGAGACCCCCTTCCACAGGGACCTAGAAAAAGATGTGGTCAACCAGTTTACATATCACCTCTCAATAGGAAAAAAAAAAAGGGGCTGCCTGAGCAGGAGTGGAGAGGTGCTCTTCTTCACTCATAAAATGGTGGGGTGGTATCTCAAAAACAGGGGGGGTGTTAAAGAAGGAGAGCTATGATTGACGAGTCTAGAGAGAACTAAGCATTATTTGGGTACAAAAGGATTTTAGGTGGAAAGGGGAACTCTGTCACGGGGGTTCGAGGCCTCTGCTGAGTCTCTCGGCAGTCTGAAGGGGCGTCAAAAGGGTCCTGATCTCAACGGAAAACGGGCCAGGGAGTGGAAGCCCTTTGAAAAAGTGCTAGCAGGCGAGAGGGGGTCCGCTTTGACCAAAAGCGTCACCTTGCAGAGAAAGGGTCTTTCTCTTTGTTAGGGAGAAAGAATCATTTTTTCAGCAACCCAGTTTTCTGTGGAAGAAGGGGATTTCTGGAACCTTTTCCTCTAAGGAGAAGAACATCAAAACGCTCACTGGTATGCCCAACTTTCCCCGTATGAGTCTTATGAGTGGTCAGATTTCATTACACGGAGGAAAAAAATTAAATCCCCAAGTTGATTCTACTCAGAGCTGTCTACGAACATCGGAAAAGGAAGAGTGATCAGCAGTGTAGGAACCGTTTTGGGGTATCTGTCAAAAAAAAAAAATGTGGCCTCATCGCAGGGGAATTGGCCCTTCGTCTGTTTAGCCGAAAGATGGAGGTGACGCATCCCTTTCAACAAAAGGGAGAAACCTCTAGAGGGGGAGACTAAACCTGGAAAGTGAAGAGAAAAGAGGAGGGGGGGACCTACACGTATCTGGGGCATGATCACTTCAGAACCAAGACTATCAAAGAAACTCCTCAAGCCGAGGGGGGAAAAGGGTATCCGGTAAAAGGACGTTTGCGCCGTGGGAGGAATACTAGTAAGAGGCGTTCAGGGGAGACACCACCATCCTTATGGCCTGCGCGGGTAGGAAGTCGCCCTGAAAGTGGCGAGGAGAAAGAGGGATCCCTATTGCAGGTTCCAGGAGTCCGTTCTCTACTCATTCAAAAAAAAAATCGACGGTCGGACCAGAGCAAACGCGTCGGCTTACCTCTTTTCGAAAGAAACGAGTGTAGTAGGAACAAAGAGCGACAAGGAAGTGATAAAAGGAGTCGGGGAAAAAGTACATCAGAACCCCTTTGGGCACCAGGCACAATCTTCCACCTCGAGAGAAACATCATAAAAAGAAACAGGGGCGGGGGCACAAGATTTAAGCATTAAAGGAGCAATATAAAAGATCTTGGAGGGGGAAGAGGAAAACTTTTCTTATCGAAAAATCACCAAGCGACCTATTACTTACTACTTAGAAGGGGGTAAAAAAATCTTACAGATAAGCAAACCTCTTAGAACTATAGGCCATTATGATAAAATTAAATCAGATCAGGGGACGGGGCCGGGTATAGTCGATTCTCTCTTTCCGCCACTGAAATCACTCAAAAAAGGTGCAGACCCGACAAGCTAAAGATTTGAGTCTCCTGAGGAGGAAAAAGGGTACTCTTTATTTAATAAGCTGAAATCCTAATTACACTCATCACGAAGACTGGAGACCCGCGCGAGTGCCTGAAAACGTCAAATTAATCACGGTGATTCTGGAAAGAAGATGGAACCACGACGTCATCTGCTCAAAGGCAGGAGAAAAAGCTTCATCGTCAGGGGGAAAATGAAAATATAGACTCAAAAACAAAACAAAGGGGATAGAAGGGAGAGATTCTCATCGAGTAAAACGGAAGGATATGACCTGCGCAGGGCGTGCTATTACCCAGGGGAAGGAAATAAAAAAAACGGGGGATTCCGGGGGAGTGCAAGACGTGATCATTAGAAGGACGTTCTGAGAGAGGGAGGGAGAGTCAAGAAATCGTGAGGTAAGACCTAACGCTCTTGTCATCCTAGGTCGGAGGGGCATTGCCCGGCTTAGAAGAAGGCTGGGAAGGCCTGGAAAAGAAAAAAGGAGAGGGAGGGACTTGTGCCATTTTTGGGGGGAGGAGGGGGGGGAGGTTGCGGAGGTAGACCTACCTAGAAGATAGGCGCAGGAATCGCCTTGAAGCGACGAACCCCTGGAATGGGCTCGGCTGGAGAGTCCGCGGATTGTACCAAGACCTCTAACACAGAAAAAAAAAGGCCGAGTCGGGAAAAAGTCAAATACTCTTCTCTCGCTGAAAAAATCAGGTGAGAGGGGATTGAAAACTGTGTGGAAGAGACGGGACTTATTAATTTACTTGGGCAACGCCGGGAACGAATAGTTCAACTGAGAGAAGTACCCAGGTCGCCCGGTCTTGGACATCTCGGCAAGAACAAAGCGCGTACGTTGATGCGGTTAATAACGCTCTTTGGCAGGGACTGAACACAGAACTCGAGCACCGGGTACTAGTCCCGCAAGCGGAGGGGGAGACCTGAAGGATCTGTTGTTCGCTATAACTTCTGACAGAAAGAACCACCTGGCGTCGACGGGGTCGACCTGTCCCATAAAAACGAGGTCCTTACGACGGGAGAAAAGTAGCCGGCAATCGCTGGTGGGTGGGAAAAAATACTCAAGACGAAACGCGGGGATTTTGACCAGAACCATGGCTCGGGGAACGTCCACTCCACCCTAGAGAGGGGGACACCCCATTGAAGGACTGAACGCGCGAGAAAAAGGTAGGATAATCGGCTGTCCTTGACCTGGGCCGCGGTGTTACGCAGCAGAAAAAAGTAGTTAAGCCATTTAGTGCCTTTGGGGAAGGGAGTCAGGAAACAAACCGTACGTCTCCATATATGAGGGGACCAGTTAAAAATCGTACACGGGCAGACACGAAACAAGGACGAGAAAGTACATCCAGAAGAGGGGTCCAAGGAATGGAAATACCGCAGACCACCGACGCATAACCCCCTTGGCTTCAGGAAAGGGGGGGACTTGCAGAAATGCCCAAAAAAAGGAAGCCCGCCTCGAATTCTTTTGGAAAAGGTTGGCATGGAGTAGCGATTTCGGCTGAAAAAGAGGGAGGGCCAATTCCTTTATAGATAGGAGGGGAAAAAAGGGCCACTCGTAAAAGAACCTAAGCAACGAAAACAACAGCCAAATGCTGCATCTTAAATTATGGATTTAACAGTAAATCGACGGGGGCCTTCTCTATGTCTTCAAAAACTCAATCCCGGGGCCGAGGTCCACGTTCATTGAACATAATCTCAAAAGAAGAACGGACCAATTCAAAGCAGCATTGGACCTGGAAAGGGATTTACCGTGAAAGAGCATAGGAAATGTCTTTTCTTCCCATGAGGACGCTTCTGCGTGATAAGGTACTAGACTGGTAAGAAATCGAGGGGGAATCCGTCAAAAAAAACAAGAAGATTATTAGTTAAAATAATATAAAAGATCCGCTCAGGGATCACGTTAAAAGATGCCATTCGAGTTGTGAAGACAGCCCTTTTCTTGATCGGAAAAGGAAAAGTTTGGAACTAGTTTAGTGGGGGAGTCTGCTTTCCGTGGGGCAAGCGAGCCGTCACATGAGCAGGGAGGACCCGGGGTGGTAGCGCCAGTTTATGGTGCCAGAGAAAAGGGAGAGAATCTCGGTCCGACTTTAAGGAAGAATGAAAAAACTAGCTAATCGCGGCGCTGGAGGGGGGTGCTAAATGAGAAGTGGGGGCAAGGAGGCTCTACTATATTCAAGAGGGGGGAAGAACCTTGTTCACGTCGAAGCATCTCTAACTCGAACGCAAACAAATTTCCCGCCGTCTGAGGGGATGCTGTGGGAATTTGAGGAAGAAAAAAAATCGGTCATCAAAACGTAAGAAAGGGGGGTGAAGAAGCCAGGGGGATGCTGAAAAGCTTGACATTTAGAGACGGGATGAACTGAGAAGACAAGTGTTCTGATAAATGAAACGCTATTGTTCGATCTTCAGAAACCTGCAAATTGGGGGTAACAAGGAATAATCTTTTCAAAGGAAAGCTGGGATGTGGGAAGCCTCCCTGACAAGGGGGTACAGACGACAGTCAACCGCTTCACTTGAACCACGCTTCAGGGGTACTGAAAGACCCGTATCGTATATCAGGCGTGAGCGAAACCCTTGCGAAGAAGGTCTGATCAAGAATGTCTGTGGGGGCTTCTTTACTAATCAGTAGAGGAGAAGTTAACTCTACTTCGTGCGACTTGTGGAAGACGCCAAACACAAACCAATTGCCTGATAGATGGATGAGGATACGAGGACGTCAGCACTTACGAAACAGGGAAAAGAGCGTGCTCACGCGGTAGCTAAGATTGTCAAAGGGGGCCGGAAGGGGACCGAATGAAACATCATCGGATCTAAAATCTACGAGAAAAGCTGTTACAATCGGACCGAGAAACGAGAGACTTGGGGGAGAAGCCCTGCCACCCGCAGGTTTCATCAAATCAAAGGAGAGCGGAAAGAAAGGTTGGCGAGGCGAATCAAACGGAAAATGGGTTTTCTCCGACGAGCAAGAGGAAGTCTACACCCGGCATCCTTGAAAAATCCATAAAGGGGCGGAGGAAACAAAATAGTGTACTCTCCAATTAACGGAGGGAATACCGCGAGGGGACGGAAGGGGTCCAGGATCTCACATCTGGAAGCTCATTAGGGGCCCAGAAAATAAAAAACCAAAAAAAAGAAGGTCTATCACGGGATGGGGCGGGAAAGAAAAGCCGTCAGCTACAATCTAGAACCGACTTACATTATGTGGTTAGAAACGGATTCCGGAAGGAAAAGGGCTCACTCTCGGGTCCGCCGGGTCTCTAACCTTCTCCTTCCAAAAATCTAGATCAAACCGAAAAGGGAAAAACATAAGACTACTAGTCCCGAGGGAGATGAATAAATGGGCCATTTTTCAAATAAAATCTGAAAGGGGAAGATAAGGCGCAACGAAAAAACCTTCACCTATTAAAAACCCAGCGCCGGCCGAACTAGGTAAATAAACCGTAGGTGAGATCGGGGGGTTCTCGATGGGCCCCGGAGAGAAGCAGTTCCGCGAACCTTATAAGGTCGGCAGGACCGCGAGGAATAGCCTTCTCTAAAAGGGGGAGGGATGAAACGGGATCGTTCTCTGGTACCTCCTCCGGGACTCCTTTGCTAGGGGGGCCCCTTGCAAGTGTCAGGAAATAACCTCGCCTGTACGGGCAGGTAAATGACGATTCTTAGAAAGGGTAGGATCTTAGTTGAAGTGTTCTCTTTCGCGTCTTTCTTCAAACGGCTTTCAGGAGGGTTGCCTTCGATCAGAGAGATTTTTGTAGTACCTTTACTGGCGCGTAAAGGGAAGGGGAAAAGGGGAGGTGAGCCGGGATCAGAGGGAACGTATCATTTATAAGCCTGGGGAAAAAGCAAAGAAAATCGCCTGGAAGAGCATAGCACGCCAACACGGAAGGTAGGAGCGGTATGCTGCCTTGGAAAAAAGAAAAGAGCCAGCAGAGATATAAGTAGGGAGGAAGGTCCTACCGGAACATCGGAGAAGGCGGGAAAGCACCGACTCGCGGAGTGAATGAACGAATTAACGATGGGAAAAGGGCCAAAAGGAGGGTGAGTTTTCTTCCTTAAAACCCGGGAGGGAATGAAACTCGTCGAGATAACCGGTCAAAACTGTCTGTACGCACGCGCAAGGAAAAAGGGCAAACGGGCGGATCGCCAGGTGGGAACGATTCAGGTAAACGCGCTGGTGGGGGGGGCAGTGCTTGCAATCATATACAGACTCGCTGGGGCGAGCGACTCGGGGGATCAGGGCTCATCGTATTATCTGAATGTCGATGTTGAAAAAAACCTGCCCAAAGATAACATGGACCTGGTAAAGGTAAGGATTTTCTCTGAAAAGGGTCAGTTCTTCTCCTCCGGGTAGCCGAGGGCCTTATACCTCATGGTGGAAATCCTCGAAAGAGAATTTCGACCTACGGTCGAGGGGGGTCGCAGGCGAAGTCTCCAGAGTACAGCGCAAAACTCGGGGGAGGATAATCTTACTCCCGGGGGAAAAAGGGGGCAAGTTAGCAAGGAGAAAAGGGAACACAGTCCCTTCTCCTCAATGACCGGGGCCCGGGAGGCGAGTCGCGGATAGCCGCCAGGTTGGCATTTATTTTCAAACAAATCAAACAGTTCCCGAGAAAAAAGATACGTTTCCCATTCAAGGAGAAAAAGGGAAGGGGGACACGTGGCAGAACGCGGAACAGTGATCTCCTCATGGCTCAGAACAAAAATGGGGAACGTTGTCCCAAGCAAAAACAATGGAGATATCCAGGGGGGGACGTGGGGGGAAAAGTGCAAAAGAAAGGGGCTGGGGAACAGAAATGGCACAGAAATCCTCTACTTAGGTCAAGACTATGTGGAAAAAGCTGTCAGGCAATCCACGCGAATGTAGCAATCACTAGTTGCGCTCCACACAAAGGGGAGGAAAGAAGAACGGAAAACGGATCCTGGGATACATCTTTAAACCGACGGAAGTCGCACGAAAGGAAGATAAAAAAATCGACAAAACTCCCGTCCCTGGAAGGATCCGAAGCACCGATCTCCATCGCTCTACGCCCAGTGCGAACATGGCCGCAAACTATTGTTCAGTTGGAAAAGAGTAAACTCGTAAAGAAAAGGGGGCCAAAGGGAGAACTGCTGAGTCTGGGAGGACGCGTATCGCTCACTTCAAGA
>Ga0179593_1287812_pt1 | contig 16237 bp, 13 predicted proteins | sample CZODoug2_1_08_16_FD_185931 | JGI IMG/M metagenome (GOLD analysis project Ga0179593, IMG submission 185931) | Vadose zone soil fungal communities from Angelo Coast Range Reserve, California, USA - CZODoug2_1_08_16fungal (PacBio error correction) | ecosystem: Environmental > Terrestrial > Soil >...
GCCCGAAATACTACTGCTTGGCAAGACGCACAGGGGGGGGGGGGGGGGGGGGGGTGTCTAATATAGTCACTAGGCCAGGGGCAAAGACGCAAGAGTAACCCAACGAGAACCAACACTACATATCTACAATCCCTATAAGGAAGAGGCCGGGGGCGCTGTGGGAGGAGTCTCGGAAAAAAGAGAGAGAAAATTAAGCAGGAGGATTTTGAAAACAAGAATGTTACAGGAGCGTGATGTGGGAGCGGACGAGGCCTGCCGCGGGGGGGTTGCTCGCAAAGCTACCAAGGGGGGGAAAAACGAGACAGAATATCACCTTTACGGCCCCAAGAGGTACAGAGCCTCCCCAAAGTACGGCGTATCAGCGCAGAAGGCGGCCGCTAATTCGCAGGTGAATTACTAGTAGCTTACAAAGGTACCAAGTCAAGAAGAGAGGAACCTCCTGTATCCCAACGAGAACAGTGGGGGAACCTATTAGCGGGGAAAAAAAAATGGCGTCGGAATTGGGGTCAGGGTTCCCCCCGACGCCAGGGAGCCGGGGTGTCCCACTCAGTCCCGTGAAGGGGGGGAAACTGGCCCACAAGGGCCTCTTAATCTAAGAATGTTTCTAAACATAGAAAGAACTGGTTGGAGATTGGTCTCCACGGGAGAAAATGTTTGGAGCTCAACACTCGACCCTAGCAATCGGATGGTGCTGGAGCTCTTGGGAGAGGGGAGGTCGAACTCCCCTAACATTAGACAGGGAAACCAATAGAATCAAGAATTCTTCCCGCTGCAAGATCGCGGGTCATCCGAGCAGGCGTGGCAAGGGGGATCAGCTCGGAACTTTAAACGGTGGAAGTCTCAAAAAAAAAAAAAAGGGTTCAACTATCAAGATCGGATAAACATTGGATGTTCAGGGAGTGAAGTAAATGCACAAAACAAACACCGTATGAAAATGCCAAAGAACTCGATTTTTTTAACGAAATACCTCTCCTAGTCCGCCTGAAACATGACTAAAAAAAGTATGCTGGTAGGAGAAGGGAAAGTTGGAAGGCGGAGAACAATCAAAGCTGTGCCTACCCAGGCTCCCCGAGTGCAGATCCACACGGTGCGCTCATGAGGGCTCCGGCATAGCAAAGAAACGGACTATGTGAGACAGGGGAGTAAAAATGTACCGCTGGTCGACAATGAGCGGCGCCAGCAGGTCCCGTTGAACCAACCCCTATTCTAGAACACGTGAACAGACAGGACATCGGCGCCATAAAAAAAAAAGACTTGGAGTGGAACCGATACATACCGTGCCCGGGGGTCCGTAGCGATTCTAGCCCATTAAAAGGGGGGGGGTTCAAATCCACAACCAGGGGCCAAAAGGTGGAACAGTAAGAAGATGCCAGACCCAGTTACATACAAAGGAAATTTGGGAAAAAAAAAACCCTTATGCCAGGACGTCCGAGGTGCGATCCCCTCGAAAACCGTCGGTCCGTTATTCAAAAGGACCGGACGCGTCGCGGAATTCAGGGTCCACGGTGCACCTACAATTCGGCTCCCTTTTTGAAGGAGGGAGTTCTCTTAGGAAATAATCACCGAGCAGAAGCCGAAGAAGTGGGAAAGGAGAAGTTCAAACGCCTGCCACTTCGTGGGGGGGGGGTACACTGGAACTCCACCCAACTTAAATCAAAAGTCGATAAAAGAGAATTCCGCAGGGAGCCTTACTCGGAATTGAGAACACTAAGAAAAACACTAACAAGGGATGTGCCCACGGCTGTCTTCAGGGGGTGGAGACTACTCAGCATGATGGCGATCGGCGAAGCGGCGGAGATGCAAGTGCTGAAGGGAATGTTGGAATCTCGATCCTGCGCGGGGGTCAAGACATGGGGCGAAAAACACTGGAAAAACTACTGTCGCGACAAAGGTTAGAGAATAAGGGACTGCTTCGTCCTACAAATATAGAACTCGGATTCACAGAAATCCTGCAGGCCCTCCTGTGAACTCTCTTCCTGAAGAAAAGAACGGGAGAGGACAGCTGTACGAGCGACTTTTTCGCGCGGAGAGAGAGAAACGGAGCGTTATCAACTCACAAAGTAGGAAGAGGGAGATCAGGTTCCTTGAGAAGAGAACATGTCACCATCACGCGATCTAACTTGATCTTCAGGATCCGGGGAGATTGCGTACGGCAGACATCATCTCGGTTCAGCAGGGGGAAGGGAGAATAGTCCCACGGAGGAGGTGCCTCCTTAAGCAGGAGAATGTCGGAAATATCTGGTTGCCAGCTTCCGAAAGTAGTGCAGGATCCGGGTTAGGACGCGGCAGGATCGACAAACCGTGGCTTTAAAAAAGGGCCATAGAACACTGTTACATACTTTCGCAAAAATAATCTAACATTGAAGTAGAATGAACAACCAGGCCATCCGTTCATGAACCGAGTGGGGGGGGGGAAAGACTGGGGGTTCGCGGATGGTCTAACGAGCATGGGAGGATCTATGTCTCGGAATGTCCGAGATACTAAGGGGGTAAGAGGGAAGGGGGTGGGGGAAGAAGGATGGGTCACAGAAATCAAAGAAAAAAAACAGTCGTGGGGTGGAAAAGACAAAAAGTAGTATACCGGTCAAACCACCACAACGGGCGTGTAAACGCAAAAGTCGTTCTCCGAATGAACTGTGGGGGCAGGGGTACAGCACTCTGAAACAGGGCAAGGGTGGCTTGGTAAATAAAAAGATGCCGAGATGTGGGATTAGCGCAGATGCAATTGCGTACAACTGGTGACATGCGCAGGTAGTTCATTTTCAAAACTGATGTGGAAATGTTTACCGGGGGTTCGTGACTCCAGGGGGTTGTTTTCCTCCCCACAGGGGTGGGTCAGGTTGGCGACACATCATGGAAATTTGACAAATGATAGGGCCACGACATGATATGGGTACAGGAATAAAAGGGAAAAGTGTAAGGGTCGCTTGCACAGTCACGTCGGTTTAAACAAGTGGCCCCTCGGACAAGGGGGGGGGGCGTGGAACTCAATCGATGTTCTAGACAAAAAAAGAGGGAAAGCAGGGTTACGTGAAAAAGGGTGGTCCACCAGGCGGCAACATCAAGTTACTCGGAAAGAGGAAACAGTGGGCTGTCCTCAATCTGAGCGTCAAAACGTTCGAGAAACCTGCGTGCCGAGGAGGTCATGGGGGGTGCTCTGAGCGGACGAAGGATTCGTGAAGGTGGGGAGGGGTCTCCCGTTGGGGCGGTTCCAAAGGAACACCGAAGTTAGAAAAAAATGACACGATGGAAAGAGGCCAAAGTGATAGGAATCTACATTTCGGGTCAGGGGCTCACGACAGCCAAGGAAAAAAGTTTGTTGCGAGTCCATTTGGAAAGACCCGGGGAGAACGGGGAGCCAGTAGGACCCGGAACACAAAAGGGGTCTACGTGGGGATACCGGTCCAGGAGGGGGGGCAAAAAAGCAATTACTCACAGTACGGTGGTCAAAAGCGCGGGCGTGTGCCGCCTGGGAAGATGAATGGGTGGAGTGCCCTCTATTCTCATGCGAGTTGCTTTCAAGTGGTGTGACATAGAGGGCAAGAAGACGAGGTTCAAACAAAAGAATAGCAATTTGCTTCGGTTAGGACCGAGCCACCTACAAGCGAAGAAGCTGGATGGCAAGGTATGGTGGAGAGCGGAAGTGAAGAGGATAATCGGGGTGGGGGGGGGTGACACTATGCCCCACCAAAAGAAAAAGTGAGAATCCAACTACTTAAAACACCGGCAACAAAACAAGGGCGTTCGCAACAATCCGGTTTCATACGAGGCAACCATGAAGGGGAAACCGTGGGGGTGTCAAAAACGCATCATGGGTAGTTTCAATCAAAAAAAAAAAAGGGGGGACAAATCTAGAAACTGAACCGAGAAACTCGCCCCTTGCAAAGCACGATAACAAAGTCTAGCCGGAGCAAGGAGGGACTAAGAAAACCTTGGGGTTGTACTGAGGTAGGAAGACTCCTGCGAACAGGTGAGGTCAGGGCCTAGTGGCATGACCGCGGAAGAAGGGAACGGATCCAAAATGAATGGAACGTCCAAAGGCCTAGTGCACACGCCGGAAGCAACTGCGACGACAGAATGTGACACCTGAAGGCAGGGGAACCGAATTGCTGTGGCAAAGGTTTAGGTAAAAATCGTCGTCATGTGCTCTGAAGACGGCGAAGGTGGACCAGGACGGGCAAACCCGATATTGAATACATCGGCTTGGCTGGGTCAACAAGGGAACAAGAAAAAAGGCTCCCGAGGCCCGGCCCAGAGAAGAAACATCATGATGCCCCCTCTGGAAGACAAAAGGGTCGCTCTGCACGGAACAAAGGAGTGCGGGGCTGTCCGGAATGCTGACTGTCGATCCTCCAACAAACAGGGTATGTCATCGTACAGGGGGATGAAAAAGTCAAAGGAGAAAGAAAGGGGGGGGCGTCCTGTGGGTAAAAAAATCTCTCCACTCCGGTCCGGAGGGCAAACAGTTTGAGTAGAGGGACTGACACATGACGTTGGAAAGCCTCGAAGGGGGTTGGGAAGGAGGGAGGCGCCTTAGAATAAGAGGTCGATCCCGGGGAGGGGAGGGGAAATGGCGACTGAGGACTGGGGGCTGAAAACGTAGGGGGCCGGGGCAGCGACCCTGGGTCCGTGACCTCAAAGGAACTCATAATTTTAATAGACAAAACAAACGAGGGGGTAAGAATTGCAGAAAAGCGCTAAATCGAGGGCTTGGTCAGCTGTCACAACTTGCATGCGCGGAAAACAAAGGCCGCCCCGAATGAAAAGGGCGGTGTTGGGGCACCAGGAAACCCCGGTTAAACGTCAACCCCCAACAAACCAGCAACAGCCAATGCAGAAACGAACCGCCGGTCGCTCGAGAAAAGACGGATCATAGAGCTAACAGGAAGAAGGAGGGGCGGGGACGCGTTCAGGTGATTAAAAACCAAGGATAATTAAGAAAAAATAATACGTCTTTTATGGACACCTCAATTTCTACATGGGAGATAGGGGGTGTACTGCGCGGACAGGAAGGCCCGTGGTGGACAAAGAAGTCTAAAGAAAAAAATGGATAGTGCGAAATGATCTTACTTCCCCGAGGTTAAAGATCAAGGGCGGAAAACAGCCTTCGGGCGGCACCTCATCTGCCGGACGCGGACCAATAAGGGAAAGACGCACACCGCGCGTAATACTAATGGCAAGGGGGGAATACCGGGTACTGGGTTTGTCTAACGTATCCACTGGTGTGACAGAAAAAAATCTCTGACTAGGACGGGGTGTTACCCACACAGAATTGCTGGTCACCCCGTCAGGTGGCCACGGACATGAATCACGAAAGACAAGAGGTACCAGGAGATCCCAATACTCAGGTTTAGAAAAGCGGACGTGGGTGGGTGCGCGAAGTGTGGCCACGCATGGGGATCACTTGAAAAGTGGGGGGGCGCCCGGGAAGAACATAACGGCTCAAAGGCATATAAATCTACACGTGCGGGGGGTCTGACAACGTTAGACTGTATGCGGAGAAAAGGTCAGTGGGGGGTCTCTTTGGCCCACCACAAAAAGGGTCCCCTTTAAAAACATATCTCCCAGAGAGGCGAAGGCCACTTCAACGCGGAGAAGGGTTACGACTCCAAGAAAGGCGTGAAGTGGAGGGGAAGGAGTACATGATCTAAAAGAAGAAGCACGCTTTGGGGGAGGAATTGAAAAGGGTAATCATACTAGTTAATACGTGAGAAGGGCTTCTCGGTTGTCAAGGTCCCGATTCTCAAAACACAAAAAAAATACGCGGTAACCTGGCATGTCGTGACGAAGAGAAGAAAGCCAAAAAGACGTCGCGGAAAAAACTGCGGGGGAAACGAACGCACCAGGTCCTTGTCAAGGATGTCTTTCAAGAGCAAGGCTGACCTTTTTTCCAAAGATTCCAAAGGACTAAAGGGGAGTCGAGAAATGACGGGGAACTAGGGGGGAAACGTGGGAGGGAAAAAAAACTCGTTTGTCGACAAGTGGGGTTTCGAGAACAAACATTATTCTCCCCAGAAGGGTAAACACATGCACAGCGTCATCCCACCAGCATAAGAGGGATCCAGGGGGACGAGCGTGAAACTTACGGTGTACGTTCCTCAGACGAACCTGCAAAAGGGACGGTCATCACCTGAGAGGAACACGAATCTCATTCGAGGTTAAAACCGCTGGTACACCATCTTTCGGGTCCCATAAAGGAAGGAATGGGCCCGGAAGTAAAAAGACCTGGGGAGACAAAAAGCAATAGGGCAGACGAACGACTAGTGGGAAAAGACCCACGGGGAAGAGCGCGCAAAGTACCCGGTGTGAGAGCGGGGTTCAAAGACCCGTACTTTTACACATGGCGATTAGCAGAAAGGAAAAGTCCGGCATAAAACAGGGGAAGAATGAAAACTAGTTGTGCAACGAGGGACGGAAACCATTAACGAGGGGATAGGGAGCCATTGGAACGCGACCACTAAGATTCTATCACGGGTCAAATAAAAATCGGAAAAAGAGGACGAGCCCGATCGCAAAGTGGAAACACAATGAAAGATCATAAATCCGAGCTCCGGCAGAGGAGGGGCTCGGGATTTCAACTCCACCACGTTTATACATGACATAAAGCGCTTTCCCCACACAGTGAAGTGTATGGAACGGGAAGTCACGGGGCGTGCGAAAACTAACAACTGCTAGCTGATTGAAGGAAGAGCTCCAGAAGGGGCACACCTACGGGGGGAACATCCAACCCGGCACCTCGTCAGAAGACGCGGAACCGGTGTGGCCCTTGGGTTCTTCTTCAAAAATCTGAGGGTCCTATTTCATAGAAAGACGAAACTAGTAAAAGCAATGGAAAAGGGTTTGGATATAAACGGTACAGCGGGGACTCTAAGAAAGAAAGCGAGGCGCGATCAGGGTACTAGAGGCAAAGAAAGACAGTGATATCCGTTCAGGGAAGTGTGCTCTGCGGCGCCGGAGAAGCGGGAGCAGTGGAGAGGAGAGGAAAAGACAGAGGAGTCGTGTTGCACTTGCTCAGTAGAATAGGAGAATAGCACCTGTGAAAAATCGGCAAACATGCCGATTGTGCCGCGCGTCAGGATGAATAGTCCGCAACTAGCGCATGGAAAAAGTAAGATCACGGGGACGGATGCCCTCCGGGTAGTGACGAGAAGGGGGAGATCGAGCCAAGATAGAGAAAAGGCCACTCCAAACGGGGGAGAAGCTTTCCGGATCTTGCTCCAAAGTAAAGGGGAGAACAGATCTCTCAAACACGGATGGAGCGGAGGGTTAGATACCGTGTGAGGCGCAAAGAGGGACATGGAAAAAGGGCCCGAATACTAAACCCGTCATAAAGGGAAGAGCTAAAGGAAGGGGTCATTGCTTCGGCAAACGGAGCACTCCAGTTGAGGAAAAGCAGGAAGTGCGGAGCAAACCGAAATGCGTCTAGTTGCATGGCAATGAAAAAGATGACAAGATTGAAATAGATGTTAGTTCAAAGTCAATTTGCGACGGCCATACCTGTCAGGGGAGGAACATCACGCCAACCACGACAAATACATCGAAACCGCGAACAGAGAAGGGGGGCGGGTCGTATGTAGACATACAGCAGACTCGGAAAAAGGCATAAGAGTCTGCAAAAAAGGAACAGCGTCCATACCTGGTAAGGCGAATGGGCGCCTAGACCCCAGATCGCATCTCGTTAAAATAACGTGCATGAACATAGGTGGAAGGTGGGGGGATCACGACTCGGGAGAAAGATCCCATGTGCGGAAGGGTAGTTTGGAAAAGAAGGAGAGAAAATAACGGACCGTCCTAACTTTCTCGGGGGGAGCTACGGTGATGGAAGGTTGCAACATAGGATTGGTTCCTATAATCCCGTGGTGTTTGAAGTAGGTAGTAAGCGCAGGAGGGTTGAGACTGTACGTGACTAAAAAACCACGAATGGAAAAACGGAGGGGTCAAAGTGAAGATTCCGGGGGACCAGGGCAAGGTAACCTATTAACTGGAAATCCTACGTTTTGCGGGCAATGGATGCAAGCTGCGGCCACTGAATTGGATGAAGAGCGCATTTAAGAGCGGGGGGGGGGCAAATTGGGTCAGTAAGGGCCGTAGGTCGGCGGCAGATTGGATGAACCCCCAGGAGAGGGAGGGAACACAGCAGCGATGTATTTAGTCCGAGAAAAAAAAGGGTTGTATGGTGGGGATTTCAACTGGGGAGTTGAGTCAACGCGCCGGTTCCGGCCGGACGGAATGTAAATAGCATGTTTGCGGCGAGATTCAACAAAGGGCGAGCAAAAGTCACTGCAAGGGAAGCGCGAACACGTGTGGGGCGCCGCACCAGAAATCTCAAGGACCAGTGCTGGCGAGAAAGGGGGGCGCAAGCTACAAAAGCAAGGAGCAAAAAAAGCATGGGGAAGAAAATGTAGAAAAGAGCGTACCGGTCTAATTCACACCTGGGCTGGTTCACAACGGGTAAAAAAGGTCCCTGCCGGTCTCCAGAGGAACGGAAGGGAGAGGTGGAAAAATAAAGAAAGGGGGTCAAGGGGGTTCGGCCGGATGGCCGGTTGGCAGACCTCCGTCGGAAAGGAGCCATTGACAAGAGAACCGAACCTGACAAGTAAAAGGTCGGACTCGTGGGGGAAAATGAAGCAAAAGTTTTTGAAAATGTTAGGTGCGCTTGCAGAGAATCTGGGATGGCGATGTACCAAAAACTTGGAATGTGGTGAACTGCGCAAGCATACGTATGGAAAAAGACAGAACAGCGTATAATCCTAACCCTGAAACGAGAACCCTGGTGGAGCATTGGATGACCGTTCACTCCAATTATGCTGCGCATCGTCAGAGACATAACGAAAGGGCCCCCCCCCAGGGATTAAAAAGCAAATCGTGTAGTACAAGTGCCCAGAAAGCAAAAGACAGCCAGAAGGTTACCACGCTCCTTTAAAAGCCTACGTGCGTCTGTGGGTAAAGACAAACCTAATTTCCCCAGAACAGCAGGAATGCGAACGCGAAGAGACAGGAGGGATGGGGAACTGAGGGGGGGCGACCTGAACGCGTCGAACAAGGGAGAGAAATGTCACGCGAGGGGGTCCTACACGACGAAAGCAACGAAAGAAGACACACAACGAAATAATGAGCCGGAACTCGTCAAAAGAGAGAGGAGAGAAGACAGGGGCGAAGTGCAGATGACAGACTCGTAACCGGGGGGAGTCACGGTTCCCAGGATTCTAATCGAGAAGGCTCATGTACTTAGTAACACCGTGGGAATGGGAACGAAATCTAGGCAAAACGGAAAACCGTCGTTACTAGAGCAGCGAACGATGCTCCCAGATAACGTGTGTCAATACCTTGGAGGTGCACTCTAAGTTCTAAAGAGGTGCTGGGTGAGGGGGAACACTAAAAGAAAATCGATGCGTGCGAGCCCTCAGACTAAATTTGATTCAAAGAATATCGGGGTGAAGGTCTGTCTGAGCGGTGTCTCAACCAACAAAAACGTTTCTGAGCCAGTTTAGGCCTGGTGTATGGTGCATTGAAAATCGATGGAAAACGGACCCACAGGGGGCGACTGATCATTCGCAAAACGAAGAAAAAGAGACTAAAGCCAACCAAAACAAAGTGCATTGCTCCAGTGGTTGACAAAAAAACCATCTCTTCAAAAACAAAAAGTACAGGCTATGAAAGATCAAAAGGAAATTCATACGATGAGAAGGAGCAGAAAAAAGGGTGCACAGTGATAAGTTACAATATCGTTATGAAGCAAACCTAAGGGTGGAAATGAACCAAGGAGTCAATTTACGGGGTAGAGGGGACCCAAGGAGAGGCACACAGAAACAGCAACGGAGGGTCGGTGGCATAAAGATGCTAAAATTGATGTGCATTTCGATTGTTGAGCGTCTCGCCAAATCTCATCAGCATACAGGGCAGAGACAAAAAACGGGAGAAAAAAGGGGCTGCTGACCGGTCCAAAAGTGTGGACAGATAGTGGGCGTAAAAGACAAAAAAAGACTCGGAACGATGAACATAGAAAAGGACCATCTCGCGGATCTGACATGCAGGGGACGGGAAGGCACCGCAAAAAAGGGGCAGCAGTGCGTCGAGGGAAGCCAGCGGGTAAGTACAGAGAGGACGTTCCAAGTTTCACCTGAAACGTACGGTCGATGACCCCGTCCGGCTCCCGAAGAAAGAAGATCATCTGAGTGGGGCCCAACCGGGAGCCGGGGAACCAGAGGCGGCGAGAGACGTGTTAGGAAAAACGACAGGATATGGGGGGTTGCACTGCAAGCTCGGGTGTGGCCCCAAAGACTGTAAACCAGTGGATCGTCGCCCGTCAATTCGACAGCGGAATATCTCTCACTTTGTCAACGAGCAAAGGGAAGTAGTCCGTGGTGCGGATGGAGAAAGTCGGGTGTAATACGAGCTAAAGCAAGAAAAAAAGAAAACGTATCGGGTCGGTCCCAAGTCTTGACGGTGAAAAGAGGAGGGGATACGTTGGACCTCCCCTAAAGAATAGTTGGGAGGAAAAAGAAACGGAGGATGTGAACAAGCGAACCAGCAATAAAAGAGGCGAAGAGGGACCGGTACCATGTGAGGCGAAAACTGTGACAGAGCTGAAAAAACTTGTGGCTCAATAAGTCAAGCCACGCCCGACTTGTCGGACCGTAAAAACGGGCTAGGGTGTACGAGGCGGACAAGATGGGCAGCACCGGCGACAGGTCAAAACAGGGGGAAGCCGGTAGGTGCGGCTGAAATATAGGGCTACTGTGTCTGTTCCAAAACTATCTGCCTAGTGTGCACGATCTCTAACGGAACGTGACAGGGTGGTAGGTTAAAGCACCATCGAATCCAGACACAGCATAAGCGAGGGGAAGAGCTGCACTGCGGGGAGCACCCCGTTCTAGTTCTGAGGAACAAACGAAAGTGCGCTCCGCCAAATACATTATAACACACCAGGGATAACGAAAGCAACGCCGTCCTCGGGGGGGGGGGGGCAAATGATACAGCTGGTAGGGGATCTAAAAAAGAAAACAAGAAATGAGGCAGAAGAGGATGTGGCGTGCTTGGTGCCTCGCCTACATTGTTGCACCGGTGTACACGAGGTAGACACGGGCCCGAGCGCTATCAGGGAACAAAAGAGGGGGATGAAGGGATTCAAGACAAAAAACAGGGGTTACACGAAGGAGGAATGCGAGAAAGGCGGGGGGAATACAGGATGGTAAGGGTCCTATCGGTTACATGAAAAGGAGTCATTGTGAATCGGAAAAAGGACAGCGCCGCGAACAAACCAAGTAAGGTGAACACGGGGAATCAACAAAGTGGAAGCGACGTGTAGAACTGGGGGGCCTCAAGGGCTTCAACTTTCCCGAGGGTGCTATTCCTAACGATATGTCCCTCCACGTTTGATAAACGCGCAGAAAAGGGGGAGCCCACGTAAGTGGAAAAGGGGAGGAGACAGGGTGAGCACCGCGGCGGATCAAACGCGCGTTAGTGCGAAACCGTCCTAGAAAAATACTCACATAGCATCCGGCTCACGATTAATCCCAAAAGGATCCGGTACCAAATCACCGGCGGTGAATTGGTGTGGAGAAAAAACAGGGCTGGAAAGAAGACACTAAAAGGTGCGCTGTCACACTCATCCAGTCCAAAAACGGAAACGCTTCGTGGGTGTTATAGCGGATACTTAAAATTCGCGTGGGTCGGTGAGCAATAGGCTGAAGATTATTTGCGGGTTAAAGGTACTGGTTGCGAAAGAAATGACAGGTGGCGACTACGGGAGCGTGCATACGTCGTGAAGCCGTACAGAAGCAAGCGTGAGGATAACAATAAGACAAGCGGGGGGGAGGGGGCCTGTAGGACAAAGTGGAACCCTGTCTCGAGCGTGGAGGTGCGGGATATGTGGGGCGACAGGGAGGTATGCTCGGATGGGTCAAAACTGAAACTGTTGGGGGGGAGAGCACCGGGGGGGAACAAGGGGGGGTGAGGTTTTTGGTCCCTGGTCGTGGGGGAGGCAGCCTGTGTCGCTGAAGGACAGGTGCGTCTCGGAGAGGGTCTGCCCAAGAAGGAAAGGAGTCAACAGGCGTGAGACGATTCGCGGCAAGGAAAGGCGTTCCTTCCCAAAAATGCGGGGCAAAACGGAGTGAGAAAATATATATATGCGTGTTGAACCGTTTCGTTTTTAGCACTGAGCAAGAAGCGAACGTCGAAAAACAGGACTAGAAAAGGGCCGCTTTGGAGCAGGAACTCTGTCTATTGGGCCATTCGCCTGGTTGAGGGTTGGGCTGAGGGGCACGTGAACGTGCGAGTGTATGTGAAGCGAGGGTGCACGCAAAGAAGCTTCTGGAAGGAAAAAAGAGTGGAGGGCGTATAAACGAAAATCGATGAGGTTTGGGTTCCACGGGGGGGGGCGGGGGAGGGAGCGGACGTAAAGATAGACAGAAGGATGCGACGATAACAAACAAAGAATAAATATCCCACAAAAGAATGCAAAAATCCTCAACGTCCAATCTCATCATGCAGGGGAAGAACCCCAGAATCGACCGTGGAAACATGAACCGCGTGGAAAAGATTTTGAAAACAAGCGGTTTATCTAAAGAAATCTCTCTGTTCCACGAGACCCCTAATTTAAGAGACCAGAAATTGTAGCGGGGGGGGAGGGTGGCCGAACTCAGCCCCTTCGTTTCAAAAACGGTTTATACCTGTCACATTCTTCAATCTCCGAAGAGTTGCGAGGAATAGTACGAAAAAGCGAAAATGCAGTTGACGGCACAAATGAACGTATTTCGGGACCCCGGAGAATAGTCCCCGTTATTTAAAATATTTCGGAAGTGACGGGTGGGCTGCTAAACAGGATACTCAGGTGGGAGTTACAACACAGCATGTACGGTCTTAAAGGGTCATGCAATTGCACGGAGAAATGTCCGGAGGTTAGAAAAAATTCAAAGATTAAAGGGGAGAATAAACGAATTCCGGGTTTTCCGCAAATCGGAAGCCGGAAACGAAGGTTGAGGGACGAGTCAGACAGCGGTGGGGAAGAAAAGTTACCGGGGACACTCAAACTTAGAGACCTGTCTTTCGCTCTGGGTTCGCCACATGGTCGAAAAACCAAAGGAAAGTCATGGGGCTCAGGGCAGTTTGGTAAGCTGTGTTGTCCGTCTTAATTAGGGTCTTGAGAGAATCGAAAAAAAAAAAACAGTGGACTTTCCCCAAGAAGAGTTGACCGGATGCAAGAGACGTGACGTGGGAAGGAGGCGACCCCTCAATTACTTGCAAAGGGTTCGGTATAAAGGGGTTCAAGAAGGAACCAGGGGGGGTCAACGTTCGCCGGGGGTGGGATCAAACTGTGTACCAGAGAACGGCATGCAACTAAAAATAAAGAAAAAGTCTGAGCCTGCCAGGCCGGCCCGTCGTGGGGAAGGATGTTTAGCCTGGAAGATGAGAGCCTTCTCTTGGGGAACCCCAAATACCCGTATTTATAAACCCCTCTCCAAAGGAGGGTAAAATTCAGGTGGAAGGCAGGGGGGTAGACGAGGGAAGTGGTGGGGGGGGGGGACGGACAGTTCTTTCAACGAGCAGGGACAGACCCAATGGGTAAGGAGGGACGGATGTTCCGCGGCCAGGGAAAAAGCCCCTTGTGGACAGTAGAACTGGCTTTAAACAGCTGGACTCCTATAAACGGAGGGGGGTGGAACCCATATCAGCGAAGTGCAGAAAAACGCAGGGAGGACGAAACGTGCATAAAGAAGAGCGGAAAAGACGTCAGAGATGTTGTTGAGTCCACTAAACCGCATCCTTTACAGTGAGGGAGAAAGGCTACAGGGAGCAGGGGGGGGGGACTCTCTCCAAGGAGAGGAAGGGGAGGCTAGGGAAGTCAGGGACTCTTCCGACCGATTTTTTCCTGCCAGGAGGAAGGGCCATTCGAAAAGAGAATAGGGGGGAGGGAGAGCCCAGGGAATGGGGGTAGGGGAAAAGTTTGGGGGTCATCAGAACCACAACTAAGGCATGGTCTGCCACATAGGGGTCTGCCCGGTAAAAACGGAAAGACGGCAGGGATTGAAAAGGATGCTTGAGCCGGAACTAAAGCGCAACTGGAAAATGACCTTAAATGTCCCGGAAAAAGGATGGAAAAAGGGAAAAAGAATGCACTGGGCAGAAGTAGTCGAACGGCGGGGGGTAACCTTTTCCTGTCCGATAATCGGAGCGGCGAAGGGGGAGGTTCCAGAAGTTGAGTGAAGGGACAATGAACCGGAGGTGGGGACGAATCACGTTATCTATCAAAACAAAAAAAAAGGGGTGGAGGTGGGAAAAGGATTACCCGGGCAGGGCAAAAGTGCCCTATAAGCTTCCGGACGCAGCCCAGGGCCAAAATTTTTACGAAGAGGCCAAGGTATACAAGCACAGGCGTGCCCCCCCGACCGAAAGGTCAAAGGGCAGAGGAAAGAGCAGGTCATGGGAAATCCTGAATTGGATTCATGGCCAAGATTTGATCCTCAAGGGGACAAACAGCAGCAGGACAACAAAGCCAGCGAAAGGCGGGGGACGAGGAAAGAAAAAGGGAGAGAGAGAAGCGCCGGGAACCTCGGGTTGACTGTCAGAAAGACTAGACCCACTAAACTAGCCGAGAGAAATAGACCTAAGGAGAAATGAAAGGGAAAAGAGGGGGGACTGCAGAGCCAGAAGTCTGAGGCTCACTCTCGCGTTACTTAAAGGTCTAAAAGGTCAAAAGGAACGTCAGTGCCGAAGGAGCCCGGAAGGGGGAGTTTCGGCAAAGAGCCACGGAATTGATCTGTAACGATGGGTCTAACAGTCCCACGCATGTTAAACGAATCTTCGAGCAAGCACGGAGGCGACAGAGTGGCCGACGAAAAGGACGGCCAAAGTCACAAGGAAAAGACGAAGAACCATTATCCACTGGCGTTAAGCAATGTAGAGGTTGACAACTGCGAAGCGACGCTAACACGGGGGGGGGGGCCGGCGGTGGAGAAGGGGGAGGTCAAAAACAACACTGACGTCTATCGTTATCGTTTCCTGTAAAAGGAGAGGGGAGAGGGTGCGACTCTCATTCTGAGAAGGGTCGGGTGGAGGCAGGCAGAATTTCAAAAAGAAAAGGAGGCATGATAAGGAGACATGAGTTGGAGGGCAAAATTAGAAAAGAAGTCCTTGGATGAGCTCCAAATGGGGTTATAGGTGGAGTAAATTGGTTTGGGGCCTGGGTACGTCAGACCTTTAAGTTCGGGTAAATTTAGGTCGGGTTGGAGGAAGGTGGCGAGGGTCTCCAAAAACTTCTCGGGGTGCTCCAATTCATGTCATCCTCCTTAGTGTAAGGAAAGGGATACTGGAGGGGAAAGTCTCCCCAGAGAAATGTCGTGGCCTGAGGGGACAAAAGGGCTGAGGGGAACCCCATTTTCTACACCTCCAAAAGAAATAAGGAAAAGCTGAGAGAAACGTCTGGGGATACATACAACTGACTGACTAAAGGGGGGGTTAGAAAATGGACTGAAACCATTTCAAAGGCGAGGGTTACGCCTCCGATTTCCCCTGTAACAAGACGCGGGGGTGCAATGCAAACAAGAAAATGTAACGTAATCAATGGGACCCGAGAAGGGAAGGGAGTGATGGGTTCCAGGTAAAAAACCTAGGCCCGGGCTCCTTAAACCGTATGGGTACAATTTGGCGAAAGCTGTACAAACGGCCACAGTGTATACAAGGGAGGGAAAGGATCATGCACATACAGGAGATATAAAGGCATTCTGTGGTCTATCCAAAAATCCAATGCGTCGGGGGGGAAGACAGGTTCAACACAACATGACAAATAAGAAACGTGAAGGTATGAAAGAAAGCCCAGAGAAGAATTGAATGCGGCAACAAATTCCATGTTCCTAATAAAGGCCGTCCGGTGAAGGAAGGGGGGTCAAATGCAAAGCTATGGGAACAAGATCAAAAGATGAAGAAAAATCGAGAAAAATTCCGAAGAGATATAAAGGAGAAGGTCTAAAACAGGAAATGCGGGGGCTGGAGGTACTAAAGCTCTTGGAACTTCAACCGGCCCTCACAAACTAACAGAGAGCATAGGTAAAAAGAGTTGGTAACGAGCGGGAAAGTCGCCCGCTCTTACGTGTGGACCTAGGGGTGGAATGGAGGAAGAAACGAGAACACACAATACGCGAACAAAAAGAGGGGAGGGAGAAAAGCCCATGCTAGTGAAAATGGTTACAGAGAGGAAATAAAAGGAGGCGAAGACTGGCAGCGAGAAGGGGTTTGGATT
>Ga0179593_1423106_pt1 | contig 16237 bp, 13 predicted proteins | sample CZODoug2_1_08_16_FD_185931 | JGI IMG/M metagenome (GOLD analysis project Ga0179593, IMG submission 185931) | Vadose zone soil fungal communities from Angelo Coast Range Reserve, California, USA - CZODoug2_1_08_16fungal (PacBio error correction) | ecosystem: Environmental > Terrestrial > Soil >...
CCCGGAACCTGAAGCAGCTGTCAGATACCACAACTGTTGTCGAAATTGATGAGGAAAACGGAATTTTGGAGGCGCGGGGGAAGAGTCTAAAAATTGGGGCGGGTTAGGGTTGCCGAGTTGAACGGGTTAAGTGGCTAAGGAGCTCCAGAAAGAAAGTTGGGGGAAGGATGGACACCCGCACGGTGGGGGGGTAAATATCGTTTACGAGTTGGTGCCGCAGTTGACGACCCGGCACCCCCCGGTGAGGCACTTTTCCTCCTCCACCGACAATATGAAACCGTAAACCGGGGGTGAAGGGGGTCCAGGGGGAAGGTGTTTCTAGAATTTAAGCCTCTCAAAAAATTCATGCGCATAGAGAGCCTGTATGGAATAAGAAGAAGTTTTCTGACTGGGAAAAAGGAGTGGAAGGCAGCTGCCGGGTACTAAGAAGTTGGATTCGGTTCAAGGACCGAGTGGGAAAGGGGAAACGGTGCGCAGTTTTTGGCATCGAGTCGGTAAAAAAAGTATTATGAACGTGGCCGACGAGTATCTGAGAAGTCGACGAGTAGCATGTGACTAGGTGTTAAAACAAAAAACACCCGCGAGGGTTTGGACAGAGGCGGGGGGGTTGCATTGGGCAGGAAAAGGATCTATGTAAAAAAGGCCAATGGTGGCAGTGTGCATTTCCCCCTCCCGGAGCCCATAACAGATAGAACCTGTCTTGAATATCATTCACAAGGGAGCGCTGATGACGGGGAGGAAGACGGGATGCTCTACATAAAGCCGCCGACAGTGTGGGGAGGAACTCCTCAGAAAAACCGAACGACCTTTTACGTGGGAAGAAATGGGGGAAGAGATCACAGTAAAGGAAACTCTAATCCACGCAAGAAAGGGCGAGACCAAAATGCCCAACAGGAAACAGAACTGCATTCCACAGCGGGCGTCTCTTGTGGTACAGTAAAGGCGCTGGCATATTAGACCGCCGCAACAAGTTATTTTCACGGACGTGATCACGTAAGCCGATTACCGCGGGTAACAAAAGGGGGGGGAAATCCTAGCCGCGGTTGGCACAAGGAATACTGCATGGAGAGGTCAGGCGCTTCTTAGCCCCAAAAAAAAGCCGTGTTTTCAATGAGAAGGAGATGAGTGGGAGATTCTCTCCGGTCCATTGGCTGAGATATAAAGGAAGGGGATATTTCTGGACATGAAGGCAAGTCATAGACATCGCACCGCCCGCGCACTCACCATAAAGTTCCTGAGGCGGGAGGCGGTCAAGAACCGCCAAAAACATTGGATAAGTACAGCGGAATCGAAGGGCGGGGGTGGGGTTGCCAGACATCATAAGATAAAGATGCGTGTTTAGTATTCCCATGGGGTAGGGTAGAGTTATCAGCGGTATGTCCTTACGGTACAGGGCTGAATAGGGTATTCCACTGCAAAATAACCGCCCAAAGTTCGAGGGGTATAGTTTCAGGGGATTGAAGACAGAGTGCGACAGGGGGGAGAAGGATAAATAAGCTGGGGAGCGTACACTTAAAGGGGCCGCACGAATATATCGTGATCTCTTTCTACAAGGTCATGGGCGAAAATAAGCAGCGAATCAGCCCATTAGGTATCGGCGGCTCTTCGCACCGATGGGATCCGTGCTGGTACAAAGAAACCTCACAGGGGGCTAGACGACATCCAGGACCTTGAGGAGGCCGAGAAAGAAATGTCAGGAATGATGAGTTAACAGTTTAAACTTTTTAATCGGCACAAAGAGGGGCTAAAAGTCGGTTAAAATCTCCGTGGACTCCGAGAGGGAACTATGGCGGTCACGGAAGGAACGCTGTTCTTTCAATAAAAGACCGTACATTGCGACGGTCGATTACTTCGAATGGCCAGTCTAAATCAAGAGACATCATGGCTTTGTGACTTGCTCCTGGGGGGAGGGGAAAATCTCGAAGAAACAGAAGAGGCAGGATAGACAGGAGATGCAGGATTCGTCGAGGCATGGGGAAGTCGTACTTAACGGGCACGGAGGAACGATGGAGATAGCCGGGACTGATCTAACTAGAGGCAAAAGGGGCGACGGGAGTTCGCCTAACAGAAGGCCGGCGAGAAGTTGGGGAACGGGTGATACAGTCTGCGAAACGATGCACTGAAATCCTTTGGGAAAACGGACCAGGGAGGGGGGGGCGTTAAGGGAGAGCAGGAGGGGGGGAAGGAAAGAGAGACCAACGAGACTGCCCAAGATCTTCAAGGCTACAGGGGGTCTACCCCTAAGAAAGGTGAAAAGTCGAGCAGTATATCCAATCCGAATTTTCGCCCCTAATATAAGTGCTAGAATGCGTGTGCCTCAGCTGATGGTATACCCCTGAATCCAAGAAGGCATTCGGTAAACCAAGAGGGGAAAGCAAATCTGAGGGGGAAAGGATCTTCGAGGTAATTTTGGGGGTCACCGGTCCTGGAGCTATCAAATGATTGAAGGATCGAGAGAACTGAATAAGAAATTACAGGAGTAAAAGGGACCGGAGAGAGTTACAAACCGGTCAACCTCCTTAAGGGAAGGGCGAACAAAAGTCCTTATCTCTGGTTAGGAAGAAAGAAAGCGGGAGGAAGTTCGGGTCTCGGAGCAAATCTCTCGAACTCCCCCAGGTAGTAGTGTAGGAAAGGGATATTAGATCAAGGCAAACACAAATTCCTCCACCGCTTCGAGTGCTCGGGACCCACTGCGACAGAAGGGGTTGGTATGTACCTTGGCGGAACAGGAGGTTGAAAAGGGTGAACCCGTCTCTCGGAGCAATCGTTGGGTAGAGAACTTTAGCATGATCAGGTCTTCAGGCGATAAACTTCCCGGTGACTTTGCGAAGGCCACGGGCAAAAAAGTCACTCGAAATTTATCTTGACAGTCTAAGGGCAAACACACCTCTTGGTGAATGAGAGGTCTTCGCAAGGAACTTAGTGGGGGCCTAACCAAGTCACTGGAGTGCACGCGGGTCTCTGGAGGACTTTCAATCACGGCGGCTGGAAACGAACCAGTAACCATGCTTACTTCCACTCTTGCTCGTCTAAAGCTGGGAGTATTGGAATGCCTAACAGACTTGGAGGCGACAAATGTTTCATCTCGTGTTGGCCATCAGAACACTCCACACAAGAGTAACTTTTATCTTAACAAGACCCGCCACGACAGTAACGTGGAAGGACTAACATGATTTAGCCGCTTTCACAGAAGAAAAGGCTAAAGAGATCAGTAGTCCTTAGGTAGCGAAGCACGTCCTCGCGGTCATGTTGCATGTGGAGCTCAGGGGGAGGGGTCAATTGAAAAGGCTCAAATATGAGTAAGAATAACCTCGTGGACAGTCCCGACGTCTACTGTAAAACCGGCGGCCAGGGAAGGGAGGCGAGGACCGTCCGGGGTACTAAGGGAGAATAGGGCGAATGGGAGGACACTTTCTGGGGTGGGAGGGGCAGTGTCAAAATGTACGGCTCCGGAGACGATCTATCCCAGGGATCTAGAAAATGAGAAAAGGATGGGGGGAGGGGGGTAGGGAGGAGAGGACAGGAAGGAGCGGGGAGGGAAGGGGATAGGAGCGAATCGAAGGAGGTGGAGGGGGTTAAGTAAGGGAGTAAACCGTTCACGGGTGCAAGAGGGCGTGAAAGGAAGTGGAGAGGGGCAGTACACATGGATACGGGCAAGCAACGGGGACAGGTTCGACCGACGGCAGGCGAGGAAGGAGGCGGGCCAAAGGATCTCGTACTTCTGTACAGCTGGGGGGAGTGAGGCCGTACGCCACCAGACGTGATCTAGTTTGCGTCGAAAAATAATTTGGTAATCTGGAAACTCCGAAAGAAGGTAAGATGCAGTTAGAGCGTCCGGCTATAGGAAGATAGGTAAACCTATCCCCGGATGGAGGTCTGGAAGAGAGGGGGGCGCGGAAGACGAAGGGAGTTAGGTACATCGAGCCCAGAATAAACAAGGCCCTGCTAGGCGGCGTTTGAGAATGGTCCAGTCGGAATCGTTTGGATCAGGGGGGGCGGTGATACACAGTTGGAAGTACATAATCGAGGGGAGAAATGAGAGCAACCGGGAGCGAAAATAAGAGTATGAGCTACGTGACAAAGCGTAGTTGGAAAACGGAGACTCGATTCTTCACTTCGACCAATGGACCACGGATAGCATTTAAAAAGTCACATGCCACGGTGGAGAAAAACCGCTAAACGGAAGCCAGAGGGTTCCTTGATCCCGGCAGAGATATTATCTGAGCAGCTGGTGCAAGCCCAGAGTACAACTGCCTACGAAAAATTATACGATGAAATCCGCTCATGGTGGACTTGAGGGAAAAGGAAGTCGAGAGAGTAGAGGGCTGTGAGTGGTTTCTTTGGTGTAGGGTTTTCGGGGAGTAGCCCCAACAAAACAGATCCTGCGGCTGGATGAAAAGGAGGGGTGAGAAAAGAACCCGATGAAAAACGGCCAAAAATCTTAAAATTGGGGGACAGACCAAAAAAAAAATGGGGGGGGCGTTACGCCGGAAGGAAGATCACAGGGCAGCGACGGAGTGGGGGGGGAAACCAGCAAAAGCGACGACGATGCAAAAAGGGAAAAACGCCTCAGTAGTCGGGTATGCGAAAAACAACAAGGGGGGGGGATAATTGGCCAATGCAAGCGCGTTGGGGACAAGCACTACAGTCAGAATCTGGGTGTTCCTTGCATTTGCCTGGGTTGGGTTAGGAGGGAGTATTGTGTTGGTCACGCGAATTCAGGAGATCTGGGACAGTTTAGGGTACTGTGGCGGCGCGGAAAGGTTCAACAAGGGCAAGGGGTTTTCGCTAACTAAATAGGGGCAAAAGGAGTCCGTTCTGGAGGTTGGGGGGGGACAAAAAAGCGGCCGGGCCACGGCAGGAGGAGGAGAGGGGTGGAAAGAGAATCCACGAAAGTTTTTTTCTGGGGGGGAATACTGAGACTGGGGGGAAGCAACATCAACTCATGTGCAGGTTATACACCTCCTTTACTTACGGGAAAAGGAGATTCAGACAAATTTGCAGAAAGCCATAGAGGGCTTGTGAGTTCGGCAAAAATGGCGGAATGTCGGGAAGACCTTAAAAAGAAAGTCGGCGAAGATAAAAAAGGCAACATGGACAGGCGAAACAAAACGTCAAGAACACGGAGGACCCAGGGTAGCAGAATAAAAGGAAAAGAGATACTATTGGCAATCCTTAATCGGCGGGCAAGAAAGAAAGAAAGCCTTCAAACACCGGCGGACCTTCTCAACCGAAAACAAAGGAGCACGTCAACTTGCGCCAAGGGAGGGTGGCCAGAGGGGGCCCATCGGGGCGACCCCTGGCGAAGGGAAAATTCAAAGGGAACTTGAAGGTTCAGCGCGGGCAGGCTCAAACGGGACTGCTCAACGTACGGGTCTCCAGAACAAATCTAACCTATATCGTTTAACAAAAATGGGAGGTTTAAGCCGGTCAAAACCTTAAAGGGCGGGCGTGGGACCACGAACGTAAAAAGCAGGGCACCCTAAACTCCAAAGGATCTGTTGTGAGGGGCCAATAAGAGGAGTACTCGGAACGGAGGACAGAAAACAGGGATGCATCGATGTTTGTCATAACAGAGGTTTTCTGGGACCATTGCCGAAAGCGCGAAAGCGGTAAGTAGACCCAGACCCAGTAAAGACGCCGGGATCAATAAGGGTGACTGCTAACCCCAACAGATTGCTGGAAATGATAGGTAGAGATGGTTGGGAAGGGTGGCCTGTAAACTAATGGTCATAGCAGCGCCTGGGGTGTCTGCATTTGAGTATGCTTTGGTCCTTCCGGGTGGATGGTGTCTATAAGATTTTGCGTGGGGTGGTCCGTTCGTTGAAAAAGGGGTGAGGATGGGCTCCGCGGACGCCAACAAAAGGGGTGAGCGAGGGTGAAAAACACCCGCAAGGTTTTTGAGTAAAAAGTACGTCTTTTCCGCTGGTTTCGGCCGAAACGTTTCACTGCCACGCTGACATTGAGGAAGGGCCCGGGACGAACGCCGACAAGGGTAAAGCATCACCTTGAAGTGGAAAGGACAGGTTTTGGATCGAGTTCCCTGATAACTCCGTGTGCTCCATCTCCGGAACGGGCAGGTTATGCGATGTTCTCCGCAGACTTGGTGAGCCTTGAGATGGTCACGAGTGCTCATCATCGGGTAATTCTGGTATCTTAAATGAACGGTTGGGAGCGGAAAACGTGATTCCAGATCACCGGAGTTTAAGAACGTGGCGAAAGCTGGTGTTGGGTAAATCGGCTGGCAGTTTGCCGACGGTCTTTAAACGTTACAGGGGGGGGTATGCGGGGAAGGCCGTATACATGTCCAAGGGGCGGAACGACCAAAGCACGCTTGGGGGGTTGAGCATGCCAGGAATGGGCACAGTTGGGGCATTACCGTCTGAGTGTATAGCAAAAGGAAAGGTGTGAATTGGACTTAAACCCCCAGTCCAAGGGTCGTCCCTCACCGCACTTTATTATGACCACAAAAACGGGAAATAGGCCAGGCGGCTGAAGAAAGAGAAGACCCAAAAAAAAAAAAAAAAAAAACAACAGTGTCGGGGACAGCAAAAGAAGCAACCCCACCCCTTCAAGAAAAAGAAAAAGTTCATTGTAATGGGAAAGGACAAGTAGACCTAACATAAACACTGTGCAAGACAAGCGCCTAAATGGCGAAACAAGCAACTAGCCAAAAAAACCCGGGCAAGTGGGGGGGCACAAGTACAAGCTATAAGGCACGGAGGAAAGCGAGGTGAAGGTTACTCAATCACGCAACTGGGAATGTGGGAAACTGAGATCATCCCCTCTGGAAGGAAGCGATTGAAAAGGGGCAATTCTTCAGTGACGAAGTGTTGCAAAAGACGTAAGGGAGCAGAAAAATGCAAGGCCTATCATTCACGGGGACAAGAAAAACAGTTTTTGGGGGGCCAAAAAAAAGGAAGTTATTGGGCCGGTCAAGACTGGGGCAGGCCCTTGGTCGCAAAGCGCACGGAAGGGAGGTCCCTCAGCCCAGCCAACGACCAGAACAAGCAAACAGGAACGTTCACAGTTGAGAGGAACTCTTGAATCCCTAAAATGGGGAGGACGCAATCTGCTAATGGCAGGGGTGGGGATTTCCAAGATGTCAGAGTAGATAGAATTTGAAAACTGGGGCGAGGAAGGGGAGGAATCTTGGGGGAATTCTCTGTGGCTCAGAGGGCGCAAGGAATAACTGCGGAGAAGATTACTGTCAATTTTCACCCACCGGGGCAGAAACATTGAGATGGAGCCTACTCTTGCTTATAAAGAGAAATTAAAAAGAAAGTGGAGCGAAGTCTAACCAATCGGAAAAGGGGGGGTAAAGGGAAGGGGGTGAACGCCACAACCTGTAAAGAGAAACTGGTATGTCCTGAGATGCTAACCAAAGGAGGAAACAGGGGGGAATATGGAGATCGATGAAACGGAGGTTGAAAGAGACAGTGAGATTTGACAGAACCATCAGCAAGGGGGGAAAAGAGGGTTACTAATACTTAAATACATCTTATACTCTAGATAAAGGATGGGCTGGCCGGTCAAGTATTGCGATCATCATCCCCCTTGATCATAAGAAATCTGGTTGGTCTCGCTCATAGACCAATAGGACCTATTGATGTCCGCTGCCGCGAACTTACTGGATTGCCGCAGCGCCCGACCTGGAAGGCGGTCGATGAATTCAGGGATTTTGCAATTGACCAGAAGGCTGGGGGGTGGGGAAACCCGCTTTGGTAGGCATTAGAGAGTCCGGATTCGCTCCAGAGGACAGGAAGCATACCGGATCTATGCGTGGCCGATAAGGAGGCATACTAGGTTCTTAATCGGACGGGAAGGAAAGTTCCATAAACGCAACTGGGGGCACAGTATGCAAGGTAATCCTTAAGAAGAATGATATAGAAGTGGGGGTCGCTGTGGAGGAAAAAGAAGCCTGAGTTACTTTTAAAACGGACTGGATGGTACGTCCGAAGGGAAGGGGAATGCGTCAACACAGAAAAAAACAGATCGTAGGACTATCAGTGGTCGAACCCAGGAAAAAAACAATCTAAGACGGCCAGCGAAAGCCTTGCCGTTTTCTGCAAAGGCCCGCGTGACGGTTACGGGCAGCTGGGAAGAAGAAGGGGGACCAATCAGAAAATGGCGACACCCTGAGAATCCCCAGAGGGGAAGCTCTTTTCTCCTAGAAAGGCCGACTGTGTGTGCGGCCCGGGGAAATGGAGGGAGCAAATGCGGAAGGGTTCGCCTGAATACTGATAGAATAAACCGGGCCACAAGGAGGGATGCAGGACCTGGAACTGGGGCAAACAAGACCAGAATGGGGGAAGGACCTAAAAACCGGCCGGAAGAGAGGTGCAAAAAAAAATGCTGAGGGAATGTGGGGGCTGAGGAAGACACGTATACTAAAAACACACAGCGTAGAGGCGAGAGAAAGGGAGGGACGCAAACCGCATTAAAAACCGATCCAAACGCTCAGGGATAGCCCACTCAGGAGGGTTCTGGGCCCTTCAGAAAACGGGCTTGGGTTGGCCGGTTCAGGCGCGAAATCACCTCGGTGGAATCTATGGGGAATTACTCTTCAGGCGGAAAAGCCTTCTCCAAGTGGATCACAGCGACAGGAAACGTGAAACGAAAGGGACCATCAATTAGGGGAAAAAAAAATCGGAAAAAGTGGATGGTGGAAGGAGGAGGGTCAAAGGCTGGCAATGGAGGAGGTCGGGGGAACGCAGATTGAGTCGGCACACTCTGATAAAGAAGGGAAGTTAAGAAGGTGGGGGCGAAAGCTGGACAGCTTTCTTGACCATCTGGAGGGATGAACGGGGGGAGGGTAGTCTGGGGGGAAAAACACTGCACGTCGAGAGGGTTGAGAGAGTGTTAGAGTCGGAAAAACAGGCTAACCTCGAAGGAAGAACACACAGTCTCGGGGCAATAAAACCTCAACAATGGAATAGGTAGCCACGTTCAGGCGGTTCACCGACTCTAAGGAAGAATCAGCTGTCTATTCAGGAAGCGGCGCTCCTTCGTCGGGGTCGGGGCGCTCAGGGAATAGGAAGCCTAAGGTCACAGGAAGGACTTTCGATAAGTGGGAACTTAGTACGATCATGACAACAGTAATCTAGAAAGGCATTACCTGTATTGAATGTTACTCTTTCGCGCGGCTTCTGAAACAGAGGAAGGGAAAAAAAGGGAGTGTCCATACTCCTGATGGAAAAGGAAAATGCAGAAATCGACCGGGTCGGGAATGTCGGAGAGAAACAGATGATTCGCGGAGGACAGTGACCGCATACTTTGATCGGAGGGCGCAACCCGGGTCGAAGGAGCCGGAGAGAACATCAGGGGAGCGGGATGAAATCCTTCCTGGCATTTCGGGCAAAGGGGAGGACGCGAAAACGGGCGAGATCCAAAGACACAGGTGAGTGGATCAACTTCAAACGGCGCCGAAAATCGGGAGCCAGAAGAAAAGAGACCCGACGGCAGATATGGTTCGACATCCATAAACGGGAAAGGACAGTGTAGAGACAGTTGAGGGGCGGGAAACCATTTGTAAGTGACGGCAAAAAAAGAAGCGGGGGGGGGGGGGGGGTCGACATGGAGACTCCACCACGTACATAAGGATGAGATCGTAATGAAAAGAGTGGAAGATGCGCGGAAGGCACTTGTGTAGAAAAGTTTCCGACTCTAGAAAGAGGTAAAAGTACGAGGAAATCGCACAGCGAAAAGAAAAACCCTAAGGGTTCCGACGAACTGTTAAAGGCAAAAGCTAAAAGGATGCTCTGGGGGAACACACAACGGCATGACGCTGAGGATATTACTCAGAAATGGTGCGATAGGTTGCACTAAGCCTCGAAAGAGGACGAAGATGGGCGGTTTGTTGTAGGTCTGGGAGGGTCTCCCTAGAACCTAATCGGCTCAAGGGGAAGCAAAGGGATGATAACTGTCAATGCAGTCGTGGAAGTGGCGCCAACAAGCTGGTTTGGGGCGAAATTATAATCACGTGAAAAAACGGGGAGCACAGGCGGGGGCCAACACAGGCAACAAATGACGCATTGCAAAACAAACTTGTGCTCGCAGGTCCATCCGTAAGCTGGGATGAGAAGTTCAATAACCTTCGGATTTCTACAGAAAAGAGTTTCTCGCCCATAAAATCGCCGTGTGTGGGAAAGGGGGAAAGGGTGAGGGGGGGATGAGTCTGTGTCTCGAAATTTCAGTCGTGTACTTCAGTCAAACGGGGAGACGAGCGTACAATGGACATGACGGAAGTCTCTCTCCTGTAAGGGCAAGACACTGCACGGGCGGTCTGGCTTTGGGGGCGGCATTGCGGCCTTCCCGGCAGGAAAGGTGGGGAAGAATAAAGAACTGTTGTTCTGGGTGACTCTTAATGAGGTGGGGGTCAAAAACTGCAACGAATTGTCGGGGAGGGTGGAGAAAACTCCGGACGGTGACAAAAAATGAAATCATTTTTGAAACAAGCTAAGGGGGGGGCAATTCGAAAACAAGGTCGAACGTCGCGAACCTTCTAAGCAATAAATAGCCTGCGCCACGTTAAATAAACGCAGGGGGCAAAAGTGAAATAGCACCCACAACAAAAAACGCTAGCAAACGGGGGACTCAGGGGATCTGGGAATACGGACTCTCAAGATTTAAGAAAATCTTCAACTATAATAAGAAAAAAAAACGATAGAAAACTAGATGGCCTATCAGTACAATAGTCCCGTGCAGACTTGATCCAATTGCCCAAGCAAAGTGGCTCAAGGGACCTCCAGTTGGACGGGTAATGGGTCGGCAACAGGGGGCGGAAACTGAAACACGAAAACGAAAAAGTTTACCTTTCTAAACGTCCGCAAAATCTGAAAAGAGAGCGGGGAAACTCACCAACCGGAGGGGTAAGAGTTCAACCCTGGCGGGAGGTACTAAATAGGAAAGTAAAGTAAGAAACTAAACATCATTAACCTAAGAAGGTACGGGAGGTAACGACGCTCATCTGACAAGTACGAAAGGAAGCAAGATGGGTAGAAACAGTTTCAAGGGACTTCGCACGGGTTACCTTAACCAAGTTCCAACCAAAAAAAAAAAAGAAAAAAACAACAACACCGAGGATTAGGAAAAGCTATAGCTTTTTTTTGGAACCGTAACGTGGACCTTGCATCCCGCACGTTGTGTGGTCCGACAATTGAGGCCGGGACAAAAGACGAGCGGGGGAGTGAGAAAAGACATCTTGAGGGTGACGGCCGTTTACGGTAGTAGCTAAACGAGGACCTCAAAAGGGTGACGATTCCAACCGAACTGGGAGGAGCCGATAGCGGGGTATGTGAGCCGAGGGGAGAAAAGCCACAGGTTCCCTGTAGGAGTTTGCCGGGAAGCACCGACTACAAGGGAAACATAACGTTAAACCGGGGGACGGGGGAGCGTGTGCCACCTGAAGCCTTGGCATCGAACGATTCCTGGAATTGACCGCTAGTGTGGAGTGAGGAGGTCAAAGGTACATGATCACGGTGCCGGAGTTCGTAAATAAAAGGGCTAGTCCAGATCACTGATTGAAGAAAGGGGACTCGTTAGGTGCATCGAAGTCCTATTTTCGCTACGTCGGTGCAAAGGGGGGGAGCCGGGGGGGGGGCCGATTTCGTTAGAAGGTCTCACGGGAGGGCCGCAATTGTGGGAAGACCGTCCCAGCTCCGCGAATTTTGAATGGGAAAAAGTGGGGGATGCGGTGGGAAGGACACCTGCCCGGCTTTGTAAACCGAGGCCCCTTCTATTGAAGTGGGATTGTCCCATTAAACTGATCCTTAACCCAGGAGCCCGTCAGTGGAATAGCCACCGCCAGCGTCCGATTCAGGAAGGAGCCACATGAAAGAAAACACAATCCCTCCGTATGGAACCCGCAAGAAGGACGGAGATAACGAAAAAATGGGTCGAAATGGGTACGCAGAATAACATGTGAAGGGGGACAATGTCTCCTCCAGAAATCACTGAATGGCTCGAAAAAAAGAGCTCATAAACACCCAGGAACTCAGGCACGAAAAGTCACCAACAAAGATTAAGCCGTTCATTGAGTCAGTCGGCCTCATCAATGGGACTCACATGAAAAAAAACTTGATGTGGGCCGGCAGATCAAACGACGAATGACTCGTGTTCACAACGGGGAATGCGTAATGGAATTTTGTTGCCACAGTCCTCGAGAATTAGGAGAAGTGAGGCTATCAGGGCGCCCAAGAAACAAGCGTTGGAAAAATGGAAAAAAAAAAAAAAAAAGCAAACAAAAAAAAAAAAAAAAAAAAAAAAAAAAGAAAAAAAGAAAAATAGTATGGTACAGAGGGAGGAGGACATTTCGCCGACTTCCTCATGTTCGAAAAAACAGGAACCGTACCAGAACACACAACCAGTACGTTACAATTCGCGCCGGCGGAACGCACGAAAAATGTAAAAGTCATGGCTCATCGCATTCTGGTGTGCAGTGGGAAAAAGGAGGTAAGACATAAGAGAATTTACTTGGAGGGGGAACAGAGGGAATCGCGTTGGGCGCATTCTAAACAGGCCTCCTTCTGAGCTGGATCAGTTAGGCACCACGGAGACAAAGAGAGTCATAAAAGGCGATTAATGGATTCTTCAGGTGGAGCTATGATATGACAAAACAACATGGGTTAGAGAAGTACAAGGGGTGACACACACTACAGGATAAAGTATAGCATCTCAAGTCAGAAAACGGTAAGCGAGAAGGGGGGGCGGTATCCGCGATGGAAACAGCGGGGGGAAGTCTAGTTCCAGAACCTCAAGGGGGCTATTGGTTAAGCGAGGAATTGATCGACGGAAAAAATAGCCAGCTTCGATTAAGATCGTGTCCCAGTAGAAAAAACAAAACCATATGGTCGTATCAGTGGACTAAATCAGCCTACAGCGATGTTTGAATCTCCTGCAGCAAATAAACATGAATTCCGGAAGGGGATTACTCTAAGTGGACCATCTCAAAACTGACGAAATTGAGAAGCACTAGGTGTGGGGACCGATGAAATATTTTCAAGGGGGTGACGGCTCTGTGGGAGACGTTCTCTAAGCATATATGAAGCAGGAGACATGCGACATTCAGCTCTTGCGAGGCTGCAGATAAGGATTAAGTACCTGCGATTTACCAAAATAGCTAAAAAAGATTCCTACGCAGATAACTCATAAGAGCACACGTAGGGAGTATGAAATCGACGAGATCGAGAAATTGTTTTCCCTTGATAAAAAATCTTCTCAGGGTAGAGAGGGGTGGTGGGGGCAAAAAAATGGGGTGTTTGGTTGAAAAGTCATAAAGAAAGGGGAGAAAAGGGGCTTTCAATGCACCCACGAAGGCTTAGAATCTGAGGGCAATAAGGTTAGACGACCTCCCAGACCCTTCGAGCCGGCTCCATTGTAATCAAGCACTTTCAAAAACTGGGGGGCGGCAAAGAACGCCAAGCGGGAGATAAGGCCCGTGAAACAAGAGGAGTTGGCCCTAGAGCAAAACATTGCACAAGCCTTAGACTTCCCAAGAGGGGAAAAACAGCAAAACCAAAAGAGGAACGGACTCGTACGGTGGGGGGAGAGGGACCTTGAACAGGAAGCAAATGGACGGGGATCGCATGAAACGAAAAGAAATCCCGGCAGTCCAAAAGATTTCCCTTAAGAGAAAGGCAACACGTTGAGCCAAAAGACCCTGGCCTGGTATAACAAACAGGTCCTGGGAAGGGGGGGAGTACTGCGAAGACAGAGAGGGTTTGCGGGGTTGGTAGGCACGGGAGAGAAAATATAAAATCAACACAAAAAGGATGAGGAGTCCCGAAAGAGAGGGACGCTAACGGTCAACACGATTCACTCGAGTGATACCTCCTCTCCGTAATTTTGGGAGGTTCCCCTTAAAACTCGTTGCGGGGTTGGGACCTTTGTGGGAAACAGATCTCAAAGGGCATCAAGGGCGTTACTGCGAATGGGAAGAGGCTCAGGATAGTCATCATTCCCTTGCCGTGAGCTCTCCCTTACCCCACCGGGGAAGACCACGAGAAACTCACGGTACAGGGGAAAAATCTATGAAATCAGAAAATGTAATTTAAAAGGAGCGTATCAGGTTGGGTTTCGGCTACAAAAATTTCAGTCGAACAAAGGGCCGTCGACTTCACAGCAGCACGAGGGAGCTGGGGGCCAGGGCAGAACGGAAAGTCGATTGCCAGAGGGGGGGCAGGAGGGAGACTTGGAGTGAGGGAAGTCACATTTATGATCTAACGAGGTGCCAAAACGAAGCTCTTGTTGGCAAAAAAATTACAAGAACTTCGAGACTGACTCCAAACAAAACTACACCTCCCATTCAAATCATGGGACCGAATGGGCGGCACAGTGTATGGGCCCAAAAAGGGCGATCAGGCCTTCTGAAAAGAGCAGTAAAATTCTCACGGGGAATGTGACTGCTCGATGAATTTTCAAGGCCGGAAGAAGCGGGGACAGCCAATTCGGGGAAGGGCGAGGAAAAAAAAAAACCAACCGCCGCAGACGTAAGAAGGTGGGGTAGACTGAGGATATGATCAAAGAGGGCGAGCGCGGTGAGCCCAAAGCTCCGTCCACAAATGGGGGGGGAGCCTGGTCAAAGGCCGTCCTCATAAGGACCGGGAAATCGGTCGGGAGATGGCTAAAGCAAACGTAGCCGCAATTGTAACTCATTTTCGCGAGTTGAGTGGCCAGAGGGTCTGCCCGCGGTATCTGGGAGCAAATTGTAGGGCGCCTGTAAAATAAAAGGTGAATCGGGACAACTCCTCAGTCCAACTGGCGGGGGCGAGGAAGATTCTAAGGGCTATAAGGGGAAGCGTAGAAAACCTCGCAATTGGATTGTTAGGTTAATATACTTCTCATCAAAAGGTTGAGGAAAACGGGGGACGGAACCACAAAGATGTAGGACTCTCTCGTGTTCTCCTTTATTCCTTGATATTTTCTCTAAGGTTCGCAAGTGGCGCAACCACTGGGTCAATGAAGATAAAACATCCGGATTGGTCTCCGATGTATCGCCAAATGGAGAGAAAGCACGGGGGGAGAATCAGTAAGGCAAAGCGGAGCCTAGCCGTTTCTCACTTTGAGAACATGGTGCGACCTACGATCATTTACGCTTAAGTCCTCTCTGCAAACGAACTCGAAATAACCAGGGATGTGTCCGTAACAACCGGTCAAAGTGAAAGAGAGATATCTTTCCAAAGCCACACCGGGGGAATGAGCTGAGCTGGAAAAGCAAAAAAGAAGGAATGGTTTCGGTCAGGCAGCACAGGGCTAAAAAACGGTTCAGGGGGCTGGTGGTGTGAGTTAGAGCAGCAAAGCGGCTTAGGTTCGCATCGGCACTTCCGTCGAAGACGGGAAGAATCTTTGTCAAGTTGGACAAACACTGGGGGGTGCGAATGATAGACGCCCGGGCTCCTGCTCGCGGGGCGGACAACACAAAGCCATGAACAGGTTGCCCAAAGGGTGAAAAGCGGCATCCGAGTCGTATCGGCGGGAAAAAGACCATATATTGAGGGAATGCACAGAGGGTCTTTTGACTAGGCACTAGCGACCGGGAGGATTGTGTGGTGGCAGGACCGGAAAAACGGGGGAGGCTGGCAAAGAGTTTGGGTACGGCGCCAATGGCATGCTGGGAGACAGGACATAGGAGGGTGGATAAAAACGCGCGGAGCAATGTGAAAATACAAGGTTGATGGGAGCGACGACCTAAGGCGGCACAACAACTTCCGGCGTTCATTCGGGGAACGGAGAGATGGAGGGCCAGGGTAAAGTCAGACCATGCCTATAGGGATTGTAAAAGACTTTATTTGGATTGGTACTAAAAACGGAGGGGGGGACAAAACTAAGATCAATTGGCGCGGTTTGAAAGACGAGGGGTGGCTTGCAAGAACATTGGACATACAAAAAAATGTAGGGGTTCGTTCAGGAATTCCGAAACATTTATAGCATAGTAAGAAGAAAAGGAGAAAAGGACAATAAAGAAATTCAACGAATGCCACAACGCAGAGAACCCGTTCTTCCACTCAAGGGTAAGGGATACTAACAGCTACGCAGGGAATATAAAGAATCACGCTGATCATAGCCCAGGAAAAGAAGGAAACAGCTGAGGGAAAAAAAAAGCAGGCATCGCTCTATGGCGCAAAGTGCTGTGGAAGGGAAACAAATCGGAGGACAAAAAATACGGACTCAAAGGTGAAAGGTTCATTTCAGGCGGTCTTCGTCAACAGATTAAAGAGAAGTACGGGGCCGTTCGACA
>Ga0179593_1493722_pt1 | contig 16236 bp, 14 predicted proteins | sample CZODoug2_1_08_16_FD_185931 | JGI IMG/M metagenome (GOLD analysis project Ga0179593, IMG submission 185931) | Vadose zone soil fungal communities from Angelo Coast Range Reserve, California, USA - CZODoug2_1_08_16fungal (PacBio error correction) | ecosystem: Environmental > Terrestrial > Soil >...
GGACCGAAAAACTAGACACCTATTTCGCCCGATCTTAGCCAGACCCGCGGAGGTGCGGTCGCACGATCGGGGAAACGCAGCTCAGAGAAAGAATTTTGAGAGAGTCTCAGGCAAGAGGAGGAGGGGGAAAGGGGGAGCAATCAGGAAGTGACAAAGGAAGGTTTTCACAGACAAGGCCACCCGCGGGCTTGGCTGAACAAGCCGCAGAGCAGCCGTTGCGCGAGACAAAGATTCATTGAGAAAAGAAATAGGGGCTAAAAAATGGGGCAAAAGTCGAGGGTGGACGCACCCGACTACCTTCCCGATCGACGTGAGCAAACGTTCGGACCGGGACGTTTTATTTCTTTCGAGGGGGGGGGACATCCAAGCCAGAACGGGAAGGAGAAGAGAAAGAAAAAAAGATTCGAGGAAAATGTGCCAAAACCATATGGAGAGAACTCTGCTTCAACGTCAAACTAAGCAGAATCGTGCGTCGGGTTGCCCTCGAACACCAACGAGAAAAGTGGCTCACACTTACCCAGTGAAGAAAAGCGCCTATCAAAGAGGGGGGGCTGCAAAGGAGCTCGCTCACTATGGTCCGCTAATTCAGGAACCCGCATCAAAACCGCCGAACGAAAATCGCCTCAAGAAGAAGACGGCAGAAGATACTGAGAAGAAAAGACAATAGAACAAGGGGGGGAAGAAGCCGATCGATGAAAGTTCAAGAATTTCCCCTCTGACTCGTTCTCGCGCCGGGACGCGCACCCGGTGCGTGGAAAAGACTTGGCGAAAAAGGGAAAGGAAGCACCCGGAAAAAATGGGAGGCGTCGCCACTATCATAAACAGGAAAAGCCAGTGGCCGTCGACCAGTCGCCGCGCTGGGTGTGTGGTGCACCAATCCCCTGGAACCTTGGATGGACAAGAATGGGGGGGAGGCACTATCCATGCTTGAAGAGGTGGGCTTCGTTTGCTTATGGCCCGGAAAATCGGCTTGGATTGCGGGGAAAAACTGCGAGGACGAGATGGGTAGCTGCCGTTGAATCCAAAAAACGGGACGGACAGGGGGGGGACTGCTGCGAAGATAAGACGGCAAGACGTTCCGCGACAGATAGGGATTTTGGGAAGGGGCGCGAATGAACAGAGGAAGAAACGTTTTAACCTGCAGAGTCGGAGAATTAGGCGTGCAGCCTCGGAACCGCCCAGAATCGGGGGAGTCCGTAAAGAGCCTGAAAGGTGGCGGGGACGGGGGGGGGGGGCGTGGAATGTCGTTCCCTACTGCAAAAGGAAAAAAGTCTTGGGCCTGAGCTTTGGAGGGGACACGCAGCGCTTCAACTGTGGTTCGGAGTCTTACGCCATCTTGAGTAAAAGGGGGGTGGAGAGAGATAAGCTTGCCTTTGTCTTCATAGAAAAGAAAAAACTGAGACGGGACAAGGCTACGCCGGAGATCGGAAAAATTTCTAAAGACTGGGAAAGAAAGCCGTGAGATCTAAAGGGGGCTGGCCACTGGAAAAGGGGGAGCCCGCATCTAAAAACACGTTTGAGGAGGAAAAAGAAAGCAGGGATCGGCTCGACTGAACAGACTTCAGAGCAAAAATGATGGAGGTCTGGAGACCGGGGAGGAAAGTGGGGGGACCTGGGGTCCTTTAAAAGAAAAGAAAAGCACTAACGGCTCGGGTCTCGGCAAAAGATGGGGAGGATAAAGCGCTGCTGTCAAGCAAGCGAGAAAAAATCTTAAGAGGGGAGCGGAGCGGGTTGAACGGGGGGGAAGCCTTTCCTTAGAGGAGAAAAAAAGGAAAGCCAACAAAGTAAAGATCGTCAAGGCGCTACGTAAAGGCACTGGGAGGGTATACCTTCGTGGGAGGAGCAATCACAAGAAACGCGAGGGGGCCCAGAGGCCAAAACCGATCTAAAGTTCATAAAAGGAGGTCGCATCGGCCGAGCATGCACCCGGGTAAGGAACGTTCAAACGTGGGGACGGGGGAGAAGCACAGCCTTTCTTGAAAGGGGGGGGAGAGCGCTGGGCCCTGACCGTGCTGACCGAATCGAGGCAAAGGGCGGGGAGCTTTCGTCGATCAGAACCTAATTCTGCGAGGGGGGGAGCATTATTTAGCAAGATAGGCCTACAAGTATGCAAAAACTGCATGCGCCGTATGTCGATTGAGCGAAGTCAAAAACTACTAGGGCCATAGAAGATACAAAAAAAGGAAAGTCCCTGGGAAACATAGCATAAAATATTGGATCAAAAAGGGGGTGTGGATTTCCAGATTATCACCAGCAAAAGGAGAGAAAAAACGACACAATCGAGATGGAGGGATAAGGAGCCAGGTCCGGGCTGGATAGGGACCTCAGAAAAGCAAAAAGGGGCCTTTTGTTCAGAACAATCGGGGCATACGTCTATGGAAAAAGTGAAGTGGTGAAAGGGCTGGACAAAAACCGAGGGGGGACAGAAGGGTTGACTTTGTCGCAGAGAGATTAATAAAAAAGCGGTAGTCACATATTATAAGAAGCAGAAGCAGAGACGAGGGAAAAACTGCGGAGTTTGGAATCGTGATTCCGGTGTAAGATAAGGGTGTTGTATGAGAAATTTTGAAGAGTCTAAAAGAAGGTTATTATAAAATGAGGGAATAAAAAAATCAGGGCCAATACCACCGGAAAAACTCGGAAGAAAAAAAAAGCGAGAAAACAGGTTGTACAAAAAAAAGAAAAAAAGACGGAACGACTCAACTACCAACCAATATAAAACTTCGCAACATTCCAGCCCGCAAAAATCGGAAAATTGCTATTCTGCGTCAGAAACGCTTTGGAGAAGTTAGACAACTGTTCTGGAGGGAAAAACGCAAGGGACATTCATTTCCCCAAGAGCAAAGAGAACATCTTTTCCACCTGAATTAAAAGGGATGGATCACGAAATGGTAGGAAAAGATTCTGTCAAAGGAGACGGGAAAAGGGGGAAAGTAAAGGCCCCAACCCGAACGCGTGTCTGGAAGAAAAAGAGGGGGACCCTGCGTGTAGGGGCAAAAGAAGAGGGATCCCCTTTGCGTACTATACCAGAAGGAGAAAAGAACAAGAGAAAAGTCAAAAGGACGTAGAGTGGACCTCCAACTCCTACAAAGACGGAAAAAAAAGCACCAGGCTACTCACAATTTTTATTCCGCAAGGGGATTGATATTCCTGGTTACTGGAATCGGACCTTAATGTAGAACTTGGGGGGGAAAATATGTAAACCTAAAAGGGTGAAAGAAACCAGCCGATTGACGAGTGATAAACCATGTGTTTGTAAAAACCCTGAAAGGAACTGTTGAGAGCAGGCTTTTCGTAGAGAGCGGAAAAAAGGGATGGAACAAGTTTTCTCAGGTTATAACAAGAAATTCTGGGGGCTTGTTGGAAGCCCGATGTCGAGTCGGTGTTGCTGTGATCAACAATGCAGTGCAAGAGAAGGGGACTCATCCTCAATAAAATCAGAAAAGAGACCAACCCTTATCACAGGAAGGAATGCGTGCTGAGGGAGCTAGGAGTTTGGTGGAGTCCTTCTTGGGAGAGAAGGAAATTTCAAGAGAGTGCGTTAGCTGCGAAAAAAGAGGGATGACCAGGGGGAGTAACTATGCGTCTGTGGAGAAAGAAGGAGGAAGAAAAAAATTCCCATCAGTGAAGGACGGGGGACAGGAAAGATAGAAATGGAATATGGTGGGGTCAAGGGAAAAGGAACTCTCAGTGTCCAGAAGGGTTTGAAGGGGGCCAAATCCCCAGTTTTAGTGCCCTGAAAGCTTCACTTGGACTCAACAGAAAAACATGGAGGAGAATATAGGACTTCAAGATGGGAAGTGAAAACATACCGCCACCAAACGGAGTGGCAAAAGTCGGGTATTTCAGCTGGACAACAGATAAGAAAAGGGGACGGTAGTACAACTCAACCGAAGACTTGTGGTTTGATGTTATAAAAAAAGTAGTTTCGACGCAGAAAACGGAAGACACATCGGTGCTGAATCCTGCCGGGGAAGAGATAGCGGAGAAAGCAATTCGTAAGGAGAAGGAAAATAAAAGAGAATCTACAAAGTTGGGATCCAGAAGAAATGGTGGGAGAACAATTGAAATGATTTGCAGGACCGGTACTGGAAAGCAAGCGACGGGGGGAGAAAAACGAGTGAAGGTATAAAAAGAGAGGAAAAGCTCCAGACTAAAGAGATTAGAAAGAAAAACTTGGGGAGGCACCAAATAACCTATGAATCGGTCAGCTCACCATGTGGCTATGGTCTAAAACAGGAAAGGCGGCATGGGGGACACACACGGTGGGGGGACTGAGCGAACTCTTACCTGAAGGCTTGAAGTTAGGGGAAAAAGGCAAAAAAAAAGACTCTTGTGTCTACAAAAACCCCCATAAACGGACGAGGCAGGGTCCAATCTACAATCCCCGTAGGGAAGACAGTGGGGGGGGAAGATTTTGTGAACGTCCTTCATTTCCCCATTAGGCCGTCCAGGGGGTGGGGAAAAGAAGCGAAATCGGCTTTGTGACAGTCACGAACGCTTGGGGTGTTAGACGGAGGGGATTTAGGAAGGGGGTCTTCGATCTCAGGGGGAAGAGAACGAATTTTCCACGCCTCAAGAAAAAGGGTTGGAATTGATACTCCGACGAAAGAAATCCCACGAAATCAGCCAGCACATACAAGTGGAGAGGACGTCACGAGAAGAGAGGGAGAGAAAAGGGGGATCCGCCTGTCCTAGGGGTGCAAGAAGGAAAGGAAGGCTAAGGTACGCCGATGCAGCCCCCGGACCATTCGCCAACAGCAAACTATGGGGCGCAGCAATATAAAGGGATAGGGGGGAGGCGTAGAAGAAGGAGGAAAGAAGTGGTGGTACGTGTCGTGATAGTTTTTCGTCGGTGTTGAAAAAGCGTCCCCGGGGGTGAGACGGGCATTGAAATTGGTCCCCTCCCATACTAAAATAACGTAAAAAAATGAAAAACCGACTAACGAGTCGCTAACGGAACAAAAAAAGAGGAATGGGTCTATGCAGCATTTGGGAGGCAAAAATCCGGGATTCGCTGATACTAATATAAGATAGGAAAAAGCTCCGAATCTGATCTTCAAAAAAGGTAGGGGACAATGTATCACGGTACATTTCCAGAAAAAGCACTAAGAAATCGGCAAATAGACAAAAGGAGAAGCGCGAAGAAACGGAAAGCACAAGACATCGAATGTGGAGGGGGGGAGAGCCTTTCGCGGGATAAAAAGACCTGGAGACCAAAACGTCAGAAAATAGAGGTAGAGATTGAGGGCGGGCCTTCGGAGGGAGCAACCAAACTTTTTCATAAATAACGGAAGGACGCTCAATCTCCCAGACCGAACGGCGCGCAGGGAGGCGGATATCGGGAGAGAAAATCAAAGGAAAGAACCGCGCAGAAAGTCGGGGGACACCTGCTCTCCCGAAAATAGCTCACGAGAAACCAAGGGGTCAGCACGTCAGGAACACAGCGCGGAAGGCCGAGAAACCAAAGGGGGAGGAAGGTAAATGAAAAAGGAGGGCAACGAGAGTCGGTTCCTGCTCAAGGGGCCATGAAAGAGGGTAGTTGACAGCAAGGCCCGTCCATCAGGGATAAGAGACCATCACGAGGAACTACCGCCGAAGAAAAAAAGGACAAAAAGAGCCGTGGAGGAAGAAAAGGAAACTATCCTTAACCCTAGAAACGGCAAGGAAAAAAACACGAAAAAGGAAAGAATTTCGCTCATCGCGAGAAACAGCGCGTCATCATCAGCATGTCCAGAGAAAATGGGTAAGACCGAAACCGGTGGGCGAAGAAAAAACAAAAAAGGTCATCCCCAGAAATCCAGTGAAAGAACACGGTCCATATACCTGTCCACTCGACGTCGGGGACTTCAGCCGGGGAGACAGCCGAGCAAATCGAATGAAGGGTAAAAAGAGGGGACGCCTGGTAGGAAGACGCTGGAGAGCAAAAAAGGCCATCAGCCAGCAAAAGAAGCAAACGGGTCAAATGTAGAATATGTTTCCGTCGAGGCTAGGCCGAGAAGAGATCCCAGGATTTGAGGACAAGGATGAAATAAAACTGACCGACAAAAGCTTGAAAAGGGACCCCCTTACAGCGCTGGCGGCGACGTAAGAAAAAGACAGCCAAAGCCGTTGTCCGGAGTTCCGCATAAAAAGGACCGAGAAGAAAAGACTGAGGGAGGACAAACAACAAAGAACGCCCTCTCGTCGGAAACACAGCGCCATGAGGAGGACACAACGATCTGGCGGTTCAAAAGCGGCTGCAAAAACAACAAGACAGCACTACGACCGACGATCCAGGGGGATGAAGCCGGTGAAGTGAGACTCCATGGAACACAAAGCACGGCGCCTACGGGAATAAAATACTCAGGTGATCTAATCCCAGAGCGGGAACACAGAGAGGGCACGCTTGGGCTCTTCCCCATATGTCGGAACGGAAACCGCCCTCCGTCGTTGTCAACCTCATCTGCGAAGCAAGTAATTGGACGGTTCCTGAAAATACATCTAAAAAAAAGCGAAAAACAAAAAGCAAGAATTCTGCCTACCCAGAATTCCAGCAAGAGGAATAGGACTTGTGAGAGTTCGCCGAACAAACAAAAATAGGAGAGATGCGCCGCACGTTGTCTGCCAAGACATCTGAGATCGGGAGAGAGGGAAGAAAATTAAGGATATGACGGACCCAGGGTTCGAAAAGCCCGGGTAGTCTGGTTCGGTCGGCCGTCGCGGACTTCAAGGCTCGGTTTAAAGTCTGGAGAAGAAAATGTCTCGAGGTCAGGGGAGAAACGACGTACAGGTACGGGAGGGAAAGACATGTAGGAACTTTCAGCCGGCGACGTAAGGGTAAAAGGATCAAAAATTGATCGCGGACCAGCGCGGACCAGCACGTTGCGAGACGAAGGCGGAAGCAGGAATGTGAGCTAGCGGGAAGGGAGACTGGGAGGACGGCGCCACGGGTCCTCGTTTGGTCAAAAACCCCACGACTACCGCAAAGGCCACGACGTGAACGGCGTAGGGACGTTTGCAAAAAACTGACTAATGGGGGAGGATGGGGGCAGAACATAGCTAACAGAGGAAAACAACGCTGAGAGAAAAGAGAGGAAAAGAAAGGCAGGGCAAGTGATGCCTGCCCAAACCAGAAGAACAAACGGGAAAGGGGGCCTGCATGCAACTTCAGACCCAGGATCACGGGAAAGAGGGGGGGATAGTCTCGCGTGCTGCAATCGACCAAAAAGAGGAAGGACCGTTGAACATTCAGGTCTAAAGTCGCCGAAAGGCAAAGGGATGCATGGAAGAGCCGACCTTCTTGGGCCTGAGAGAACCACAAAAAGAAACGACCCGACCATCTGAGCCCCCGTTGTCCTCAAATGCAATCCTCCTTAAGGACAAAAAAACCAGTAGGGCAAGTGGAGACGACAGGGAGTGACAATCAGCCCTCTTAAGAGTACAAGACGCACCACCGGGTCTGGGTAAAGACTTGGACCTCGGGTCCGTCACCCCTCTTTGCATCAAGTGAAAAAAAGGGAGGGGCCGTGACAAAAGAAGAGGGAACCAAGAAGCCCCTCTTTCTGCGAAAAAAAAAAAAAGCGAAATGTGTTCGGAGACCACATCGCGAGACTGTACCGAGCGTGACCTGAGGTACAGCACTAAAGGAGAGGGCGCGAGGATGTGTGAACTAGAAGAAACTTCAAGTACACGATTCGAGGGAAAATGCGGGAAAAATCCTTCTTTGCGTACAGAGGAAGATTTACTATAGGCGGAGACAACGGCCCGATCATAGGGCGTTGGTATGATAAGGCCCCTCTGAGGCATTACGAAAGGGCCAAAAAAAAAAAAAAAATCGGCGGCCGGAAAGGGCCTACGCTCTGTCCCGGAGGGCAGCAAAGAGGGAAATGAAAAGGGTCGGAGTGGGCGCTGTTTCGCTGCAGAAAATAACCGTACAGATCTTGCTGACGGAGAGAGATCATAATTCAAGGTCGTGCCCAGGGTGTTGGAGTGGGGGCAGCGTGGCTGCAAGCTCTCATCCGCTGGTCCGGCCTGACTTTCAGGAAAGAAAAACCGGCTTTCGAGGTCTTTTCTGTCGGAAACGGAAAAAGCTGGAAAAGGACATTTGCCATTTCGGCGACCACAATGGCCTTGTCGTTCATAGTGTTTTCAAAAAAAAAAGGAAACTGAAATCGGAAGACGATCCCGCCGTCGAGAAGAAGACCAAAACTATTCTACCGCCTGGCCCACCGTGCTGCGCCGCGGCGGAGAAAGAGGGGCGGAGCAGCGGGAGCATCACCGCGGTTCACGAAAGGGAGTGAAGGAATCGGGACACGGCTGGGGATAAAAGGCAAGGGACCGACGTCAGAGCAAGGAGGTGACAGATCTACGTGGGAGGAATCAACTAGAATGGCGGTTCGCTGAGGGGAAAGGGAATTCCGAAAAATAAAAAAGCTGAAGGGACTACGGCATCGCGGCTCGGGCCTGAATGACACTGATGGAAGCGAGGGGATACGAGAAGGTGGAAGCGTGGGAAAGCTGCGTGGCCGCCGGTGGAATGAGAAAAGGGGGCTACATGTACACATCTTGATCGAGGCGGCTACGTGACCGCTGGAGCGGCGGTCGTAATCGTGATGTTCTGCTGATCGAGCAAAAAGTGCAAAGAAGCGGGGAAAACCACAGACTAACCGTTCATGTGAGAGGGAACGAGCGCCTGTCCCAACCGCAGGCGGAAATTTCTCTCAGCGACACGCAAAGTGGACTGTGGAGACAAAATCGTGTGCAACAAAAAAGTGGGGGCCTGACCGGGTTCTGACGACTAGAGGGATGGCATGGAGAAAAAAGAATTAGGCAGGGAAAGATCTGGCGAAGCAGATTCAGGGGCCAGAGAGTCCCCCCGCCCTGCCCTGGCCGGGTTCGGTCTGGAGAGCTGAAGACGTCCACAAGGAAGGGCATTAACCGGGGGGAAAAACAGAAAACGACAGGCAACCATAAACTAGCATAAATTCGAGGAGTCGACAGGGGGTGGGGGAGGGAACGACAATTACCTTATGACGTAGAAAAGGCGAAACGACAGACAGGCAGAGGAAGTGGGAGGGGGATAGCTTGTTCATTCTGGATCGAAAGCTCGGAGAAATTTTGTCAGAAAAATCGAGGACATCTTGAAGCTTCAGTAGGAGAAAAAAAAAGACGGGCGACAGGTACCAGAAAAGGGTTTGAACGGACTTGGCAGTCTGGGGGTCTTGCGACAAAAAAAGGGGGGGGGTCCAAAACTAGATAGGAAAAACTGATTATAAAAGGGACGAAGGGGGGGGTGGGAAGAGGTGAATAAGAAGAAGAGAAAGTGAGATTTTAGCGACTAAAGTGTCGTATGGATAATTTGGGGGGGGATCAGGTGCGACGTTTAGAGGGGAATTATGGGGGAAAGTAACAGGGAGGCAGAAAAAAAGAGCGTCATCCAAGACGCTCGTTTTCAACAAGAACGAAAAAAGAAAACGCATCACCGAACAAAACGTCAGATGAGGCGCTGAAAAAAAAAACATCGAATTGCTATTTAAAAAAGGCGAAAACGCATGCTGGACTGCTGAAGTGAAGGGCATCTGTGCAAGTCGGATGAGGGGGACGAGGGAAACAAGAGAGAACTTAGTGGCCAAGAGGGGGGAGCTGTCCCTGAATATATACGGGGCTACGGACGCGCAAAGGAATGTGCGGACGGGCGAAAAATTTTCTGCAGGAGGAGCAACATACAACCCCGACGCGTTGGGAAAACAAGGAAAACGATTGGGGACCCTGCTTTGTGCACAAGAAGAGGGAATTCCCCCTTGCTTGAATATCACCGCCGTATACAAAAGAAAGCGTAGCTACCCTAAAAATCCTTAACTAGTGCAGGGAAGAAAATCAAGGAGACGTCGCAAATCATGAGTACGAAAGAATCACACGTTTATAAAGGGGGTTGACCGCGCATGGAAGAGAAAGGAAAGTAGAGGGGAAACGTTAGGGGGTTAAGAAAAAAAGAAAGATGGGGACGGCTGCATTGTGGAAATAAAGAGACTGAATGTGGATGATAGAGACGTAAAAGGGGGGACACAAACCCCAGGAGAAGACTTTGTCAGCAGAAAACAAGGGGAAAAAGGATAATTCATAGGTATTGAAGTAGTGAAGAAGGGTCAGGGTATAAAGCCTTCCTAGAGTTGTTGGATCCCGATTCTTAGGAGGAGGGTTGGTTACCAGGCGTTTTGATAAGGAATTGAAGCTGGTAGTCCTGCATGAGGGGGAAGAAAGTGGGATCCCACCCAAAATGACCCAGTCGAAGGATGAAAAAGCATGCTGAGGCGACAGAGTGTGCGTCTTGCAATTTCGTACCCTTCTGAAGTCGGGCTTGACTTTTCCAAAAAAGGGAATCTGTAGGAATAAAAATGCTGCCGGGTGAGTGAGAGGACTGGGGGGAAAAAAAAGATGAGGAGCAAGACAATATTCAATCAGTAAGGTCTTACGGTACTGTCACAGGAAAAGTAGGTACGCGCAAAGTACCTGTCTCAGAAAAGAAGGGGGGGCGGATGTGGCATCTCAAAACCTGTTTAGGGCCTGAAGAGAGAGTGCGATCTGCTCAACAACACCTGGAAGTAAAAACGCACATAAAGGGGGAGGTACATCAACCAAACCAGTGGTAAACGAAAAAGGGAGGGGAAGAATCTTACAACAATAAGATTGCATGTGAGGAAATGGGCGACCGTATGGGAAGGTTAGGGTTCTGGGGGGCATAGGTAGGGCTAAAGTGAAAAGTCCATCAACATCGTGATGGGGGAAGACGCAGAGAGGAAGGAAAAGTCAGCACAGGACGAAAAAGACAGCTAGCGCAATGCAGCAAGTTGGGGGATCCAACCGAAGGGGGGGGGCGGAAAGTGGGGTATCATGAGGGCCGGTAGCAAGGGCAAAAAGAAGGGACAACCTCGTGAATAGTTTAACATCGGGACAACAAGCTCAACAAAGGCTATGTATTATTATCAAAGAACGTGGGTAAAAAAAAAGATAAAGATGAAAGTATCGGTAAATGGCTCAAACCTTTCCCTTCAGGGGTGGGGGGAAAAAAAGGGGGGGGGGGACGAGCGAAGAAGAACTCACTGAAGGCTGCGTGAGGGACACCATAGAAGCTTTTCTTGGTTTCTAAAAGAAAAAAAAAAAACTCAAACAAAATGGAAAGAAAAAGGATGGGAAAAGGCCTCCCTTAGGGACCGTGTGGAAGAGTGGAAGTATTGGCGACTTCAGAAGAGTAGGAGGGGGTTTTGAACATGACGGCATGGTGCCATTTCAGCTAAAAGGACGGGAAGACGGCGTATCGTGTAGGCAAGGGGATCACTGGTCCTGGTGACACTAACTAACAGGGGAAAAAAGAAAACGAGATGGAAGAGGAAAACTCATTGTGTATGGAATGACTAGAGGGAAAATCCAAAAAGCAGATCATCCAGCCGCACCCCTTTAGGCGTCAACGAGCCATCAGAATCATTTCGGCGAAAAGATGGAAAAGAAATCCAGGGCGGGTGGCAAGGAGAGTAAAGGAGAGGGGGACAGATGGAAATCCTTCAGCCACGCAAAGGTGGCGCGAGCAAGACAATGGAGATTATGTATGAGAAAAAGAAGCAGCGCCAAAGCGGTTGGTAAAAAATTTCGGTGGTCTAAGGGGGGGACGGTGTAAAGTTTGGAAACACCCTCGAGAGGGTCCGAAGAGTGAATGACGATTCAGGGTTATGCATTGAAAAAGGTGTTCACCCATAAGACGCTCTAACGTAGAAAATAACAAAAATATCTACGAACCCGAAAGCGCTACCCTCACGAAGATGAGAGAATGGGTTCTAACAACTGCCGTCCTGGAGAAAAGAGGCTTCTCGAATATCTAGGTGACAAAAAAACATTTCGCCTAATAGCTAAAAAGGTAGGAACTTAAAAGCTCCCTAGCGAGCTTCAAAGGAATCGGCAGAGGGAAAAGAGCTAGGAAGACCTAAGACATCACTATGTACACAATCTCGGTCGGATGGGTGAGAGCCTGAAGGGAAGCAAAGGGGTGAAACACCAATCTATGTATTCTAATTGTAAGACAAAAAAATGGAAGAGGGGAGCCTGGCACACCTTTCAGTCTGACAAAGATCCCGGCCGCCTGAGTGGCCAAGAAGGGGAGGGGAAAGCGGAAAAGACGGAATTCAATAATGCGCCTGCGCAAGCCAGAAGGCGCCCAGCTCTACCTAAAATCGCTCGGAAAGAAAACGGGATCGGCAACCAGGACACTAAGACAAAGAAAGGATTCTTCACATACCAGTCCACAAGGGGGGCGGGCAAGGAGGAAAATAAGGGGAAGGGACTAGCTGGTTCGGTCTGCTATTGACGGTTTCTATCGGGATAATGTGAAAAAAAGCTGACCAAGCGTAAGGCAGGGAGGAACAAGCAGACCATCACGGGTTTAAGAAGGGAAGAGCCAAAAGGAGAACCGCCTTCGACCTAAATTGACTAGGTGTGGGAGAAGAAAAGGTGACGATCAGGAAAGCTGCCACGGCCGCGTAAGCCTCAAAAAAAAAAAAAAATACTCAAGAGATGAACGCGCTGGTCATCATAATATGGAAGGGGAACGCGATTCCGTAGCCGCCGTTTGTCCGATTGAATGAAGGGGCCAGACATCCCAAGGAAAAATAAGACATGCGGAACCAAATGGATAGCCATATCCCTTTCTAAGAATCGGGGAAAGGAAAGAATCAAAAGGGCTCTGGCGGGAAGCGAAAACGCAAGGGGATCAAGATCACCGTGCATGGCAGAGCCCGAAGCGGATTGCCGGGGGGAAGATGGTCGATCGTCTCTCCGTCGGAGAAGAAGGAGAAAAAAGGAGTTTCAGTAGCAGCTTAACACGAGGGCAAAAAGCTCGGGCCGTGCGCCGGCACATGGAGGAGAGAAGATAGGCGGAATGGGACACTCACATAAAATCAACCGAAAAAAAAGGTGTGGAAGGCAAAAACAGAAAGCTCATGCCGACCAGCGGAATCGCAGAAGAACGGTGCCACCACCCCACCAAGAACGAGGAGAATGCTAGATCAAGATCAAAAGGAGGGGTTAGCGGCGCACCGCAAAATCTCCAGCACAATCAGCAGAGGAAAAATTACGTAGTAAGAAAAACTCAAGAACAGACCGTCAGAGCAGGGGAAGGCAATCGCCAGATCATCACCGACCACGATGATCGGAAACTGGCAAGAAAGCCGAGGAAAAGCAGGAAAGGATTCCTCAGACTCCAGATTACAAAGTCGCATAAGCCACGATTGACGGGCAGTGTAAACGAGCAGCGGAAAAAGGGAGATCCAGCAAAAGGCGGCTCTTGCAAGACCAAAAAGCAAAGGAAGAAAAGAGGGGTGTAGGGGACTGTTTCGGGAAAACCCGCCACTCTTGGAAGCCGCAAAAAAAAGAAATGCCCAGTATGGGAGGAAATATCGACGCCGGGATGAAGAAAGAAAGGAACTTAAGGTTAGCCAAGGAGAGGGACCAAGAATCCAATGGACCGATCGCGGCAGCACGCTTCAGGTCTAGTTGGGAAAGAAAAGTAATCACGATCGATAGCCTTTCTACAATCGATCTGGAAAAGGGAATATGCAGCATAAGGATGGCAGCCAGGCGTGCGTCTTTATCGGCTGGGTCTCGACTGGGGGGGGGGGGGGGGGGGGGGGGGGGGGGTGGGGGGGGGGGGGGGGTGTGGCCTCCTCATAAAAAGGGCTAACTATGTTTACGAAACACGATTTTCGCCGACGAGGGAGGTGGGGGGGGTCGAAAAAATGAGAGGTCTGGTCGATTCAAGGCACCTACGATCCCGAGGCGACTTGACGTTGCAGAGACGGACCGGACTTTGAGAAAGGGGGGAAAAAGCGAGGTCAAGAAACAAAAAAAGTAGGATTATGAAAATAGATGGAAAAAGTCAAAAAACCATCTAATGGAATCAAAAGGTCAACCGAGTCCAGATGAGAAAGGCAAGACGCGTTAACACTCGCTTCAGGATCGTCGGCATGTCGTCGAAAAAACGACCACAGAGAGCTCAAAGGAAGATTCCTCCATGTCAAGCCGATCAGGCAAAAGAATTAGGGGACGAGAGGCTCAAGCACAGCTTGCGCGGCGACAGGGCCCACGCAGGAAACCAAAATCTCAGGAAAGAGCTAATACTCATGCATGAAAGCCTCCTAAAAGTTCCGAAAGGGGGGGACCAAATAGAGCCAGCGTGATAAACAGACATTCAAATGGAACTCTTGGCTGATGAAACGTCACCATCCAATCGGGAAAAAAAAAAAAAAAGCGGGGGCGATAGAACCAATGGTCAATTTGATCAGTCGCAGAAAAAAAGCCAAAGAGCCAAAGAGGGTGTCGCGACCACGTAACGCCGCGCTGGGTGTGGTAGCACCAGTCCCCTTTACACGCTGAAGACAATGTAACAAAGGTTTTGCTCAAAAGCTTGAGGGGAGCGCTTTCTCTTATGTGGGGGGGATATAGAAAAGAACCGTAAAGTGACGGTCGCGATGCGGTAACGACTGGAAAAATGGCTCGTGAGATCCGTCCGCCACAGCGTCAAGGAAAAGAGTGGGATGGCCTAACGCGCAAAGGATACGGTACGAAAAAAGAAAAAAGAGGATTGAGATGAACAGCGCGCTTCCCGCTTCAAAAAGGTGGAAGGAGCGTCATTGGGATGGAGCGTTCGCGGTGAGCCGCTCAGGGACCCGCAGCAAAGAATGGGACGATCATGGCGCTGGGTTGGGAAAGGAAACGATAGGATTTGATAGGGGGTGTGGGGCGGCGGCATCCGTCCGTGGAAAAACTTCAGCAAACAGGACTGTCACGCAAGAGATTGGGGGGACTAGGCACAACCATTCTTGAGGGGGAGGGGGGGAGTCCGGCTGTCTGAAGGCGCTCGGCGGACATTTCCATTTCGGCGCCGGAAATCTCACAAAGCTGAGAGTATCGGGTAAACCAGGGAATGAACTACGACACTTAAAGAAAGCGCCTCGGGCTCGATGCCAACATCTTCTACCACACGCAAATCCCAAGAAAGAACCTCGGTAGGCCAACGCTGGCCACTTGGGAACAAAACAAAGAGAGGCTCTGTTACGATGTCCGCAGCGATGCTCGGTTGCCCGTCTGAGGCCAGACGTCAGAGCAAGGAGACAAGAAGGAGAGTGAAAAGGGGAAACTGTTTCTGTTTCTGGGTCCGCAAGCAAAAGAACTTCAGAAACCTCGCGAGCGGCAAACTGATGACAAGCGCTCTGTTCATAAGGCCGGGACGGTGTGGAGCGGAGCACGACGTCTGCATGTCGGGCTGAGAGAGAAAACTTGCTTCGGGAAAAAATCGGGGGGCGGCTACGTAACCCTTGCTCTGGAAAAGGTCGTATAAAAAAGAAAGGATGCCGAATGAGCAAAATGGCAGAAAGCCTATGGCAAACAACCCTAGAGGGGAATTCTAAAAAATGGCTGACCGCATCAAGCGAGAAAAGCGTGTGTTGTTTCTGACAAAGGAGAAAAACAGCCAACGGGGTTTCCTGTTGTGAAGTAAAAAGGTGCAAGACGCTTGGTGGCCCTGACCGAGCCCGAGGGACTGTGGCCGAATCGATAGGGGGGGAAAAACAGTTGCAAAATAGGGGCGCGCGCGACAGCGGGTGGAGAGCACACTATATTCCCCACTGCTAAAAAAAGCAGCGCGGGGTCTGTTCAGAGGGAGCGCCAGTCACAGAAGAGGAAGGGGCTTTACACACCAAAAGGTCGACATTAGCGACCAGGACAGGGTCCTGTTTGAAAACTTAGCATAAATTAAGGATTGCGAAAGGGGGCTTTGGGGGGAATGGGAGGAGGCTAGAACAGCGACAAGCTCTCCAAAAGGAGGGAAAGCGAATTAAAAGGGTGTAATAATATCTGTTCCTTCACGACTTATTTCCTCGGCCTTTTGTCAGAAGTCATCGAAACAAAGCTCGAGGGATGTGGGGGGGAAAGTGATACTGTAAATAACGGATGGACCTCCAGGGGAGGGTGTCTTATATGAATCGGCGCAACTGCGGATGTCAAAGAAAAGACGAAGGAGGAGAACAGTTTGGGCATAGAAAAAAAAATGCATGGAGGGGGATAATAAGGGAAGAGGTGTCCGTTTGGTAGCGGAGAAGGGAGTTTTGCTCCGTTTCGTCTACGTTAGATTGGAGGGGGGGGTCGAAGGGGGAAAGATACCACCGGAATCGGAAAGAGGAAAAAGGAGGAGACGCTCACGCAAAAGAACCA
>Ga0179593_1686959_pt1 | contig 16236 bp, 20 predicted proteins | sample CZODoug2_1_08_16_FD_185931 | JGI IMG/M metagenome (GOLD analysis project Ga0179593, IMG submission 185931) | Vadose zone soil fungal communities from Angelo Coast Range Reserve, California, USA - CZODoug2_1_08_16fungal (PacBio error correction) | ecosystem: Environmental > Terrestrial > Soil >...
CTCGGAGCACCGCTGTCAGCCGGTGGGAAGGGGGGGTGGATAAACGAAGAGGTCAGAAGTACGAAGTCGTTTAAAGCGCTGAGACACACGCCGCCACTCGTTCGCATCAAAAAGGGGCTGGCAAAAGGGTCACCTCACCGATGGCTCACGGGGATGAGAAAAAGGTCAGGGGGGAAAAAGCCAAAACGCAATGCAGCAGGAAAGGTGCGTGGTAATAGATACGGCATAGAGGGGGCAGAAGACAGAGAATAGAAAAAAAAAGCAGGCGAGCGTCGTCGCTCGGCATGGTACAAAACCGTCCAAAGAGGCGCATGAATGAAAGAGAACTCTTAAAAGATCCAGTTTTCGAGACGACGATAATCTGGCACGGGAGGGGGGAGGACGGAAAAAAGGGGTAAATTTGAATCGAAAAACTCGCACAAACAAAGCACTCTGAAAGAGGGCGCGGAAAGGCATCGAGAGAAGAGAAACGGAAGTCTGGCACGCGCCTTTCATAATCAACAGACGGAAACACGCGGTAGTTGAGAGCAAAACAGGAAAGGCTCATGGTCGAGGAGACAAAAAGGGGAATTGAAAAAACGTCGGAAGAAGAAGAGAAGGCGACGGTCAGCGCCGTTATTCATCCAAGGCGGGAGAAGAAGAAATAGGGGACACACTCTAAAACTAGTCGTTGTGGGAGAAGTCGAGACCCCGAAGGGGAGTCGTGACTGACAAGGGTCAGGGAAGATCAAAAAGTTCGATGTGCCCAAAAAACAGCATGTACAAAGCCACTGGCCTGGGAAATGAAAACAACCAAAAAAATCAGGAGAGGCCAACTAGGCCGGGCGAAAAGACAAAGAAATCATCAAAAAGAAAAACAACAAAATCCGGTAGGTGACAGACTTAAGGCAGGGAAGGCCTCACTCTGGAGAGCCAGCACTCGCCATCAGAAAACGGAGGGTCGGGCGGGGGGTCAGCGTGGTATGGCGGGGGGTGGGGGGCAACACGGAAGGAATGTCTATAGGGCCGCGGTGGTAAAAGCAACGGAAGGAATCTGGCGTGTGCGGAACAAATGAATCTTGGACCGCGCTAGTGAGGGAGACAAGGGGGGGAAGATCGGACGCCAAGTCGGCATGCAGCGTATAAAAATGAAGGACGCGGAAACGACTCAATGGGGACCGGATAAGTGCGTCGTCAAAGTGCGGAAGGAGAGAAGGGAACAACTCTCACTTTTAAGTACTAGAAAAAAAAAAAGCAAAAAATACCTAATGGCGAGGTTAGGATAGGAGAGCAAACAGGGCTAGGGGTTATTAAAAAAAAAACGGGTCACGAGGGAGCAAGGGCGAGTTAAACCGCCATCACTACAAGAGGGAGAACTGTTCAAAGGAGAAAAAAAAGGCTCAGCAGAAGGGACCTGGTATTGCAAGGGGGGGAAAAAAAAAACTCCCGTGCAGGAGGCTTGCGAAATCGTAAAAACTCAAAGCCGCCTTGACAGCAATCATAAAGCGAAAGAGCAGGGAGGGGACCTGGGAGAGAGTTCCGAGGCCGATTCCTACAATAGAAGGGGAAGAGATGGAAGAAAGAACGTAGAAAGCGCGAACGCAAAGGAGAGCAACGTACAAAGGGACTAGCCGCCCGCCGAAAGAGGAAAAGGCAGCTGCTCGTTGCTGAAGAGCCCGACAGCCGGGCGGACAGGTAAACTTGTGGCGAGGAACGCAGAGATGAAAGGCCTGCAAGGGGGCGATTGAATCGTCGACTCAAGAACGAATCTGGACGCTTGAGAATCAGGACAAACCGAAAAGGAGGACACGCGGGCTGCCGACAAAAAAAATCCAGTCATAAACCAGGAAACTCGCCAGGGAAGGGTCCCATCGGCTCCTGAAAATAAAGCTGCAGTGAGGAGCAAAAAACGGCGGTGGACTCGGCTTGAGCCCAACGAGGCAAAAGGGAAATAGAATAGTAGTAGGGTCTCCAGCCGTGGTTCAAGCAAAGCGACAAAGGTGAGCACGCGAGAGAGGTAAAAAAAGCTACGGCGACCCTGAGCAATAATAGACTGAGAAAAAAAAGAAACGAAGTAAAAGACTGGCGGCCGAGCGCTTGGAAGGGAGAAAAAAGCAGGACAGTAGGTCCATTCATCAAAGTCTGGGGGAATCTCAGCGCACGCGGCCGAGGAGAAGCGAAAAAGAACGCTAAGCCTAATCTAGAACGGGGAGAAAGTAAAAATCTAACCCCGTTTACACAATCAGAAGAAGAAAAGATCCAGAAAGAGGAGATCCGAGCTTTGAATAAGGCGGAAGTAGTTGAATGCCAAGACCATAACTTCCTAAGTGGGGTCTCTATGGAGGAGAACAATCCTCTACAGGGAAAAGCCGTCGAGGATGGAAAGAAAGGGACCTCGCGGTATGTAAACAAACGTATTATACCGACCAAAAAGGCAGCTCGCCGCCGCAGAGGGGGGGAGTCGAATGGTGTCGCCGGGTGAAAAGAAACTGGAGACCCGAGAAACGCTTACGCGAGCACCTGTCTTCGTCTCCAGGCATAGCAAGGGACGATCGATCTCGAAGAAGAGAACAGAAAAAATCGAGAGCCAAACAAAAAAAAAAGACGTCGTGTCGCTAAAAAAAACAAAAAACTCTTTATTTCGGCCGAGCAAGACGGGGGAGAAGGGGAGAGAGGAGCTACCCAAGACGCCGGCACGCCGGCAGCGCTCCCGAGGGAAAATCAACCGAATAGAGGAAGATCGCGCTGACCGGGCACGCCAAGACACGGAGCCGGACACTGCCAAGCGAAACGTGCGAGCCAGAACCAAAAAAAACGGCACAAGGCAAAAAAAAGGGCGGGAGGAGCAGCACACGGGGCAGGAAATTACGATTCGTCTCCTGAGGCGAACTGAAACGGCACAGCCGCTCGACTGAAGAGAAAATACGGCGGGGGCTGGGTCGGCTCTAAAGAGCGAAAAAACAAAAAAAGATGGCCGCGTGAAGACAAGGGAAACAAAACAAGAAGGAACAAAAAAGGGAAACTTTCAAGGAAGGGAAATGTAAAAAGGAGGCGCAATGGGGAGAAGAGGACTAGGCCAGAGGGGGGGGGGGGGAAGAGGCCCGCATAAAACTCTGGAGGGAGGGGGGCAGAGATAGGCTGAAAAAAGTGAGAAAGTGGGGGTAGGAATGGGCGGGTTGGGAGAAGCAACCTCATATGATCGGGGACCCGGCAGGGCCTCTGATACAACCAGATCCAGAAAAATGAAAGCTGACGCCGCAAAGTAAAAAGGGGAGGGGACCGAGCAAGGCTGCAGTGGGACGTCTGAGCCCACACGTCGAGAAAAAAGAATAGGAAGAAAACGCGCGGAACGTCGTCTCGACATGCTAAAGGTCTGCGACCACGGATATGGGGAAGGGGGGGGGAGAAACTATTTGTAACATAAAGAAAACGATTCGAAACATGAAAGAAAAGAGCAACCAAAAAAACAAAAAAAAAAAAAAAAACAAAAAAAAAGCCCACACCAACAAAGAAAAAAGAACCACCACAACAAAAAAGAAAACCAACCAAAAAACACCAAAAAAACAAAACAAAAAAAAAAAAAAAAAAACCACAAAAAAAAAAAAAAAAAAAAACAACCACAAAAAAACACAAAAAAAGAACACCACAAACACCCCACCACACAGAGAGGCAACAGCGAGGCAGGTGAGAAAAAGAGGAGTAAAATCAAAAAGCAGGAGCACTGGCAGAAAAACGACAAATAAGAGAAAAAAAGAAGGGGGCATACATCAAAGCAATATCCCAAAAAAGGCAGAGCGCTGGAACGCCCTAAAAAAGGAAAAAAAAACTGAGCGGCCGGTCGGGAACTAGCGACGTACGGCACGCCGCCGAAATGATCCCGGCAAAAAAAAAGTGGGCGCCCTAAATTAAGAAAACCGGGGAGCAGTCGGACCCCCGGAAACAGGGAGGGGGAAAACCTGGAACTCGGAAGTCGAAAATGAAAATCATTGCTCGGCGATTGACAAAAGAACCTTCGAACAAGAGGGGGGTCTCGGGTTAAACATGAAAAACGGGGGTGAATGTGGACCTGCCCATAATTTAAACAAATTAGCAAACGAGAGTTTGGCAACCCTAATTCCAAAGTCGCCAAATAAAAGCGACGAAATATCAGAATTAAAACATCCTCGCCCAAATCAAACGGAGGAGATCCATGTTAGAAGATACTCACTACTACCAGCTGATTGCAAAAGAGTTGCTGCACCAGAGCCAAGAAGCTAAACAAGATCTAATAGTCAAGCTAAAAAAAAAGACTAGGCCATGTCGACCGGCGTCTCTAAGAGTTGCCGAGGAGAAAATGGGAGTTAACACAAAAAAAAGCTCGAATAAAAAAGAAATAATCCTTAAGAGGAGGAGAAACATATGTCAAATGACGTCCCGAACGGGGCGATAGACGCGGAAGTGAGTGGACGTTGGCAGAGACCCGCTCAATGTCCCGAGGGATAGGAAACGCAGGTCCGGCTTCGACAAAAACGATCGAAGGAAAAAATAAAAAAAGGGCTGCGGACCCGAGTGATGCACGAGGCCGACGAAAATAATCGCAAAAAAATCGAGGGGATCGTCCAAGAACGATGGGAACAAAACAGTGCGGAGAAGTCAAATACCTAAGGAGGGAAGACCTGGAGCGGGAACGAGGGGAGCAAGCACAAAAGGGAGGGGAAGGTGCAAAAAAGGGAGCCGGTAGCACCGTGTTAAATGGGATCGAAAAATGCGCAGGCGTCCCCGAATAGGTTAAAGGAAGAACCGGGAGCAGGGGGGGGGCATCCTTGCTGTAAAGGGCGAGGGTAATCATTCCAACGGAGGAGGAGGAAAAAAGGATGAAGACCAGGAACGGGTCGTTCCCGCCATTGGGGGAGGAATAAAAGGAGAGAAGGTGTGTCTCTTGCGAAACGGTACCCCAAAACAACGGTGCATAGCGAGAGGGACCAATAAAATCAAAGGTGTGGGGTCACGGGAGAAATAAAGGGCTAAGGGCAAAAAATGACTAAAGGGGGAGTTGGAGTAAAGGAGAAAAAAATACAGCCGCCACTCAGGGGAGACCAAAATTGTATTCTCAGCACCCTCCGAATAGTTAAGGGTCGGATCGGCATATCAAAAGGACAAGCAAGTGGCGGGATTGCCTCGATCAGGAAGAGAAAAACGACAACGAAAAAAGAGACAGAAAAAGCTCAGCAGTAGAGGTTGCGGGCCGGACATCAACCGGCAGAAGGGGATCGAGAAAAAAAAACGCGCGCGCTAAAGGCCTAGAAAAAAAAGTATCGGCGCAGACGAGCTCGGGCAAAAAAAAAAAAAACCCCCAAAACAAGGAGCACAGGCGGGGGTTGGAAGAAGGCGTCGAGGCGCAAAGGGAAAAAAGAGGCCTGCTGTCGAATGAGGAGACTAAAGCAGCGATAGAATGGAAAGATCTTCCTGTCGCGATGGCAGGGGTGGGTGCCAATCGAGGTCGTCGGTATTGCGAAAAGCGATGCGATAAGACGCCCGGCGCCCTGGAGAGAAAAAAAGTTCGGAGGAAGTAGCATCGGGGGCGACGACAAGCAGGGGGGGGGGGGAAGACCAGAGCGACGAGGGCGCCTCACATGGGGACACGCTGCGCAGGAGAGTTTCATGTGCGCCGCGAGACCGCAAAAAAAGGAGTCGAGCGCCCAAGGTGTTTTCGCACAAACGATGGAAAGCCAGGCGGCAAGAACAAAATGGAAACGCAACGATGGGGGGTCGAAGGCGTCCACAAGACAGGAAATAAAAAGGACGGCCTGCGAACACCTCACCGGGAAGGCAAAAGGGTCGGGCCCGGCGCGCACCGGAAGCAAGTACCCGACCACTGAAGAGCTCAGGGCCTGAGCGTGACCGACGAGGCGTCAGTCAAGGGAAAGAAGGATCATAGTCGGTATTCGGTCGCGAGCCAGGGGGGGGGGGACCGGCAGGGCCCGTGCCGAAGCGGGAAAGGAGCGGTTGTGTGCGCGCAATCTGAACGATGGCAGCCGCTGGAGCGGCGGCGCCATGAGGGAGAGTTGAAAAAACACATAGGTGACGTGATCGAGCCATGTAGAGGTAGGGAAAGGTCGAGAAAGGCGCAAAAAGCGGGACCAAGGTTTAATGGGGGGAAAGGGACTGCAATCGGACAGAGAGAGGGGGTGGCACGTTATCGAGGAAGGCGCAAAACGACCTACGTTGAGCGGTAAGTTTGGGAAAATAACATGCTGCTCTTTTTTCGCCCGCGGGGTCCACGAATCAGGACGCGCGAAAAAGAATCAAAATTGATCCAAGGGGGGAAGAACGTCTAAAAAAAAAAAATGAAAGGTTCCTTTAAGGTGAAAAACATGAAGGGCCTATCCGTGCTAGGCTGTACAGACCCTAGGGAAAAAAGAAGAGAGGGAGGATGGCAAAAAAAATTGGAGTCAATGCAGGTTCGTAAAAACGACTGAAGGAAGACCGCCGGGAAACAAAAGTCCGAAACGAATGCCGCAGAAGAGAGATAGATCAAAGGCGGCAGTTCCTTAAAAAGCCAAATGAGACGAATAGGAACGAGCTGGAGAGTTCTGCGGACCAACCTCCGTTCATAAGGTGTTGGGAAGAGGCGAACGAATAGGCAGTGGCCGGACCAGGTAAATTGTCGCGGACGGGCCGGAAAGTGAGGCGCGAGTTACAGAAACGCATACCAGGCGATCGCGTCTGCCAAGGATCCAGTCCTGGGTTAGGACAGCCAAGAAAACAAGATTTCCCACACTGATAAAATAGCAGGCAGTGCAGGGGAACGACCAAAAGACGGAAAGGAAGTTGGCGAAGCAAAAAGAAGCGGAAGAAGATAATAGTAGTCGACTGAGAAGAATGTAGAGCCGGGAGACAGGAAAAAGCCCCACAACGGGCGGCGGGGGTCGCCAAAGGGAGAACGACCAAAACACAGTTTTCAGAAAGAAACAAAGCGTCAGCAAGCGATGCATGCGGGAGCAAGAACAGGAAGGAAAATTCCAGGAGCCAAAAAGGGAAGTCAAAAGTGCCGCATAGCCACTCAAAGACGAAAACTCGGCCACCGTCGAAGGGAAAACCGCTCACTTGAGACCACGGAAAATATCGTAAAACATAAGGGAGCGGACATACCGGTCCGGGTTAGAAACAATCTAGAGAGCTAAAGAAAACGAGGAAGAGGAAAAGAGAGAGTCCGACGGTGGGAGGCCGGTATTTACGGTCCAACGCGAAAAAAAAAGAAGGGGCACTTCGCACGGGCAGGCAGACGACGGCGGAAATCGGACCGGGAAACTTAGGGAGTAGTTGTGGAAAAGAAGGAAAGCATCCTGGCTCGAAAAAGAAGAAACAAAAAAACGCCGCTCACGGAAAAAGGAAAATCGCCACTAAGCATGCGAATGTGCGCAGGGGGAAGAGTGAAAAAAAATCTAAAAACAAGCGTAAAAAAAGGAGTGCGACGGCTCCGAACCCGGCAATGGGACGGAAAAAAAGTATCGATCTCTACTTGTCTCAATGATGGGCGAACGACACAAGCGAGCGAAAACTTATCTAGGACATACAACTGCAGCAATCGGAAAAATTTCGCCGAGCAGCCAGAAAATCGCGCGGTTCCTAAACTGGGCCCGGAACATCGGGGAACGGCAGCGCTCGCCGAGGGGTCGGGCAAACAGCAATCGCTTACCTTGACTCAGACGGCGAAATCCGCATCGGTTTCGCCACCACTAAAGGTCAACTCACGCGAACCAAAACTAAAAGGGGGGACCACATGGCGGGCTCATCTCTCCCGAAGAATTCGGCGGCGGCGGCGTCCCTAGGAATGCCGCGGACATCGCTTATCGATATCGCATGACGGAAAAATAAACGGTCCACCCTACGACCGCGGCTGCCGGTTGAGGCTGGAAAAAAAAATGACCGCGAAAATTATCCAAGAGTAGGTCCCACGGGGTAGTGGGGGAGAAGTGTTTCGACTGAGAAAGAAGAAGCGGCATCAGGGAAAAAGAAAAAATGAAAATTCAGGGTGCTATGGGAACAGGGGAGGTGGTTGGAAATGGTGTGGCCTCTCAGTTGTACCAAATTTAAGGGAAGCCATGCCGCGGCAGGAATAACGCCCAACAGCGTCGGGACGGCCGGCGACGATAAAGTCAAACGAGGGCGTGTAGCGGCTCGTCCCGACGAGGGACACGCCCATAGATGCCAGAAATGCCGTAGGGAGGCAACCATGAAACGTAGGGCGGCCAAAGGAAAGAATTCCGTCACCGAGTGCGAATAACGGAGAATGGGGCCGCTCCGCCCTAAGCCACCATCGATAAGGGACGGCGAAAAAAACGCTCAGTAAAACAAGAGGGGACAAACCTGCCGCCCGAGAGGGCCGCGTAAGAAACATCACTCAAGAGGAAACTCGGAAAAAAAGAGGAGCGGGGATCGCCTCGGGTCGCCTGAAAAGCGCTCTTGTCTGCCAGACGTCCGGAGACTGTGAAGGTCGCGGCGAGCAAGGAATGAGCTGCCAGGGACGATGTGGGACCCTAAAAAAATGCGATTTCTCTGTGGAAGCCGTCGACCCCGGAACAGGGGGCACAGCCTGAAGCGTCAAAAAAAGCTGGCACATCGGGGGCGATGGTCAAAAACACCTGCAGACTGTAATAAAGTAGATCTCGACCGGGAGCAAAACAGCTACGCGCGTCCGCAAGGACAAAAATATTGGATAAACACAAAAAAAAAAAACCGAAGACCGTGAGAAAAAGAGGGCGAGATTCATAAAAAAGCGCGGAGCCGACCAGAACAAGAACATCCATCGAGGGAAAAAACAAGCGCCAAACAGATGACCCCAACTCAAATCAAGCGCGCCAAAACGGCGAGAGAGCCGCTGGGAAAGACACTGGAGACACCAGCGAGCGGTAGCAGAAAGGACGAACGACTATCTGAACACGCCGCTAGAAGGACCCATCTGACTAAATCGTCGCAAAGAAAGTTCGACATGAAGAAGAGCGAACATAGAGGTAGCAAAAAAAGGGTAAGTGATGGGTGACTCAGGCGGGACACGATGGGCCGAAGAGTGGGGGTTTCCGTAGTTGTCAGTAAGACGGATCCGAAAATCGCCGCAAAGAAGGGGATGCTTGTCCAATTGCCGTGCCGAGCCGAAGAATCACCGCCAAGATCAGGGGATCTTCAAAATCGGTGGCAACGTGGACGGCGGGGGGGGGGACAGCGATGAAAACTCAGATAAAGAGGCAGCGAGGAAAACAAAAAACGGCTTTGAAAAGGGGGGGCAACTAGCTAGCACCGGACTGGGTTTCCGGTTCGCTGGGCGAACCTGATGAGGGGAGAACATGACGGGGGGAAAGTAGAACTGCGTCTGTACCCAAAAAGCGATATAGAGCTCACCACACCCACTAGGGGAAGAGGGATTAAAATAATCGGGCGGACTAATACTGCCACCACAAAATATCGGCTAATGAAAGCGAATATTGGTGAAAAGAGCAACATTCACGGGGCGCGTGAGAGAGAAAGAAGGAACACTTCAGTCGGAAAGAAGAAGCACAAAAGCGGTGTGCATGGGGGGCGTGGCAAATCGAAAGACAAAAAAAGGATTGGGTCAAGGAGTCAACCGCTAAAAACAGGACCATTCTGTCTGCCATCAAAAAAGGGGGGTGACGAGGACGTCCCCTCAGGGAGGTCGGGGCTGAGTCGCGTGACACATCGTCGCTAAAAAAAACTGGGGGGGGGGGGGGGGGGGTGGGGGGGGGGGGGGGGGGGGGGTGGGGGTGGGCACGCCAGTGCTAATTGCAATAGCGCTGGAAGCGTTCGACAGCGGATCACCTATCCCCTCCGCGCAAAGTCCAGCGGAGAAAAAAAATCGAAAAGCAACCGGCCGACCGCGCGCAAACCCTGCAGCTGAGGGAGCGCGAAAAAAGATTGAAAGTCGCAGGGGGATGCAAGGGGGGGGGAAGAACAAAAATGCAGCTGGGTCAAAGTAAAGTCGAGCTCGCGGAAAAGCGACCCCTCAAAATGCTTTCCCATGTGAAAAGGGAACTCAAAATAGAAAAGGTTCAAAAAACGCCTGGTGGCAGCCGGGGCGGCGGGGTCCAAAGAAAAAAGAAGCGGTAGTGGTCAAGCGGCGGATGAAAAGACGGCCCAGGCGCCTGGGCTCAGGGTCGAAAAAAAAAAATGGGGCCTCTACTCCCTCAGTGTCGCGACGACAGCATGGTTCCAATAGAAGGGGAAAGGAGGAAGGGGACACACGAGGAATCAAGGAAAAAGGTGAAGGAACACAAAGAACCGGAAAAAAACGTGGATAGCTCGCCCAAGGGGTTTGGTCTAAGGCATTCGAGAAAAAGAGCAGCGGCCCCAGGGGCTGGCCCCAGGAGGTCCTGTCGATGAAAACAAGAAGAGCTAGGGGGGAGTCAGGTTATTGGCCCAACCATAAAAAGCGAAGGGGAGGGATCAGTCGGCCAAGGAAAAACGCAAACAACGGGGATTCCGGGCAAAGGAAATGGGGCACGCGAGGGCACACGTAGAGGGAAAGGCAGAGCGTCAGCGGCTTTAGAAAAAAAGGAAAGAAACACGATGCGGAATGCATGCACGGACGGAAGGCGCAGGGAGGAGGGCGGGTTTCGGCCCATGAATAGCTTGCCGCTGGCAGGTCGGACGGCTCGGGAAACTCTACATCAGTGGGGGGAAGGCAAAATAGGTAACGGGCTGGGAGGTGGCGGCGCAAAATAGCAGTTCTAAACAAAAAAGAAAAAAAATGAAATATGGGCGTCGTCAAGTCGGCCGCAGGACGACACGGGCACGGACATCGAGCGCGCAAACGCCAATTGAGGAGAGTATGAGAGCATAAAAGGCAAAGCTTAGCGCCGGCGGTCACCAGAAGGAAAACAACCGCCATTCACCAAATACACGAAGCGTGGAATCCTTCGACAGAGCAAATAGGGGAAAAAAAGGTTACGGGGGAAAAGTGCGAAAGATCCGCAGGGCCAATCGAACACCGGCCCGTAACTGGGGGGGCAAAAAAATGGCGCAGTTAGGGGTCGGATGGGAAGGGTTCAGGGATTAACGCGGACAGCGAATCAAAAAGCAAGCGAACCGGACAGAGCGTAGCGAGAGAATCGATCAGCGAGAAGGGGAGTACCCCGGAAAAAAACGCCGCCGGAGGAAAGATGGGGTAAAAAAAAAGAAGGGGAGCCCGCTGTCTGGCCGAAAAACAGTGCAATGGTTCGGGAGGAACGACACGAAAGGCCGACGAGCCGTCGGATTGCTCTTCGTCGGACCGCAAGGGTCAGCAAACTAAAATGCCGAAAAAAGGAAACCGGCAGACCGCGCTGGGCAGCAAGAAAGGTCCTCCAGTAGAAAGGAGGGTTGGGAAAAAAAAACTCGCCCGACGAGCCAAAAAGGAAGAGACAGGGCCGTTGGCGCAAGAATAAGAGGAAGTTGGCAGCGGCACGTGGCGAGAGCAGGAAGAACCGTCGGGGAGATCGCAAGAAGGGTCGTAAAACAGTGAAGAGCCGCTGGGTAGGGTATACCCGAGCGAAAAGTGGAAAAAAACATCTTCGGATGAACTTCGGCGGCGGGACCCGATCGCAGTGTGGGGGGGATAAGGGAGCTTCTGTCACACATTAAAAGAAGGGAACCTGAGTAACCTCCGACGCGAGCGCAGATCGTGCAAGTCGACGGCCTCGACCTTGCGAAAAAGAAAGCCCCGCGGCCGGGAGGACAGAACTACTTCGCGTGTTGTATAAAAACAAAAAAAGCCGAAAAAAAAAAACACAGAGGGGGAGGAGGAAAAGAGCTTGGGAAACGACCGAAAGGTGTTCACGCGGCACGCTCCCGAACGAGGCTAGCACTGCTACGCGGAAAACAGAGCGCTGCTGCAGAGGTATTAAAAAAAAATCGCTCGTACCATAGCCTAGACGGAGCCGGATTAGAGGACCACAAAGGGGCTCTCCGAAGCAATAAAAGAATTAGCGAGTGGGAGCCAGGCAAACAGACGGTTGCGAAACAACGGCCAGAACGCCTCATGTTCGTCGTCGGAACAAGGGTCGCGAGAAGGCTATCTCAATAAAAGAAAAAAAAAAAATGCTCCATCAACGAGCTCCAATTCCTCAGCCCAGGCACTGCAAATCTGGAAATGGCACTCTCGTAACTAAAAAAAAGGGAGAAAAACCCAAGACTGGATGGAAGGGGGGCAGCGCTCACCGATCCTGGGCCATTAATACGGAAAAATCGAGGGGTGGGGAAGAAGACTATCGCAGCCAATCGGCCGGTGCCAAGGGAAAAATCAATATCGAGATCAATAAAAAGAAAAAGCACCGTTCTGCAAAAGGCGTCGCAGCAACTGACAGCGCCAAACGAAAACAGGCTCGTCCCTGGTAGTACAAACAGCACACGCGGATCAGGATAATCGAGGAAGGGTGCTGGAGCAAAAAGGGAGACGCTAGGCGGCCGGCCATTCCAGGCAAGAAAGCTTGACAAAAGAATGGAATAATCGAAAAATTGCTCTTTCGCAGCACTTAGGGGAGGGGCCAGGGAGGCCATGGGCGCTGGGGAAAAGAAAAATAGGCATCGGGTAGAAGACGTGTAAAAGAAGGGAGGAAAATGCGATGGGAAAACTGAAGGGGCGGAGGCTGAAAAAGATGCAGGGGTAGTGGGAAAGCGGTTTGGAAAACCAAGAAAAAAAAGATGCCGTGACCCGCCGGCGCAATCAACCCCTATCATCTGGCTCTAACCAAAGAAAGCCCCGCAGGGAGATGGCAGACGATACGTCTAACGGGCGGAGGGAAAAAAACAGTCGATGGGACTCGGCAGAAAACCCGCAGGATCACGACCTGGCGATAAAAACACGTGGCTGCGCCAGACGGTAAAAAAAAAAGGGAAAGTGCGCAAATCACCAGGGAGGCGAGAAGACATGCCGGAAAAGCAAAGGAAGACCATCGATCAACGAAAAAAACAAACGCAGTATCGCTACATGGCTCACTGGTACAAAACCGCAATCGGGAGCCGTCAGGAATACATCCCCGCAGAATACGCTCAGGTCGAGGCAGATGCCAGAGAAAAAAAAAAACAGGACGCCAGCAGAGGGTCAGGGGCTACGCCGGAGGGGGACAGGGTCAAGTACGCGCAGCCGGGCCGACATTTAGGCAGAAGGGTACGAGTGAGACCGAAAAACCGGCGGAGTGCGTCAGGGGAAGCGGAATGGAAAAAAGGCTGGGAATAAAAAGGGAACCGGGGGCGGCGTCCGCTGAACACGGATGTGGGCGAAACATTTGGCGCGAAAGACAGGAGGTCTCGACCGGTTGGAAGCACCATAAAACGAGGAGCAGAGTGTGAAGAAGGAGCAGCCCCAAGGTCAAAAAAATGCGGCATGCTGACCGTCACAAGAGGTCAGCACTTACAGAAAAGGGGGGGGGAAAAAAAAGAATCGAAAGGATAATGGGAAAAACTCGCTTTGATCGGGAAAAACCGCGTCAATTGTGGGGGTGATGTGACCAAACACCCGCGGAAGCACCAGGCCTAACGCGAGACGGGGATTCTATAGGCAGAGCCTTGAAAAAGACACATGGTAGACACGGAAGGCGAGGAGGGGGGGGCGCAAAAGAACCGATCAAGCAAGGAAACATCGTCGACGTCAAGGGGCGAAGGTACCGAGGAAGCACGCTCTGCAGATTGAGGCCTCATGGCACAACGGGTATGGGACATAAGATAACGAAGAGACAAGCGAGGGATGCGGAAGAAGAGCTGTCCGATTGGGAAGGGTAGAAGGCCCCTCGAGAACAAGAACGGAGAAGGGGCCAGTGGCGCAGATGGAAAATGCCCCATCTTATTAGACCGCAAAAGAGTCGGGGTGGGTTGTTAGGGGTACGCGATGACCGACAAGAGGAAGGCCGTAAACTCGAGCTAATAAGATAAAAAGAAAAAACAAGCGGCTTTGACAGAGGTGCAGAGCGAACAAAGCTATCACCGGCGTTCCGGGGTTCGCGGCTTCAAAAGTTAAAAGGGGGATCAGGAACAGAACGAAAAAAAGACCAGTAGAGGAAGTACGGGAGGTGAAGAATGAAAAATAATCTCAAAAAACTAATATAATCGCGGGAACCGGGGGACAAACCCGTCTCGGGGACTCAACCAGTGTGGACTGATCACCGATTCAAAGAGCTGGCTAAGACAGCGAAGACCCGTAAAAAGGCTCAAGCATCGAATCGGCGGGAACACAGAGGTTCAAGGTCATGGAGAATAGATAGTAACGTATGGAAGGAATGGGGGGAATTTAAAAGGGATCAACGTAACCCGGAACATCTTGCAACAGCCGAAGGCGGGAGCGAGCAAAAAGGGGATGGCGGATATCTGCCTCAGAAGCGAAACCGGGCACCCGCCGAGTGAGGGGTACCTCCGTAGTATCGAGAACAGCCGGACAAGGCTACAGAAACCCGAAGAGGAGAAAGAGGGCGGTACTGTAGAAGGGAATGGACTAGGAGACATGCGCGCCGCTTATCGGGAGAAAAGGCAAGCGCTCCGGGAATCAGCGAAGGTCATTGTAAAGCTCTTGGAAACTGGGTGAGAGCGGCGTGGTGAGAAGAAGGGGCAAGCACCGGCGGACCGCACTCAGAAAGAAAATAGTACTCGCGGCAAGGCGCGAATCTCAGAGGTACTGGGCGCGAATGGGGAAGCCGGAAGCAAGACGGGGTGTCTCGGTATAGAAAAAAAAAGAGGCGGGGTAACGTCCCCTGGATGTCGCGCAAAAAAAAGGTGTTGAAACGCGAAGCTTTGGCGCCGCGGGGAAATCGTGTGTACCCAAGCGGGGGGCGCCGCTTCATGGGGAGACAACTGAGCGATACGGGTAGCACCAGTCGAACCAAAAACGTTTGAGCGAGGGTCTCGCCCAATGGTGGCAAAATGAAAGTAGGAGGGGCCAACAATAAAGGAATGGCCTTCGGCCCCCTTTACAAAAAATGTAAAGTTCCCGGCTTACACTCGCAACGGGCTTGAGTAGTGGCAAAAGCCAAAGCCGGAGGGATCATGTCGGCCCCTGCAGAGGAAAGAACTCGCCTGCGTAGGACAACGAAAACCTGACGAATAGAAAAGAAAAAAATAGGCGTCCACGCGACAAGCAATCAGTATGTATGAGTACGGGATGATCGGATAGGCGGCATGAAAGGGAAGCCATTATTAAGAAAAGGTGTAAAAAAACGCCGTCCCTGATCGAGGAGCTGACGAACAAAAAATATTGGCAAAGGATGTTGCAGCACACATAGGTGCGTGAAAGATGAAAGAACGCTGTAGTAGCTAAAAAAAAAAGAGCAGGGAGCATTGCCGGATGGGCGGAGGGGAAAGAACAATGATCAGAAAGTACCTCACACGAAAAATAAAAAAGCAAACGCCGAAGGTCGCGGGTCAGCGCGGCAGGCGGTATCAATGCGCACCCAAATGCCAGAAGGAGCAACCGAGGATCAAAGACCTCACATTGCATAAAGGGGGGGGGAGATAAAGTGTCACCATCTGCAAGCAACTGCAGAAAAGTATTTGCACAAGGCTGCTAACCGAGCGAGGATTGCAGCATGAAACAAAGATGAAAAATCCTTGGGACATAAATCAAGGGGGCTAAGAGGCAATGTCGGGAGCGTCGGAAAGACAAGAAGAGCAGAGGGCCCATCCCGTCAGCGAGCGACAGATGCCCAAACCGTTCAGCTAAGAGAGAAACGAGTAGGCTGTGCCGTACACCAGGGGCCGAGGAAGAATAGGAGGGCGTTAGGCCGAGCGGCCAGGGGGGGGGGAAGAATCCGGTGCAACCCTGTGGGTTCGCGCAATGGCATAAACGAGAACGGAGGTACGCGACCAGGTCAGCGTGGAGGGAGAGCCCGGAAGGAAGCGGCAGACGCTACACTTAAAGAAAAAAACATAAACGATCAAGTCTTGGGCGAGAAAGCCAGGAATAAGAAGCGATAAAAAAGGCGCAGAGGTTGGTAGGGGCGACACGAGCCGGAATATCTTGAGCCGCGCTTCAAAAAAAAGAGATAATAGTCTCGTCGACTGTCTCAGGAGAAAGACAGGATGCGGGAGACAGAGAGAAGTCGCAACCGGGTACGAGGCCCCATGAACCGCACTCGCTAGAACAAACAAAGCAGCGTGTGGTGCGGTATATGAGAGCAACAACATCTAGAAACAAAAACGGCGGATACAATCGAAGCATCGGTGACGGCAAGAGAAAAACCGCAGCTAACCTGGCGACCGCGAGCTCTTCGCGCCGGACCCAGGCCGGTTTAAAACAGTCGG
>Ga0179593_1333217_pt1 | contig 16235 bp, 15 predicted proteins | sample CZODoug2_1_08_16_FD_185931 | JGI IMG/M metagenome (GOLD analysis project Ga0179593, IMG submission 185931) | Vadose zone soil fungal communities from Angelo Coast Range Reserve, California, USA - CZODoug2_1_08_16fungal (PacBio error correction) | ecosystem: Environmental > Terrestrial > Soil >...
CAGGACACGAAGGATAGTGATCTAGCAGGGGAGGACGCGGATCACAGGGGGGAAACAAAGAGAAAAAACCCAGTAAAAGACCGCCAGCGTTTAATAAAAAAGACCGGAAGAGTAAACATGCTATGGGGAAAATGTCTTTTCCCCTGCACGCAGGCCTCTTCTAACCGGGTAAGCACATTCATCTTTGGAGGAGAATGAATGTTGATAGCGGGGGACGTCATCTTAGGCCGGTACCATCACAAGGAGGTCAAAGCGAAAACGGGGGGGGGGGCATGAAACGGATGGACAATAACTCACGCGGGGCTGCAGACCGCCGGCGACGAAGAAAAAGAATAATGGAGCCAACACTGAGAATACCTCCCAGAAAAGGAACCTAGATTAGCCCGGGAACGCTCTGAAGAAAGGAAAAACGGGGGAGGTCCACCTGCCGCCAGCCTGCCGGGGTTGTCCGCGGGCCACATCCGGGGAAATCCCCGCACCGGAAAATCTGAAGGACTGACAACGCGGATAAATACAGGGCGCACTGAGCGAAGGCCAACGGGAAAAACTACGAAAAAATGCGGAAAGAGCAGAGCACCTGAAGCTAATGAAAATGGTTTGGGGGAAGCCGGATGTGTCACGAAACGAGCGCGCCATATGACCCCAAAGAGACTTGGACGCCGACTTATAGGCGGGTCTTAGGAAGTCAAGCTTAACCCGGAACTCGCCACGGCGCGAACAAAGATGGCCTGGGGACGAGAAAAAAAAAAAACTCTTTTCGGAATAATCAAAGCCGCTCGAAAAAAAGAGTCCTATCTGGAAAGGGAGGCGACTGTGATTGAAGCTACAGGAATTTATGCGTGGGGCTCCACCCAAAAAGGTTGATGACTCACCCCGGGGGACTTTCGTTAGGGGCCGAAAAAACATGAAAGGAAAAAAGACGCAAAAAGAAGGAAGAATTCATCGGTCAATTCTTTTACTGGACGCGCTGTGTGAGAGGGCGTTTGGGCGTTCCAGGCACGAAGTGAGCCTCGCAAAAGAAACAGTTGGAACCTCCCAAAAGGAGAAGGGAACTAGGGGACTAAAAAATCCCCGTGGGGACCTCAAGCATCAGAGTCAGACCTTTCCAAGGGGATTTCACCACGACTCTTGGTGCTCGTGACTGACAATACCCAGAACTGAAAGTTCCGGAGATAGTTCAATCCGTCCCGTCACCAGCTCACCACGTCCACGCCAAAACGAATCCAGTTTGCTGGTGGGGGTCTGGATGTGAAAATCTTGAGAGGAACGAAGCTATTCATTCAAGGAAAGATTAAAATCCCAATTTGTCCGGGGGTGCTAAGTGGTGCACTCTTCAAAAGGAAATGTCGCACGAGGGGTGTGGGTTGTTCGTGAAGGGCGAGGGTGCGGGCTTTGGCGTGGTGCGGGGTAGGGAGGGGTGTGGAGGGAGGCGAAGCGTAGGTACGGGGTGAGGAAATGAAGCAAGGACCCGGAACGGCGCTGGGAAGGAGGGAAGGGGTGACGGGGAGAGTAAGCGGATTAGTCGAGAAGGAATGAGACAGCGGATATAAGAAAGAGGAGAAAACGATGGGGGTGGAGGATTACTGTTAGAGCAGGAGTCGGGGAAGTCGATACAGGAAGGGAATAGGAAAGAGGGGTTTGGGTGGAGTAGGAGTTCTGGTTCTGGCGTGGAGGGAGAAGGGATGAGGGGAGTGTGGGCATAATGGGGTGTCCCGGGGTGAGGTAAAGCTGGGGTAGGTTTCCGCTCACGTTTGGGTAACATGTTCAAGCCAAATCATTAGGATTTGACAGCAGCCTCTGACACTAGTGACACGCGTTCTGGTGTCCCCGCAAGCCGTGGTGCTTAGGTAGATCCTTTGAGCAGGGGAGTCTGCATGTCGGAGCAACCACGAAACGCGGACTCCCGGGGGGTAAAGAAAAATTACGCCGTTTTGAGTTTGCGAAAAAGAGGGCTGGCATGCCTAAGTTAAGGGGACTTTTGCAACCTTCTATTCGCAAATAACACTTTCCTGAATTTGGTGAGGTTGGACTGCAATGAAGCTCACGGCCTCGTGCGAAAGAAGAGACACGGACTCCATGGACCAAAGGACAATTGGAGAGATCATGAGGTCAATTCGGCCTGGGGTCGGGAAAAACAAGGGCCCTCGGAAGCGACCCTGAAACTGGTTCCAGTTTCATGTAAACACACCAGGCGCCCAAAAAAACGGTTTCTCTTCACAACCCCGGCCGCTGTCACGCAAATTGTAAATTTCACAGAACCCCACGGAGGGTCCTGCTGTACTGTTGCTCATTCCTGTGCAGGCCGGGGGGACAACAATGGGAGAATGTGGGGGGGACACGGAAAAACAGAGGGCCTTGGACTTTGAAAAAAACGAAAATTCAAACCTTCGATGCTCAAAGTTTCTACCGGTCAACAGAACCTGTGGCGACGGTTGGGGTCCGGCCCTTGCCTCTTCCACCTGGGATCCTTCTTCCCGGAGGGGACTTCTTTCAGAAAGGGGATGACACACGAAACAAGCTTCGGAACCGGGGAGGTCTGGCAAAAGGCTTGTGTTTTACGGGGCGTGGGTTAAACTTCGTTAGGTAGACCTCGTTCGTAGGGGGTGAAACTGGTTCGGAAATCACACAAACGGCTGACCGTAGAATCAAGGAGAGAAAGTAAGAGGCAGAAGCACCCTGTCAAAGGCAAGTACGCTTACACTCAACAAAAGCAATCCGCGAGACGGGGCGGCAATCAGTTAACATGGGTCCGGAGGCAGGTTGCTCAAAAAAGGGCTCAATCAGTTCTTCCGCTGAGAAGGGGAGTGCAATCTGCGTGAGTTGAGCTGCGTCGCCGAGGCAATATCCTCTGAAAGCCAGCTCTTTTTGAAGAAAAACGCAAATGTAGGAACTTTCGCTCCGAGCGGGGGGACGCTCCCCTCTCGCAGGGCCGGAAAACATTAAAATGTTGGTCTCAGGGAATTTTAGGAACCCCTCTCTCACCGTTCGCCCCCACGGGGGAATGTCCTTACGTTGCTGGCTTGTAGGGGGGAGTTGGGGGCGGTTCTTTCACAAAATCACCCCTCTCCGGAACGATTGGGGACCTCCATTGGGGCTAACTGTGAAGTTAGCAGGCGGCAAACGAATGTTAGGGGGACAGAACTGCAGGAAAGGTTAATACGAGAATTCGGGGGCCGCAGACGAACTTGGGAAGTACGAGATAATGACCTACGACGTCCTTGAGCTTTAGGGGGTGAACATTATACCTCTGTATTTTATGAGATTTAATTTGTGACATCTTTCCGTGTATTTCTACGAAAAAAAAAACACCGCTTTTCGCCGGCAATCATTGCGCGTCTTCGTAGGGGGGCCGGGTACTCTATCGTAACAACTGAGCATCGGGCTGAACACAGAAGTGTGGATGTTGGCCGTGCAATAGTCCGAATGGAAACGGGTGAGGGGATGGGAAGGTGGTAAAGACAACGGATGAAGACCAACAACAAAAAGCTTAGGATTAAAGAAAGTATCTTGTAAGACCAAAATTCAAGCCATTTCTAAGGGTGACTTCGGCCGTTGTACTCGCATGAAAAAAAAGCCACAAGAGCTCAAAGTGGTTAGAATCTCTGAAACTATCTTTGGTGGAAAAACGATCCTAAAAGATCTTAGACGTGAAAAACTCCCGCCAATCTGTCAATCATCTTTCGAAACGGATCAGAACTATCGGTTGTAATCGTGTGACTTGAACTTACTGGTCAACGGGAGAAGGGCTCAGCATAGGAAGTCTATAGCTTTTTTTCCATCAAGAAATCCCTATTTGTGAAACTGTACAAAAACCCGCCTGTCAAGGAGGCGATGGGTTTTCGCATACATGGCATCTACGTGAGGGGGGGATTTGGCGGCATAGGGGAGACCCGTTCGAACTTCGGTAATCGCCTATGGCGCTTACTGGTAGTGCATAATATCTTGACAACATGCCGTAACAAGCGCGGGGGGTACAAGAGTAGGGTCCGTCGGGGCTGGAATGGGGGGCGAAGGGCCCCTGACGGGTCAGGGCACTCTGATGGAACAGTTTCGATTCAGACTGGATCACAGGCAACCTACTAACTGTTTTCCTTGCAGCCATCGGGGGACTTAGCGTGTCAGTCACCCCAGGCCAACGTTCCGGCACCCCCGAACCATTATAATGGCAGTTTCTCCAACATTACGGACTTGATGGAAAGCTCCTGGCCAAGCTCGTCGCGCCTCCGATGCCGCACCGGCGCCTACTCAACAAACACCTTCGATAACCTGGCACCAAGTGCTCAATGCTTTTCGAATCCCGCTGACCAATGAAAAGCTCCAGGATAAAACGCGGAGCAAGCAAAGAGTAAACTATTGAGCTGGACGACAGAACATTTAATCAGCATGCTTGAATCCGTTTTAATGATTTAGAAGTTAGAACTAGGAGGCTGTTCGGTAAACAAGTACGAAAGGCAAAGCTGCCAGAGCCCCTCATGTGGAAAACAATGGCAGACATACAAAGGCGAAAAGCTTTGAGGCGTAGTAAGATATACCCAGACCCGTAGGGGAGACAAAAATGTGGCCATAGGAAAAAAAGGGGGAACCGGCGACCAAAGGTATAGTAAGCTGCGAAAAAAAGGGCTAATGCTTTTCATGCAGGAAAAAACTAACAGGAGAGATTTGGAAGGGGTTCAACCCAATTTCCATGGGGGTCGGTATGTACGCAGGACAAATGGAGTCAAAAAAAAAGAAAAAGCATAAAACAAGACGGGGGGGTACGTTTACCTGAACAGAAAAAAGTGAAGAAGAGATGTATAATTGGGGCGTCAAGGGTGAAAAAGTTACAGGAAAAAAGATGGGGTGGGCTTGGGATCGAGAATTTCTCGAGTGGGGTGAAAAGAAAACATAAACGGTCATGCATTACGGTCTCTGCTGCTATTAACATGTAGCAATGAGGGAAGAGGGTCGCAACGAACAAAAGCTTATGATAAGGAAGTGTTTCCAAGCAAAAAGGGGACTCAAGGTGTAGTAGGAAATATTCTACTCCTGTGGGGAACAAATAACTTTTAATGACTGCTTTTAATCAACCCCGAAAACAACGAGGGACGTTTGACGCGACGGTCTGACCAATAATGGCGAAGTCCAAATGAAATACGACGCAAAAATCAAAAATACAACTTGCGCTCGGAAGAGGAGGAACAGTAGATGTGGCAAACATTCAAAACTGAACGAGCTAATCACTAACAGGGCCTAGGGGGTATTTACGAGAAAAGAGAATGACCGGGAGGGGCCCGAAAAATAAAGGTTGGGCTAAGGCGGTTTAAAAAGGACCCAACGCAACGCGGCGGGGCAGGACGGATGGGAACCGGTTATTAAAACGGAAGGGGGGAAAAGGGGGGGCCAAACAGGGGAAAACTTCAACGAGGAGAATAAAAAAGGGGTCGAAATCAAGAAAAAGAAAAACTGCGGATTGGGTTGCAACATTACATGACTTGAACATTCTCCCGCTGCGAGAAACGGGAGTTCTGGGGAAAAAAGGCCCACCTGAACTGGTGAATAATGGTTTTTGAGGGTCAATGCTTTGCTAATGGAAAATCGCTAGCGAAAGCCGTTGCAAATCCTGTCATAAAAATAAAAAAAAATCTCGACCCACACAACCTCCAAAGAAGAACAAAAAAAAAATGACTTCCCGTTCCTTTTTATTGGGTCCCCAAATTACCTTTTAAATCTTTTCCCCTCAAAAAATTCTACGCGACTTTTTCTAGAGGGGACCAGACTGCTTGGCTTCGAGAAAGAACAACGCAAAGTAAGATCTCAGTCACAATCCGGGCTAAACAATCTTGGCCCTAGAGCCATCGTAGAACAGAGGGTAGTCCTTGACCATGATCGGGACAAGGTCCAGGAAGAGGGGGGGGGGGAGGAATTGTGGGGGAAGTTGACTTTAAGCTTGACGTCTCAACACGGGGGGTAAAAGGAAGAAAACAGGCCAATCGTACGGCTGCAAAAAAGTTCGTGGTGATTTAATCGGGGGCCGGGGATCTTGGCAAACACGGAGAACAACAAATGAGGAGTCTAAGGACAGATGTGGATCGTCAAATAATGAGGGATCAGTCTAAAGTTCTGAATTACAGGGAGTAACGTATAGACAATGCCTGAAAAAGTCCGGGGGTCAGGGAGGGGCAATGAACAGGTGGGGGAATAGGAAGGACGGGGGAGCGATAACAAGCAGAGGAAGGGACAACGAACTCTTTAAGAAACAGGGCGGCAATGCAATCCCTTTGACTGGGAGGGGAATAGTTTCACGGAGTATGTGGTCACTCAAGTAAGAGAAGGAATTCTTAAAAGGAGGGGGAACCGCGAAAATCGGAAGGGCTGGACCATCAGGGGGGTGCCTCTATAACGGATGAAAAAAATTCCGGAGTATCGGGAAGGTTACTCTAGGGGAATGGGGAGGACAGACAGCAACCGTCATCCAAAAAGGGCGACGCCTACAGCCGAGGGAGATGCTTTTACGGCTCCTCAAAATAGTAAAGGACCGGGACTAGAAGCCACCGCAATCGGAAGGGCACATAAGACCGGGGGTAATCAGGGAGACGGGGAAGCAGAGGGGGGCCCAGGTCGATAACTAGCCGGGGGAAGGAAACCGGGAAAAGGGCTACCAGCAAGGGGAGATCTTAAAAGAAAACACACGCGGACGAAGGGAAAGAGGTAGTCAGAATAAGGAAAAAAAGTGATCCGTTCATCCCGGCATTAATGACGAGAAGGGGGGGGGGACCCAAGGAAGGAAACGACAAGGGCCCGGACGGAAGGGGGGAACGAGTTGCTCATCGAATCACAAAATCCGGACCGACGCTGAAAAAGGAGACACTGAAAAGCACAGGCGGGTAGGCAGCCCCTGGAGGTGAAAGGGGGGGCCTGGGCAGGGGATAAACAAAAACACCGCACCACAACAAACACCATAGCTCAGAGTGGGCGGACAGGCCGGATCATAATCAAAGGAGAGAGCGTAGGATGGAAAAAACCGGTAGAGCACAATCCCAAGCCGGGCCGGGGAAGCAGAAAGAGGGTTCACGTACGATACAAAACATGAAAGAACAAGATGAAGTAACAATTCCAGGAAAAAACTGAAACGGGGAGCAAGAATAAAGCCCAAATTCGAGAATCCCGCCAGTACGGGAAATACCCGGGGTCCGCCGCAGTAAAGACTTGTCGAAGCCACAAAGTCACTATGGGGAAAAAAAATCGCAAGAGAGGAATCCGACGAATAAAGTCCGGAACGAGACCCAGGGCGCAAGCCAATAATAGAGACTCTAGCACAAAGAGGGTCATGTCCTCAAGAACAACGATGAGTCGACGAGAAGTGTATGATGACCGTTTCTTTTACAAAATACTCTGCGCAGAGACAGCCGAAAACACACGTCAATAAGAAGACCCTTCCTCCGGTAGTTGGGAGGTTGGTTGAGGTGTAAAAGGAAGGCAATTAAGGGACGCATGCCCATGATCCACCAAGAAGCCGAGAAGAACGGCTGGGAAGGAAAAAGCACAAAGACTCAGTAGGAATCTCAGGAGGGGGTCGAGCGAGTTGGGATGGGGCAGGTCGGAATGTTGGGGGTTTCAGAGCCGCGGACCGGGGGGGGAGGGTAACCGAAGGAACCTGGTTCGTCTGTCGTCAAGCATCAGGAGAAGAACGTGGGGGAACGTTTTCGGTCTGGGCCGCTCACGGAAACGGGGCCATCCTCGATACACGTCGAAAATAAGGTCGGATCAGGGTGAGCAGAAAGAACCAGTCCCGTGTAAACAGGACGGGAAAATGACGCCCGGTTGCTTTGCCAAAGGAGATTTGCCCACGCACAGCTGTGCCTTGGACTGTCAAGAAACAACTCTTCTGCAAGAAAAGTAAGCTGAGGTGTCGAACGTAGTCAGGGGGGGTAAATACCAAAAAACAAGAAAGCCGAGGTGTAGTAGTTGTTATTGCGAAAAAACGGGGGGAACCTTTATAAAGCTGAAGCCCCAAAGAGGGGATGATGAAAACGTTATTATAAACGAACCTATCTGTCAAATGGGAAAGGAAAAACGGAAACTCGAGCCCGAGGAAAGTTCAGTGGTGAAGGACGGTGCAAGAAAACGGGAAGGGGCCCAAAAGTCCGGAATAGGGGAGCCCCCTTGGGACGATGAGGGAGAATCCTTAGGGATTGGGCGCGCACACGGCGGGGGGTTCAAAAAAATCCGGGGGGGAAAAAGGCGGACAAACCGAAGGCCGGGGTGTATTAGTTGGGGGATTCATGACGCCAGGGAAAGTCAGTTTTCAACACTCGAAAAAACTAAACGAAACAAATCTGGTTTACAGGGGTAACAGGGCATAGGGAATATCCTCGTTCGGGGGGGACGAAAAGCTTAAAAAAAAATTGCTCCTGTTCATAGGGGCACTTGAAAAAAGGCGCAGCAATGGGCTCTTGTGGGCGTTAAAACGCGAAGGAAAAAATCGCAAACAGGGGAGGCAGTCCGGGTTGAGAGGAAAGAAGACTGACGGCCAAAGTGGGCGTAACGCTGACTAATGGGTCGGTAAGGTCAAAAAAACAATAGTAGAGGCTAACTTTTTGGCGCTGGGACAGCAACAGTTGTGAAAAAAGCAAGGAAAAAGTGGGACAAAAGGAAACTGGGAAGAAAAAAAAAAGTACTAAGTGGGGCAATTAACCAAGGACGAAGGTGGTAGAAAGCAGGAAAGAATCTCACTTTTCACAGGTTCAAAGTTGCAAAATTAGGCCCCATTTGGGAGCCGGACATAAACGGCCGCATCTGGGTACGTACAAAGGCCTGAACTAGGGGGGGGCGTGGATGGGCAAACATTCTGTGTCGTTGCACGATTTAAATTGCGTATAAGGGGTCGGTAGGGAACGAACAGAGCCTCTACCCGATCAGTTTCAAGGACAACAGTGGGGCAAAGGAGGACGAAAGATTAAAGCTGAGAAAGCTTACAGCTCAACGATAAGCCACGCAAACATGATCCTCTCTCTTAATAATTGAATTTTTCTCGGGGAAATGGGTCTTAGACAAAACGTAATATGTCGAAGGGAGGCTTCTAGAGTTTTGAAGCGTTAAGGGACTTTGGGAATGGTACTCTTTTTGGCCTATAAATTAATCGGAACAAATATTGGGGGGGCAAAAAACCTCCGGGATTGGAAGTCAAAACGGGATACCGGCGGCCTGTCCGCTAATAGAACGAAGACAGAGAGGATCTGAACACTAAAAGTGGCAGGTGTTGGCGAGGATGTGGAAACCGCTGAAGACAAAAATTTCCACAGAGAGGCAAGTGGAGGATAAAGTCCCAATGATCACAATCCGAGAAGTGAAGGCCGACACAAATGTTTCGAACATTTCAGGGAAAAAGTACAGAAGAACGCCGACGGGAACAGGCCGGCCCAAATCAATAATAAGACTGGTCTCGCGTCACAAGGAGGCCAAAACAAGCGATAAGTCCGTATAAAATGCAGAAAAAGAAACGCTCGCCTGCGGGAGGAATCGTGGTGATATTCAACAGAGGGGGGGGCTGTAGGAAGAGGTGCCAATGGAAAAAGCGGGAGCGCGTGTGAAAAAGGGGTTGGCCGGGGTGAGAGTATAGCTCCGGAAGCAATAGGAGGGTAGAAGCTTTAGGAACGAGTGAAAACCGCGATATAGGACCAGGGACCGGATCAGCCGAGAGGCCCACAGTTATTCCTAGATGTTTTTTTTACGAAGGAGACTGCATGAAGCCATACATTAAGCGTTAGCTGGAGCTTTTTTGGTGGCATCTGTAAGGTATAGATCTCGACCCCCCCAAAGCTAAGGAAAAAGATAGGGATCTCATCGTGGTGAACGGCCACCCACTGTGGTGGCCCTAAAGCGGGCATCCTCGATGCGTCGACGATGACAAAAAACAGTCATCTCCCTGCGTCGAGTCTCTCGGCGCTCTTTGGGGGAGTGGGAAAAAACTCGGAGCAAAAATACTTTGTCCTTTAAAATCGAAAAGGGCGAGCGCAAGGCCGAGCTAATGAAAGAAGGGGAAAAGAGTTTACTAAAAGAGCAAAAACAAAGCGACTCAACGAGGGGGAAGATGTAATAAGCCTCAGATGGAAGGGAAAAAATAGAAACAGCACCCGCTCAAGTGAGGGCTGTATGGGTCTTACGGAATCTACGGCGTTAAGGGCAGGGTGCCTCAAGAAAAATCGAACGGCGAACTGCTGGCAGAAGGGGGGCGACACCGGGGATGCTGCGAGAGCGTCACAAGGGACAAAAAGCCAGCGGCGGGCCGGAAAAAGAGAACGCTTTTTTGGTGGGACGACAAAAAAAAAAACTTCGGGCATACAATCTTGGTTGGGGTCCCCGAGTGGGGGGTATGGCGTTGCAATCCCAACCTTAGATAAACAAAAAATTCCGTTAGTACAAAGGAGGCAGTGCTCGGGTAAGGAAAGAACCGCTGCGGAAAGAAAAATACAAGGATACGAATTTGTGCGAAAAGGCTAAGATAGATCGCGCCAGAGGGAAAGTCCTACGGAAAAGCTCAAAATAACTCGCAGTTTAAGCCCCTAACAAACATGCTAAGGGACCAAAAAGGAATCACGAGGAAACGGGAAAGCTCGCGCCACGACTAGGTAGGGGGGTGATCGACGATACGCTTTCACGACTTAAGTGAAAGAGACATCCAGGGCTCCTTGGGCCCGGCTTTAAAAGGGAGCGTCAAGGACACGGGAGGAAAAAGGGTGAAATACATCACCTACCCTACATGAAACGCGGAACTACTGCCATCGGAAAAAAAAAAGACAGAACATAAAATAGAAGGGAGGGAGCTGGGATCTGACTTACGAAACAAAATAAACGGCAAAAAATTTTTCCAGAGAAGGGAGGTGGGAACGGGCGACCAAAAAGCGTATGAGGTAAGGACGCCAAGGCTACGCTTGGACATTGGAAACGCAGGGAGGAAGCAAGGGGGCAACATGAGGGTCCGGGGAAATCGTATACTGGAGGTCATACGTTGCGGGCTGGTGCGAAGGCAAAATCAAAAGGGGCACAAGAAAGTGGTAAGAAAAAATAAGAAAGTACAAAGGAGGAGAGCGGAAAATATTATCTAAACGGCCGTCGGGGGTTCAAAAAAAATTAAGGGAAATCGCGAAGAGGCAGTGTTGAAAGAGGGGGGGGCGGGTGGAGCACAAAACAACACCGGGGGGGGAAAAAGACTTACACGCTTGCAGGCTAGGGAATTATCAAGAGAGGGCTGGGTCTCAAGACACGGTGAGGAGGTCCAGTCGGGAAAAACAGCACAAAGGGTAAGATTGGTAGTGACTGGAATTTTTAAACAAAATGGCCGCAATGGCGGCCAAACCAAGACAACGAAAGCCACCCCACGGATGGCTAGTTGAAAAGCGACTGCCAAATGAGGGAAAAGGATCCAGTAAACGGAGGCGGAAAAAACGCTCAACGCCTACAGAAAAGCAATCCAAGGGGGGGGCGAGGGGGGGGAAAGGGGTGGTCTGGACAAGTTCTTGAGGTGAATACGCGCTAGGCTGAGGAGGCCGGGACAGATGGCTCTGTAAAGGTCCGTTCCGCATAAGGTAACTGTGCTTGCCAAACCAAAGGGTCGAGGGCTCACTGCGCGGGGAAAAAAAGAGGAAAGCCAGGAATTGAACCCCAATAAGGTAGTAAAGGGAGGTGGTGATTGCGGGGATAGGGAGGCAAAACAGCTCAGTCCGCCAGAATTTGTATCCTGGAATCGAAGAGTCAAAAAAAGAGGCAAGGTGGGAAAGAAGGGGATTGAAACTTAGGGGGAATCAAAGAAGGTCTGAAGCCGTGGAATGCGAGGACGCAAAGATAGGGGAGGAAAAGTGTTGCAAGGGGGATGAGGTTGCACCAGAGCTCAGATGTGGCGGGTGCGAAAACCGGGGAAACCTCCTCGATTACTTCAGTCTTGAAGTTTTCTCGAGGGGACCCGAACGGGAACCTTCTCCCTTGTCAAGGGGCCAGAAAACCTTTCAGGTAGACCAACTAAAATCAACAAAAGGAATCCGCACAAGTATAGTCGAAACCTCTTTTCCAGCTCCAGGGCGGGGAGTATTCAAAAATGTCAAAAAGGGGGGGAATAGCAATTCCTATTTGACGGGCAGGGCAAAAGTCGAAATTTTACTTCACGTCTCGACGACTCAAGGCTCAAAGGTGGAGCGGGGGGGGTGCTGTAAAACTCATTGAGTCAGCTAATGTGGGGTAGGGGAAAAAATCACTAACCAAAATTATCGTAACCTCATGGGGGGGAGAGTGGGGATCTGCCACGCCGTTACTGGTCTCCGTCGACTTAATTCTTCTGAAGGGAACCTCTTTTTACCGAGAATTCAAGTGTCCAACTCGCCAGTTGATATTCTCCGAAAAGGGTTTTGGTCATCTAATCCGAGCAATGTCTTCGGCCGGGCTATACTCCCCTTCACAATGCTGCTGGAAAGAAAGGGGGCTTCTGAGGGTCAGAGGGTGCATTGAATTGGGACAAAAGGAAAAGATGGGGTAAGGGTTCATTGGCGTATGGAAACGCTCAACGAACAAAGGGAAAAGGTCCGTAAGGGGCTTGCTCTAAGCGGGGGAAAAATGACAATTCATTATATCGTGGAGACTCCGGGTGGACGGGTCGGGAGTAGAATTCCGTAGAAAGGCTAAAACAGGAACGACGCAAGAAAAAAGACGCGTGCTTTTGCAGGGGCGAGCCGGGCGGGGGAGGGAAAAAGAAGAACGGCCGGCATTTTCTACAAGAATAGGGGACTGGCTGGGCCTCGACAGGAGGGGGACACCAAGGTCGAGAAAACAAAAAAAAAAGCACGTATGACAGGGAGAAAGGGATCGAGGCTGATCTCCGCACAAAGGATAGGTAGGAAATAGAGAGGGGGGGAGAAGATGGACGGAATCCGCAAAGACACTAGGGGGAGATGGGGGGGGAAAACACTGAGAGAGTAAAAAAGGGAACCGACCGGGAGAAGCGGTAAAAGGGTCAGTGGAAAATATCGATGCAGCCCGATTAAACAAGGAAAATCGGAAACCTGCAAAGAAAAAGCAAACGAGGTTCGCTGAAAGGATTGAAGAAGCCGTCGTGATTATTACCTTAAACTTAAAAAAAATAAGCCAGGTCAGCAGGGTTAATGCCACCAGATACAAAGAAGATGGGGACCGGAAAGCCCAGGAAAGAAACGTCCACTACGCGAGGGAAGAGATCCAAAAATGAAAAAATGGGAAAGAAAAACCGATAAAAAGGGGCCCCCTGAAGGATGGTCTCTAATCACAGTAGGTTGGGAAGAAACGAGCCGGAACACAGGATCGGGAGTTTTCCTAGCACATTCCTGAAGCAACCCAGGAGGGATGGGAAGGGGGATGTGGGATAAAGTCCCTCCTAGACTGAAATCATTCTAAAAAATTTCTACATAAAATAGATACTAGTTACATGGAAGGAACAATTCTCCCAGAGAAAGGTCTAAGATAAAGGGTCCTTGAAAGGTGGGACTAAGCATCTCCCGATTACAATAACCAAAAAACCCTCTCAAATTGCGCCTCTCGTGGATGTGGTCTTTTCTCAGAAACATTCAATAGATCAGAGGGTCCTAATTCTGCAAAGACTCTCATGAAGAGATACCCGTTAGAGACTGTTTCTTAATATCCCCCCTAAGGAGGGGGATTCGTCGGGGGAAAAGGCTATCATCTGACTGTGGGAAGTTATTGCTTTAATTTGCTATAACGGACCGGTTGGGGGGAAGAAACCCTGAAAGAAGTTGAGGGTGCACCTAAAGAGAACGTCCCGGGGGCTTATGGGGGTGGTCGGGGGGTCGAAAAAAAAGCTAGAAAGGGTTGAAAAATGCACCCGAAAGGGGAAAGTACCCTTCGGGCAGAATGTACTTACCCAATTATGTTTTCTACTCCGGAAGGGCTGAAAAACATTTTTATAAAGCGTAACTTTCTACAGCCATTTCCTTTCCAGTTCCCAACGGCCTCCTTCGGGGCCCTTGCCGTCAAAGGGGAAGAACCCAAACAAAACAGGGAGTGGCGCCTTGCGGTTGGAAAGACAAGAGGTAACCGCATAAGACCAGCACACCCGGGCCCCCGAAAAAAGCGAAGGGGTGGAGGGGGAAAAGGTTCAAGAAAAGGAAAATCGACCGCCGCCCCGTTCCCTGGACTTGCCTCAACGGAAAAGAAAATCGGTGCGAGCGGGACAGTAAAACACGGAAAGGCAAAAAAACCATCCAGCAGGCACCAAGCTTCAAGGACACCTTGGACAGGGAGAGCCTTTGCGCGTCTTAAACGGGCGGAAAGGGGGGAAAGGAGGCATTCTTCCAGGAGCAGGGACCAAACGATAAATAACCATAAGTGCATTGGGTTAGTTGTGGTATGGAAAAGTTCCGGCAACTAGGGAATCGTTTGCACTCACTAACCTTCCTTGGGGCGGTTCGAATGGAGGGCCTCCGCCGGGGAAATGTGACAAAAAAGCCTTTGAAGTCGGGCACCAGCGAAAGAAGAAAAGGTAGGTCAATGCAGAAGTTTTTGCGGAACCCAAAATCTGAAGACCAAAAGCACCCTCTGCACTACCACGAGCAACACGTTTTCCTATGGCCTCTTAACCCCACAACGGACTTCCTTCGAGATGAGGGAGAGAGTCTGTAGTTCCGTTCAGGGGGCGGCAAAACTAACCCAACCATTGTCTGCGTCTGGGGTGTGATAAAAAGGGGGGAAAAATGACCGTATGTATATAAATGGCTCCCAGGTGGAATACCCCACTCGCAAGGAGCTCAAAAAAGAAAAAGTTCAATGCAAACGTACAAGTCATTTTGCTCTCAACAAAAGCACTTTTGTACGAAGGTGGGCACTGACCCGCCCGGAAACATTTTGGAAGAATGAAAAAACGGCTGTAGGCTTTAAGCGTAAATCCAATCGGATCTAACCTTAGTAGTTCAGACAAGGGAAAGGGCCATGCTGGCAGGCTCGGGGGGAGTCGTTTGGGTTTGGACAAAGCCAACTTCAGAGAACAGGAGAAATCATGGGATCACTGGTCATTCACACTTCTTCTTAACGATGACGGAATCCGGGAAAGGCCCTCCTTATGGCATCGCTAAGAAGATCGTCAATTTTAATAAGTGATTTTTCTCCACATTCAAGCCCGAGGAAAAAAGGTCGATAAGGTTACTGGTTCCAGGGAGTATTTTAACCACGTGGTGTAAATTCCTGGGAGAAAAACACGACTATCCGATTCTATCTCTTTTGACGGCACTCCCGCGTAAAAAGGACGGCGTCTTCCTCGAGAGGGCAAGAACCTTCCTGAGCCGTATGCTGACTTAAGGGGATTGGTCTGAGATTTGGGGGGGGGGGAAAAAAAGTACTCCAAATTGGCCAAAACTTAGGATAGACGTCATTTGATCAAGAAAATCCAAGTCGGGTTTCCCCCAAACAGCGCTTGTAGGGGGAAAATAGGGTTTAATTCTCGTAGGAAAAAAGTCCTCATGCAAACCAAAAAAAAAAACCACAAAAAAGGGGAAAAGGAAAAAAAGAAAGGAAAAGGAAAGGGCCGTGGTGGTCTCTGGGGTGAAGTGCTGCCGAGGGCTCGTCACAATGGGTCCTACAGGGGATAGGTGGGAGAAAACGCTCGCACAAGGGGGTTGCTTTTTAGCAACCGTGTACTTGACGGAAAGGGTGATCTCTTTGTAAAAATGCATTTTAATATTCACGTTCAACTGACTTTCGCAACAGAACGCTATCGTTTTCTCCTGAAGGTTTCCTGGGTTAAATCCTAAATACTAGGGACCAAAACAGGGACAAAGAATAGAAAAAGGGAAAACGTTCTAGATGGTATGGGGCAGAGCACTAAGTCGATCCAGAGAGAGGTTACTATTAATGTTTGGTGGCAAACCGATTAGGAACGAGCAAACCCCATTAGAGGGAGGAAAAAGAGAATCATCGTTGAAGGGCAATGTCGAGGCAGCTAATCTTTAAACTTACCGGGGGGATAGCGGAAAAGAAACCAAACGCGCGCAAAGGGGCGGAGTTCTATCTTTGGAGGCCAAGATCTGGGGGCTGGTCCAAACGGGGACCACTCTGCAAAGAAAACCCTCTGGGCGCAACGAATATCTCTTTTACTAGCAGAGACAAAACGCGCAAAAAGAAAAAGAGTTTTTGGGACCTAAAAGAGAAAACGTGATCACCGAAACGAAAAACGCTAGCACAGTTAAGGAGTCCGCGACGGTCGTGCCACAGAAGTTGGGGGCTAC
>Ga0179593_1435211_pt1 | contig 16235 bp, 13 predicted proteins | sample CZODoug2_1_08_16_FD_185931 | JGI IMG/M metagenome (GOLD analysis project Ga0179593, IMG submission 185931) | Vadose zone soil fungal communities from Angelo Coast Range Reserve, California, USA - CZODoug2_1_08_16fungal (PacBio error correction) | ecosystem: Environmental > Terrestrial > Soil >...
ACGGACCTGGTGGAACACTTTGGAGAACAAGCATTTGAAGTGACCCAAGCACGGCGACTCGACGGGAAAAGAAGTCACCGGCTGCAAGAGGGGTCCCCACGAACGGGGGAGACGTTCAAACCGCGGGGATGTTGGACCGCCACAACCCCCACCCACCAAGGGGTTAACGTGAACGACCGTGGTCGGAGAAAAAAGAAGGCGAAGGTATGAAGGAGAGGAAACCGCTGTGACACAGAACGAACGTCGAATACGAACTCACCAGACTTGAAGAAGCCGCATGAAGCCCGCGCCACAATCTCGAGCCTGAGGGCGAACATAATTACCAAAACCAGAAAGAAAAAAGCGGCGCTGGAAGCTGTCAGGAATGGAACCTGGGGGGGGGACAGAAACAAATGAAGCAGCCGTCGGTCACAAACGGTGGGATTAAAACCGGCATGGATAGGAGGGAAAAAAAAGGCTAACAATCACTGGAAACCAGAAGGGCAATCGGGCTACGACTTCTGGAAAGAAGGGAGAATAAAAAGTCATCAGAAAATCTGAACGTGCAAGACGATACTCAGTGAGGGCAAATAAAACGAACAGAAGTCACTTCTGCTGGGAAGCTAAAGTGGCGGATCGGGGGGAAAAGTACCGGACACCGCCGCTTGGCATTTGGACCGGAAAACCGACTTCCTCTGTACGTCACTCGACAAGGCGAATCGGAAAAAACTCGAAGCAAAAGGGAGACGACAGAGCAACTCTTCATTCAAAATCCGAACTAAAACCTAAAGAAACGCGAACAGCAATAACACGTCGGAAGAACCGAGGGACACTAAGCAACTTCGTCGTAACACGCAGGAAACACGGCTAAAAAAAGACCATCGGGATCGACACGCGTGCAAAACAAGAAAAAGGGCCATTCACAAAAAGTTTCGGAAAAAAAACGAACAGCAGGAAAGGACGAGAGCTTAGTGCCGACCCGACCAGGTCTAAAGGTACAAATCCGAAGGGTGGAGCACCACACGGCAAGTTGCGACAAAACGACAAGGAAACTGGCCGAATGGGTCGACCGCAAGTGAGACTCCGGGAAAAAAGTGAAAAGACTTATCAGAGAGACGGGAAAAAACTCGCTCGCGCTCCATACTACTCAGGAAGACAACTCTTAGGTTAGGGGCCTCGTAAACGACGGGGAGACAGTAGAAGGCAGGGGCCGGGATAACGGAAAAAATCACACGGCGCAATAAAACAATAAACGTTGGGGGGAAAAGAAAGGCGCCGACGGCACGAGGGTTCGGAAGGGGTACTAGGAAGGAACGCGAATGGACAAAAAAGTGCGAAAACGAGAGTGTCGGAGGTCACGGAAAAAGGGGGAAAGACGGGGTGGGACCTACAGGAAGAGAAGCATTGGGAAAAACGCCTGAACAGCCCTCACGAATAAAGTGGACGCAGAATGGGAAACGGGAGTCCATCAGGACGGGAGGAGGCGTTTAATGGGACCTCAGGCGCGAAACCAGTAGCGAATTTGGGGGGCGCGATCAAGGCGAAAAGGGGGGGGGGAGCACCAGTGGGTTGAAATAACGGTTCCACTGAGAAGGCACCCGCAAAGGTGCCGTCCCGGGACAAAACAGGGGACCAGTTGCCCTGCTCGGGAAATGTCAAAGGAAGAGAAGATGAAGGGTGAACTAGAAACCTTCCATAAAACCTAAAGGACAAGCGGAGCTGAAGCTAATCGCAAAAGAGAAAAAAGGCCGGGAGAAAGGTGAAAATGAAATCGGAAGAAAGCACGAACCTGGTGTGAGGAAAATGATGGACGCTAACCGGAGACAAAACGAAAAAAACAGCATTGGAAAAGGCGGGGGACCGCGCGGAACTAAAGACGAGTTCAGAACTCCCGAAGGGTACGACCCGAGCATTAAAAAAAGGGGAGGGGAAAAGCACCCGGGTCAGTCACAAGTAAAAAAACGGAAGGCAACAGGGAGACAAAAAATACTTTTTTCAGGCAACGGGAGTACAGGGCCGGCAGGAGTGCCGCGGTTAAAGCTGTCCGTAGGGAAACTGGTCGCGGCCCAACCAGGCGGAACGCCTGGACCGCGTATACGGACCAAAATGAAAGAAAGATTAGACGTGGAACCTTAGAAGCCAGACCGTCCGAGACCTGGCGTAAGGTGACGAAAAGTGGTGGTCGACACCCAAAAGGTAAACGGGGCTCGGGGGGTTTCCGAAGGGGGGAAATACGGCTACTCACATCCAGTGGGGAATACTTTTCATCGCGTAACCCAAGAAAACGTGGTAAGAAAAAAACGGAAGGGACACCGGAACAGGAAGAAGGGCAGGAAAACTACTAGTGAAGATACTCAAATCGCGACAGGCAGGTTCCTGGAACGCGACAGTATTGGAAACGGGAAGCAGACGTGCGGAACATTAGGTGCCTGGAAAAGCGAAAGAAGGGAAACGAAGTACCACGTCAAAAATCAGAGCCGCGGCCAATGACAATCTGGAAAGGTGGGGGAAGAAACAAACGAAATACGACTTTGTGAACAACACTATCTGTAGGTAGGTGAGAAAGGTAGCGGCCACTACGGAAAAGGGGACGCCAAAGATTGCCCCGCGCGATGTCCGAACCGCCATACGAACCAAGAAGGGAACTGGCAGATCGACCGATGCAACGAGAAAACGCGGGAGTGCTGTAAAGCTAGAAACCCAAGGAATCAGGTCCGAGGCTAGAGGGAAGGGTCGCCGAGCCGATAGGGCAATGAACCCAAAGAAGCCATCCAGGAACGGAGAGCCCGTAGGCGGGAATACGCCAGAAATGAACTCTCTCAAAACAACTTAGTAGGAGTAAAGAAATGCTGGCCGAGAAGAACCAACGCGGGAAAGAAATACGCGGCAGGGGATCGTGATTCAGGGGCCGGGAAATAAATCCAGGAATGGCGGAACTCCGATCGGCATCAAACTGATGCCTGGGACGCGAGACAGAATTTGCAAAAAAGACTACAGACGGTGCGTGGAGACATCGGGGGACAGGTTCGACGAACGAGCCAGTGCAAAAGGTAGGCGGGGGGGACTCAAAAAGCAAACGGCTCGCAATAAGGAAGGGGAGGAACGGGGGCAAAAGAATAACCGTAAAAGGTCTGACCAAGTCACACAGGGGGGCATTTCCACACGTGCGGAGCGGGGGTGGGAAAAAAAACACCGTGATAACGGGGCCGATTGGAAGTGAATAGTTAGAAGTGTAAGTTTAGGGGGGAAGTGGAGGGGGCTGCGGTTCAGTGCCCCTCTTCGGAGGAGCCTGTCAGGACTGTCCTGCTTCCCAACCATCGCGTCAAAAGGGAAATCACTACCGCGGGACGCCGCCGGATCACGAATCCCGGAGACCGAGTGAGATCTGCACGACAGACTTAAAAAGGACAGGCCGGAAGTACTAGGTCCGGCCCGGGGGTAAAAAGACCCTTGCAGTGTTACACGCACTATTAAGAAAGGAGGTTAGTAGCCCCGGTGCGTCGAAAAAACACCGAAAAAGAAGCGGGGGTGGGACATGACGGGCAATAAAAAACCGGAAGTTTCCCGCGAAGGGGAGTGCGATTCACGGGAGAAAGACCGGCGTTTACGCGGGGCTGGGAAGGGAAGATAAAGTTCAGGAATCGACCCTCTCCGTTCTGGGGTAAAATGGAAACATACGAACGAAAGGGCTAAAAAAGGACTAATCTCTATAACTACGCCCGCTACTCGGGGACCACCGAGAGGGCGCCAAGTCCGATACGGAGGGAAAGTGAGATATCCTGTGGCCGTCAAATCCCAATTAAAAGACGCGTTCACCACTTGCTAAAGGGGAATCGGGATGGAGTAGAAGAGAAAAGTTCCCTCGCGCAGGCAAAACCAAAAGAGCCTGTTTGGTTCGCATGTAAAGGAAGAACGGAAGGGGATCGTAAAGGGGGTGGGAAAAACTGTGGGACTTTGCCTGAAGAAGTCGACGCCGGAAGGCCTGGGGGTTCCTCGACGCTTAACTCCAAAAAAGATGCATTACACGTAACCAAATAACAAAGCCGAGCGGGAAAAACATCCGGATACACACCGGTTCCAAAACCCCGTGGGGACAACATAAGCAAGACGGGTCATAGACGAATTGTGGAATGGTGGAAAAAAAACTCCTAGCAGTGCCAACGCTCGCCGACCAAACTAAAAGCAGCGTTATCCTCACGATCAATGACGCAAAGAAACCGAAGTCCTACCGTCCTCATGGAAACTAAAAAGTACAGGCGAGCGATCTTTCCGGGAGGGAGGCTGTAGGATTGTGAAGGTAGAAAAACCTGGAAACAAGCAAACAAGGCCGGACCAAAACTGCCAAGACCCTGGGGACACATCACTCGAATTCGAAACAGGAGGACGGGTGGGCCTAGAGGTGCAGGAACTGCAAAGAAGGTGAAAAGTGGGGAGTCCAGAGCGTCGTGCCACAAAGTTGCGGACCAGGTGATAGACTGGGGGGGAGCGAACTTACGGTTGTCCAAGTACAGGAGTCGTGCTCGTCGCCGGGGTATGAAGAGTAACAATACAAAAATCAAATCTCGGGGGTCGGGCCGGATGGTCAAGTCTGGGGAATCGAATCCGAGTAAGACGTTCTAGGGAACCTCGGGTCTGATCACGTAGGATTCGGGTGTAAAAAAGGGGCAAGAATTATCCCAAAAAAGAAAAAGGGGAAAAAGGATGTATTAGCAACGCCTGCAGGTTTGCAGCAAAACCGCTCGAACATCCATTTTACATTACCATGAAACCGACCGGGTAGGTCGTGACACGAAAAACGACGGCACCAGTTGCGGGTTTGGACCGGCAACAGTGGGTGCCAAGGAAGGGTTCTTGGGGTGGTGGACCAAAACGCGGTGTCGATCGCAGGTGGAGGTAATCAGCGGGGCTGCCAGTGTGAGGGGTCAGAGCCGCAAATGCCTGCGAAAGTAGACGGGAAGTGAGTGCAACGGGGGCGGAAAAGGTTTGAGGTCGGCCGCGAGGGTCGAGAAAGGGGAGGCACGAAGAAAACGTAAAAAGCTGACTCACCTAAGGGGAGAGTAGGTGCCGCGTAAATTAAAAGGACGTCAAAACCCGAGTTGATGGTGAACCCATGGACCATCAGGCATCTGTGTTGAGGCTAAAATGAGTCTTTTCAGAACTGCAGCCAGCCGCGGAAACCGCCGCCGTACCGAGTGTCGAATGGCAAGCCCGACCCGGAGATCCAGAGCACCGCAAAAGAGGGGGAGGCAATGGGATGAATGTGGTGATGCCGTGAAAGGTATATACGCACACACGGCCTGATCCTCTGTAGGGTGAGGCACTGTGCGACCGTGTTTGGGGCAAAAGGAAGACAACCTGGTAAGAAAAACAATGTGTGACGCACTGCTGGACAAAAAGATGGTCCACGCTGGCCATCGGCAGTGCGAGGGGCAACGAAGAAAGCCGGACGTGGGGGGGAATGGGGTGGCGGTTCAGGAAATCATGGTTCGCACGATGGGCAGGGCACAAGCGTTCCAGTATTTGCGATGTAGATAATTCCCAGCGCTATTGCTATGGGTACGACATCGAATTGACTGTTCAACGTCGGAAGCGCACCGTCGGACCCAGGGGGGGAAACAGCTGTCTCAAGAACATTACAACTTCTTGGGGGGAAATACCCCTTTCAACAATTCATACTCCAGGAGGGTTGAGAGCAGAGGCAATTCGTGCGGTACTAAGGGCTGCCGACAAAATCTGCCTCTTCGGTCTAAAGGTCGCGGGTCAAAAGTGACTACCAAAGGTCGAAACGGGGTGGTTCCAAAATCGGCACGGCATGCTGGGGGGTGTCGAGGGAAAAAAGGAAGTGGAGAGAAGAACGAAAAAGGGGGCTAAAAGAACAGGGAAATTCGGGAACGTGGAGCCGGGTCGCTGTAGACCGGGAACTAAGGCAAAAAAACCGAAGTTGACCACCGAAATATCGGGGGATGCCGCGAAAAGAACCAATTGTTGTTAACGTCAGCCGCCTCCCGCAATCAGGCTGGGAAATGGGAGGGGTCGGGGGGAGGTCCTCACGAGGAGCCAAGGGGAGTTTCAAGTTTGAAGGAGTCGGCACAGGAAACTTAGAGGGGAATAAACCAGGAACTAATGGGTCGAAAAGGACCTTTGGTAGGCCACACGGTGAGGGGCGGGACAGGGATCCACGTCTGCGAACGAGCCGCGAAAGCGGGGGGTGGGGGGTCAGAGTGCCATGCCCACAGTGCGCACAAAAACCGAAAAGGATAAAGGGGCGAAAAAAAAAGAGGAGGATCGACGGGTCGGGCCGAGGGGGGCATGGAGAAGCGGTACAGAAGTGGAATATAGAAGACAAAACAGAAAGAAGCAAGTCTACACGAGAGGCCTCGGAAGCTAAGGGACAAAAAAAATTCATCTAGACACTAGACGAGGAAACAATCCTTGGAGGAGGGGGAGAACGGGTACCATGGCCCGCTCAAAAAACGCGGGTCTGTCTCGAAACGGGGAAACGACCATCCCGACCGAGGGACTCAGACAAGGAGGTCGGGAACCAAGACTGCCGGTCGTGAGAAAAAAGCCTTGTAAAGTGGCCATGTAAAGCATGGAAAAAGGGACGGTGAGGAAGAGTAAGGACATGAAACAACCAAAGTATCAGAAGTCGGTCCAGCGTAGGGAACAGAACCAACCAGCAAATTCGAGAAGACGCACTTAGGGTTTGAGCACTCCGGGGGGAGGGTAGAGGTCATCATTGTCAATAAGAGGGGATCCTCTGGGGGCAAATTCACAATCAAAACGGCCAGAAGATAGCGGGTCGGGCTCACGAAACGGCTAAACGACTGAGAACCACTACCCCGACCGTGCCGCCGTTGTGGGAACACGGGGGGTCGACACTATGTGGGAGTGAAACCGAGCAATTAGAATAAGGCGAGACAAAAGCATTCCAGGAACGTGCTGGGGCACGACTTAACGAAAGATCTGGAATAAAAAAAAATGGACCCTTCTTTGTTACCGCCGCAATTTCAGGGGACAACGGCAGTTTAAAAGACGAAGCCAATTTAGCCACTTTTGATCGTTATAGGTGCCGTTGAAACAAATAACAAAAAGGCGGAAGAAATAAAGGCGGTCCGGATTCTAAACCGAGTAAGTAAATTGCACCTAGCACCCGGAAGAGTAAACCGATCATGCAATACCCCCGCCTAACAACAGAGAAGGGACGGAAACGGCCGGCAAGTACAGGAACGGTCCCCGAGTGGCACAGAGACTCAGAAAATCAAGGTAAAAAACGGTGCGTCGACAAGCTAGGAAAGCTGAACCACGAACTGGAGAACGGAACGCGAACGAACACAAAGAAACAGGAGGGCTATCCGGGCTGCTGGGGATAACCGCAGCGTACTGAGCAAGTCATCGAAATCCACTGGCGAGAGGTGCTCGGCAAGGGGAGGCCGACGAGCGAACGCGCGGAGCGGCAGAAGGAGTGAACGCTAAAACTAGAAAAACAGTGGTCCATTGAAACTTTGCACAAGCCAGAAACGACTCGAGCAACGGACAAGCGCGCATCTGTGCGTAGAGACGGATGGAGCACACTAACAAAATCAAATACCAACCAACCTTACCGCCACCGCTAAGAAACTAAGCTTCCAAGCGAAAAAGACGCCACTTACTCCGACGACAAGACCAACCAGAAAACAAAACGACGCTCGCAGAAAACACAACACCAAGAACAAAAAGGTGAACAACAGTTCGCCGGAATCCAAACAAAGGAACGCTCACGAGCAGCGAAAAAGCTGGACCTCACCGAAGTATAAACTTTACTGCCAAGCTGAACTGCAGAAAGTGACAGAACACACCGCAAGCAAAGGCAACAGTGGTCGACAACTCACGTAGGACGAAAAGGAACAACAATACCTAGAGAGGGAACCCAAAAATAAGGCTGCTACAGTAGCACGCGGCAAGCGCGGGTAGGGGAGGGGTTGTCCGTACCCCAAGAAACGCCATCCTATGGTACGTTCCCTGAACGCACGAATAAAACGACGCAAGGTTTTTGCAATAAAAACTGAGCAAACGGCACTAAAGACGCTGGACTTCGGCCCACTGGAAAGGAGAGGACACGACGCAAGGTTCGCCGCTAGTGAGGGATGCGGTCGTATGCTTGGTGACAGAAGTTTCAGTAAACCGGACTCCATCACGGACAAAACAATGGAACTACAACCTCCGAAGGACCAATCTTACATGTAACCAGACAGATAACGGTAAAATCTGACTTGGGAAGAGATCTAAGAATTCTCGCTTATTCGTGTTGGGTAGCAAGACAAGGCGCACACAACAGGGATGTCAAAAGGTAGGAACACTACGGGGGACACCCCTAAATGTGCAGGGGAAAGTGTTGGACCCCAACGGGGTCTAAAAAACGGTGTGGCACTGGCCGGATCCGGCAGCGTCGCCAGAGCAGACGGAGGCCTTGAAGCTGACCGCACAAAGAAACTGTACACAAGAGGGCAAAGCTAAGCTAGGAACACGGCTACCAGCGTCTAGTCTCAAAGGAACGGCCGGGCTACCTGGGTGCAAACCGATCGAAAGGGTAGAAAAGTCGACGAGAGGTTGAAAAACACACAGGCTAGGCCTGATCGCGTAACTCGCTTCGGACTACAGCGCCGCATGGTCTTTACCGAAGAACTCATGTCCAATGGTCAATGGAAACAAGGAGGGTCAAAAAAGGCACCCGAGTCATTCAAGTGCGCCGCTCGTCCATTTCGCCACCTCTTTGTATTCCACAATTGGGAAGGCGGAAACAGCGGTAGGATGAAATGGCTACAAAAAGGCGATTGACAATTTGACTAAATGATCCGAGGGGAACTGAAGAACCGTCGAAAGGTGGAAAATTAGCATCCAGAATCCTTGGAAGTGCGGGTGCCGGGGGGACTCCTTCACTGTCGGATCAACCGCGGTACTCGGTGTCGTGGGGAAGACCGAAGAAATCGACTACACATCCGTAGGCGAAAAGGAATAAGACGCACCGGTACAATTAACCCTTTAAGAAAGAGGGATTACCGACAGGTCGGCTCGGGCGTCGTGCCTGGAATCACGAGAAGAGCCGTATTTCTTGAACGGAGAAAAGATCGTTATAAAAAAAGACCTCCGCAGAAGACGGTACAATTAACATTAGCGTCGCCCGACTGGAAAAAGACGACAAAAGGCCAACCTTCACATTCGGAAGAAGCCAACAGGCAAGTACCGTCTCCCGGGTCAAAACGAGAAGACACCGTGTGGACTAAAGGGATCTGGGGACGTGGTATTAAGTTAAGGAGCTTCATGTATCTTTTCCAAATAAAACCGGTGCTGGCCGGGAAGGAGGGTTAAAATCTATCCGGCAAGGACATAAAACCTCGACAGACATGAGACGTCGAAGATGCACCAGGACAAGACCGAAAGGGGGCCTGTTGAAGCTCAGCTAACGTAAACTAAAATCAGGGGTCTATTCTATACTTAGGTCGCCGCCATCCAATGGGAAACACTACCAGAAACGCCGCTAAAGGAAAGAAAGAAAACCGATTTGCGTGAAGAGCCGCAGCCAGAGGCTCTACACAACCACTAAGGGGGAGGAAAGAGAGAGCGTGGGCTGCCGAGAAGGAATAAGCATCGCGGAATATCCTCGTCCTGTTGGGTCGGGCGGGTTGGCATGGGGCCTTAAGAAAAGAATGGGGCTAAAACGAATCGCATCGACCAGACTAGGAACCGGGGCTGATCCTGCGCGTTCACCGCACGGCGGGTGCCGCTGATCTGAAAAAAAAGTTGCCTACCAGGGGGGGAGTGGGACAGCACGGTAGCAGGGAGCCAGAAACCGCCCGGGGGGAAGACTGCAATAACAAAATAGCCGTACACGCCGCGACCACTCCCACCGCCGGGGGTTGGTCAAACGGTTGGAAACACCGGTGGCCGGACGATGGGCCGGTGCGAAATGGGAAGTTGAGTTGTCGGCAAGCGGGGATCGGCGTTCTCCGGTCAGGAAGACGGTCCGCGGGCCAAAGGAAGCGTAAAAAGTCATGCACACAGCGGAGAATGCCTGAATCCGCGGAAAGAAGTCGACGCTCAGGGAAGGCCGAAGGGAAGACAGTCTCCTGGCAGGAACCATGACCCAAGGTGAAAGCGCGAATGCTGCCCTACGGGAGGGTGGGGAAGGCAACTTACGAGGTGGGGAGAAAAAAAACCGAGTCAACAAGGGTGTGGTGAGGCGACCTTGGAAGGACAGGAACATGCAAAACACCGCAAAAGGGCCCAGCTAACGGAGAGACGCAGAAGGTCACGTTCGACAGTCTTGCAACGCGCTGCCGTCCGTACGACTGGCATATCGCCACTGTTGGGGACTCCCAAGTACAAGGGGGCGGAAAGAAAAAAGGGGTACTGACGGAAGGAAACAAACCCGAGAACTGCCGGTGACATACAACCGAGCGGGGAGCCCAATAGGCGGACCAGGAAAGGGGAGAAAAACGGGTGCCAAGATGGGGGACTCCCTCATGTCACCAGAGCTGGGACTGAAATCTGGGATGGAAAAGACTGCCTGGGAGGGTCTGTAGACCGGGCGAGGTAGAGATATCCAACCTGTGGGGTTAAAGTAGAGCCTGAATCGCAAGGAGGGGAAACAAACAGGGGAGGAAGGTTTAGGGGACAGGTGAATAGAACACGACGCGGAAGGGATCGGTGCAAGGAAGGAGTAACGCCGGGAAAAGGAGAAGCGGCAGGGGCGTCTTTTACGGTAAAGTGAAACACGCCAGAGCTCAGGACTGAAGTCCGAAGGGTCAAGGATAAACAGTAGACCCCCCGGTGTTTGCCCCATAAGGGGAACGGAAAGATGGGTCCGAAAGTGGACAGCGGGGACACAACTCCCAGGGGGGAGCAAAAAAATCAGGAAAAAAAGAGCAACGGAAGTACGCGCCGCATTCCAAGTAAAATAATCACTAACCAGACCTCGGGTCTGGCAGGGTCAGCGCGGACAGGGGGGGATTGTCCGTCTTGAGGATGTAGTTAATGGAATATCAAGCCTGGTGAAGGCAAGACTTTAAAAAAACGACCTGAACCGCAAAAGCCACCGCGAAAATCCATGTAAGGCCTTCGCGGTCATGCGACTGACCAGTTGACATATCAGGAAAAGGTCAGGCCGCTACTGGAAAGGGGGGCGGAATGTGGTGGCGGGGAAGAACTGTGAAATGGCCACGGCCCTCGCTAGTCCCGGAAGGGTAGACGCAATAAAACAGAACAGCGCGAAGCCGCTCGGTAAGTTAGAGCTAAAAACAGCTGGCATGCCGGTACAGCTGATCAATTCAGGGAGGAGGGGGTCCGTCTTGAAAACTAGGTCAAACCGGAAAAACGGGAACCTGGGGGGGCCGGTCGTGGGAACCGGGGACAGCCACGATTTGGGGGAGCAATGCGCAGGTCCAGGGTAAGACCTCCGAAGGGGGGAGGGTCGGGCTAGACAGGTGAAAAGACGGGGGAGTTTTGGTCAAGGAACGGGGGGTGTGGGACCAACGTGGGTGGTGTGAAGGTGGTCAGGGGAGACGCGGGGCCTTCCCGAATCTGGGGGGCTGCCGTGGACCGTCTGAGCCGCCAGGGTCAAATTCATGCGGGAATATGTAATACTGGAAAAAAAGAAAAAGGTTAACTTTGCTGTTGTGTACGTGGTCCGAGACGTGAGGGGCAAGAGAACCGGGGAGCCCTCCGATAAGGGAAGGATGCGCCCGTCGGGGTGGGTCCGAGGAGGAATGCGAGGGACGTTTTCCACCCTGGCCAGGGAAACCACGGGAACCATGCCCGCGGAGGTTGGGTCTAGGCGTGTCAAGACCGCAACACATGCAACGCCGAAGTCACTGAGGAGTTAGGGCGAGGGCAAAGGCCCAGCGTAGCCTAAGGACGGAGCCAATGGATAAAGCGAAGGTGTCGGGCTCCATTTGAGTCCCATAGTCTCCGGAGATTCCGATCTGAGGGAATGGGCTTCAGATTGGCAAGGCTTGCCGCAAAGTGTTTTGGGGAAAAGAGGAACCATTCCCGAGTCGACGGAACACGTGAAACCGGTGCTGTTTAACGGGTGGGGAGCGGGCACAAAGCTTGGTACAGTGGGAGGGTAAAAGACCACCGCCTAGCACTCAGGGGGTGGTGGACTTCGGGTGTGTCCAGATTTGTACCCATTTCCGTTCTAAAACGGGTGCAGTACGCAACGGGGGCGATGGTCGGCGCAAACAGGCGAGTTCGGCGGAAAGACGTCTGGGGAAAACGCATACGCGCCTGCTGAAACCGGGGAAAAAAACTCTTACAAAGTCAAGGGTAGTTGGCACGAACGGGCGGGGCTGTCCAAAAGGCGGTGAAGTCCAAAGGGAAGGGGAACTTAACGCACAAGGTCGGGCCGGAAAAGGGGACACGTACTTCTGGCCAGGAGAACGCCATGCTCGGGAACGTAATCATTTCTAACAAGTGTTGAAACAACAGGAGCTGCAACGGACTTGTCAGTTAACGGGGACACGTTTGCATAAGAGAAGACAGCTCTCATCTGGAGCTTGCCGGGAAGCAATCGTAGTCATTGATAAGCATCCGGACGTCACCACCTCACCAGGAAGATCCCAAAGAACGTCCAGATTATTCGTGCGCTCACATTAGGTTAAGGTTTAACGGCAAGAACGTACAGACTCTGCGGTAGAGGGAGGATGGTAACGACACGGCCGGATCCCAGAGGTCGTCAAAACTGGGCCGAGGCCTGGCCACCTAAACGCTTGATAACCAGAACGTCTCGAGAATAACCGACACTGTGGTGGGCAAAAATTCGTCGGTCGGGGCAAAGGCCAGGTCCACGTAGGGTGGTCGAATAAAGTGCGGAAGGCGTGTTTGCGCGTGGCAAATGCAAGTGCTCCAACCCCAAGAGGTCAAGGAAGAACTTTCACAGGACAGCTGTGGGATCTGATGGCCGGACTGGAGCGGTGTCCAGTACAGCGTGAAAGGTAACTGTTTGAGATCGATCTCAAAAAAAAAAACGAGTAGAGAAAAAGCCGTAGGACAATTGCTCGGGACGCTGAATGTAGACTTGCAGCGCCGCACTGCAAGAAATAAATTAAAAGAGGACTGGGGAAGTGAGACAAAAGTGACTCCTTAGTGCGGGACGCGACTGTATTAAGGCACGCTCAACACACAAGTTCAAAGGGCTCGACATCAAGAACGTTAACCGGCCCGAACCCTAAAGGTTCCATACAAAAACCAGTCGGGGTCGTTAAATCACCAGAAAGTGAAAGTGAGTGATCAAGCCGTCCGGGACGACAATTAACGCTCATGGAAAACGCGAGGGCGAAAGGATTGCTGGGACATCGAACAACGGGCCACCATCGCGCTGGGGATTGGCAGGCTGTAGTAACTAACCTTGGACGGCGGATAAAAAGTCGGGGATCACGGAGGGACGGGTGCCTGCCCGTCCGCATGATAAGAGAAACGGATAACCCGGCAAGAGGCCATAACTGCTCCGTGAGGAGGAAGAGAAAACTGCGTTCCAAGAACTAAAACACACGAAACAAGTCCGACTTTGGAAGACAGGGGTTCCACACGTCGAGGGAGTAATTACCACTAAACGACTGAGGAAAGGGCCATCCTCTTGCCTCGTGCAACAGGCAACAGGAGAAATCAGAAAGGGACCAACTTAAGGGGGAAGCAAATTACTGTCCACCTCAAGGACGGTCTAAATGCCTGTTGGACAAGTCCAACGGAGAGACTTACATAAGGCACAAGGCCCGGAAACTCGGCGCAGAAGGGTACGACAAGAGCCCCTTCAAGTACGGAAAGAACGCAACTAAGACATCTAGACCAGATCAGAAGGACAAAAAATCTACAACCAGAGGAAAGACTTGAGCGGTCCGGTTCCGCACTCATGATTACATAGACATACTTTAACAACGAGGAGTTAATAAGGACAGGTCATGAAGGAATGCATGCCAAAACCGAGATAAATATGAAGACAACCAGAAAGGAGAGGAGGCATCAAAAGCTGCTTGGGAACCTACAGACGGTAACGGAAAGCAAAGTAAATAGAATAAAATCTTTCGGTCCTTGAAAGGCAAATTTAATGTGCACGCTAACGAAGCCGTGAAGGGCTCGTTGTAAGTAAGTGTGAAAAGCTACCTGATCCAGAAATAGGAGGGGGGTAAAAATTGAAACAACCTGGAAGAGGGGAATCGTAACTTCTACGCATTAAAACCGCTGACGGACTTCTTAAGCGGACGTACCGTGTCGACGACCCCGCACTCGGGACAATAAAACAAGCCAACCTACGTCCAAAGGCTACGGCGCCCATCAACGGAGCAATACAATCATAACAAGCCTGCGTAGAGACACGTCACAACACAAAAGAAAAAACCAGGGCGCGAACGGCACCGAGCAAACAAAAGAAAAAAGGCCCTGGTCCAAACGCAGTTTCGCGCGAACCAAAACAACGCGTGCACGGACGTCAGCATTAGTGATACAGGACAACGGGAGGAGACTGAACGGGACGGCCAGGCAAGTAGGACCAGTCTCCCTTCCAAGGGAAAGCAGAGTCCACGGTGTGAGAAAGCACGGTCGGACGCACAGGACGACAGATGATCAGCGTGACGGCACGTCAATCCCGGAGGCACCAAGTACAGTACATCTTCCACAAGAGGTAAGCAAGGTGTCCGCGTCAAACGGCCATAGATGGGGGAAGCACTACAACACATTTCGCGACAAAACCCATGCGCACATGGTGGTACAAGTAAAATCGCAAGAAGTCCTCAGAGCGGTACTTCAAAAGGGCCGTAAAAAAACAAGGACAAGAAAAAAAGGTAGCCGCGAGCTACGGGGGGTGCAGGCTGGGGGCCCAGCTGTGAACCAAGAATCAACTGAAAAAGAAGGAAATAAGCCTCACGCGGACAGAGGACCGCCTCTGTACCAGCAAGAAAAAAGGTAGAAATGATGTCATGGTAGGAGCGATCGGGCAGGAAGGTTGGTAACTTAAACTAGCCGAAACGGCACGAAAGGGGAGGTGTGTTCAACACCCCGGTACGGAACTAAGTAGAAACCATAGCCGAAGGCAAAGCGACACGGGAAGCAAAAACCTGGCCTGTAGCCTGAAGAAGGCAAAAAGACAGAACTCTAAAAAGGAGAATGGACGTGACCGTCAAACGGTAACCACGGGAAGCAGTCAGAAGCGGGATTCGCGGACGGTAAACCACCAAAAAGGACGGAGAGACTTCTATCCGGCCAGACACGGGAGTACCTGGGTTCTGCAAATGGTATCGAAGGAAGGCTCGGGGTCCAAGGGAAACCACACATAGAGAGGGGGGACAACAGAGATACTCAGCGCCTCGTTCGGACAAGGGACAACAAGCGGGTCCGACCCACGTCCTTACCACAGGGGAGGGCATCGACATCAGAATAGCCGATCGGCCAGGGCGCGTTGTGAAGGTCCTCGGGAGCTGCGAGTAGCCGATTACGAGGGGGGTGTGATGAAGGGTCGCGAACCAACAGCACGGGGGGCGAGTTCATCTAAAAAGGGGCGTATCAACAGCTTGGGGCTGGTTGAGGGAGAGTGGGAGGGGGGGGGGGGGGGGGGGGGGGTTGGGGGGGGGAGGGGGTGTGGGTTGTTTGGGGAATTAAACTAAAACTTAAGACGACCAGAACCGGGGTCGCACCTGATTGGTAAGAAGGACGGCAAAGTTTCACCATAAACCATACAGATAGGTGGGGTTCCGAAGAAATTTAGGACGAACAGCCGGGGAAAGGTCAGCAATTACTCTTTCAAAAAGGCACGTTCCATGAACGGAAAACAAGTAAGGAAAGTCTGCCCCTAACGATCGTGAAGGAGACTCGAGAACGGAGCATGGACAGGAGATGATGCACCTTAAAAGCGGAAGCCAATAATTTTTCCTGACCTTAGTAACGAAGCTGTGCAAAACAAAATAAAACAAACTGCTCCTCCCGAAAAAAAAGAAATTACGAAACCGGTTTGACCCAACGAAAAATGGGGGAAAAAAAGGAGCGGTGGACGGTATCGGACGGTACGCAGTACTGGAGCGACTAGGAGGACGGATGCGAGCCACGCAACTCCATACAAACTAAGGGCACCTGGAAGTAACGCGATCCCAAAAAATAAAAGACCGTAGTGTTGTGGAAGCTCATATCAGCGGGCCAGAACAAGTTCTGGGGGGGGGGAGCCCCAGGTGTCCTTCATGCACATGAAAAAAAGATCAGCAAACGTAGAAAGTCCCGCGCGTGGGGGCGTCAGA
>Ga0179593_1617700_pt1 | contig 16235 bp, 19 predicted proteins | sample CZODoug2_1_08_16_FD_185931 | JGI IMG/M metagenome (GOLD analysis project Ga0179593, IMG submission 185931) | Vadose zone soil fungal communities from Angelo Coast Range Reserve, California, USA - CZODoug2_1_08_16fungal (PacBio error correction) | ecosystem: Environmental > Terrestrial > Soil >...
GGGCAAAGACATTTTTGGAAAGGGGGATTGTCGTTTTTTTAAAGGAAAAACCCACTTAAGACAAAGAAAAGTATTCTGCAGTGGAAAAAGGGGGGGTCAACTACAGGGGGAAGGGGGGACTGTTATGCTGGGGGGGAAGAAACTATAACTTTTTTGTAAGGCTACTGGAAAAGGGAAGGTCAATTTCCGGAAAAGAAGAGACGCCCCAATTCGAAGGGGAGTTCACACTCTAAAATCACTCTTTTTTTGTTAGGGAAAAAGGCCCCCTGTTTCGAGAACGGGGTTTGGAGTCTTATCATCAAAACAGATGAACCATATCAGCCCTCTTTAAGATGAAGAGGGAAGGAAAAAGAACGTGCAGCAGAGCGCCGTTGTGGTAAAAAGGACCTCTTTGAGAAGTTTCCGAAAGGCGGGGGGAAAGTTTTCTCATTAACTGGACCAGTGATTTGGGGGGGAAGTCCTCGCGGCGAAGACGAGAGCCTGACCTTTATCAGGGGGGGGAAAATCTGCGGAAACGGGGATGGGGTAAAAGAAAGGCACGGTCCGCTGATTTCAAAGGGGGTCGAGCCGGTCGAAAGGAAATCCCAGTCGCCAGAAAAGGGGCCGCGCCGTGATCGGAAGTCGAGTGTGCGGGGGGGTCGAACCGCACGTTATTGAAGGAGCGGCATAAAGGAAAAAAAACCCGGGAGATGCCAACCAACTGGAAAAAGGGGGGTTCGGGGAGGAAGGGAAGGGGTCTTGATAGTCCTGTTCCTTGGCTCTCGAAGGGGCCGCTGAAAAGACGAGAAAGAAGGTTCCAAAATCGAACAGGGTGCCAACACAGGGGGACAAGAGGGGACTGGAGTGGCCGCCTCGTTTGGCTTGGTCATCAACCTGCGAAGAAGAAAGACACTATCTTTCCGTATTGGGGGAAAAGAAAGAAGATGTCCACCAAAGAATGAAGGAGAGAGCCGGTTTTGCGGGCAAACGGCAGGGGGGGACCTTGCAGAATCCTTTCCGAAGGAGCTCTACCAGAGGGGGGCGAATTAATTACATTGACCATCGCTGGGACCTTTCTCCCTGGGCCTCTTTTTTCCTGCTCTTGTCTTGGAAAGGATATTCAAATGAAAAAATGAATATCCAGGAGGGGCTATCACCCCAGAGGGGCAATCCCTCCAACCCAAAAAAAAGAAAGGGGGGCTACCTTTATTTTTCCGCTTTCCTCATTGGGGGAAAAAGGAAAATCTGTCAAGCTTCTTCTACTACCTTCTACCGGGGGGACTGTCTATTTCTTTCTTTGGAAGAGGGTTGGCTTCTTTCCGGGAAGCATGACTATTAAAGGAAAGAGCAGCGGGGGACGGCCGTGAGGGGACGACAGGTGAGAGACGAATCTTTTCCCTCCCCTCAAAAAAAAGGTTGGCGCCTCGGTTGGGGGAGACGCGATCCTTCGTCCTAAAAGGCAATTTAGGAGAAGGGAAAGAAAGCAAGCATTTACTCACCGGCACGAAGGAAAAAGAGCATACCCCGAGGAAAAAAAAAGATCGTTTTGTTCAAGAAAGGTTCAGAGACCGTCCCAGAGGAGGAGGCAGCATGCCGATCAAAAAGCGCTGTATCATGGGGGAAAGAAGCGTAGAGACTGGAAGGAGACCGCTTCGCTGAAAGCGGAGAGCCGCGCGGGAAAGGTGACCATAAAAAGGAATCTGGGAGGGGGGGACACGGCCGATGCACAGGAGATCCCATCATGGCCGGCAAGGGGGGGGGAGGTGGATCCACATACAAAAGAAAAGGTAAAATCCAAAGCCCCTGTCGTTCCGTAGGTCTCTCCAGCGCAAATTGACAAACATAGCAGGGAGAAGAGGAGCAGGACTTAATCCGGAGAACTAGCTTTCAGAGGCGCAGACTTGGAAGAGAAAAGACCGAGGCGGGGGAGTCTTTGGAAAAGCTTCTAGGGGACGACCTCTAATTTGGAGAGATCTCTCCACCACAACAACGGAGTGCATTCACGAGGAGCTTCTCCGTAGGGCTCTCGAGAGGACGAAATCTACGGGCCGACACCTCTTCTCAATGCTCTTACAAGTCGAAGCTCTTTCTCCGGGCTTAAGGAAAAGTAGAGCTCTGCTCATCGTCTACTGGAGGGGGGGGGTGTCAATGGAAGGCTCTATCGTTGAAAAGAAAATGACTTGCCCTGCGGATCTGGAGGGAAGCTGATTGGATTGTATGTTTACGAAAGGCCTGCCCTTATGGGAAAAAGGAAAAGTGTGGAGGAGGGGCACGTCGAAAAAGACATAAGTCTTGGAAAAAGGGCCAACGAACCATTCGAAGGAACGACTCTCGCGAAAGGGGACTACTCTGCTGGAAAAAAGGGAGGATGACCGAGAGGGCGATGTTATGGTTTTTGTTTTGGGGGTGCTTCCTTCTGCCAGGGGGGGAGGAGGGGACTGTTTCAAGGGTTCGAGAAACTCTCCGAGGAAGCCTTCTCGGGGGGGTCTGGATGGGCCACCGGGCGGAAGTTCCTGTTGATTTCATCAGGAAGACTTCTCCGAAATGGAAAAAGGAAAGGAAAAGAAGGGATGGGCCACAAAGCCAAACCTCTTCGAAGGGGCAATTCTAAGTTATGGAAAGACGATCCCCGAGGATCCAATTCAGCCTTGCCTTCCAAGAGGATTCATGAACAACGGGGCGTACATAGTCAACACTCAAGTACTAAGAGGAGCCCTCTAGAAGAAAGGGAGCACTTTCGCCTCCGAGGGGGTATCCACACAGGCCAACAGCGAAAAAATAGAAAGGGAAGAAATGGCGAAACTTTTTTTGTGGGACTGATCGTTTATTGGGGAGTCGTCCGCCTTGAGAGAAGGGCGACTTTGAATCTCCTTGAAATCCCTAACACCGGGGAGGGCAGGCTCATTTATAAGGTGAAAGAAAAAAGGGGACAATCCTCTTCCCTTTAGGGGTAGCGCCGACTTAGAAACATGGATAAAAAGGCAACTCTCTGAGATTTGCGATGGGGGGAAGAAATCCACCCCCTCTTCTTATATCGGGAAATGGTGTACAATAGAGGGACCGTCGTCAAATCAGGAAAAGCTCTTTGACCCCGTTGATAAGGTTATTACCAAACTTCGGAAAGAAAGTTCATTCCAGGCCACGGGGGGGGGGGGGCAAAAGAGAAGCAACGAATGGGGTGCAAAGGCATTATGGGGAAAAGAAAATTTAAATCTTCTTCTGGAAAAAAACTCAGGGAGGTAGGGTCAAACAATCCAGAGTCCGACAACCGAGGGGGCCCAGTGGATGTTTCCCAAGGGGATCCAATTGAAATCGCTCGTAAAAGAGTAACAAACCCTTCAGCTTGGGGGGAGAAATCACGGATCTACTTCGTCATCACGGAGGAGCACTTCGAGGGGGGGACGAACTTGGTACGAAGGGAAACACGTCTCGACCCTTCAGGATCCCCTCTTCCGAAATTTGCTTTTCAGGGACCAAACTTTCGCAGGGTGTCAGACACGATTCCAGGGGAGGAGTTCTTCCGCGCGAGGAAACTTTTACCGTTACTCGAAAAAAATCGCTCGTTCCAGAACGCCAAGCTTCTAAAGAGGTCTCATTTTCAGACGCCTGCTTCCCGAGCACTTCCAAATCTTCAAGAGGGATGAAGTGGCCTCAGGGGAAAGAGTCCTCGGTGCTGATAAAGAAATTTCCTTGTGAAAAAGAGTGAAACTAACAAGAAGGGAGAAGGTGGGGGGGGGGGCTCTACTGTTCTTAAATGGGGCCTTGGCTCGCGATGGCCAAAAAAGTCGAGGGGGACATGAGACCATCCTCCCTTCTTAACGGGGGAAAACCCGCCGAGAATTAGGAGGGAAAAATTTGTGAGTGAACGAAAGGAAGAAAAAAATAACAGCTCGGCTGCACAACTACTGGGCGATCTCGGGGGGGGAAAAACACCCGTAGTAGGTGAAAAGGACATTTTTGCCGCCGAGATGGGTTTTCCATTGTCGTGAAAAAGAAACAAACTTGTAAAAAAAGGACTAAGCTGCGGGGAAAGGGGGACCGGTTCGACGACCTGGAATATCCGTACAACGAGAAAAGGAAAAAAAAAAGAAAGCGTAATCCTCCCGGACTTAAGGGGGGGAAGAAACGAAGTCAGCGCAAAAACTGCAAGGTAGGGAAGGTCGTGTTCGTTCAGCTGTGGTCGTCCAACAACGGGAAAGGGGGGTTGTCGCGGATCAAACAAGCGGCCAGGAACAGAATGGGCGGGCCACTTCAGAAAATGAACTGGACTTGTTAAAAAAAAAACCTCTCTCCCGGGGGGGGGGGAAAACTGGAATCGGGGGAAGAAAGCGAGTGGCCGTCAGAGAGGTGTCCTTGGAAGGAAAGTCCCCGTTTTAGGGGGGGAGGGGTGCAGCCAAAAGGAGGGGAAGAAAGACCGCAGGATAGACGACTTGAGAAGAGTGGCGAAAATCTTCTTCACGTGGGGGGCGTTTCTGTTTTTGCCGGGGGAAAAAACATTTTCCTTGACGAAGCCGGGTCGAGCGAAGTAATCAAAAATTCGCAAAATCTACTGAATAAAAATGACCTTTATGACGAGTCTAATGGGGAAGGGTGGGGGGGGGGGGGCTCTGGGAACCCGCGGGTTAAGCTATGCGCGGAGTAAATTGGATCGGAAGAATAGACAGTGGTTGTGGGGCGTCGGGGTGGAAAGGGGTGGGGGGGGGGGGGGGGGGTCTAGAGGGTGTGTGCGGGGGGTTTTTCTGTTGGGTCGCTCTGGGAGAGTATTTCCCTCCCTCCTGAGATGGGGGAGTTCAAAGAATGGGGGGGGGGGACCCTTTTCCCAATAGGTGAGAGCTTTGGGGTTCCAAAAAAAAAAGGGGCCCTTTACTTACTATTTTTGAAGAAGCAGTTTTTCATCAACCTGAAGAGAGGGGGCACCGGTCCAAGAGCAAGGGGAAAAATTGGAGCGGGGTTTGCGTCGCAATTTAACGCCCGAAGGGAGACGATATCAGAAAAGGGGAGGTTCTAATATCAAGAGTAAAACTGCAGCTCGTGAAGGGGGGAGAATCCGTTCCTGTCTGCGCAAAGAAGAGCTACATTAACCAGGAAAGTGGAAGTGCTACAATGAGCCCGCCGGGTGTTCAGGGCTCGGGAAAAAGAGGAAGGACCCTTCCCTCGCCAAGGAAAAACAACCAAAATCCCGATCAGGGTGGGTTCAATCCCGACAGCGCCATTTACGTAACGCGGGAGATTGGGGAAAAAAAGGAGGGAGGGTTTCGGTCGACCTAAAACGGCGGAGGTGGGGCGGGGGGCAAGGTCCAGGGGGACCGTGTTTTTTTCTGGCGGATTCTTCGATGGAAAAAAGGGTGCCTTCTTTACGGCAGGGGGAGGACTTTGAGACCTCGGCGATCGGCCGTGATTGGACGACGATGAAGGTGCGAATCTTTTGGAAAAAGCTTGCGGGAAGAGGGGGGGAGCCGCGTGTGGGAGGGGGGGTCGCATCCGTAGGAAAGACTCGACGGGCCATTTTAGGAGGAAGGCAGGCTGTACAGGTCACCTCACGAAAGAAAAAGAGCCTGAGCCGACCTATGAAAAAAAAGGGAGGGGAGGGTTGTTCAGCCCACTTGCAGGAACCGTAAAAGATCTGCATCATGGGGGAAGAGGCCATCGCCAGAAAGGGTCTCATGCCGCGTCAAGGAAAGGAGAGAGAGCGCTCTGCGCGAGGGAAGGGTGGTGCGGTGCAAAGAATGAAGTTGGCCAAGGTTACCATAGGGAAAATGCCACGCCGGAAGGATCGGAGTCACATCAGGGGACACGCTGATTTGAGGCCCCGCGCTCCCCGCCAGAAAGAAGCCTTCAGGATGTGAGGAAGGTAGCAAAAAAGACTAAATTTACAGCAAGTATAAATAAAAAAAAAACTCGACGAACGAGAAGAGCCAGCCCGCGAAACGGCTGGGAAATCTCGAGGGAACGCGCATGTCGAAAGGCGTGTAGCTTGAAGGGAATGTCCGCGTCGAATGTGAGGAATCTCTCAAGTATCAAATCAGAGGGAAAAAAAAAGTCTAGCTGCGGAAAGGAGCATCTCGGCCAAAGACAGAACACGAGGCGAAGAAAAAGGGTCTCATTCTCCTGGAAGGCATCTCCTTTCGCAAAAAATTAGTCTACGAAAAAAGGAGAAAGTGAGTGGGGGGGGGGGGGGGGGGGGGGGGGGGGTTTATTTTTGGCAGGGCTTTCTTCGAGGGGGTCATCCTGACGGAAAAGAGGGGGGCTGGCGGGGAAATCGATGTATGGGGTATTTTACGAAACGCATCGTGAAGAAACGTGCTCATCAATTTGGAAAGCGGGGAAACTCTGGGAGGGAGATGATGGTCACTCTTGGTGAAGCTTAACTTTCAGAAGAAGGGGGCTTTCTCGCCGCAGGGGGGGAGAGGCCAGGAGAAACCCTTATGATTAGGGGGGGGGGGCTTGGAGGGAGGTGATCGTCGATTCTTCAGAAGAAGGTTAGAAGTTGTCTAGGAAGGCTCTTCCTAGCCTGAATAGGAAAGGGAAAAAGTCTTCACTCTCGTATTAGGAAGGGGGGGGATGTACAGCAGCTTCTCCTAACGTCTTAAGGGGGACTACTATCTGCGACAAAAAAAGGCGGCTCCAAAGCCGCCGGCAGGGGAAGAGGAATGGAAATATTCTTCAAAGAGCCACCTCGGAGGGGAAGAAAGGCCGTCCCTATCGAAATTCATTAACACAGATCATCCACCCGAGGAAAAAAAAATCGAATAATCACGAGGGAGACGGGTTCTAAGCCGCCTCCTTCTAAGAGGAGAGAAACTCATCGGCAAAAGAACAAAATCTCCGGTTCGTCAAGGCGACGTTTGGGGCGGGATTTCCCTTATCGTTAGGTGCTCTCCTCCCTTTTGCAAGGGCGTGGGCCTCGCAGTTCCGAAGAAGAAGCCCTAACCCCGGGGGAGTCACTTGCCAAGAATTTCCCTCTAATGAGAAGAAAAGGGGAAGAAAGAAGAAGTCTTACCGGATCCTCCCTCACGGTCGAGGAAAAGTTTGTACCTATGAAGATCCCTCACCACCGGAGGGGTAGGGAAAAGTTTACATCGTCTACCGAGTCAGAGGGGAAAAAGATATTGGTCTTTTTAGAAGAAGAACGCAGTTGAGGAAAAAAGAGGCAAAACTATTCTCACCTCGTGAAGGGAAATTGTTTTTGCCAAGAGGGGAAAATTCCATTCTTGAAAGAGAGGGGGGGAAAGAGGCTGAGGGCTTAGCCATAAGCATGAACAAGAAAAGACCAATCCTCGGAGCTTCCCGGGAGAAGGGGAGCTCGGGCAGATATCAAAGTTAATTCTAAGGAGGGAACACAATTCAAAGGGGGGGTAGAGCAGGTTTCTAGGGAAGTCCCCCTTCTACGTAGAAGTCTCTTCAAGTAGGGGGAGACTTTAGGACTTAAACGTCCCGGCGAGAAAGAGGCAAATTTTTTGTAAATAAAAAAACGTTTCTTTTCCACATCAACGAAAGGGAGTCCCCTCTTCAAGAGGGGGGAAAAAAAAAAAAAAAAGCGTTCGTCTGCCCCGCTATGAAGCCCGAAAAAAGAAACTGTGACCTTTACGCAAACTCGCTAGAATGAAAGCCGAGGAAGAAGGGTCCAGGTTTCCAAACAAAAAAGGAACGCTCTGCTTCCCTTAATGTGAAGGGCAAGTCCGTTCATAGAAAAAAAAAAAGCCTTTTTCCCGCGGAGAAAAGAAGCGACAACGTCTCGCAAGTGGGCCGGGGGGGGGGGGACGACCAAACGTATTGAAAAAAAGAAAGAAGGGAAGAATTTTTTCGGAGGCTTCAATTGAAGTCCAGAAGCGTGGTCTCGAAGGGAAAAAAAAAAAGGGGGGGGAAGGGGGTTAACCATATACCAGCGCGCAAGGAGCGGGGGCGTCGGGACCGTAACAGGGAAAGGCTAAGATTAGTACTCTTCCGTATGAAATGGACAATAACTACTCAGGTAACAAAAAAGTCACACCTGTAATGAAAGCGAAGAACAGAAAAAGGAAGGGAGGATGAAAAAAAAAGGGACAATACAGGGGGGGAAAGGCCTCGATTGTTCTGGTAGGTGCCATGGAGAAATCCCCCACTTAAGAACAGGAATACATAGCAGGGACCCGGGTCGGAACGCCCGTGCCCACTTGAGGGAAGGGGATCCTTTGTCCCTATAACGGGGGGGACCCGGAACGGACTTCAATTTCCGAAAAAAGAGACCCCACTTCGACCTCCGGGGAACTCTGTTTTGGTCTTCCAACAAAGGGTTTCTACTACTGAGCGGAGCAGCACCGGAGAGGGGGAAAAGAGGGCCACTCTTGAAAAAGGGGACTTCCGAACTGAAAGGACTCCTCTTCTTCGTTTGGGGGGGTGTGGAAACCTGGGAAACTCGGTGGGAAGCATTGCGAGTGGAACGGACTCTAAAAGGGGGCCTTGTTCTCGAAAGGACCCTTTATTGGGGGTAGGGGGTGATGGGGGGGGGGGGGGGGGGGGGGGGGGAGGGTCAAGGAAAGGGAATCCTTCTGAAAGACCTTGATATCGTTTCCTAAACTCTGCGGAAAGGGGATGGTTACCCTCCCCTTTTCGGGAAGAAAACCTTTGCCTCCTCTCCGGGTCTAAAGAAAAGAATCAAGTCTCCCGCCAAAAAGAAAATTTCCCGGAGGAAAATTCGAAGGGGAAGGGGTTTCTCTAACCGAAAAAGGAGCGGTGAATGGATGGAAAGAAGGGGGGCATTAGGATCGATTTCCCGAACAGGGGGGAAGGTGGTTCGAGGGTGGGGGTTTGGGCTTGCCTCATCTGGGAAAAAGGGGAGAGGATCCGCCCGCTCGCAAAAAAAGGTAAACATAGAGGGCAATAATGAAGGGGGGAAGGTCACTGGGACTCCTGGGGTCAACACCAATTTTGGGAGGAAAAAAAACGAGTTTCTTGGGGTCCGCAGTTGGTCACAACTTCTGAGGGAAGATCACCTCCAAAAGGATTTGACGCTGAGGGTTCCACAAAAGGGCGTGGGAATCTCAGGGAAATGTGGAAAGATTTCTACCCGAAGGTCGTCTCAACGGAAAAAAAAGAGGGTTGCCGGGCAGAAAGGTAAGGAAAAGTAGCGAGCCCCTTCTGTAGGAAGGAAGACAGTGACCCGCTTCTGGACGAACAAAAGGGTTTCAAAGGGTTCGTTTGGCAAGCAGCAAAGGGGAAAAAAAAAATGATCGGGGCGGCTATCACAAAAGAAAATCCCGAAAAACGTTTCGGCAGAAAGGAACGAAAAAAAGGAGTTTGGTTCGCGGGCGACCGTCTAAAGAAAAATTCGAAGGGAAGCATATCGAACGGTGTTCTCTAGGGGAGGAAATTCGATGTCTTCTCGGGGGGGAGGCTGTGTTCATGACGGGGAGGAAGGGAAGTGTACGCCGTTATGGGGACGACAAGAGTGCATCGTTACGAAAAAGAAGGGCCCTCAAAAGCGTCTTTTGGGAGAAAAGGGGGGAGGGCGTGCCGATATCCGGCGTAAAAAAGAACGGCAAGGTAGGAGCCGGGAGAGAAGACAAAGTGGTACAGAAAAGGCCCTAAGAACTAGAGGGGGCCACGATCAGAAAAAAAATTCTCTGGACCGAGCAGGAGGGGGGGGGGGTCGCCCCCCTTCTAAGGAATAATCTACAGAGTCATCATTGTCCTATCAAAAAAGGTCCTCTACCTGTTCGGAAAAAGTCCTCTATGAGAAAAGACGAGTTCCGCGAGCGCGCGGGTTCCAAGTCATCCGGAAAAAGGGTCAACATTGTGTACCATCAGGGAGGTTGCCACGAAGGGGGCACAGATCTCGCCCCCCATCAAGGGGTGCACGCGAGGGGTCTTTTTCGAAAATCCACGCTAGGGGAAAAGAACAAAGGCAGGGGACGTCAGGATAAAAAAAAAGGACTGGAATCGAGACACGCTCTTCAAAGACACAAGTCGACGGGAGGAAAAAAAGGGGGGACTAATCCGGGGTGAGGGGCCAAAGAACCGTCGTCTAACAGAAATCTTCTCTTCGAAAAAGGAGCGCAGGACCGTGCGCCGCTGGGGAGGCCTGGAAGGGATGCTTGGGGAAAAAAAGGGGGCATCTCTACGTGTAGAAGCTCTAAGACACCAACAAAAAGAGGGAAGGAGGAAAATATAGCTATTAAAAGTCTAGCTCTCCCCTCTAAGAAAACCAGAAGAACTCCCCCGCTTCGGCCGGGGAGGACAGTGCTCGGAAAAAGGAAAGACTAATAACATTCGGCGACCGTATTAGTCTTCAAAGAGTCTACTTGCTGATGGGGGGGAAGGGGACACAGAGGCTGGAGGGAGAATCGGGAAATCATCCTTACGTCCCTAATGTGTCTTGATCCGGGGGGCTTTTCCGCAAAAAACGAGCGGCCGCCCGAGGGCGAGACTCCATGAAAGCCGTTGCCCCCGTCAGGAAAAGATGGTTCACCTTTGCAAAAAAAAAAAAGGTCCGACGCTGAGCGAGAAGGAAGAGCGCCGCAGGAGCGACGCGGAGAAAACGGGGGTATGCTGAAATGCTCTTCTCTGGTGAAAAAAAAATGCTGCCGATGGAGGGTCTAACAAAACGATAAGAGAGAAAGAAAAAAAGGACTCGGTTGGGTCATGCGTCTAACACCTTAGAAAAAAAGGGTCTTCGTGGCCGGAGAAAATTCGCCGAACGGCTCCTAAAAAGAAGGCACGAAGGATCTGCGAAAAAAAAACGCGGGATGAAAAACGAAGCCGGACGACAAGTAGTGAGGGAAAGATTCGTCACACGCTTCCACAGGGACAATCACTCCTTCCCTACGCGGTCATTAAAAACGGGGGGGAGGACATATAACCACCGAAAAAAGACTACATCTGAAAGAAGAAAAAAAAAAAAAGGTAGGGGGAAACTCCTCAAGAAGGGAGTACCCATGAGGACAGATACCAAAGATAAAAACCTGTCGTCTGGGGAGTTGTCGGGTTGCCCTAGAAAAAGGGTTTGCTCTGCCGAAGGGGGGCGATAGGGGAATACTGCCTCTGCCTCCAACGACCGGGGTCCCTTACACAGGGGGGATAAAAGGTTATCCGGAAAATCAAAGGTACCTGTCTCTCATGGGCATCTTAACGTGAAGGCCCGGCAACGACGCGAAGGGTGGGACGATTCTATTATCAGCACCGTCCTATATCGACAAAGGGGTACATCGGAGAAAACTAAAAAAGGAAAGTCTTGGCGGTGAAATCAGCTATAAAAATGCAGGGGGGGGACCACTTCTTCCCAAAACGAGGAGTCCCAGGCACTGGGGAAAAAAGAGAAACTATTTGGAAAGGAAAGGCTTGCCCTCTAGTTGAAGCGGCGAGGGGATGCCATGAACAGGAAAAGATTCTACAAAAGTCGACACCACCGCGGAAAAAAAAAAAAAAAAAAGTCTCGGGAAGCGAAAAAGGAATGCCGCGCTCGTCAACATTAAAAGAGTGCAGCGGGGATAGAAAAAGCCCCCTTAGAAGCTTCGAAAAGCCTGCTTCACGGGGATACTTGATTAAAGGGGGCCGAATTGCCTCGACGACCCCCAAATTTGGGGAAAAAAAAAGACACTTTGCGTGTGAAAAGAAAGAAGCTTTTCGCCACGAGCAAGGTCGGCGAGAAGGGGAGGGCGACTTCCTAAGAGGGCGGCCTCTAACCAAAAGAAAAAGTGCTCTAACTTCCAACCGAGAAAGGGAAAAGCCCCTCTCCTATGATAAAGGGAAAAGGGTGGTCACACCCCACTGAGAGGAATTCTTCCCTTAAGGGTGCATTCCAGGGGAGAAAAAAGTTACTTTTAAGAAGGGGGAAGGAGGACGCGGTGACTGTATCAACGACAAGTAATGCAGATTGAAGGGGGGTGGACTACAAAACCTATTTAAAGAATTTTTTCGCTAGGTAGTTGTGAAATTGGGGGGCATGTTCAGGTCTTCGCGATGGGGGAAAAAATATCTTTTAAAAAAGGAACCAGCCTCCCGTCTGAACTTCAGGGAGGACTGCCTAAGTAATTATTAATCTCGGGTCTTAATGGGAATGGACAATACAGAAATAACAGAGGGAAGGGCACAACGGTCTTGCCATCTGAAAAAAACCAACTTAAGAGGATTATGTGAAAAGAGATATATTGAGAAAAGGCCGATCTGGTTATAAGAGGGGGAAGGTTTCTTGAATAAAAAAGAAAAAAAACTGAAGATTCCATAATTGGAGGAGGGGAAAGGGGGGTCGACCGAAAAAAAAATTCCGACGTGATTCTGGGAAAAGAAAAGAACGGTTTGCCACGCGAAAGAAAAAAAAAATTTCCTGTCCCGCCCCTAGAGCAAAAAAGTCGACAGGCTGGTAGTTCCCTCGGGGGCCACTTCGAGACGAAGAAGGCACCTCGGCCGAAGGGAAAAGGGGGGGGGGACACGTCAGAAAGGAGGGAATAGAAACTGGAAAAGGAAGGAAACATTCCTTTCCTCAAGCGGGGTTGGAAACCTGGAAGGGGACATAGGGCGAAAAGAAGGTAGAGCGGTGGGGCCGGTAGACTGTAAACACGGGGTAAAGAATTTTTTTTCTTGAATCCTAGAGGGAAGGAAACGGAAGTCAAGACGACTTGATCCTCTGTCGAAGGATGGTACACGCAACTTGTAGAGGAGGGTCTTTCAAAAGGGGGACAAGGTTAGGGGGAAAATGCAAAGGCTAAGACCTTCCTCAAGGAAGTCGTCCTTTCTCCCGGACCGCCAGGTCAGACCCCGAAGGGGGCCTGGGGCCTTTTGAGCGACCCTCGGGACAGGATCTTTGAATGGATGGACTAGCTCTTCCCTTCCCTTGGGGGAAAACGCTCTACCTCAGGGGAGGCCTCTGTTTTTTGAGGGGACTCTTGCTGGGGAGGGGAGCGGAGTGGGGACTGAGGTAATTGCTCCGCAAACTCTGTCAATAAGGGAAGGGGGGAAAAATCTTGTTTCAGAGAGGGGGGGGGGGGGACAAAAAAAAATTTTTCCTTGGGGGACTGGGACATAGGGTCGAAGAGGGTTGCCTCATAGGGGAATCAACCTGCGAGAGGAAATCCAATAGCGGTACCTAGGGGGACAAGGGGGGTTTCCTGGGGTCCCCCAGGAGAGGTTCTCTACTTATTAAGGCGGTGAAGGAAGTCAAATCTTCCCCTTGCCGCTTTTGCGGGTCACGTCCGAGGTCCGGGCGCCGAGAAAAAAATTCTTCGCCTATCGACGGGGCGCGGGCTTGGAAGGGAAAAGGGGCCGGCCGAGGGGGGGTCAGTGCAAGGCAAGTCGAGGGGGGAAAAGGAAAGCCATTATAGCCAAGCGGCGAGAAAAAAAACCCCAATAACTAGGGCAACCCAAAAAAAAAAAAAACCAAACGGGTGCTGGGAAAGGGCTAACCTTGAGATTTGGGTTACTTTCCCAGGGGGGATCTTACCGGAAAAGGCTACACTGGAAAGAATCTTCAGTATAGAGGGTTATTGGAGCGAGGGCGTCTTGAATTTCTTCTCTAGGGGGGGTACTTCGGGGGGCATGAAAAGATTCCCTAGACTTCGGGAACTGGGGAAGACCTAGTTGGCTCGTGTGGAATCACTCTAGGAACGGGGACGTTCCGGCGTGGGGATCCGAGGTTTGTCTTGTGTCGACGCCCTCGGAGGGGGTTGCAATGGAAAGGGGGGAGCGGTCAAGAACATGTAAGGGAACCTTCAAAGCGTGAAGAAGAAAAAGGAAACATACCCACAGAGGAAAGGAAAAAGGAACCGGAGGAGCTGTTTTGGGGGGAAAACCAAGGAAAGACAGTCCCATCTACCATAGAAAGAAATCTCCATTCGGGGGAAGTCACTCCTTCAAATGAGGGGAAGAGAGGAGAGAGAAGCTCGTCAAGAGGACCGGATCCAATTCAAGGACGCTTGTCTTTTTTGAAGGGGAATTAATTCTGTGAAGAGGTTCACACCGATTCAACTGAGGATAACAGCACAGGGAAAAAAAACGCCTTAGTTCTTTGAAAAAGACCCCATCCACGACCCTCCAGCGAACCTGGGGAGGAAGAGATTATGAACTTTATCTAGAAAAAAGGGGAAAATTTACAACCAGAAGAGATCTTATTCAGAGAGAATATCCGTACGCCAGACCGGCCGACGAATGGGGAAGGCTTCAGATCCGCGGGGCCTCTAGTCAGGGGAGGCTTTTCAGGGGGGTCTGATCTTATGGAGCTCCTCACTATCTTAATCGGGAAAGGCAACTTCATTATTGGGAAAAAAAGGGAGATTCCTACTTCGTCGGATCAGACACTCCATCCTTCAGACCTCCCCTCTGAGAGAAGGGGTCTCCATTAGTCTTACAAAGGCGATGAACATCTCGTTCGCCGGGCGGTCGAAAAAGGATTAGGTCAATCTTCCTCCTTGCTGAGGGGGGAAAAAGTTCATAGGCAGGGAGAAGTTGCAGAATCCTGACGGAACAGGAAGGGCACTGTGATAGGTGTATGTTTTATGAAAAAAACCCTCATCGTGCCGGGGAAGGGAAGATCAGGGAGGCGGGGCCACTACGACGGAATCAGAAGTTGGACCGGGGGCACCAACTACCATCTCATGAAGGGGACGGCTCCGCTCAGGGCGACGAGGAAAAAAGTTACCCTCTGCTGGGGCGATGGGGGAAAAAGGAATGGGGCACCTATGGAGCTGGGACGGTGATAAGGGGGGCTAACCAAACTAAAGATCTCCTAGCTTCCGAGGTTTTCTGGAGGGGGGAAACCTTCTGAGAGACTACTTAGAGTGCCTTTTATGGAAGCCTACCTGCTCCTAAAAGGGGAAAAAAAAAGGAATTCTCTTCAGAAAAGGGGGGGGGAAGGTTGGTGTATGAGGGAGGATGGGGGATGGCCTATCTGGGGGGGGGAAATGGGGGTGTGGGGGAGAGGAGGCCTCCCACCAAAAACACCCCCCTCCTCCGTCCGGCAAGAAGGGAAAATTCTTCCCCCCGACAGAAAAATCTTCGGAAAAATAAGGGACCGTAACGACTCGAGGAAAATATTCTTTCCCCCCAAAAAACCTCCTAGACTACATCGAAAAAGGAAAAGGGCGAAAAAGGCGCCTCCGCCGTGAGAAGGAAGTCAAACTAAGTCCATCGAAAAAAAATTCTCCCTTTTCGTAAAGGGGTTGGCTTTCTTTCCCTGATCGTGGAGAGGGCCTCCTTGGAGAAAACATGGGACTTTCCTAGAAGGGCAACTACCGGGGCTGCTCACGTGAGCACGGAAAAAAAGAAAAATTTCTCTAAAGGCGAAAGGGCGGCGCCGACTGAAAACGTACCGGATACTGCCTTCACGAGTTGACTATTCTATGAGGGGGAAAAAAAAAGAAAGAACCACCTCTTACAGAAAAGCTGGTGGACATCTCCGACCAGAGGAAAGACAGGACAGATCTTGGCGGTTATCACTCTCCTTCATTTTAAGGAAAAACGATTCTACCCTCGCAGTAAAAAGGGGACGCAATCTCTCAAAAGGAAAAGGTAAAGGCAATTTCGTGACGCGGGGGGTAAAAAAGTCGGAGGGAGGCGGATCCATTACTCATTACAGTCATACAAAGCCGAAAAAGTCTTCAAGGGACGAGTCTGCTCGGGCCGAGGGACCTTTAATGCCTCTCTCTTCCATCAAAAGTCTTCATCGGTTCGAGAAAAAAAGAGAAAAAGGGGGGAAAATTCTTACAAAAAAAAAAAAGAAGGAGGGAACCGTAGTATTTTGGAGAATGATGATTCCTTTAGAACTTCTCTACCTGCAAAGGGGGGAAAGCAGCTTACCTACCGTTGAGAAAAAAGAAGAAACGCATATTGTAAAAAATGATCAATTTGCGGGAGGAGAGCGGGTCTTCCCTCCAGGAAGAGGTGCCTGCCCGACGCAAAAAAAAATTGATCTCGAAACGAAAAAAGAAGAATCAGGCCACTCGCAAAAGGCCACCGAGGTCCAGTTTTCCAAAAACTCTGTCGGCCGCGGAATGGGGAAATTTCAATCTCCAGAGGGAGGGGGGGGACATCATGGTTTCCCTCTGCCGAGGGGTGCTGAAAGAATCAAAAAACGTCGAGAAAGGCCGTGTGTACGACCCAAAAAAAAGGAGATTGGGTCGCGACTTGAAAGGGGGGGAAAGCCTTTCCGGAGGAGGAAGGCCAAACCGGGAAGTTTTCCCAGAAGAACCAGGCCTCCCGTCTACCTTTGGAAAAGGGGGAAAATGCCCAATAATTAGTAATCTGAGAAGGTTTTTAGTAACGAAAGGAAAAAAAGAAGGAAATAAGCC
>Ga0179593_1687730_pt1 | contig 16235 bp, 19 predicted proteins | sample CZODoug2_1_08_16_FD_185931 | JGI IMG/M metagenome (GOLD analysis project Ga0179593, IMG submission 185931) | Vadose zone soil fungal communities from Angelo Coast Range Reserve, California, USA - CZODoug2_1_08_16fungal (PacBio error correction) | ecosystem: Environmental > Terrestrial > Soil >...
AAAAAACGGTACGGCTAGCCGCAGGGTGCACGCAATCAGGCCATCACAAGAAGGAACTGGGAAAAGACACCCGGACAAGGAACTTCCAAAAGAAGAGGGACCGAAAAAAGGGTGTGAAGCTCTCTCAACAACGGAGGATGATGAGGAAGTCTAAAAAAAGAACTACAAAACGAAAAAGATGAGATTCAGCTCCTGGGTGAAAGCCCTGAACAGAGGAGGGAAAAGGGACATAGAAGAGTTTTTATTGGGACAAAGGGTATTGAGACACTAAACGAAAAACGGCGAGAGGGAGGAAAGAGGGCTCGGAAAACTGAAACATCATGGGGAATGGGGCCGGAGGATTTTCAGCACGGTCAATCAATTGGGGCCGCGGTATTGTTCATCAGCAGGACCGGGGACTGCAACTAAAAAATGGGTTGAAGAAAAGGTGATGCACGGAAGAGGGAGGGGGGGAGATCGGAACCATGATGTCGAAAAAAGAGTCCGAGGAAGTTCGTGTCCGACTCTAAGGGGGAGGAATCAAAAGCGGAACATCTGAAAAAAGATGAGGGGACTGAAAAGCGTTTCTGGAAGGAACTCGACCGAAGAAGGGTGAAAAGGGGGCGCCCGTTAAGGGATGAGCGAAAGGGTGGGAAAGCGGAGAAAAAAAAAGAAGGGAAATCGGGGGAAAGGTACTCTAAGGGACAAATAATTTTGTCCGGGTCGGGGGGAAAAGGTGAACAAAAGGAGATGGAAACGGGATTTTGCGGGCAAACCTCAAAAGGAGAGTCGTCCCTGAATGCGTCCCAGAATAGAGGAAAGGGCTCTGAAAAGAGGGATGGGAAATTGGGGGGGGGGGGACTAAAAAAAGTGTCTTTCCCTCTTCTCCCTCCAGACCTTACATCTGCGGGGAAACTCGGAAAGGAAAAAGCTTCTCGGGGAAAGGTAGACGAAGGGGGTGCTATCTCAAAAAGGGGGGGCCTCTTCCTAGAAGAGGAAAAAAATCTCCCTCTCTGTCTTGGAGGGTTCGTAAGGGGAGAGAATAGGGCCTCTAAAAAAAAGAGGGAGGGGGAAATAGAAGGGATGAGAGAATGCGAGGTCTTCTATTCGCGGGAGCTCCCTCGAAGAAGAAGACTTCTCAAATTTAGAGTATTTTACTGGGAAAAGAAGCACTAGGATCTAAAGACTTCGTGACTGAAAACAAGAAGAGAATCCTCTAATAGTCTTACTCCAGTTCTGCGGAGAGTCATTCCGCAAGAAAGTGCTCTAGGAACGGGTAAGGGGGAGGGGCTCGGGGCGAGTGTTCAGGGCGTCGGCGGAAGAGGGCGGTCTTGCACTGAAAGCGGGCCAGGGTTTTCCGTGGCGAGAAAAGAAAAAGGTGTGGGACGGGGTCAAAAGGAAAAAAAGAAGGGCGAAAAAAGAAAGAACAACCCTAGAAAAAGGAACGAGCACTAAACATCCTCTGCTCAGGAAAAAAAAGGGGGTACGTCAATATCAAGGGAACCCTGTGGGCTGTCCACGTAGGGTTGGATTCAGGGTAACGGGAGGAGAACTCAATTCCTACGCTTCATGCGACTCATAGAGAGGGGATAGGACGACTCCGGGAGGGGGTTCAGCCTTATAAAAAAAAAATCGGGACGGGATTGGTAAGGGGTGTAACCTTGTTAGGGGAAGTCGAAAAGTCTCGAAGCTGGAGGGATGCCAGAATGCTTGGACAGGTTGACGCGACCGTGCGAAAGGGGAAGTTAAAAGGGACGGAGTCCTGAGGATTGGAAAAAGAAAAAGGAGAACCCCTAGGGAAATAGAAGTCCTTGGGAAAGACTGTCTTATCTGTACCGGAAACCCTTGGGAAAGACGAGGTCCCACTAAAGGGTTAGAACCTTTCCATGGAAGTATCTAGCAGGGTAAAATGCCAGGGGCAAAAAGAGAGAATTAATATCTTTCAGGTCGTAAAAACCACTTTGTGACTCTAGAGGGGGTTTCGAAAAGAGAAATCCCTCGGCTGCCGAGATGAGAAGAGCCAATTATCATAAAGGAATGAAAATCCGTCTTGTATCCTGCGGAAGAAAGTCCCGCATGAAAGAGAGGGTCTCGGAAGAGGGGGTGAAAAAAAGAAAAAAAAAAGGGGCTAAGGGCCAAAGTAAAGGGAACTTAAAAGAACTCCTCTCTTTGTCAGAGGTCTACAGAGTAAGGTATCGGGTTCAAAAAGGGCTGAGAAGCTCTTAAAAGAGACCTCAGGGGAAAGACACGTTCATTTTTAAAGGAAATAAAAACAATCGAAGGGAAGTGTCGTCGATAAGGCGTATCTAGAGAAGAAAACAACAAAGGGGGAGGCTTAAAATCTATAGATACGGAAGGGCTTATCTACGAAACTGGGAACCTTTCTGGGGCCAAAAGTAAAGCATCAAGGGCGGGAGTCAAAGGGAGGAGGGCCTTCTTGTATGCCCATCTTCTTCCTTACAAGGAGTCAGACTGCTGCTAAAAAAAACCAAAGTTAGAGGGCCAAAATGGGGAGGAAAGAGGACTATAAAAAACTAGACGGCCACCTGATACTACTGAAGGAAGAACTCTGGGAAGGAAGGGAAAGGGGCCTGAAGGTCAGGGCAAGGGGAACCTGAAAACGAGAGGAAATAGATAGAGCCAAGTATCTCACCACGAAGCCAGAGTGCTACACCGGACCAAGGGGACCAGATAGTCAGGCGGTATCGCGGGGGGGGATGCCGTTCAGGTCGCAACTCTCTAAAGGGACTCCGGAAAAACCCTTCACGGCGTTGAGGGAAAAACTTGACGTGGTTTGAGGGAGGCCGGAAAAAAAAAGGCAGACCCTACCGGAATAGGTTTAAATAAAAAAGTTGAAGGATTAAGGGCGATAAAAACGAAGGAATCTTCCCAGTCGCGAACTACGGCTATAAGAAAGGGGGAGCCTTCCCAACAAGCCCTTAAAAACAGAGAAAAGTTAAGAAAAAAAAGAAGGGTTGTCTGAAAGGGGGGAAGAAAGGAACAAAGGGTGTTGTTCCTCAAAAGGAAGGGAAACCCAGACGAGGCCGTGCGTCGGATACGGGGAATGATAAAAGCGGAAAAGGAAAAAAAGAACCTTATCGAGCTTGTAAAAAAAGAATACAAGGGCCCCGATGAGGGGGGAAGATGGGGTGGGGCCTTGAAGGGGTGATCGAGGGAATGGGGAAGCTGGGGGGCACGAGTGGTCAGTAAACTAGGTTGACGTCTTTCTCCGGACCAAAAGAAAAGAACAAGCAAAAAAAAAAAAAAAAAAAAAAAAAAAAAGGGTTTGGAGGGTCCTACATCAAAAGGAAACAAATGGCCAGAACTTGAAAAAGGGAGCCGAGGGTCCGACGAAAGAAACAGTCTCCCAGACATCCACCTTTAGAGGGAGAGGATCCCTCCATTGGAGTAGATCCTCCCAGGGAAGGAGAATCGGGTTAAAGAAAAGAAAGGAGTGCTGGAATAGAGTGTACCTCACACTAAACCCAGCTCGGCCTAAAGATGAGGGACTATTTCGAAAGATATAGGAAGCGCTCAGAAAAAAAGAAACTCTGGGGGGGGAGGAGAGGGAGGGTAAATGTAAAAAGCTCGAAAAAGGATCAAAAGGTCTTAAGGGTAAACCGTACTCACAGAAAAGCTTAAAAGGTTTTATCCTTCAAACGATCTAGAACCAGGAAAGAGGGCATCAGAAAGGAAACTATGCAGGAAAAGTAATGAAAGCAGTAACAATGGGAGGTGTCGACTCTAGCAAAAGATTCTTCGTCGGGAATGCATTTAAGGGGAAAGAAATGAATCAGCATCATATCGATCCGGAGGAACACAAAAGAGAACTCAAAAACTGAGGAAAGCTCCTTGGGAAGGTTTCGGCTTGAGGAAAAGGATAAAAGTTGAACTTCACTTATGGGGGGGGGGGGGGGGGGGGGGGTGGCAAAAAAGGGGAAGGGGAAAAGAACGCGGCAAAAAAAATAGGGCGAGGGCAGGGGGGTCAAAGCGCCGGCGGAAACTATCGAGCTCGGCCGAAAAGAAGCACTCGAATAGAGAAAAGAGGGTTCAAAGGGAAACAAGCAAGCGGGCAAGAAGGAAACGGGCTAGAAAAACAGGGGGAATTGCCAGCGCGCGGAAAGGAGGGGGGGGACCTGATCTAAATCTGTGCAAAAAAGTCTCGCAAAGAGGGGAAGGATCCGAAAGAGGCGCAGTATCTCCAAAAGAAAGCGAAAGGGGCTTGTGGGGGAGACAGCTAGGTGCTGAAAAGTCGAGGACAAGGGAAACCGTCTAGGCATGTGCTACATTCCGCAAAAGAAAAAAGAAAACCGTAAGAATAAGGGGAGAGCTAAAAGAGGAGGGGGGGGAGAGAAAATACTCAAAAGCGACCTGTACGGCTCCGGGGGGACGACTTGCCGCGGCACCTTGTGTCAATCCTCAGAAAAAGACGAGGGTGATGGAAGGGGGGCAAAGGAAAAAGAAAAACTTAAGGGGAGGGTCTATCTCTTCAAGGTGTCTGCCGGGAACAACTCATTTGGGCTACCTTGGAAGGAAAGGCACTGTGAAAGAGGGAATCAGCAGAAAAAAGGCGCTGAAAAAAAACGACGGCGCTGTGGCAAAGGCCTCGACAGTTGCCGGGGAGGGAAGGGGCAACGGGAGGGTGAGGTTAGCTAAAAAACAGGAAATCAAAAAAAATTTTAGAAGGGGGAGCTCGAGAAAGGGGCGGGAAAAAAGGCCAACCTTAAAACTGCCGATCTCTGTCTTCCAATTTGCAGTTCGGGGGAAAGAAAGCTTCGGGAAAAAAAAAAAATTGGGAGTGGAAATTGGACGAAGGGGACGCACGCCGAACCTAAAGAGCCAGGAGAGGAGTAAGGGCTCGTGTGTAGGGAAAAGGGGGGGGGCCGAAGAGAAGAAGTTAAGCGGGACACCTCGCGTCCAAAATGCTGGGGAAAATTCATCTAAGTCCAAACTGCATTGCAGAAACGAAGACTCGAAAAAGGTCCGCCAAAAGGGAAGGTGAACGATCTGGGAAGCTTCCTCGCAAAAGGGACCGAAGTGCTCGGTGACCGCGATTCGGGGGAGGAGAGGGGACTTGCCTGGGTGGACCGTCGTGGTTAGGAAAAAAGAACGCTTCGTGGAGGAAGGCAACAGGAGCTAGGAAAAAAACTTGAAGTTCGGCAGCGCCTGCAGAGGTCCCAAAAGGGGATATCGGGAAAAAAATTTCGGGAAGGAAAATCGGAAAAAGAATGCACGGTCGGCGAGAGGAAACGCTCGGGGGAACGCGCAGCGAAAAAGGAGGACTGGGGCCCCGTAGGTCCTCTTCGAACTGCGAAAAAAGGGCCTGGAAAAAAAGGGCGAGCTCCAAGATAAACGGGGGAGAGGTCAAAAGGTGCGGATGTGGGGGAGGACGGGGGCGCGGTGCCGGTCGCGTCGGGAAAAAGGGGGGTGTTCGGAACGGATGGGATCGGACGGGTAAACGTGGTCCGTCGCCAAAACAAAAGAGTCGTGAGACCACAGGAAAAAACAAGGACTGGGAGGAGCCAAAAAATGCTCACAACACGGAAGAGAGCCCTCAGAAAGGGGGGGTAAAAGGAGAAAAAGGGGTTAATAAATCGGGGGGCGGCTCACAAGAACAAAGAAGGCTGACTTCGATTCAGCCGCTACCATAAAGAAGGGGAGGGTTAGCAAGGGAAGTGTCAAAAGGGGTTCAAAGAAAAAACACCTCTACCGTTATGGGAAGGTGGATAAATTTTTGGAGAAGGGAACTTGGGCGGAGGGGGGCAGGAAAAGAAAGGAGGGACGGAGGAACTTCGAGGCAGGAAGGTTAGTAACGTCCTCAAGGCGGTGCGGGAAAGGAAAAATTAACAAAGAAAAAGGGAAGTATCGAAGGGAGCCCTAGCTTGAAAGCAACATGAAACCCTGTTCCACCGACCAAATCGGAAAAAAAAATGGGGGAGGAAACGGTATGGGAGGGTCCAGAAAAGAGGCGAAAAACCGCTAGGGGACGAGGGGGATGGATCGCTTTCAGTTCAGTCGAAAATGGTGGGAGGAACGATCGGGAAGCTGGGGAGGGCAGTTATCTGACAAGGAATTATCGCGGCAATTTCCATATCCAAAAAGGAATCCAAGGGAGAGTACCGACAGCAGTCAAAAAGGAAGGACGCGTTGTCAAAGGGGACTTAACCGTCTGTTGGGAGAAAGCGGGAAGAAGACAGAAAACGAGGTCGGAGGGTGATCTGTGGAAAAAAAAGGCGCAAGCCGTTCTTATCTCGTGTGGATTACTTCCAGGAATCAGGAGAGAAAGGGAAAAAGGAGGTGGGGGACTCTACCCAGTCCAAAGGGAGTCGTAGACAGAACGGTATCCGATCACAAAAGAAGGGAGAAAAGGAAACAGAACGCCGAAAATAAAAGGCCGAAAAAAAGAGTCCAGCAAAGGAAGCTGGCTGTCACGCTCTGTTCCTCCGAGGACTGCGAGGAAAAAATATCAAGATCGAAAAGAGAGAAAGGATGCGGCCTAACTGAGGCAAACTGGTGTAATCTCAATCAGGAACCACAGAAAAAAGAATCAAATAAGGGAATTCAAGGAAATTTTACCAAGTGGCCTTCAGGGAAAGAAGGGGGGGGGGAGTCCAGGCGTAGGAAATGAAGAATATAGGAAAAGAAGACGAAAAAAAAAAAAATTGACCAAAGTTAAAAATCGTACGCTGGGGGGGGGACAATTCAAACACAGCTCGAAGAATTTAAGGGGGACCTTCACACGGAAAAAAAAGTGGAAAATGAAATGGCGGGGAGCCGGCGCACAACCTAAGGATCTGGGCCCGGTGTAAGCGTCGGTTGAAAAAGGGGGAAACGGAGGGAAGAAAGGAACGGCCAAAAAGGGAAAAAGCAAAAAGGGCAAGAAGGAATTCGTAAAGAAAAGAAAAAGGGAAGAACGGAGGGGCTTTGATAAAAAGGTTCTAAAGAAAAAGAAAAAGGAGAGGGGGGGTGTTAAATGCACACAGAGGCTGAAAAAAGGGGATGTAAGACTGAAGAGCGGAGGGACTTGGCGGCAATGGGAGTGAGCCGCCTTAAGAATAACCCGGGAGACAGCTACAAGGGACCACGATTTAAGGTGGGGGCCGTGATCCGTGTAAAAGGCGTGAAAGGTAATTGTTGGGGAAAGGTGAAACAGGAGATTGGAGTAAAGGTTCAAAAGGCCAATAATACAAACGGGAACAAAGCGAAAAAAAACGCAAAAAGCTATTAAAAGGGGGAAACAGGGCAGCCTCAGAAGTCCGGTAAAAGAAAACAATCGGAAAAGACCAAGCCCAAAGGATCTTTGGGACCCTCCAGAACAAACGGAAAAAAGGGAGCCTCTTAGATAGGAAGAAGAGAGGGGATGAGTCGGAAAGGGGGGAACCGGGGAAAAAAAAAAAAAAGCCGACCGTGCTCAAAAGAGCGAGGATCTCAACGTCGGACCGGTCTAAAAGAAAATCGAGAAAAGCATACGAAGAAAGAAGGGAGGGACCGGGACGCCGACCGTAAAAATGTCCTGGAGCAAAAGGGTCCGCCGCTCCACCTCGGGGGGAGAAAAATCTTCACAAGGAGTCAAAAATCGGACAAAATAAGGCCTCGGACAGGTTCGAATTGGAAGCGGGCCCTCAGGAGAACCTGGCAATCCATCGGGTGGCGACGAAAAGACGACGAGGCGGTATTAGAGAAAACTATCTGAAGACACGAATCAGGAGGGGGAACGGGGAAAAAGGAAAAAAAGCAAAAAAGCATCTACGAAAAAATGGAAGTAACATCCGGAGCGTGAGTCGGAACGGAACGGGAAAAGGACGGCAAGAAGCGGATCGGAACCCTACGAAAAGAAAGGAAGATCGTCATAGGTGCAGCGTCACGAAAAAAAAAAGAAAAAAGATCTGCCAAAAAAAAAAAAAAACGGAAAAAAGACCTCCTGGTAAGAAAGGCCCTGAGGGCATAAAAAAGCACAATCGGGAAAGAGGGGGCACATCAACCGTATAAGAAGTAGCTGCGGAGGGAGCAGAAGTTTTTCAAAAAAGATCGAAAAAAAAGGTTTGAAAAAAGCTAATCGCGCCTATAAACGGGGGAGAACGCGGACGTGGTTTAAAAGAGATTCTCATCACAGATCGAAGAAAAGTCCGAGGCGTTGAAAAGAAAAAATTCAAGAAAAAAAGAGGAGAGGAGTCCTGGGGCTCTCTCACAAGAGGATAAGTCCAGCGACTCGGCGCCTGAACGGCCGCCGCTGAAGAAAGAAGCTTCCGGTTACAAAACTCCTCTACGAAGAAGAGAAAAATCGGGTCGCCTAGGGGGACCACGGAAAAGAGAAATACCAATCTCGTCGCCGATGGGAAAAAAAAGCGTGGCGCCGGAAAGAATGGGAGCGCCCTGCCGGATGTTCGGCATGAAAGGTGCACCGCTTTCAAACGGAAAAACTCAGGTAAGAATCCGGGAGAGGGACAAAAGACAGGTGACGAACGTTCTTGGAGGAAACGTAGGAGTGCTTGAGGGGGAAGGGGGCGGCCCATGATTGGCGATTAAGAAGAATGACATGTCGGTAAGCTCGACATAAAAAAGAAACCGAAAAAAAAGGCTGCACAGAGTAAGAACGGAGGGGGCCGCGTTCGTAGATCACCTGGGAAGGCAAGCACTTAAAAGAGAAGAAAATGGAAAGGAGAGATCAAAAGGAGAGCAGGAGAGGAGTCCAAAGGGGGGGTTTTGTCATAGGAGATGGGGTGGGGGGGGAAAGGAATGTTGGACTCTAAGGGGGGGGCGGAGGGAGTTGGGTGCGGACTCTGCTTGAAGGGGGGGAAGCTTCCAAGGAAGAGTCAAAAAAGAGAAAATAAAAGAATAGGAGTGTTGAAAAAGAGAGGGGTCGCCAAAAGGGTATGGCCATGGTTGAGGTCCGTCTTCCTCTACGGTGGGAAAGAGGTCGAGACAGGAGAGGTCAAAGAGGGGGGGGAAAAGGGTTCTGAAAACGGTGACGGTGGGGGGAACGCGTCGGGGAGGGCCGGCGAACCGAAAAAAACTTGTCTGAGTCGGGTCGATCTTGTCAAAAAAGGAAAGCGGCGCCGCTCGGGGGGGGTAAAGGATGAGCCGACCGGAAAATGAGTTCGATTGCTCTTAATTGGGGAGAAGGAACATCAAGGTAAGAAAGGGGGAAATGCAAAAATCACCGCTCACAAACGCACTTCTTGGGGAAGAGAGACCTCCTCTTAATCGACGGACCAAGGTTGGCTTTCTCGGGAAGAAGGGAGGGGGAAATCGAAAAAAATCAAAAGGGGGCCAGGGGCAGAGGAAAGACGGTTGTCTTCAAAATTTACAAGGGAGGTCTTCAATCGACGGGGGGTTAGAAGGGGGGTGTCCTTTTTAGTGGAGAACCAATACGACAAAAAGAAATACGCAGAAATACGAACAAATCGGAAAAGCGGCAAAGTCCACTTGACCGACCGACCAATCAGGGCACCCTGGGGGTTGGTATCTTTATCGTACATGGGTTTGAAAGGAAAAGAAAAAGCAGCGAGACGGAGCTGTTCGAGGGTCAGGGAAGAAGAGACGCTTGCTACAAACCAGGATGGTCCGGGAAGCCTGAGACAACATAAAGGGGAAGGGGGGGTTTAGAACGGGTGGAAAAGAATAGTCGGCAAAAAAAAAAAAAACAAACGTTGAACGAGAACGGTCTCTCTGGAAAGATGGGGGAAATTATAAAGAGACGTGTACTGAGAAGACGGGGGAAGGTAAGGTAGGGCAGAGGGACCATTCTGGAAAAGAGAAAAAAACCTAAACAAACCAAAAACGAAGCACCGGAGCAAATAAGGGGAATTTTTAAAAGGAGGAAAGAAACCCCGGTGGGCAAGAGCGTTCCACCGGGAGGAAAGGGGAACCTTAAACGTTCCGGAGGGAGCGAAATTGAAAGAAAACAAAAAAAATCAAGGGGGGACTGGTATCGTGGGTCGTACGTAAGGGGGACCGGTTTTTTTCGTACCAAAAAGTTAAGGGTAAATAGAAAAGCTTGGAAAGGGAAAATAGGCGTAAGCGCCTTCAGAAGAGACTGAGTTCCTCCTGAATCCCAGCGGAAATCAAGGGGACCCTTAAAAAGACACATGCCGTGCCGGCCGCGGATGACTTGCCTGTAAAGCTGGTCTCAACAGCTTTCGAAGGGAATGAAGAAAAGGGGGGACCGGGGGAAAACGCGAGGCAGCCTTTGGGCTCAGTAGTCGAACTAAGCTCTGGGTGAAAGAAATCTCCCTTCTTTAAAAACCCGCTGGGGTGACGGGACTGCAAAGAGAACGGAAGTCGTCGATAGGCGCTTAGGAAGCACCACCCCCGGGAGGAAAAGAGGGGGGACGCCTCCTTTAGATGAAAAAGGGGGGAGGTCTGTCAAAAGAAGGTGGAAAAACAGACAACAGATGTTCCAGAAAAGTCTCTGTCAAGAGCTGAGCGCCCTGCGTCCGAGATAAAGAAGAGGTCAACGAAGGAGCCCAGAGAGGAAGTCTCGACCGGGAAGGCAGGGGGAGGACTGAAAAACACGCACAAAGACAGTAAGAAGGGCGTAAATAAAGAGGAAGGAGTTTCCATAGGGCTAACATCAAAGGGAGGAAAGAAATGCGGGAGGAACATGAAAAGAAGGGAGAATAGAAAGGCCTCTCGCTGGAACCCTTCTCGCAAAGCAAAAAAATACTAGAATCACAGGGAAAGTTAAAAAAGTGGTAAAAAAGATGGTGGGGGGGTATTCCTGGTCTTCGTCGCAAAAAGAAAGAGAGAAAGCAGGTAAAAGTCAAAAAAAGTGGAGAGGATGTGAAAAGGTTCATTGAATAGGGAAAAAAGCCCTAGACACGAAAGGGGATCTGTGAGGAAGGTTCAAGAGACGACAAGAAAACCGACGGGGGAAGACGAAAAAAGGCATCGGAAAACTCCCCTATCAGGCCAGTCCAGAAAGATCGACAGAAGAAGATCAAAGTTCTAGAGCTGAACCTCGGCCTCGAGTGGGGGTAATCAGTCTGAAAAGACGTATCAAAAAAGGGATACGGGGGGGGGAAAATACTGAAAGGAAGGGCGGAAAGATCCGCCCTTACCAGGTCATAAAGGGACGAGACAGAAGAAAAAGAGTTTCCCCTAGTTCTGGACGAGGTGTTTTGGGGTCCTTAAAGGGGGGGGTCTCTGGGAAAGGAATAGGGGAGAGCGGTAGAAAACTCGATGTCGCACGTAAAAACAAAACCGGACAACAGAGAGAACCATAAAGGAAACTAACCAACATCTTCGACTTGATCCGCGGGAAAAAAATCAAGGAAAAAACACCTTATGTAAACCAAAGTATTCAATCCTAAAAAAGTGTCCAGAGGTCTATGGAACAGCTTGTCACTGACGAATTATATCTCTTTGACCTCGGGGGACGCCTAAGGAAACTGGACGAGTATCAAAAAAAAAAGAAGAATACCGAATAAAAAGCAGGAAAGCAAGGCCGGAAGGCTCGGAAAAAGGGCAAGAACTTTACAATCCATCGACTAAAGGAGTGATCTGGGAAAGAATAAGGAAATGCAGAACCAAAAAAGATCTATAACCGTAAAAGAGTAAAGCTGGACAGAAAGAGAAAGTGTTAGCACGATGCAAAAGGAATCGGAAAAGGAACTCACCCTGGAAGAGCTACAGCGAGTCTGGGACTCTCGGAAAAAATGCATCAAAAGGGACGAGATGAAAAGAAAAGCCATCTCCGCTTGGAATCCAAAGAAAAAAAGGAGGTGCAAAAAAAACGATCAGAAAACTGAAAAGTAAACTCCTCAAACGTAAATTCTGAGGCCAGGATCACATTGGAAACTTACTAAAACGGGAGGGGCAAATTCACCCTCAGGCGGGAGCCTACGAATAGAAAAAATAATAAAAGGGGGGAAAAGCGAAAAAAAAATCAGGAACAGGAAAGGACACTAAAAAGTCTAAAAGAAGGAACGATGCGCTAACATCACCGCCGACGGCGGATCCGGCACCAAAGGTCTCCGAAAGAGGGGTACAAGGGAAAAGTTTCAGAGAGGAAAGGGAGAGAACAGGGGGGCAGCCACGCTCTCTAGTCTAAGTCTCCCCGAAAAGGGGAAGCCGTATACGTGAAACGCCAAGCGGCGCTCAAAAAGGCAGAACCCTTAAGAATAAATCAATAAGGGAGTCTAGGAAAGCGAGTCGCTGGGTTATGCCTTCGAGAAACAAAAAAGGAGGGAAGTATTAAAATAGAAGAAGACATAGGTCTCGAGAGACCCGAAAAAAAACTGGGGGGGGAAAAACGTGAAAAAAAGCAGAGTTGTGATGCTCCTAATGGCCCCACTTCCAAGCCGGCTCCAGAGAAAAAAAAAGGATATAAGATGAGCGCAGAAATGAATGACACCAGGGCGGGGGGACGAGGCATAAAAGGACAATAAAGAAGCATCGTTTCAAAAAAAATCATATAGGTCCGCAGACCTCGTATGTTAACAACGAGGGAAGAAAAAGTAGGGGAGGAAAAGTCGGAAAAGAGGTCGACGAAGAGAGGTATTCTTTGATTCCGATCGAAGAGGGCGTCCTCGCGACCCAGGAACAGCTTCGCTAGCGAGGGGGGAAATGAGGATAGGCATCGGGGGAGGAGGTGAATGAAAGGTGCTGAGATTTCCAGTGAGCCGTAAGAGAAAAGAAAAGAACAGAAGGTAACATTATATGAGGGGGCCTACTATCCGAAGGGTCGTCGAGGGACGACAAAAGAGAAGGAGTGGAAACACCCGCGGCAAATGGAATGCGTGCCAAAAAAGGACTCGTCCCCCTTCAGATAAGAAATACCGCCGGATAGCTGGAAGGGGGCTGCACTCATCCAAAGGAAGGAAGGGTGAAAAAAAGGGAAATCTTAAAGAACCGACCAAACTTCGGGAGGGGCCACGTAAATATTAGCAATAGAAGCTCTTGGGGGAAAGGGGAAAGGGTTAAAAGGGGCAGCCACGAGTTAGGAAAGGCGAAAAAAAGACATCTCCTGGAGGAAAGGTCGGCTGTTAGGGTGGAAAAGGGCGGCCAATCAAAGAAGAAAAGTATGTTAAGAGTTTTGAGGAAGAGAAAAACTGTCGGGGGGAGAGAGTGCTATAGAAGAAACTTCACGCTTCTCAAGGTCGGAGAAGTCTTGTTTAAACCCAGCTCGAGGTCACCAAAACGTATAAAAAAGAGGAATTGACAAAAGGGGAAAAAGCTAAAGAGGCGCACTCTTTCTCTAAGGGTCAGAGGCTCTAGAACAATATAAAGGTGGATTCTCGTGCTCGGGTTAGGGAGCGGGTAGGGAGTCTGACTTCGTGCGGGGGTAGGCGCTTTTTTAAGAGAAAGTAAGGTGTCTCTATCTGTTTGCCTGGTGGGGGGGAAAGGTCAAAAAAATACTAAAGAGAGAACCAGAGAAACCCTCTTCCCAGGAGGAAAAATCTACAATCAGCAGGAGAAGCCACAAGGGGGGGAGGCCATATCAGAAGAAAACGTTGTTGGGGGATGAGGGAACGGTGGTGTTGACCTTTTAACTTTCTGGCAGACTATTCAGCCCGAAGTCTAGAAAAAGGAGGGGGGGGAGACATAACTTAGAGAGGGCTAAAAAAGAGGGTAAAAAAAAAAGTGTTGATGAAAAGTATACAAACAGAAAGAAAGGGAGGGGTTATAAAAGGTTGAAAGAAATCCACAGTAAAAGAACGTCGCGAAAGAATCGTGGACGAGCAAGAGACATTCTCTGCTGGGGAGGTAAAAAAGGAGGTGACCAAAAAAAAAAATGGAAGAAGGAGGAAGGTGCGTGTGGAGATCACCGGACTCAGAAAAAAAGGAATCCATCATAAAAGTCCGGCAAGAAGAAACAAAAAAAAACGAAAGGGGTCAGCGAAAGGTATCGGACGAGGGAGGAAATACTTTCATCCAAAAATTGTGAAAGGAAAGGGTAGAGGGCAGGGGACTCAAGGGGAATAGTGGTTAGGAGGGTGGTCGGCCTAAGACTCTTCAAACTCTTACTCCAGGGAAAAAAAAAAAACATGTCAAAGAAAGGAAGAATGGCAAGGGGGGCGTTATAAAATCCTTTCAACATTCCTCTTCCAGACCCGGTTTCAATAAAAAGGGGCTAGTGGAAAAATCGATTGGTTGCGGGGGGCGAGACTTCAAGGATCTGGTAAACATATCTGAAGGGGCTGAATTACAGTTCATCAATAAAGGCGGACAGAGAAAATCTTGCCCTCACTCGGGAGGGAAAAGTTAGAGAAAACAGTAGAAGAAAATCATCCTTAGGATTCTCTTCCAAAACAAAGGGATTATTTGAAGCTCTCGGTAATTATCTACGACCGGAGAGAGGGGTCAAAAAGGAAGAAACAAGGATGTCTTGAAAAAAAACGGTAGAGGCCTCATGATGAGAAAGTAAATAAAAAAAACCCAAAGAGGGCTACCAAGGCTCTACCAGGCAAAGATCTACGGACAGTAGAAAATCTAAAAGCACAAAGGATACCCGCGACGGGAAAAATTAATGACTTTCCAGTAAAGACCAAAAGGGGAGTTCTACTTCAGGGAAAGTCTAGAACTGGTAATTCAAAAGTCTCGTACCCGGCAAAGGGGTAAGAACTGGTCCTCGACTAAACGGGAGGGGGGAGGTCAATCGTTATCGGAGGGGGGTTAAAGATCGAAAAGGACTAAGGAAGCCGGGGGAAAAAAAAATGCGTTTGGAAAAACTGGACCGGGTTTGCGGCGCCCGAAGATACTGTGAAAATAAGAGAAACGAAAGAAAAAAAGTGACGAAAGGACGGCCTCGAACGGAGGAGGCAAACCGTCCAACAGGTAAAGGCATCATTAAGAAGAAAACCGGGAACAGGGGAGGGCTTAAAAGGGGGGTGGCAAATTAACAGAAAAAAACGCATGGGGGAGGTTTGGATCCGGGGGAAAAGCGGAGGAGGGTCGGAAATCTAAGGGACGGGAAAGTCGTACCTCCTTACAGGGAAGAAACAAACGGTTCTATACATCTAAAAAACCGAGGAAACTAAAAGGGATTAGATTTCCTGTTCAGAAGGTTGCTCGCTTGGGATTAACGAGTTGGCGGAAAAAAAAGACTAAAAAAAGCACACGCTAAAAAAAGCCGAAAGGGGCAAACAAATCGACATTAGCAGAGACCTACCTCCTCCTAAGCCAGGAACACATACTCACACCTCAAGAAAGGCAAAAGGGGAGATAAAAAACCTAAGATGGGTAGATCCTTCGGTCCCAAGTACGGAATGGCTTGAAAGGCGGAGCTTGGAAAAGAAAACCGCTCGAAGGGTGAGGATCGTCGGGAATAACGCAAAGAGGCAGGCGGAAGAGGCCGCAGCAGAATAACTAGAGAGAGGAGGCCTAAAACTGACAACGACGCCGAACGCATAAGAAAAGGACTAAAAAGCCAAGGGGGGAAGGACAAAAAATCGCGACTCAAAAGAAGCGGACAATATTCCTTAGAAGGGTAGAACTAGGAAAGTCGATAATAATCTGGAAAAAAAAAGGTCCACCAGGGGGCAGACCATAGGTATCTCTGAAGGGGGGGGGGGAAGGAAGAAGGAGGGCCTCTCATCTAAATTAGGGCCTCGAATCCTAAAAGTTCTAGTCTCAACCTTCTTCAAAGCATCGAAAAGAGAGGAAAAAACTATCGATCCCGATAGAAAGGCTCAAGGGGGAACTTCTCATCAAGGAAAAGGAAATTCCCCCTAAAAGGGAACGCCGACGAACGGGAAGAAATCTAGAAAAGGGAAGAGAGGAAAATCAAAAAAATGAAGAGCTCGTCGGGAAAAGCCTCGCTACCGAAAATTACGGCAGAACAGGGGAAAAAAAAGAAATGGTCGATTCAGAGCAATCAGGGCCGGATTATGGCCAAAAGGAAAAGAGCGGGAGGGGATGCACAAAGAACCATTAGGCATCCACGAGAAGAGAAAAACGGGGAAGCAAAAAAAGATTGCGAGGGAGGGTGGAAAGAAAGAAGGGAAACGCACAATTTTAGAAGAAAGATTGCTGGAAAAGGCGGACCGAGAAAACCGAGGAAGGAGATGACAGAGAAAAAAACAACAACAAGTAGGATAAAAAGAGAGAGATTAAAGAAACAAGACTCTCTCCTAGCGACCTACGGACTGAAGGCTGATTGCGGAAAGGGCAAGGGGGGGGAGGGTGGGGAGGTCATGGAACAAGAATCACGGCTCTTGGGGCAGGGGTACCGTCTTTCTATCCGCGCACCTAGGAAAAAGAAAGGGAATTCAAAAAAGGGGAGTTGCAAGGGAAGCAGCCTTGAGGCAGAGCCC
>Ga0179593_1735938_pt1 | contig 16235 bp, 12 predicted proteins | sample CZODoug2_1_08_16_FD_185931 | JGI IMG/M metagenome (GOLD analysis project Ga0179593, IMG submission 185931) | Vadose zone soil fungal communities from Angelo Coast Range Reserve, California, USA - CZODoug2_1_08_16fungal (PacBio error correction) | ecosystem: Environmental > Terrestrial > Soil >...
TGAGGGAGAAAGTATGAAGGGCAGGAAGGGAAGACTGAGAAGAGGGGACCGTAAGCCGTCCTCCTCCTGCTGTTCGCCAAGCTAGTTGAAGGGGGGAGGGGCCGGATGGTTAAAACCAAGGACTCACCGCACGAACACTCGCTGTCGCGGGACAGCCGCTGTAAAGGAGCCGTGAACTAACCATGGCAGCGGTAGGAAGAAGGAGCTCAAGAGCTGAACTCGGCCAACAACACGTCCTTTGCAACACTCAAAAACTTTAAGCGTCTCTAGGGGGGGGAGAGTCATCGATCCTGAAGTGAATCGGAGGCCAATCCGGTGCCTGAGGGCGCCAGAAAACCGTTGCCCAAAACCGAAACGGGCAGCATGTGGAAAGGCCTCAAAAGAGGGCGGCAGGCTGACACACGATGAATCGTGCGTTGGAAAAACGGCGCCGCCTCCAGGACGCTGTAGATCCGGAGAAAAGTGCACTCGGACAAGGACACGACATCGGACCTTGAACGATGAGGGGAGGTGGGTTTCCGAAGGCGAGTTAACTGCGCACACAAGCAGCATTAGGAAGACAGGGCTTAGCGGGCCTAGACCTCGGGGAAGCTCGACCAGGGCGCCAAGAACTTGAAGGACAGGCTCAGACCGTGCCGGGCATGCAGAATGCAAGGTTTCCCGCCTGACAGCCGAGAAACCGAGGCGGCCCTTCGCCAGAAACCGAACATTAAGGGGACAGTATGGCGATATGCTCCAAGGCAGGGTCTGCCGCATGCGCAAACATCGACGAACGTAGTACTCACGAAATCGAAAAAATATGGCCAGCCTCGCCGACAGGTCGGGGAAAAAAGGAAAAAGGGAGGAACGCCGGCCGACACTTGGCCCGCGCACTTTCAAATCGCGAAGGCTGCGCGTTGAGGGTCCTTGTCATAGGGGGGTCTCGCAAGCAAAGGAGTAAAAAAACGCATGTTGCCCCAGCAATACGAAGCGTCCTGCGGGAAACCGTGAGCCGAAGGGCTCGGAACGAGCACGTCCCTAGTAGGAAACTATTAAAAAAAAAAGACGAATGTGCGGCCTGCAATAAAACAAGGTGGAGCGTCGTACAGACTCGGAGAAGAAGATCGTTAAAGGAGCTCCATGGCCTCGGCGAAAGGATCGCCTCACGTCGATCAACACAGGGCCACCTACTGTCTACGATGAATGTTACTCGGAAAAAAAAAAGGCACGATTAGCGTCAGGGCCGCGGTCCTGCAGAGGGCACTTTAACTGTCGTATAAAAAAAACGGAGCTCAACGAAAAACCCCGAGTGGGGAGCTGGGAGCGACCAAAACGAAAAGTTGCTTTTGCATAGGCTTCACACCTGTGTTCTGCTAAGAAGGAGAGAGAAACAAGTTGACCTGGGGCGCTCGGATGGGGAACGGTAAGCCATAGGGTGAGTTGGTCCTCGACTTGTCGGTTGGGTGCGACATGAGACGCACAGGGAGGTCGTAAGGGTCTCGTCCGAGGGAATAGGTTTGGGGAGGTGCAACTTAGACATTGGAAAGAAGGAGCCGTCAAACAGTACAACATCTAGCTCGGTTTGGTCTGTATTCTGACGCTTGTATACGACAGCGCTAAGAAGGGAACAGGCACATGCTGGACAAGGGTCGGGAGCACCGCACAAGCGTTGACTCGAATGGGGAGGTGACCATCCAAAGAAAATTTAAGGACTCATTCAAGAGGGGGGAAAAAGCCGAGTCAAGCGGCGGCGCGCCGTAGCCAAAAAATCACGCGAGAAGAGGGGGAAAAGCCGAGCGATCAGAAAAGTCGTAATCTACGCGTCGGGGTTATGCTGAGCCGACCGAAAAAAATCCCGAGGGGCACACACAAAGAGGGAGGACCATCGGCGCGCTACGCCTAAGGGGCGAGAGGAAGGGAGGAAGACGAAGCCGAGCGCGAGGAAGAAAGGCGATGACGAAGAGTCGCGGGACGGATAGGCGCGTAGGGCGGCGAAAGAGCCAGCAAAAAAAGTTAAATGAATGAAATGCGGCCGAAAAAGGGGAAAAAGGAAGGGAGTGGCGGCGCTGGAATCGATTCCGTCCGCTGCCACGGTTTATCGCATTTGTGACCGACAGGTGAGATCCGAGGAACGAAGATCAGCAATGAAACGACCAAAACGATAGATGATGGAATTCAAGGTTTTCTCAACAGACTGCTCGAATTCAAAAAGGAAAAAAACCGACATAAGCGGCAAAACTTCACGGGACAAAAGGAAGAACGAAAGGACCCGGTCGGCGAAGCTTTCGCACCACCGAAAACCATGAGAGCTTCGGGGAAAGTCCTGAGAAGGGCAATACCGAGGAAAAAGCGAACAAGGGACATGCCGACTAAATAGAAATGCTTAGGCTCAACCGTGGGAACGACCTCTGCAAACAACTAGAAACAGTGTTTCGCGAACCGGGGCTCTCAAGTGGGGCGACTGAAAACAAGAGGGACGGCGATTGATCAAACCGTTAAGTGACAAGCCAGTACCACGCCGTCCCGTTCAAGGGGGAATTCGTAGCAAAGAGGTCCTCTGGATCTCCGCCACTCAGGCATCGCCGAACGGGGATCGTGGCAATCAGGCGGTCAGGAGTCGCCGTGCTGAAGGGTTCCGCCGAGGCCGGACAGGATCCTGAAAATTCGCCGGATTAAAGAACCGTAACCGGAGTACGAAGGACGCAAAGGGAACGCAAGAAAAAGATATGTCATCGAAGTTACTTTTCTAAAGAAAAAGAAACGGAGGGGATCCCCCCGCTCAAAAACGTCTGAAAAAATTCGCCGGCTAGGTCTCGGGAGGGAGCAGGGTGTCAACAAAAGGGTTACCGCGGGGGTGTCCGTCGGCGCTTCTCGAAAGAACAAGAGGAGGAAAACGCCTCAAAGACCGGGAGGGGAACGGGGAACGGGAAGACGAGAGGGATCGGTGAACAGATCCCGGCCTGCGGCAATACGTAAGAAAGCAGCGCTGGTGCCGAGGTCCGGCGTGCAGGGAAAGGTACTCGCTGGAGATCTCCTAGAACGATCAACTTTGGCTACTGAAAGACAAAAGGTCAAGACTCAAGTCTGAAGAAAAAAAGGAGGCCGCAGGGCCGCCCTAGGAAACAAGATCTAGGGAAAGATACCAGTATATGAAGATGAAGTGCGCCACTATGGAAGGCCAGGTCAGAAGAAGACGTCATCGAGCTTCGCCTTGCCGGATATGCCGAGGACTACGAAAGTCTACCGCCGGGAAAGTGCTCACTACAAGACGTAAAAAAGGTGTCACGACAAATTGCCAAAGGGAAAAGAATGAGGCAAGCTTCTTTGCCGCACCGGAGGAACTCACTAGAAGCCTGATAAGGGAAGCCGGCACCCGATGGTGGGGAGAGCGGCTCGTCGACAAGAAAGGATAGGGCACGGACGGCAAAGTCATCAACATCTAGGACACTTGTGAATTATCACGGGCAAAAAAAAGTAATGTCACGATTGGCCCGGCCGGGAGTACTAAAAGTCCAAAAGAAGAGTCCTCTCTCAGATTGTCTTACTTCCACTCAAGCCACGAGGGAATCAAGCGGATACCTTATGGCTCCTCAGGCGAGGGGGGGCCTCGTTTGTAAGAAGGGTCTCCTTAAGAAAGATTCACCGATTGGGGGGGTCGGGAGGAGGAGTTGCCAGGGGAACCGTCTGGGAAACTCAGTAAAGAGAGAAATCTAAAAGGATAAAAAGAAGGATGGCCGAGGAAGGGGGGGCTCGCTAGTGAAGGAATTGCAGGAAAGGGGAAACATGAGAAAAGGACGGCACGCCCTATTTGGAGGATGCTAAAAATCAGATTTCAGGCTTAAAGTACAGATGATTATCACAAGATCAAAAGGGGGTGAGAGGTAAAGGCAGGGCACGGCATAATGATCCTATCTTTTAAACTCTGAGCGAAAAAGGTGAAGGCTGCATGAGAGAAAAATCATCAAGGGACGTTCTCCGCGTAGCCTCCATACTGCTTGGTCGCCGGAGAAGGGTCCAGGCACCTCGGTCAAGTAAATGGGGCCAGAAGATCTGCTAAAACCGGGAACTCTCAGAAGATCACCAGGAATCTCTGGGCGTGCATCCTGGAAAGAGACAAAAAAGACCACCGCCCCATGCAGCGCTAAGCCGAAGCTCAAACCTCGACAATAAATCCAACGACTGAAAGAAGACTGGCTCCCTTCTCGGAGGGAGTAGGAGAAGAGAGAAGACAGGTGGCAACTTAAAAAAAAAGGAAATCCCGGGCATCCTTTGACCAGAATCGGAGGATGGGGATCACAGACCACGGGCAAGATTTGAAGGAAGGGGGCACGGCCTCAGAAGGAAGCTGAAAGGAGATCCGCGATCAGTGCCCGCCTCATTGGAAGGCCGCAGCGGAGGAAGTCACGGCCAGGAAGGGGGGTGGGGGGAGGGGTGCCGAAGTGCACGGCCCGTCTTACAACACCGCAGAAGCTGGGAGGAAGGCGTAGCTGCGCATCACCGGGGGCTTTCCAGTAAAAGAGCTTCGTTCAAGGGAACAAAAAAAGCGTTCAAGGAGAAGCGATTCACGAAGGAAAAGTCAAAAACGTAAAGAAAAGGCGCAGACCTCGCGCAGGCGCGGCGAGGTGGGGGGTGTTACCCTCCTGGCTTATCAGCCGTAAAGGGCACCCTGAAAAAGAGGCAGCCCGGCGCCAACTTCGCTGCAAAGAAAACGAGAAAAAAGGCGGGAAGGGGGGGAGAAAAGGATATCATTCGGCGCGATTCTCTCTAAAAAAGGAAAGTCTAAACGGGAAAGAAAAAGCATCCAAACAGGGTTATCCGCAGGTCGTGAAACCTTCACAGGCCGGGAAAAACCGGCGAAGCGAAGAGGGCTGACCACCGCAGGAGCGTGAGCGGGAAGAAGGGGGCTGGCCTAGGCGGCGAGCAAGCCAAAAAAAGTTCCAAAAACGGGGGAAACCCAAAAAGGCGAAAAGAGAGGGGAGATCAGCGGCGCCGTTTTGCCGGGTTTCTCTAAGGGGAGGGGGAGATCCGAAAAGTCCTCTGAAAGGACTTGAGTCCGACGACTGATAGCCTTTAAGAGTCTGTTCTATAAAGTATCATGGAATCGTAATTGGAAGAGAATTTGCCCGGACCTGGACAGGGGGGCGATCGCAACCTGTTAACAGAGCCTAGAGAAGGAAACTCAAACTGTCTCGTGCTATAGTTTTACTTAGTCGGCAGCTAAGAGATCCTCTCTAAGCCAGAAAGGCCGTCAGTCCGGCAGCCATGAAGGTCATAGGGGAAAAAGGCACGGAGAACATGTAGCGCACACTTTCTCCAACAAGGGTATGTAGTAGAACTGGCTACCCAAAAAAAAGTTTTGCAGGTGTACTTCCAAAAAAGTTGCGAAAAGGTATTCTGGCCAAGGGAAAGCGCGATTCTGATGCACAGGGTTAAAGGTGGCCTTCAAGGAAGGGTTGATAAGGGAGGGGGAAGAAAAGGGTGGGCTAACTCCACGCGTCTGCGTGAAGGTCGTGAGGGGAGAGGTTCCTTGGGTTTGGGCGGTGCAACTTTGGACATTTGCAAGGGGGGGGGGGCGAGCCGTAAAAATCAGTAAAAGAGGGTCGTTGTCGGCTCGGAGAAGCGGAAAATGAAAAAAAGGAAGGAACACCTGCTTCCGATAATCCCTCGACGGCATCGGACAAGAGGAAGCGCGATAAAATAGAAACTCGAGAGAACCTTGGCTACAGTCGCGGACAGCATTTCATTCAAGCGGCTAAATTTAGAAGGCCAGGGAAGACCGCTCCCTCCTCCGACGACTCTTCTGAGAGACCTGTTCTAAGGCACGAAAGGAATCAAAAAAAAAAGCGAGGCCGAAAGGGTACGCCGAGCCCGAGAAATGAATCAAAAAAGGATGAGGGGAAAAGAGTCTTTAGGGGAGGGGAAAAGGGAAAGTCTGAGATAACCCGCCAGCAGGATTACTACGTTGCGCTAGGGGGCGTAGAGACCGGACTGGTCTTGCGAGAAGAAGACGCCGCAAGCCAGGCCGAGGGAAGAAGAGGATGGGGGGAATCAAAAAAAAAAAGAAAGGGTCTGAAAGGATGACCGGTCCCATGAATATTGTCCTGACTAGGGGGGGGGGGGGGGCTAGCGCGGCTGGGCGATGCCCGGAAACTCAAAGGGTGCCTCCTTTTGCAGGAGGAAAGGAGGTGAATAAAAATAAAAAAAAGGGACTAGATAGATGGAATTCATAAGTTGTTAAAAGGGGGTACTTCGAAACAAAGTTGCCATTCTCAAAAAGGGGGAGAACGCGAAAAATAAGCGAGTCATCGGAAAAAAAAAGGGGAACTGAACAAGGCGGAAAGCAAAGAAAGTACCAAAAGGACCACTGCCCCATCTCAGTTGCCAACTTACCTTAAGAAAAAGGAACCAGGAAAGAGCAAGGGATACAAGGGAAAGGCCTGCAAGAGCGTAAAGCAGAGACCAAAGGAGAAAGGGGGGGATCCGGCTTGGTAAAAACATTTTTCAATCCAGAAGGGTGGGACAAGGAGACCAGTTGGGCGCTGCGTTGGACGTCAAAGAAGGGGCGAATGTTCAAGAACCAGGACAGACCTTCCGGCTTCTAAAAAGAAGAGCAGAGGAGTGCACAGAGGGGGAAGGTAAAAAGGAAGGGAGGGACCAACGGGCACTTTCTCATTGAGGGGGAGGGGAAATGTTCTTAGTTGAAAATGCGGATTTCGAAATGGGGGGGGGGGAATCCGAGGAGAGAGAAAAGGACCCTGGATCTGTTACTAAAAAGAATTACGAGAAAGACACCGGAAAAAGAGAAAAGTAGCAAGTGCTGCGCTATCGAGTCATACGGGGGGGGAAAGAGGCGTTTACGAGGCGACAGGAATAGAAGCAGCAAAAAACAGGAAACTGCGCCGGCGATGGTCTAAAGCTCTGTCGAGGGTTTGTAACAACAATGGAAGGGGGACGAAAAAAGGGGTCTCAGCAGAAAGCTAGGATCTTACATTAAGGAGAAGAATTCCAAGAAGGAACTGAGACGGGGAAGATAAGGCTTTCGCAGGAAGATAAGCCTCCTTGGAAGGAAAAGAGAAACTTTGGAGCTGGTAGAGTTAGGAGGGGCTTCCGAAGGCGCGGGAAACAGGGATCAAACAGTCTCCAATTTTGCCCAGGGATAAAAGTCCCTATAAGGTGGGGCGAAGTGGCAGCCTAATTCAGGCCGAAAAAAAAAAAAACGGTTAACCGAGAAGCTGGGAAATCTTCCTCTCCTCAGGAGAAGTTCTGGAGCCCCGTCCTTTAGGGGCGCTAGACTCAACGAGCTCAGGGGAGACGGGAAGTTGAAAAGGGGAGGAAAGGCTGTCGCTCTGCGGTGTTATTCAACTCAGAAAAACCGCTCGGGCTCAACTAGAAGGCAAGATTCGTGTCCTTGCCGAAAGGGGAATGAAGGTAAGGGTCAAAAGAATCATTGGCAACGACGCTCTAAATCGCGAAAAAAAGAAAGTCTTCTAAAGCCTATGAAGGCACGTAGAGGGGAGGGAGCCTCCGGGACAAAAACATGAAATACTCCACTAGAATCACAGGGTGGTAGGGTGATCAACAGTGATGAAATCTAAAGAAAATAGGGGGGCCGACGATTATTACCATGAGGGCATATAGAAAAATCCACTGGATAAAACAAAAAAAAATTTGACGCGTACAAGAAGAAGAACATTTGGAAAGTTTAGCGAGTGAGATTTCGCGCCCGAGGTCATCTTCAGATCAGGTGGGCTTTGTAAAAGGGAACCATCTGAAAGCGACATCTATTTGTCCTTTTAGTGGGGGGCGTGGGGTGCGGCCTGTGAGTGGCTTAAATCAGTGTAAGATTGCCTGACCTTCAAGAGAAAAGGCTAAGAATGGGGAGAAACCAGTGCTATAACAAATTGAGAAGAAAGGATTGGAACAGATCCGGAGGGGAGGTCTAGGAAGATGGCGCCTATAAATTTCTCAGATCATACTCGAAACAAAGACAACGTATGAGAGAGAGAGGGTCATGAAGTAGGGGGGAAGGATTCAGATGTCCTCCTGGGGAATTATCCTTCAGGATCTGGGAAAAAGCAATGCAATTCGCTCTCTCCTAAAAACTGAGCGGCGCTCGGCCGGTTATTCAACTGGGCAGTCGTTCAGTATCAACAGGAGAACTCAGACCTAGGGGTCATCAGGAGGGACACCATGTCAATTATACACTTGAAATTACAACGACCTCCCAAAGTCTCTCTAAGTACTCGGGTCTAAAAAAGAGCGCGTTACAAGCTGGACAACGGGGGAAGAAGCGAAACTGAAGATCGAGATAAGGAACAGTTGCCTGTCCAAAAAGGAATTAAGGGAAACTCGTAAAAAAAATCAGGGAAACTCTTAGAGATCAAGCAAACAGCACACGGGCACGATGTGGGTGAGCTTTGCGACTCAACAGGTTGAAAAAAGGCGAAGCTGGAAACGCTCGTCCAGTGATGAAGAGGGACCCTGCGAAAGGCTGGGGGGTGGGGGGGTTGTGTTGGGGGTGTTGTGTTTTGGTTGTTGGGTTTAGAAAGGGGGGGTCCAAAACACGGTCGGGTGCACCTCCCCAAGGCCAAAAGCACCGGAAAAAGAATTAGTCGCGGTGCCGACCGCGGGGGGACGCAGAACAAGTAAAAGGGGGGGGAGTCGGTCACCGCTTCAAATCGGCTAAAAATCGTTCCCGGGCGGCGCGATTCCCTCAGAACGCATTCCGGGGGACCTCGAAGAAACGGAAAGGAGGCCACCGCGCACAAAGGTAAGGTGAAGGGGGCAGAAAGATCCTGAGAAGGCGTCCCTCGTTAAAAGGACCTTTGCTCCCTTCGGGGACCGCAACCAGAAAAAAGGCAAGGTTGGATAGACCTAGTCAAAAAAGAAGGGTTCGGAAAAATCAAGAAAAGAACTCACAGCCTCCGCCTCCGACCAAACCAAAATTATTTGGCATCGCCAAAAGCGGAGAAGGGGAATTTAGACCGTCGAAAGGACAAACAGAGAGGAGAAACCTTCGAACAAAATTAAGGCTGCCGTGAATTGTCCGCTTTGGGAGTCGATCCTCAGGAGAAGACAAAATGGGAGGAAACCTGGAGGAAAAAAAACGTGAGACATCGCCGGCGAAGTGTCAGAGGGAGAAAGGTGGCAAGAAAGGAGTATGAAAGAGATGGAGACGATATCTCGAAAAACTGCCTTTCATCCGAAGCCGATGGAAATTGCACGAAGGAAAAGAGGATTGAGAAAACAGTTACGATAATCGAAAAGAATGAGAAGGGGAAATTATCACGCGTCTCCAAGATCAGCACCTCTAGACGAAATAGAAAAAAAGGGTGAAGGGAAGGAGGTCCAGACGCTGAAAGACGAAATCAAGAAGACGCAGAGTGAATTGAATCCACTGGCCCCGTAACATAGGGAGCGCAAAAGGACAGATCAGACCCCAAAAAAAAGAGAAAAGGGGGCGAAGCTCGGACTGGAGACCAAAGCTACAACCAGTAGTTGCATATGTATCGAAACCTGTTCACGAGGGACAGAGAGCTGAGGGAGAAGGACCTGGAATAAAAGAAGAGGGAAACAGGAGACGGGAAGGAGACCGGTATCTGTCCATAAAGTGAAATTGTCTCTGTCGAATGGGTCGGGTCTGGTGAAAACCAGCCCGTGACGGGGGAAGACGTCTCTGAAGGAAGGAGGGATCGTTGGAGAAAGTGGAATGGCAACGTTGTCTAAGCTACACCATGGGGGAGAAAAAAAAAGAGTTCCATCATAAATTGGTCTGGGGGGGAAGCTAGAGACATACGCCTTCGCGATAAAACCCGAGAATATCAGGGAAAAAAATCGAAAGCCGCGCGCCAAGACTTATAACCCTCGAATGGGAAACATCCTGGGGGCGCAGGAAAAGCCCAACCTACAGGACTGAATACAGAATCAGGAAGAGAGAGCCGGAAAGACGCCGGAAACGACTCATCGCCGTCTCTACGAAAGCGACGACACATAGTCTGTAAGCTATGGCGCCAGGGAGACTGCCTAAAGGGAGAAAAAAGAGTCGAAAGGTCCTCTCAAAAACACGTATGGGGAAAAATTCTAAGGGCAAAGAGGCGATAACCGCCGAGTAACTTACGACGTTCGCTAGGCTCTGAGGAGAAGGACCGGCTAAGAGTCGATTATAGGCGGAGAAAAGACCTCCAGAAGTAAAGGAAGAGCTGAAGCGCCCAGGGAAGACCGGTCCAAATTCGATTGTACGGAAAGAGGCGCCGAAAAGAAATGTAGAAACGTGTAAACATCAAGGGGCACTCCGGTTGAGGGGAAAAGGAAGAAAAGAGAAAAATTGAGAAAGTAAAAAACCGCCGATAGATGATGGAAATTCCTTTTTTAGCATGGGGGGGGGGGGAAAGGAAAAAACGTTCCTGTCGAAAAAGTGACTCAAATCAAAAAAGAATTCAGGAAGACTCACGCCCGCTTGAGTAAGCCTTGAAAAAGACCCTAAAAAAAAAAAAAAAAAACCCCAAAAAAAGAACAACTAATTCGGGAAACACTGAAAGGGAAAAAAAAAAACAGAAAAAAGATCAAGGACAGCCTCAAGCTCTCGAGTAATCGCAGAAAAAGGTTGGGCAAGGAAAAAAAAAAAAAGCACGGCGGGTTTGGGTTAGACAGGGGGACCCATAGACGCACTCAGAAAAAAAGGGGGCGAGGTGGGGGACCTGGAGGATCATGATTTACGATGAAGAAGGGAGTTCAAAGAGGACCGGAGAAGGGCGGCTGGAGAGTCGTTAGTGCTATGGTCTCGGAGGGAAAATCCAGGGATAAGTCATTGAAAAGGAAAACCTATCGGGTCGCGAGTTTATTATAAGTGATCGGACGGGAAGGTATCGAGGGGGGAGAAAGAGACATTTAGAGACCGAAGTCGTCCGAAGAAGCGCACCCTTCCTCCTTTACTAGAAACCTAGAAAGAATGAGAACTTCGAGGGGATGGCGCTATCTCGTTCGAAGAGGAAGGGACCTGAAAATCCAAGGTGAACCCTCCAATTCGCCTCCTGACCCAAGAAGGAAAACTTCCGCCGCTTTGTCGGGGGCTGGGGGAGCTGGAATAAGGGGAAGTGGCGTCAGTCTCAGCTCTGACTCCCTAAAAGCGTACAAGGAGAGGGCTACAGTCAGGAAAAGGTGCATGGATCGGAAAATGGAAAGAAAGGTGAAGGCGTTCAAATACGTGTGTGACGGGGACTACCTTGGTCTTCTATCTGGCCCATATTGGAAGGGGTTCTAAATTGGACGTAAGAAGGGCTGCGACTGAAGAATGCGGAAAAAAAGGGGTATCGTTGGCGCCGGTCTTCGACAACATAGGGAAAAGAGGAAGCGGTAGCAGGACGGGAACGCTCAACAGGCAGACAGAGACTCCAAGACAGGGAGGGAAGCTCCTACAGAAGAGTCATTATGCGCCACGGTCAGTCGCCACTGGGAAAGACACGTTCTTGGAAGAAAAAGACTTCGGGAAGGGGAAAATCTCCGGACTTCCGAGTCAGAGGCACCGTTCCTGGCAAACGCCGGAGATACACCTCGAATGACGTCACTCTAATGAAAGGGGGTCCGATGAGGAAGGAAAGAAAGGGGAAGTCTTTCATTGTCACAGACTTTTGCACGCCAATTCAAAAACTAACAGGGGGAGAAGGGGGGGATTGTTCAGAATGAAAGGCCCAATCGAAGGGGGGGGAGGCTGCGAATTTTTCATCGAGAAGTGCAAAGGACGTTTAGAAGAAAGAATCGCTGAAAAGCGGGTTTGAATCCTAAAAAACAGCGAGCGCCGATATTGTCCCCGGGTAGGAGCGGAATCATGAGTAAAGACTGTCCTTAGAAAAATCTGCCTCCGGGGAGGGCAGGGGAGGCCACCGTCCGCGTCATGGTTTCCTATCGGGGAGAGAGACCGAGCGTAGAAAAAAAAAGATGATAGAAGGTTTCGTCGAATAGGTCTTCGGGAAAAGAATTGGGGGAGTTCGGGCTAGTCTTCCGGTTTAGCCGATTAAAAAAAAGGAGACGAGAAACCGAAACTCAGTAACATCATTGGAGAAGAAAGATACTAAAAGCCATAGGAAAACTGGGATCATTCCCAGGGGGTAGATAAAAAGGAGGGCACCGAGAAAGCATGGTAATCTAAAACCCAAAAGGGATTAGGAAAAAAAGAAGAAAAGGGAGGGAGATGAAAGGAGAAGAGATTCCTTATCTGAACCCGGGAATCCGAGCTCTTGGCAAGAAGGGGAAACAAAAGAGGCGTAGAACCCGTCAAAAAAGAGGGTAAATGCGGAAAGGTTCTCAAGCGCTTTCCGGAAACCCAGAAATCGACGCTTCGAAAGAACCCGCAAAAGCGCTGTCAAAATGCAAAAGAAAATCAGACAACAAGGAAAAAGCGCGAAGCATGTAAGGGTCTGACGAAACGCTCGACAACTAGAAAGGAATAATACAAATGAAGGAGATCTCTCGAAAGTGAGTCAAAAACTAGGCCCGGGCATCCGGTTGGCAGAAGCTCGAGGGAAGGGAAAAGGTGCACCCACACAAATTAAATAAACAGGGTCTGACCCACTTTTTAAGGCGCCAGAACTCTCGGCGTCAGGGACGAGGAGGCCGCACGCCTCCAGCGCCTGATATTAGCAAGGGTGCTGAGTCAAGGAAAAAAAAACCTCTTAACGGAGCTGAATAAAAAATGAAAGAAGGAGGGGCCCGGGAAAGGAATCGATCAACGGCGTCGACAGAAGTTCTTAGGTCGGAAAATAGAAAGAGCGTACGAAGATGGACGGCCACGAAAACTCGAACAAGTGAAATTGCCAGGCGCCAAAGTGTCTTCAGCAGGAGAGGCAGGTTTGCAAAGTTCGAAAGAGATGGCACAGAAGGTCGGCAAATGGGCGCAAAGGGCAACAAAGGAGGGGAAAACCCGGAACCTTATTTGCTGAGGCGGGCAAGGGATATGTCGTGAAAGGAACGCAAAACCGACTCTACGAAAGGAAAGACGCCGAAAAATACACGACAAGGAGGGGTCTGACCAGACCTTCACATGAGGAAGGGCTGCTAAAAAAGGGAAGTCTTCACAAGGAAAAGAGCGGCAGGCTGATCGTGAGGTCCAAATAGGGTCGAGCATCTTCGCCAGCCAAATGTTAGGGAAAGCCACCGGGTCGGAAACAAAAACCGAGTTAGGCTACAGGGGACACAGTGTAAGGGCGTCTCAGGTTCTCAGATTTTGTCTACGGCCGGGGAAGTGCGCCGAAAAAAAGAATAATGAAAAGCCAGCCGCCTGCCGGGTAGCCGCGCCGATTGGCTTTAAAGGGTAAGAAGGCCTGAATGGGGACTTAACATTATGAGAAATAGGACCGTATCGCAGAGTAAAATAAGAGGAACTTCGCCCCGGATCTCACCTGCCCTGAAATAAGATGCACGGAGGAAAGGGGGGATGAGTTGAGGGGGGGAGGGAAATTCGAGACAGAATCGCCTAAAAGCGACCTAGTAATCCGAAAACTGAATAAATGTGAACTGATAAAGGAAAAAATCAGAGAGGGAGAAAAGGTCGCACACTGGGGCGCAAGTCGGTAATGGGACTGTACACCATAAAAAAAAAAGAAACAAACGAAAAAAAAGGGTGCCGTTGAAATGGAGGGAAGGGCCAAACCGTTGCGCATGAAAAAACGGTACATGGAGCGGCGTTCAAGAGATGCACGGTAAGGGGCTTCTCATTGGTAAGGAAGGTCATAGGGGGGGAAGAAGGGGGAGGGGTAGAGGGTGCAGATCTCAAGCAAATTGGTAGAGTTCAACGGAAAAGGAAAAGTGAATGAGAGGGAGATTTGTGCGTGACAACTTAGCATTCGGGGGCAAGTTCGAGCCGGAACAAAAGAACTCATGAATAAAATTAGTGGGGAGGAAATGGCATTGTGTGGGGGGGGTGGTGGTAGTTCCTCCCTGCTCTAAAGAACCTTCACAACCGAAAAAAAAGGTCTGGTGGATGTAGAGGAGCCGTGAAGAGCGCCCGAAAAAGAGAGAAAAAGAGAAAAGGGGACATCCGGGAAATCAGGAGAGGCTATGTCATTGAAGAAGTCCGGTAAGAAAAAAAAAAACTGTAGGGGGGAGTAACTAAGGCGGGCCTAGAAAAAGATTCTGTAGGAAGGAAAAAACGCACCGAGAAAGGATACAAGGGAGGGTGGTATATCGTAAGAATTCGTCGCCCCGCGCAACTGGTCGAAGAAAAAAAAAACAACCAAGGGAAAAAAAAAGAAAAGAAGAGAAAAAAACGGGCGAGGGCGCGCATGAGGGAGAGGAGATAACTCAGGGAAGGGATGCGAAAAAAAGAGTAAAAAGAGAAGGGAAGAGAAGAGACGCCTCCAAAGCCTATTTCAGAAGGAACGTTATAGGGGGCTGGCAGAGAAGAAGGATGAAAAAAAGGGTCCAAATGAAGGGTTCTAAAGCGGGCGGGGGGAAAAAAAAAAAAAAAAAACATATGGATCGAGAAGGGTCCAAGACCTTTCAGGTGATGAGATGGCCGAGAACGACAAAGAGAAAAGAAGAGACGAAAAAGGGATTGATTCTAAAGGGGGATACCATGGACTCTACGACGGAGTCAGAAAAAAAAAAAAAAAAGAAGCGGCACTTCATCGGCGAGAGCGAAAAACAGGCACCGACCCTTAGGAAAGGACCAAAAGACCAGCCCGGCCAATCTTCCGGGAAAAACGTACCTGGGAAAATACCCCATAAAAAAAAGCAGATAAAGGTCACGGGGGAAGCAAGACCTCTGCTTAAAACAGCAAACAGGGGCCGGACGAAAAAAAAAGGTTAGAAGAGGCATGTCCGAAAGAAAAAAACGCGGGCAAGTGTGGAGGGTTCGGGAAATAAGACTTCAAGGGCATGGCGGCAAGGACCAAAATTTCGAAAAGCTCAGAGGAGAAGAAAAGCGCCGAAGATTCCTGGAGTAAAAAAACGAGTTCGTGGCATGGAGGGAGAAGTTGCCGAATAGGCGGATGGGCCGCGGCCGTCAGGAGAACTGAGATGTGTTACTCCATCGCACACGGAAATCAAAGGTACGAAAAAAGGAAAACTTGAAACTACAGGGGGGAAAACTATCTCTTCATATGACGATGAAGGTGCTTCTAAGAAACGCCGCAAGAAGGAAACGGGCCAAAGGAGCAGGGCTTACACCAACGATGGGAAAGGAAAAAAGAATGGGGAAACATGCGTTTCTGTTGGAAATTTTTCTCGGCGCAGGCGGCTGCCCTAGGAAAGAGAGGAAAAAAAATCGACAGGAAAAAGGCCGCGCTTGGGAAGGGACATATCAGCGGGAAAATTCAAAAGAAGTTAAAAAAAAGAAGCGGAGACCATCTTGGGGACAGTCGGCGTGCTGAGGCGTCAGTACTGACAATTAGAAAGAGGAGAGGAAAGACACAAGTAGAGAAGGGGGAAGGGTTCTCCAAGAAAACTCTGCCAAAGTTAGGGGGAGGAAAAAAACCCAACGAAAAGGATTTCCGAATCAGGAGAGGCTGCCTCTCGCCTGCACTCTGAAGAGATCGGGGGAAGACCTAGAAAGGAAGTTTATTAGAAAAGAAACCGGGAGCTTAGAGGGACCGACGCCTTGCCTCGAGGCACTATTGGGCAGGTACCGTGAAGGAAAAGGTGAACGAAAAAAAATGCCAACAAGGAACAGTAGGACCGGGGGGAAACAAGAGAAAAGTGAAAAGTGGCCAGTTAAGAACACAGGGAAAAAGGAAAGGTCCGCAAAGGAAAAACATTCTGGAGCTGTATGAGGCAACGAGGGATGCCAGGCAGGGACCTGGGGAGCGACGAACTTCAAATTTGGAAGCAACAAAGCATCAAAAATCGCGCGGGGAACTTTTTTCGGTAAAGGTGTATTGAAAAAAGCATCAAAGGCAAAAATGGGGAAGACTGGCGAGTGCCGGGAAGGGCAAATGGATCGCAGACACTGGAACTACGAGACTCTCATCAATAGGGAAAAAGGGAAAAAGAACCCAGGAGAGCAAGGGGGACTAATGGCCAGCCGAGAAAGATTCGACGCGAATGAGGGGTTGGTGAGGGAAGGAAAGTGTCGAAGGAAAAAAAATGCGATGGGGGGGGACTTCGGTCAGTGTCTCCGTGGGGGAACGCTATTCTGAAAGAAAAAGAAATACAACACGGGAAGCCAAATGTAACTGGGGGGGAAAAAAAGCCCTATGTGAGGATGCTGCCAAAGCAACCAAGTTCGAACAAAAAAAGCAGGGGAGAGGTATCATGATCATACC
>Ga0179593_1479438_pt1 | contig 16234 bp, 16 predicted proteins | sample CZODoug2_1_08_16_FD_185931 | JGI IMG/M metagenome (GOLD analysis project Ga0179593, IMG submission 185931) | Vadose zone soil fungal communities from Angelo Coast Range Reserve, California, USA - CZODoug2_1_08_16fungal (PacBio error correction) | ecosystem: Environmental > Terrestrial > Soil >...
GGAGTCGGCCAAAGTAAGCGCAAATATTTTCCACCAAGGGGGAAGAGAGCGGTCAGGGACTCTTTGGTGCTATACAAGTCTTCGACAAAGGGGGAGGCTGCGCGGTACAACATCGAGAGGCGCGCGGATCATGATCGGAGGAGAGCGAGAACCTCTAAAAGTGCACACCCGCGAAAACCGATGAATCAGGAAAATTTTCTTGGCTAGGGAAGAATGATTCACAGTGTGGGAGTCGGTGGCTGACAGGTGCAAGATCGATTTCGTCACGCGGCATCTACAAAGGACAAGTGATAAAACAATATGCGTTCCGGGGGGCAGAAAAATCAACAGAAAGCTGAACCCCTGACAAACCGGCACTAAAACGAAAAAAATCCGACGTAGCAGAAAATCGCAAAGAATGCTGCAGTCGGATAACAGCTTTGGCAAACAGGTCCGTCACTGCGAGTACGGTAATAACAAAACGTGAAAGGAAGAATCGGCGGGGACCAGAAAGACTGTACGGCAACAACAGAGCAAAATGAGAAGGGATGAGGCAGGAAAAGCGCCATGACCTTCTACCAAAAAGAAGGGTGCGAACAAAACGATTAACAAGAGGAACAAGCTCCTGCGTGCACGCCATTGGACATTTGATATAATTCGAACTACGAATAGAAGAACGTCGGCAGTTAGTTACCAGGGCAGACTCGAAGCCAAAAAAGCGAACACGACATAAAAACTTGTCATAGGAACTCGCATGGGAATCATAAGAAACACGGAACAGACAACAAGCAGACAAAGCGAGAAAGTCAAGGCAGATAAAAATTAAAAGAAGATTACTTGCACGACCGCTCGCAAATCTCCACCCCTTATCCTCACAAACAAGGTAAAATCAAAAAGGGGGAAGACAGGTGTTTCTGACAATCAAATCACTCGAACCGGAAAAACAAGCCAGGAGTGTAATCAGAGACGCCTGAAAGCAATGAGGTGAGAGAAAACGTGTCCCGGTCCGACTGAAAAAAAAGTGCATGGTAGAGGGTAGCGTCGGAGTCAGATGAACGCAGAGAGTAGATCGGCGGCGGAAGAAAGGAAATGAGGAGCGGCTAAGATCTGACTGGTGTTTTGGAAAACATTAACAATGACCGAAAAAGCGGCTATACACGGCGCCTGTGAGAACCGAAAAATGAAAAGTGGACTGGTTTTTGCCTAGGCGCGCAAATTTGGGGGGCTTTGAGAATGGGGGGTTGGAACCTGCCGGCGAGCAGGACGAACCAAGGAATCAAACACAGTCAAAGTTGACTCAGAAAGGGGGCGGAGTGGGGGTACGGTCTATGAACCCTAAAAGTCAAACTCAAAGGGAAAGAAAAGGCCGGGAAAAAGGATGAAATACGGCAGGCAGGCAAACAGAAAAAAATATCTGAGTCAAAGAAAAGAGAAAATCTTTTGTGAGGGGGGGGAGCAGCTCAGAAAAGTGTTTTGTGACTTGGTTGGCTATAAAAACGAGGGAGGGCGATTGACAAGAAGGGTCTTCGAGAGCCACAAAAGAGAAGCATGAAAGGACACGAGTAAGAGTCATTGATAGTATGTCGTCCAAGTAAGGACCAGAAACAAAAAAAGGACTATGAAAAGAAAAAACTATAGGAGGGAAGAAGAAAAAGGTTTAATCGCTGCTAGCGCGAGGGTGCCCGGCTAGCAAGGACGAGGTGCGCAAAAGAAGCCGAGAGAGAAACTGCAAAAAGGACGGGCTGACAGGATCAACCAAAAAGGGAGAGCGCGAACGGCTTAAAAGTCAAATGAGTATAGGAACTTTCGGCGGGAAAAAAAGTGTGGATCCGTTAAGAGCGGGGAGAAGAAGGCCATGAGGGTTCAGAAAGACTGGTTGAGGGGCGGGCTGGGAGCAGAGAAAGAGAGGCCGGAGAAAGCTGAGTGATCTAATGAGCTGGTCGCCAAAACACTAATAGGACTATGACAAAATTTCGGAAACCACCTCAGGCTTACTCGTAAAGGGGGAAGAAAGGAAAATAGGAGGAAATCGTTCAGAGTCCGGGGAGGCGAAAAACGAGTCGAAAAATGCTGTTTCATCACTATCGCACTACGAAAAAGGAACCGATGAAAGAAATCGACTGAGGAACGACAGAGAGGTAGACCATCCTGGCGCATCCGATCACGGAGACAAGCCGGCGGCAAGAGGATAAAGACGCTCAATTCAAAGGGGTTGAGGAGGAAGAGCGCATTCCATATCTACTAGGGGATATGCATGCATAGAAGGAGAAGCGCATTGGGGGAAAGAATAACCGTGAAAGAAAGCCAAAGAAGCACAGTGTGTTCATCAAAAAGGGAAAAGTTCAAGAAAAGGCGGCTCCTAGGAGTTCGGTTCGCAGAAAGAAAAGAAGATAAGCGTCTTTTGTCTTAACGGCCCAAGAGAAGAATGGGAAAAAGCTGCGAAATGGAAAGGGGCGTTCAGGCACGGGGGGATCTGGTAGGCACTATCGGTGAGAAACAGAGGACATGAAGAAAAGCGAGGGGGGGCGAGATCGGGGAGAAAGAGGGGCGCCTAGGAGGATATGACATCCTTAAACACCAGGGAAAAAAGAAGGCGGCCACTGGTGCAGAGAAACACATTGTGGACTTCAGAGGCTGGGCAATTTTAAACGTACCTTGGGAGCGTTGGTGAATGAGCTGGCGCAAATGGTGATAGAAGAATTTAGTTTGTTATTCTTCACTCTCTAAGTAGGGAATGGGAAAAGCAGGCCTGGTGGGGGCGAGAGGGGGAAAGAAAAGGATGAAACCGAAAAAAGACAGTAGTGATAAGTTGTTCATTGGGAAATTGGGGAAATTGTCGACGGGGGACTTGGAGGCTGGGGCTATTTACGGTAAGGATGAAAACCGGCGTCAAAAAGGAAGAAAGGGAGGAAAAAAAAAAACACCAGTCCGTTCAAAGAAAGGAAGGACGATGGGAGGGGGGGGCAAGTTTGTTGTGTGAACCACAGAGGAAAACTGAACAAAACAAAACAAGGCCAAGGGGCACTAATCGGGGAACAGAAAGGAAGGTTAGGTGTTTTTGTGGGGTGTTAAGGAAAACGGGAGAGGGGAGGGGCGGGACTGTAAGGAATGGATCAGAGAGGAATTGAACAGCTGGGCTATTCGGAGGAGGGGGCAAAAGAAAAGAGAGAACGGGGAAGCGTGGAGCGCCAATAAGTGAAGAAAAGGCAGACCGATGGAGAAGGTCTCTCACCAACATGAGAGAGAAAATAAAGAAATGATCAAAGCACGCAGGAATCCACCGTGAAACAGACAGAGAAAAGGGGAAGAATCTACGTTGGAATCAGACTGAAGAGAAACATCAAGAAAAAAAAAGGAGACCGAAAACCCGGCCAAAAACAGCCGAGTTGAAAGACAAAAAAAACCAACCACCAAACCTAAAGGTCGCACCCGAGTGAGTAACAGGAAGAGGCGGTGTATATTTAACGCAGACCAAAACAAACCCCCATCGGGAAACAAAAAGCGAAGGAGGTGAAAGGGGAAAAACAAAAAATTGGAGACAAATACAACAGAAAGGGAAAGGGGCATGGAAAATTAAGATCAACAAAGGAGGCGGTTGCCACAAGGGCACAAGAAGAAGGGAGAGGGGGCACAACAAAGCCCTGGGAAGTCCGGAAAAGGAAAGGCCAAAAAGGAGGCCGGAGAGTCGGCAATCTAAGTTTAAGATCCCCCCAAACCCTCCCTAACCAGCTAAACGACTAAAAAGAACACAGGAGGAGTAAAAGCGAAAGCTTGGGAAGGAAAAGGGGGGGAAGGAAAAACCAGGATAATTTGAGGGGGGCAAGGAAGTGTGAACAAAAAGTGAGGTGCTGGAGGGCCAGAAAAAAAAGTCGCCCAGGCAGAAGGGACAACGATCAAAGAGATGAATCAAAGAAGACGGGGAGAGAAATCTCCAGGGAAGGGGGGGGGGAATGAAGAGGAGTCTGACGGCCGCCAACAAAAGACATGGTAGCTCCCCGAAATCGCCTAGGAAAATTGGGAGACGTTATTAAAAATGGGTGTGAAAAGGGGGTGGGGTCGGGAGCAACTGAAGGAAGCTGTGAAATATCGCTTCAAAAAAGGAAAGAAAAGCCAGAGTGAAAAGGGCTGTAAATCTAAGGCCCCGCAACACTGTCCGGGCAGGGGAAGTCCGGGACAGGAGGAGCTGACAGAAACCAGTATCCGGGGATCCTCACAGCCGGAATGGAGACAGAGCGCCGGGCCATTCAGCTCTTCATGGCGGGGTCGTCATAGGGGGAGACACAGATGAACTACTCTTCGGGGGAGCGGGAGAAGCGAAGAAAAGGAGGACAGAGCAGAGGGAAAGGCAAAGGGGGGTAGCCGACGCTGTGGCCCGGAAACTGGCCGCGTGAGGCTAAAACGGCGGGAAAAGGGAAGCTCATCATAACTTTAATTCCTCGAGCAAAATCAGAAAAAAGAGATGTCAACAGGCAACGAAGGGGATACCACCGGGAGCAAACAGTGGGACGGAAGTTGACAGGAGCCGCACTCGTGAAAGCAAAAAGCTACGAGGCGCTGAACATTCCTCATAGAGAAGCAGGGGCAATAAGGACAGTCAAGGAAACCCCACCAGAGAGGGATCGATGGATACTACCTCGACTGCGGGTGGGGACGCTGGACACGAAAAAGGAAAAACTCCAAGTTCAAAGGGAAAAAGCGTTGCTCGAGGAAAGGGCACATCGAAAAAGAGCACGCAAAACAATAAGTCCACCAGGTGTATTGACGAACCAAAACCATCTGTAGTTAGGAGTGAAAAGATGGGCAAAGGGGGTCCGGGTTACAGGCAGAGTAATCTGTTGAAAAAGGGCAGTGCAAACCTTAAGTCAAATGGGGCTTAAATAAATGGAAACGAGAGGCACGAAAAGGGTTCCAAAAAAAATCCCACAAACACCACCATGCTCGGTGGAAAAAAACCACACATGCAGTCTGACCGGGGGGTCGGTTAAAGTAAAGGCATTGCAATGATTCAAAAAACCCAAAAAGGAGGCAAGAAGCAAAGAAAGCAAAGAAGATCAGGGAAGACAACGCGAACCGGGAAACCATTCCACACGCAGGGCCTTCTCCTAAACTGGTCAGTCAAACAACTCTTGGAAAAGCGCCCGCAGGCTAGGGGGGGGGAAGTTCCACAGTAAAGAATGAGAACACAGCGATGGGGGATTAAGTAGAATCATGGGGGGGTGGGGTTTTTGATATGCCGTAGCCATGAAATGTGAAAATGAAGAAGTCTAGGGGAGGGGGAGTAAGGTTGGGGGAAGTAGGAAGAATGTATCTAACTATTGGCGTGAAAACCTGCCGGCCACACGCGCTCTGATTTGGGCAGGAAAACATAGATCGGGTCAACTGACCGGGACGGGCGAAAAGAAAAGAACGAAGTAAATGTGAGGAAGTAACATATGCCCCGGGATAAACGAAGGGGGGGACCTTGAGAAAAAGACTGAAAGATTAAACAAGACGAAAGGAACGAATGGACAAACACCTTTTCCCTTACTAGCTTCCAAGTTTGACAGAGGGGGCGGGGTCGCCGATAGGGTAAGAAGAAGGGCCGAAACTGCACAGCGGGGGGGAAAACCGGTGCGCGAACTTGGGCAGCCAGTGACTTTCTCAACCTCTGGGGGAAAAAAAGGGAAGGGTTTCTTTGGGGACCATCTTCCTGGATGAACCACAGACGAAAGGGAGGAAAGAAATCGAAAGGAAGGTAGTATGAACGAAAAGAAATGAGAGGGGCGAACCGCACTAAAATTGATCGGCCCGACATCAAGGCGGCACCTGCATGACGTGCGGGTGAAAGACCCGCTGCTTCAACTAAGATACGGAGGAGGGGGGGAGGTGGAAGGAAGCTGAAGAGAGGTGAGGAACGCCTGGAAAGCCCCAAGCATGAACGCCTGGGAGTCATCAGAAAGAGGTTGGAGTGAAACTCGACCTCGAAAAGGGAAACAACAAAAAATTAGAAAAAATATAGAGATGACGGCTAAAGGAGAGGAAAGGGTGCCACAAAAGGAAAAGAGGCTAAACGGAGGAGGGACGAACTGCGGCTTTTAGGATGATGGGGGCGAACTCAGGCGTAATAGTTTAGAGAAAAAAAAAGCGGGATAATCTCGGCATTCAGGTGTCTGAAAAATAACGCTCCGATGGGGGGAGGAACATCTGGATAGAGACCAGGGGATCGGTTCGCAAGAACAGAGAGTAAAGGGGAGGCATCAAAGGAATTCGATTTCTGGCCAGAAAGTGGGAGAGGTGAATCCCTGAAACTGCACCGCCTCAAATCATGAAAAAAAAAAGCCGGACAAAAGTACAAGAGAAGGCAGGGCTGAGGAGGGAGAAACGGGGAACATAGCCCCAGACGGGAAGGTCTTTCTGCATCTGGGGAAGAAGGAATATCGGCTCCGCATCCCTCTGAAACCATACTGGGTCCGATGGAATGAACTGCAACAAGAGCATGGGAAACTGCGACCGAGGGGTACGGGCAAGAGTCAGGGGTGACCGAAACTTCATCATGGAATCAGGAGTGCGCCGAGAGGGTCTTGCTATACTTACTTCTAACAGTTACTGAAAAAGTTACAGTTGCACCTTGCAATCTAGTGAGGAGAACGGGGCACAAAACATTAAGAGGAGGGGGGGAAAAGGGCGACTAAATAGTAGAGAAGTAGAAGGAACAAAAACGCAGACCGATAATGACATGCAAAACCTCAACTTAGTGCGGCAATCTCAAAAAGGAGAATCATCCGAAGGAGAGGTGTTCGGACAAGCCATAATGAGGTTACAGTTCAACACCAGGAGCAAATGGGTGCAGCGAGCGCATTCAAAAAGGCTTCTGGTTAAAATTGAATAGAAGAAGAAAAGCGTCTTGCCTTTTGAACGGGGAGAGGATGGGTGCGTAGAGGAGGCCTGGCGGGAGGCTGCTGTAGGGTGAGGTTGTTGAATATAATTGGGGTCAAAGTTGGTCTTCAATAACCAAAGGGGAAAAGGGCAAGACCTGCGGTTGGGGGAGGGTTGGGGGGAAAGGCGGGGAGAAAGGTTGTTCGTTGTAAAAGTGTGTTTTGGGAATCTTATTAGAGTAGGAAATTAACCTCAATCCAATGTCTACTTGGGGCACTGAAAGGAAAGGTACCTCAGGGACCTTTTAGCATTCACACTACGATACATGCACTCGGGGGTGGGGGGGGTGAGGAATCGAAACTGTTGGGGGTGCGGGGAATGATGGTCTATTTTCAGGGCTTCTAGCAAACAGAAGGCAAAAAGGAACTATTCAAGCGCTAAGGGCTGGTGAGGCCGGGGGGAGTACCACCGGGGGGAGAAGGGCGGCCTAGAGGCGATCAAAATGGTGTCTCTACTGAGCGGGGGGGAATCTTGTCGACGCGATTGGAAAGGTGAAAGGAAGCGGGAAAGGAGGGGCGGAGCTGGAGGTGTAGAAAAAGTATCTTCCTTCTCTCACCGAACTCAAATGTGGGGCCTTCTCGATCAACAAGTACTATACCGTGAGTGATAAATGGTGGAGGGGGCTGTTCCGAAGGCGTCTTGTCTCGAATTAAGCACCGCCAAGCTCCGAGTTCAGAAATCGGGGCAAAGCTCCTCCAAGAATTCAACTCTCGTAAACGTTGTAGTCTGAACGAGCCGAAGGAAAACAAAAAAAAAGAGTAAATGTGGAACGAGGGGGCGGACACCTACAGACGGGTCGATGGATCTCGCATTGAAAAAAAAAGTCCCTGAAAATCCAGCCTGGGAAGATCTAGCCGAAGCAGGGCGTCCGGAGGCACATAAGAACGCTCAAGTCATTTTCAAGAAGACCCTCTTCCATTACTTAATTGGCGAGCAGCGACTGTATTAAAGAGCGAAGGCAAGGTCGTCTCACCGGGGGACAAAGACAAACTTCATCACACGTGTGGGGGGCAGGACCGTTATGATGAACGAATGCTTTCTCTCCAGGCCCGGTGGCGGCGGAGGGCAAGAGGGGGGGGGCCCAGATGGCGGGCGATCGTCTGATCAATAAAGGGGATCTCTTTGGTCCTTTGGACCATGGCCAACTGGTGCTTGGGATAGGAAGGGGGAAGCAGACTGATGTCACTTCCTGACCACCGAAAAAAACCCGGGCAGAATGGACCATTTTCCGGCATCTCTGGGAAAACTGGGGGGAGAGGGTAATGAGAGGGGGGGGAAAGAGTGGGGGAGCGGAGGGTGGTTATCTTACCCGAAACTGATCCTCAGAAAAAGAAGAAGAAAACGTTCGGGGAGGAAGGGAAGGGAAGAACACATGGGTGGAGAGGTTGCCCCTTTGTTTTTGGTGGAAATCGTGATCAGATAAAACTCAGTACTGCGGTGGCACCCTTTCGAGAGTTAGGTGTCGTCAAAGGGGGAAACTAACAAGGGACTTCAAAAAAAAGCGTTAATTACTCATGGGTGGGGGGTCTGGTGGGGGGGGGGCGGTTTTGAAACCTCGATAAACCGCGATCTGGGGCACGCGGGGGCGAAAAGAGGGGGGGGGGTGTGGTTTTGATTAAGCAGGTATTGTTTCAAGGTGCATGGGATCCACTTCGCTTAAAGAATAATGATGACAAAACAAGATCTGAGAAAGTTACGAGTAGGAGAAAGCCGGTTTACCAAAACGTGAACTATCGAGGTGGCCCCTCTCCAAAACCGCGCGGTATCCCCCGAATAAAATGGCTAACAAAATCTCTGGGGTTGTCATCAAGCGCAGAGGGAAGGATAGGGCCCGACCGGAGCCCGCATACCGCCCCTTTTTAAAAAAAAAACCAGCACAAAAAAAAAACAAAACCCTCAAAGTTCCAAAGGGGGAAAAACAGGAGCAGAGGGGTAGAGGGAGGGGCGCAACCAACCCTCCTCCCCATAGGAAAAAAAATGTAGAACTCTTCCGCCGCGAAACAATGAACCGCAGATGCAAAAGAAAAATGGAGGAAAAAAAAAAAAGGGCAAACATGAAGCCCTCATGGTGTCCCCTTTTAAGGCCCCAAAGGGCCTTGGAAAAAAGGCCGAGGGGATTCAGCGCGGGAATAAGAAAAAAAACACACCAGCAAGTCAAAAATCCCCGCCGCTCCACAGCGTACGAAAAAAAAGCTGAAGGGAAAAAGGCTGCACAAAGGGAAGGGGAAGGCAGTTGAAAGAAGTTAGGAAGGAAAACGGATCCCCCTGGGATGACAAACACCAAATTATCATAAACGGTATAACAGATCCCGAAGGATATAGATCACTGCTCTCCTCCAAACCTCAATAGGACGGGGACATACCACTTCAGCCGTGAATAAATTAGAAAGTTTATGAAAAGGGGTGAAGTGATTGTTGGAGGGGGGAACCCAAAAGGGAGACTGCGAGCGGGTAATCTTCTAGGGGCGGGCGGCCAAGCAACGTCATCTTGCGCTCCTCACACGGTTCCTTAAGGAAGCGCCGCGGCAGCCCTTCACAGGTAGAAAGCCAGGAAAAGCGAAAAAGGACGGGAACTGGCAGGGACGGCTGCCGTGTTAAGCCGGTCCAAAACTCTTTTCGTCACAAGAATCTCCTAAAAAGTCCTTCCTAGAGGCGGAAAGGACCAATTGGGGGGGGGAAAGGACGCAAGGGATGCCGCTGCGGTCTGTTTAACAAAGAACCGTTACCGGAAAAAAATCAGAACCGAATTTGAACAGACCGCCCCGAACACTTCACCTCACGCTTTTCCCTACAGTCAGAACCGAAAAATTCCACATGACGTAGACGGGGGGGGGGGGGGGAAACGCCGGGCAAGAGGGTAATCACAAGCAGCTCCAATGCCAAGCATTCTTGCTTCAGGAAGGCGGAGCACAGAAGGAAAATACAGGAGAGCGAAACATCTGGCGGAGAGGGAAGTACGACAGCGCGGCGTTGGTTGACTGCGGAACGCAGCATTATCGCCCGCTCGCTCCGGGCAAGGGCAGTGGGGAGAGACCCTGGGCCCAGGAGAGAGCAGGGGTCCAACCAGAAAAAAACCAGTGAGGGCAAAAACCACAAACGATCAGGTATTCCTCTAGAACGAAACAGGTTCATGAGGAACGGCGAAAGGGTTAAGGTAAGGGCAGAAGGGCAGAGAGTGATGAGAGGGGGGAAGGGCCACTCATCTCCGGACAGGATGAACAAAAAACACGCCCCAAAGCTCAGATTCAAAAAAAAACTGCAAAGGGGATCAAGGAGGAAGCCGAACAGGCAAGGGAAGGATATTCAAAAACCCACCGATCACGCCACCTGCAATCCGCCAGACATCCATCCCGGAATACAAGCAAGCAAAATTCGACGAAATCCCTATGGGGTGAAACAGCAGCAAGAACAGAATACGGCATGAAAAAATAAGGCGCACCAGACTGCGCATGGTTGTTGAAAAGGGCACAGGATCTGAATAAAAAAATAGTGGAGGCGGAGCAGGGGTGAAAGTTGCATATCTGGCGAGGAAGAGCTGAAGAAAGGGAAAGAGGCTGAAGCTGGTGGTCAGAGGGGGACGGCGACATTCTCCGGTAGGCGGAAGACCTTAACCAAACCTCGGCAAGAAAGGTCAATCAAGGCAAAGCAAACGTGACGGAAGAAAGAACAGGGGCCGAACTGGCATAACCGAGATAGATCAGCGAAGACCTCTAACGGCTAAACAGGAAAGAAGGAGGACGGCAGGGAGCCGAAATGGGGTCGAAGGTCATGATCTTTTGACCTGAGAAAGCGGCCAGATCTTTATGCCTAAAAGTGAAGGCTAAATGATCTTCAAATGGATCCAACCCGGAGAGGGGTCCCCTTTTCCTGGAGAAGTCATACAAAAAAGTTAATGTCTCTTATCACGTCAGAAATAGGTGCGGTGACAGCGCGCCAGGAATTCAACGAATGCGGAAAAGGATAAAAATCAGGGTAATGCCGCCTACTGAGTAGTTTGAGACACCTAACACGGAGGTAAGATAGTCTTACAGGTCAATCGAGACGGAAGTTGAAGAACACCGCGACGGGACGATAAGGAGAGGGGAAAGGAGTTGGGAACAGAGCAAGAAGCTACAGCGATTTCTCCACTCATAATCAAAACAAAAAATCAGGACACGCCCCCCAACCCCCGGTGAAGCATGGAAGGGGGGCTAATTGCGCAGAGATATATAAAAAAAAAGGAGGAGGGGGGGAAAGAAGAAAATTTCGTCTCAAGCGAGTTTTCACCCTGCCGTACTTCGGTGGTGAGGTGGTAGCTGCAAAAACTCATCTGGGAACAGCGGCGGCTCGGGGAAAAAAAACTAAGGCGCCGGCAGTATTAGGGTGACCACGCGGTTCCTTGCCATCCACAGCTCCATATTTGCTGCCGCGCTGGAGGGAAAAACCCCAAGGTGGAGTAGTGGGACGCAACTCGAGTTCTTAGGTCGAAGAACGGTCAAGGGCTCCGGGGCGGTGAGCAAGAAAAGGGCACGGGGGGAGAAAAAAACATAGCGGCACGAATTACGGACGATAAGGGGGGGTAAATTAGCTTGCAGTCGGAAAAAGAGAGAGGGAAAGCGTGCATGGAGTACCGCTTCTCTGGAATACGAATAAAAAAAGAAAAAGAACAGTGGCCGAAAAAATTCAAAAACCATCAGGCCTGGAATGCAACCTCGCTCATCAAAAAGATTCGACAAAAAAGGCCTTCCGACAGGCCAATGTATGGAATAGAGGATTTCGCGAGGGGCGGAGGGGGGGAAGGGAAAGGCGCGAGGACTAAATGTCTTTCTCCTGCACTACCTCAGTGCCTATTGGAAGCAATTCATTTCATCACTGATTCGCAGTACCAAGAAAAGAGAAGGAGTCAAAGAATGTCCCTGAGAGAGAGGGTCAATCTCAACCTATCCTAAAACACGCGACTACAAAGAAACACAGGACACAGGCGGGGTCGAAAGGAGGAAGGAAAGCTGGAGGTGCTGAATACCAGCGGCGTCGTTCTTAATGAAAGTGTGCTGGGCCCCTGTTCTGAGGAACTCTGGTCTTATGAAATGATCGGCGAAATTGAGGGGGAGGAGATGTCGGCAGGGTGTTTAAGCAGGCCAATTAGCAATTCCCGCAGGTGAGCCCGAACGGGGGGGGGCTGGGGGGGAATTACGAGGCGGCAGAGGTCTGGTTAGGTGGGTACTTTCGTAATGCAGGAAATTAATCAGCATATTTGACGCAGGGTGGCGTGGCACTGGAAAAACAAGAGAATCAGGAGAAAAGTGATGAACCGGAACATAATTCCCCTCGCGAAAGAATCTTGTGGGGGGGGGACGGGGAAGACTGCCCTTTTTTTTTTCTTGTTTCTAAAGTCAGGGGAAATCGGCGCAAAAAAAAGAAGGGAAAACCGGCAGACGAGTCATAGGGAGCTAATTCTGGAAAAGGGAAAACGCCTAATACCTGTCGAATAGAGGAGGGTCCGAAGATGTGTGCGCTCGGCGAGAAAAAGTTGACCCTGGACCCATGAATTATAAGGCCGAGGAGGGAGGAAAACTTGATTACACCAAAAAAAAAAAAACGGTCCGGCGAAACAGGACAAGAGGTCCACGTTGCCGGTGTGAGTCCAGAGGTACGAGAAGGAGGGAGGAAGCTGGTGGAGGGAGGGGACTTTTTCAATTGCGCCAGTCGAGGTCCTCACGTCGGGGCCAAAACGCCATTTAGAGCAGAAAAGAGGGGGGGGGGTACTAAAAATTGGCATCGGAGGTCCTCTTAAGTAGTGGTCGGGAGGCTAAAAAAACTAACAAATAGGAGATGGGACTATGAAAGACAAAAAAACCGCCCGCAGCGCCCTGCCTGGCCCTCTCTGTCGGCCATCCTCGAGAGAACTGCAAGACGTGCGGCGGGGGAAGAAAAGAGGAACCGGGTGGTCGGCGAACTCTCTTCCATATCGCTCGGGCGATCTGAGAATGTACTACAGATCGAGTCGAACAGTAACGTGACACTCAACTGCCTCAAACTGGTTAAAAGAAAAGTCATGTCATTAACGGGCGCCGTGGGAGGAAGAACAACTGTACTAGGGGATTGGCGGCTCGCAAGAGAAGATGTAAAACTGAAACGGAAAGATAGGGGAAATTCAGAACGGTCGCGGTGATTCCTAAGGGAAACGGGGCCGAGGTAGTACTGACAAATGTCGCTGATAGCCGGGGAGAATACGTGGGGAAAAAGGCAGCCCCTGACCACGCCACCCTTGTGCGAATTTAACATTGCAGGCCGATAAAGCGGTGAAACCGGACATGGGTTAAGAGGCTGAGCTGGGGCCCTGGGGGGATAGGCTGTGGGGGATGCGTCAAGGAGATAAGGGAGATCGGGACGCCGTGGGCAGGAGGCGCTGGAAAGGGATAAAAAAGGGAGGAACCATTCTTGTCTATTGGAACCCTGGGGGGGGGGGTTGTTGTGGACAGAAAGGGCGGTGAGCGATGCGAGGGTATTCGGTGTAACGTGCAGTCGAGTGACGGAGATGGAGTCCAAGCGCGGACGATGGGGTGAAGGTGTGGGAGGCCCCTCTATAAAAAAACTCGCCTTCAGTTCGAACGGAGGGGGTGTTTGGAGGGAAAAGAGCCAGTGTGTGCGGTAACCTTGGGAGAACTTAGAACGACTCCCACAACAGAAAGAAAAGCCCGGGTAGCGACGCCATCCAGGGGGGCCGCGCTCGGGAGATCTAAAAAAAACACCAACACGAGATATTTCCAGATAGAGATATACACGCGTCGAGTGGACATTGAAAAGCAGATCTCGGAACGGCTTACGAGACGTTTTTTTCAACCGGTCGAAGCAGGAAATGGAGTGGCAAAAGGAAGGAAAAAGACCAAAGCCTACTCTGCCCCAAACCAACCACCCATCCAAACCGATTCAAAGACAGTATGTGGGCAGTTTCAAAGACAAACCCCTCCCCCCATAGGAAGGTACCGGGCGAAAGGGCGGAGCAAGGTAGGGGAACTAATGACGCAGGGTTAAAAAACGTTCAGCCCTCTGAAAGTTGAAAAAAAACGAAAACCAGGGGGGCACACATATAAAAAAAAAATGGAAGGGAGAGTGGCACTCCCCCCCAGCGCTGGAAAAAACTTCTCCGGAGGTAAATAAGGGAGAAGGAAACCCCCCAAAAAAAAAAAGACCACACCAGCTCCAGATCATCCCCCGCGCCCAAGGTCAAAATACACCTGAGAACAGGGGTCAACATGGGTGAATTCGTGCCCCATGTGCGGTGGGTCAGAGTGTCAGGTGGGTCTAAGCAGTATCATACAGACGTAGGTAAATAAATAATGTCAAGAAAGGTATAGCGAAACTAATATGAGAAGGAGCGTGCGCGCCTGCCATCATCTCTTCCTGAGAAAAAGGAAAACACCGATTGAAAAGGGGGACAACTAAACTTCGAAGGCCGAGAACTGTGGGATAAGAACAATGTGATTGTGGGTGGGCATGTGTAAAACCACGATACTGGCTCTGAGGGGGGAATACTCTGAGTCTCTGAAGAACACGTCGAAGATGGAAGCGGATGGTCACCCCTACCCACTTTCATGATATTAAGGTTATCTCCTCTTCCTCAAGGCATTCGGACGGATAGCTGGAGGAGATTTCTAAGCTCTTTCTTAAAGAGGCTTCAAACGGTGGTCCGGCGCGTAAAATCGACCAGGAAACGCAGTGAAGGGCCTGGCGGAATAGAATACTACCTTCCACTGCAAATAGGTGTGGTTGGAATATCCTGACGCATAGGTCAGCTCTTGTTCATGGAGACCCGTAGAGATGACCAGAGAGATAAAAGATTTCACCCCCTACCAACAACCCTCTTTAATCAAGAACCACCACGAGGACGTTCCGTCTCTTCATGCCCTCCAGATCCAAAGCGCAAAGTGCAACATACAGTTCGGTTTTCACGAAAGGCTAGTAGAGGATCTTTTATAAACAAACTCTCTGGACCGGTTCCGGAGGGATCAGTACACGCATAGAGGAGTCCTCCTTTCACCGGTAGCCTTTTCAGCTACAGGGAAAGACAAAGACTTCGGGAAGACTATTACGAAACTCGGAGTAGTTGGGCCGCCTACGAAAAATCATTGGAAAAACTTCTGACCGCGAAGTCGATTGCTTGTATACGTGTCTAGATCAACTCCCTCGAGAACAAAAAGCACACAACCAAAAGGGGAGAAATGAAAAATCACCCCGAGTGATTGATCTCGCTGGTAAAGATCAGTCAATCCAGGGAAATCTAGAGGCTTTTCAAAACTGGTCAGGGGAAACCCTCCGATTATCATGATGCTTATTTAAAACCTTTCAAGGGCATAAGAGAGCCGAACAAAAAAAAGAACCACCATGGATCTCCGCGCAACCTAAAAAAAGGAAAGGCATTTCGCACAATCTGGAATACTAATGGGCAAAGTCACTTATCTTCACAAAAGACAATAATAAGACCGAAGTCAAAAGAAAAAATCCAGCGGAAAGTTAAGGGCATCAAATTAAAGAAATCCGTCGCCTAAGAGGGGGGGGGAAAAAATGCATCACCTAAGCTAGGCTCTCGGGGGAAGGAAAAAGGGACGGGGCTCATGTTTGGTGAGGGTAATCGGACCCATATGGTTTATGATGTAAGAAAGAAAGGGTGAGGATTTCTGACTGCAATTAATGGTTGTGATGAAAGAGGTCAGGAGGAGGGGGGGGGGGGGGGGAAAAGTAAGTCGTCCTAATGGTCTCCACATTAAAGAAAACATCGGGGAATGGGGAGTGCGTGATGCTCACAAAAAGTAGAAACGTCGCCGACTGGGAAGGAACTGGAATCACCCTCGGAATATATCGTATCTATACATCTGGTCAGGGTCACACGCAGGAGTCAGGGGAAGGGTCGGGAGAAGGAAAGACATTGTAGGGGGTAAGGTCCAGTCGGTGCGGAAAAAAGAATCATCGGGGCAGGTCATAGGATGCTGGGACAAACGGAAGAGGTAAGAAGCAAAACAGAGGCGATGGCCCAGGGTAGCGACGACTAACGTCTCTTCCATTGGGCATTCGTAGGGGGGCATGTAGCAAGAGGGATGCACCAGGGGAAAGGAAAATTGAGCACGCGGGTATTCGCAACTGCGAGTGAGAACACACCCTGGGGAGAGAAGCAAGCTGTAGGAAGCAAAAATAGGGGACGGGGAACGGTGAAAGAATATCCTCGATAACTATCATTATTTCTCCTTATTTTAGATCCAGCCAGAGAACATTAGAGCAGCAGGGGAAAAGGAAAGACACCATCAGCAAGAAACGACAGAGGCAAATAAACCGCATGTTGAAAAGATGGGGCGACGCCTGTGCA
>Ga0179593_1503764_pt1 | contig 16233 bp, 17 predicted proteins | sample CZODoug2_1_08_16_FD_185931 | JGI IMG/M metagenome (GOLD analysis project Ga0179593, IMG submission 185931) | Vadose zone soil fungal communities from Angelo Coast Range Reserve, California, USA - CZODoug2_1_08_16fungal (PacBio error correction) | ecosystem: Environmental > Terrestrial > Soil >...
AGAAGTGCGAAAGAAGGCCGCCCGTCACGAGAAGAGAATTTCGGAGAATGGGAACCCTCCCCCTCAATGCGAAGCGGGGGGCAGAAGCTCTCTGGACGCTACGAAAAAAAGGGACTTGTCGAAGGCACGCGAAGACAAGAAAGAACCTATTTCCGTAGGCCCGTAGGCGCGGAAAGAAAAATAAAAGACAGCGAGGGAGGGCAAGCGAGATATAGGTCGGAAAAAAAGTGGCCGACGCAAGTAGCAGGGGGGACATTGCCGCGCTGGAAATAGGTCCGAGAAGATCATTTCGAAGCGCCTTCGCGGTAAGCCCCGTAAAAATGAGCAGAAAGAGCGAACTATAGGTAAGCTCTAGGTCGAAAAGTCCTACTGTCACAGGGGGAGACAACTCTCGCAGAAAGAAGAGCCCTGCAGGCGAGGAGATGCTCCTGATCATCCGGAAAGGGAGGGCTGGGGCGCGATCTAACAGTGCCTCAACGCCTGGTACAGCAGGCTTAAAGGAGGAATAACCAGTTCACTTGAGCAGTAAGAAGAGTGGAAGCGGAAGGAAAAACCAAAGACATTTATGGAAGAGATGACTGTTTTTCGCAAGCATGTGACTTTTTCATAGTCCACCGACTGATTTTATTAGGATTTAAATTCAGGCCCCTGAACCCAATCTAGCGTCCATCACCAAATAGGAAGAGCGTTTCGGGAGGGGGGGCTCAAAACTGATGGTCAAAGGTGTTAAGGAGGAACTATAAAAATTTGGAAGGTTCCTGGTGGGGGCAGGTTTTTAATTGCATTGGGGGGACACACTAAACATCAGAGGGGGAGACGTAGAGTTCTGAACCGTGCAATAGTGTTCAGCTACGAAAATGTTGAAAGTGTCGGAGCACATTAAGGTCCTCCGGATCGCGCAAGCAGCGTTCAGGGACGCCCCTCCGAAAGGCCAAAACGGCCCGGTGGGAAAAAGAATGCGAGATAAGTAGAGACCATCACTGGATCAATAGAACCCTTCCGTTGCTTCGAAAAGGGTCAATCTCCTTGCCAGAAAGAATCGTTTTCAAACAGCTGAGAGCTGCAACCGAGGTAACGTTACTCGACGAGTAGAGCGAATGAGAGCCGGTATTTGGCGTGGGAAAAGGGGGTCACCCAACACGCCGGAGCAAACCAAGGGAAAATACAAGGCGCAGAGAAAACAACAGGAAAAAGGATCCCTTGAATGAGTGGAGAGGCCGCGGAAATGGGAACGTTCTGGGAGGAAAATCAAGGCGCAGCAGTCAGCGAGAGATGCAGTTCTCTTCGAAACGAAAAGTAGGAAGAAGCTCAAAGTTTGTTCAAGATCGCGGGGGCGGGGCCTTCAAGTAAAAAGAAAGGACGCCATCTCAGAAGGAAAACCGGGAAGCACGAAAAAACAGATTGCGATTATGGGTGAACCTTCGATGCTCAGTGAAAGGAAATATTCTCTGGAAGCGGATCTGTTAAGAAGGGCAAAAAGGAAGGGGGGAATTTAGGGATGACTCGGGATTGGGGGTATAGTTAAAGTCAATGAACCACCTATAATTGGTGGCATTGACATAAAAGGTTAGGAATCCGATGCAATAGAGCAACCGCCCGGTAAGGGGGGGCGTGGGGACCGTTTCATAGAAGGGGGGGACGGTGTCCGTACGTTACCACTTCAGGTCTGGTACCGTGAAATTGAGGTCGTGCGTTCAAACAGACGATTTTTCGGTTGAAAGGTTTGGGGTTCGATTTGACCGAAACCGCGTGTACAATCAGTGGGGGGGACATCAAACTCGAGGGGGTTGCCTCGCGAAAAACCGGCACCAAGGTCATACAAAAGGAAAAACGAAGGGGGCACCAGAAATCCAGGAAGGGGAGAGCTCGGTGCTAAAGCCACCAGAAGAGGGAAGTCGCGCACGAATCGAAAAAGAAAACCGTAGGCAGCACGGATGGCGAAGTGGTTGTGCTTTAAAGAGTGGTTTGAACTAAGTTTTGGGGAGAGGAGCGCCGCACAGCAGAACTCGACACAAGAGGTTTGGCACCGGTGGAGACATAGAGAGAAACCAAAAAAATGAGAAAGGGGGGAATGGAAGGCGTAGAAAAATGGGGCCAACAGGGTTTTCGTGAGAGGCGGGAAGGGTGAAAATCCCCTCGAAACAGAGGGAATCAATCACCACTATAAAAAGGGATCGATCTCCCACCCGAAGACGTGAGGGCAGATACGGGGGGGGGGGAATAGTCCGACAAGTTGGAAAAGGAGGGGAATGTACTGAATCTTCCCATCATGGTTGTGGCGGAGCCCGCGAGACTCCCCTCATTGGAAGGAGTGCGAGGAAGGGCCATGTTGTTATGCCAGTGGGACGGTCGCGAGAAAAAAAAGCAAAAGAGGGGGGGAGGGGGCCAAAGGAGAGAGAAAACTCTTCGGGCAAAAACCCCGAACGCGAGCTAAAAGGCCTCACCAACAACTAGAGGTGGTTCGACATGCCTAATATATCTAAACAGGGAAGCCGTGCGAGGCAGGTTCCCCTGGCATAAGAAAGTAGGGAAAATACGGGACACGTAAAAAGGGAAAACTGTTTGGATGACAGTTGGCACAAATTCATGTGAGGTGGGGCAGCTAAGGCGGCGGGAGGCATCTCGGGTGGGCAGGATCCACACAGAGGTGGAGGGTTTTCATTGGACTTTCCTCCATGCAGAAAAGTGAGTTGTGAGAAATAAGAGAAGACGAAATGATACACTTAGGAGAGGCCAACATGAACATCCTATCCGCGACGAGCAAAAGAACCGCATCGGGAGAGGGCGCATCGACTTGTCACGGTTTGATTTCACGCATCATCGCAATCGGGCTTTTTCTTCGGCACCGTTTCTGAAGAACGTGGGGGACTGACTTGGAGCTTTGCGGGAGGGAAAAAAAAAAAGAAGTCCAGCTAGAAACACTAGCGCGATGCTACGACGTCTTGTCGAAGACGAAAACGTTGTCGTCTCTGGATATTTTCCCCTTTTGCTGAACGAGGTGCTGACTGGGAGCAAAAAAGAAAAAGTACTTACAAAAAAGGAAGCAGTCAGTGCAAGGGGTCAGGGGTGTGGGGGGGAGCCTTTTATGCTTGGGGGGGTGCGAAGGAAGAAAAAGGAAGAAAATCAAAAAGGAAGGAAAAAAAGCAATTCGACTACAAAGGATAGACGGCTACAAAAGGCGGAGCAGATCGGACAGACGGGTTTGAAAAGAGAAGGAAATGAGGCTCAAACGGGAAAGGAATGGGCGCAGCAACCCCCGGGGAATGCAGGGTCTTTTCCCAGGAGCCTTGCTGACGAGAGCCCTTATCGAGAAAAGGGAAGTTCCCAAAGGAAGGGACGTGTGGGCCGGAAAAGGGGCCCGATTGGTGGCGAGGGAAAACGATTTTTCCGGGTCGCGCAATAGAAAATCGCTGAAACGTAAATGGGGCGGCCGAAGCAAAAAGGAACCAAACAGGAAGGGGGACGCCACCACTCAAAGGAGAAAGAGGAAGTGGGGTCAAACTCAAACTTTCAAAATAAACCCACCAGGACAGAAAGGGTAGGTTCATCTGACGGGAAAAATGGACCAAACTGAGAAGAAAACGAATGCGCTCTGCCGGAGCTGGGCCTCAGAGTACGTAGGGAAGTGAAAGGCGAAATCCTTTCAATCACCTCAGGTTGGCTGGATGAAAAAAAAAACCAGCCGGGCACAAAGGGGCTCCAAAAAATAAGGAATTGCTGACAGTGGCAATTATAAGGGGGGTGTTGCTCCACTTACCATGGAAAAACGGGGGTCCGAGGGTTCCACCAGGGGGAGGCAGTCGGCAAGTAGGGACCTGCTTGTACGATAGGTTTGTGATTATCGTACGAGAGGTCGGGGCTTAAAAAAAAAAGGTTCCGGGGATCGTGGGGAGGTCATGAACTCGACAAGGAGATGATGCCGGAATAGGTTGTGTGCGAGTTGAGGGCGCCATAACTGAAGAAAAAAAGAGAAGTTGTGCGGGGAGAGGACCTGTAAAAGAGGAAGATGGCACGTTTGTCAAAAGAGGGGGCTGCCAGGCGCTCTCTAGGTAGGCTATATGAAGGGGGGGGACCGGTTATGGGGAACAAAAAAAAAAAACCTGCGCTTTCAGAAGACAAGTGAGGATCTGACCGAGAAGAAAGCGAGCTTAAAAACGAATCAGCCGGGATCGGATTTGGGACAGCCGCGTCGGGACGTCGATAGGATGTTAGGAAGGAAAGGTGGGTAGCGCCCTGTTCCTGAAGAGACCGACATTTTCTGCGACCAGAGAGATCGCGAGGGAATTGAAGAGGCAGGGGGGTCGGATTTGGCCAGCCAGACTCGAAACGGCTAGGGCTATCAGAGGAGGACGGGGAAGTCGCCCTGCTCTGAACTAAAAACAAAATGAAAAAGAGAGAGATGGTATACGAGTTCGAACTCAACAAGAAAAGCAGTAGCCAAAGGTGAATCGCCGGTCCACATCCGAAAAAGCGGAAAAAATGGATCGGTTCTCTGAGGTCCTCGTTTCTGGAGACGTGCAGAAGGCACAGGGCAAGAAGCAACTAAACTCCTATTCCGAATAGCCATTTGTCAAAGAAAAAGGGCCAGAACGATCCCGGAAAGTCGGGGGGAGTGGGAAAAGTAGGGGGGACGTCACAAGGGCTAAGGGTACTTCACAAAGGTCTCGCATTGCGAACTCAAAAGGGAAGCTGACTGAAACAAACGAATAGCCTCCAAGAAAAGGCCGGCTCATCCGAAGGCAAAGGAGGGCGTCAGCGAGTCTATAGGTCCTCCTAATGCAGGTCTCGGGGGGACAGCGCAGGGCGACCTCAAAAAGATCATCCATCCGGACACTGGCAAGAAAGGAGCATCCTATCCCGGCAATTCGGGGAGGAAGGGGGAGGATAGACCTAAGAAACTCTACAGTATCTTAAAAGAAAGGTTCCAACGAAAACGCGTAAGGGGTCCCGCGTGCAATTAAAAAGGCTAAATCGTGGGGAAGCTTTGGGGGGGAAAACACCCCAGGAGAATTGGCGCAATACGGGGACTTTGTTTACGCACGGGCCCGGGCAGGGGGGGGGGGGGGGGCAGAGCCACCTAAAAAAAAAAATGTATGTTGAGATTTGGAAGCCGTGCAAAGCCGGACCTCAGTAAACTCTTCTTCAAGAAAAAACGATATAGCGCGGAAGGGGTGATGTCGCACGCTCTACGCTTGGTCAAAATGGTGGGAGGAGAGAAGACGATAAAAAGGGAGGGACTGGGATAGTTGAAGGGGGGGGGGGGAAAAAAAGGTAGCGGACCACACCAGGAAAGAATAGCAGGGGAGATGAAAGCAATGATGGCCGCCACTGCGGTTCAATAGACTTCCTCTTAGAAGGGGGGGGGGGAACCAGTTGACGGCGCCGGGATACATGGGGGCAGCCGATCGACTTAACAGCAGTTCGCCGAAAACGATGAAGAAGCATCAAAAGACCAAACATCCTCTCGGGAGATCGCCCAGAAATGACAGTAAAGAAAAAGGAACGAGGGGTTGATGAGAACGGGCCAAGCAACCCATAGTCACGAGGAAGGCTGTCTATCTGCTAAGAGAGGGGAGACGTACTCAGGGTCGCTCTAATAAAAGCCAACGTTATGTTTTGAGGGGCTGGAAAGAAAACTCGCCACCAACACAAGAAAACCAAAAACCCCCCCCCCGCAGAAGAAACCCACCAAAAAAAAAACTGGCCCCTGCCCAGAGTGGCGGCACTAGGGATCATTGGCAAGACCCGGTATGCTACCAATCAAGACGGGCTGCAGCAACCAATGAATAGAGCGAGCCTATGCAAAAGAGTTCCTTCGGGAAAGGGCATCCGATTGGGGACAAGCGCTCGCGGGCACTTCTCTGGAATATGCCGAGCGAAGAAAACTTTGTCGTAAGAAGACGAAAAAGAACAGAATTGGTCGATGATGGGGAAAAAAATGTCTTCCCGTAAGCGATCGAAGCGGAAAACGTTTCAGGAAAGATAGGAGGGGGATAGACGCATAGCCGAATTTCCAGGCTGATTCAAGGAGAGACGGACCTCTGAAGATCGGGCAAGTCCAGAAAAAAGAAACAGAGTTTGTATGGCAGCTGCAGTACAAGGGGTTAATTCCGAGGCCTGAAGCGCACCGCCCCGATGATGGGGCGTGAAATGGAGAAAAAACAATGCCCGAACTGAAGGGGGGGAAAGTAGTGGTACTACTTGCGGGGGAGGGTAAAGTTACCCTACTTCGAGCTTCGGCCGTCTCAAAGTACTAATGAAAAAAAAAGGAGGGGCGGGGTGCGGGAGGGGAAGTTGGGGGGTTGGCGCGTCAGGAGGGTGTACAGACAGTGCAAGGGGGGGGAAAACCTCAACTCATTTTATGGGGGAATCGCGGACCCCACGATACAACAGCAAAACACGTGCTCTCAATAAAGGGATCGCATCGCGGGCAGCCCACCAAAGGAAAATAGAAGAAAGGGAAAAAACATGGAGAACCTGGTTCTACTACGACAAAAGGGAGGGGGACAGAAGAGGCGAAGGGCTTTGACACTAGTGGGGGGAAAGGAAACCTGGGGTGGAGGGGAGGGAGGACACCACAACTCCCGCTCTCAAAAAAAAAGAGGAAAAAAAGTCAGCATAGAAGAACAACAAAACGTGAGGATTATGAAACTAGCATAGGAGGGAGAAAAGGGGCCAAACCTCTTTTGGCGGGAGCGTGGGGTCTCAAGAAAGAAAAAAAATATAAGAACCACTAGTGTCAAAAATACGGATGCACCTTCGCATCCGTGATGGGGAAGGGGGGGTCGAGTCGAAAAAGGAATATGTTGAGGGGGTCGAGGAAAGGAAGGGGCCCTCGCAAGTGGGGTTTGGTTTGAAAGGGGAAAAAAATAGAGAAGAGGCACACTCAATTGGGAAACCCGGGGAGGGGACACTTAAAAAAAAAAAAAAAGTTTGGACCCTTTTTGGGGTGAAAATGTTTGTTGTAAATATACCAAAAAAAAAACCACAAGGGGGGGCGGGTAACGGCTACGCAAACACAAAACTGAAAGGTTTTTGTGTAATGGGGGGGAAAAAAAAACAACTGAACATGGGGGGGGACGGGCCCGTTGTGGGTTCGAACGCGGTCAACCGCTGCAAGAAAAAAGAGTGGTCTGGTGTGGAGGGTAAAGACCGGACAAAGAAAGAGCTCGTCACTGTGAGTCTAATCTTAAATTATAATACAAAAAATTCTAGGGCAAGGGGGAAAACCACAGTGGAACAAGACCGAGGAAAAGTCAAAACGTTAAACGGAAAAACACAGAAGGAAAAAGACACAAAAGGGGGATGACCATAAAAACCCCAAGGAATCGGGGGGCGTTTTTGGCAGAGAAAGGCCAAAAATCTGGGTTTGCAAGCCAAGAAAAAAAAAGAAAACACAGAAAAGACACTTGATATTTTGATGTGGGCAGGAACAAGTTTCCCCCCCTCAATTGAAGAAGGAAAAGTGGAAAAGTGGGGGGATCAACGAAAGGAGAAAATCACAAAAATGAAAAAAAAACCTGGGAACCTGGGAAAAAAACATCCTTCAATGAAACAAAACAATACCAAAACTCCCTCAAAAAAAGACCTCAAGCCGGGCCCACCAAGACCCTTTGCCCGCCCAAAATGAGCTAAAAACATTGCAGAAAAGGGGGGGTGGGGGGGGAAAATCAAGACGCAAATCTTTGAGGGTGGGGGGGGTTTTTCGAAGGAATGGATGTGTTTCCCAGAACCAGGGGGGGTGTGGGTTGTCTTTGATGAGAAAAAAAATTGGAGGCAAAGGAAAGAACAACAAAAAAAAAAGGGGAAGCCTTTGTCACCAAAGAGAGGGGGCAGGGGATGCCCCAGAATGTCAAGGGGTTGTGCCGAAAAAACCCGGTTGCGAGGGAGGTGGATTGGAGGGGGAAGGTTTTGGTGTTTTGGAACCAGGGGGGGACGGAAATGGCAAACCAACAAAAAAATTGCCGGGGGTGTGGGGGGAAAAACACCCGCAGAAAACGGTTAGTTCCGGGAAAGGGAAAAAGGACAAGACAGGGAAAAGGGCAGACTCATTGCACCAGGGGGGGGGCTTGTTGGACCAGGTTTGGGGGTGGGGTGTTGGTTGAAAAAGCCCCCGTGGTGGGCTTTTTGTTGGGAAAGAAGGCAACGGGGGGACGGGGGAAACACAAAAAAAAAGAGAAAGGCTGGGACCCCCCCCCCAACCCGTCCATAGAGAAAGGAAACCGCGAGGTTAAAATAAGAAAAAAAACTAAAAGGCAACGTAACCGGGGGTGTTTTTGTGGAAACGAGGGGGGGTTGGGGGACAAACTGGAAAAAGGGGGGGGGGGGGAAAAGGGACCCCCTTGGGTGAAACAACGCCTTTTTCCGCAACACAACCACTGTTGGAGGCAGGGTGCCCACTTGTGAAAACATTTGGAGAATTGGGGGAAAGTTTTGGGTTTGGGGGGGGGAACCCACCGCATAAATCACAGAGGAAAGAAGGTGTGTCAAAAAGGGAAAACAAGTAAGCGTGGGTGGCAAGGAGAACAGAGTAAGCCGAAGGGGGGCACGAAACCCCCAGGGTGGACAATTTTCCCAAGGGGGAAGGGCCGGCCGGCCCATGGGTTTAAACCTTAAAGGAAAAAAACGTTAAAAGGGGGCAGGGCGCCTGAGGGAACCTCCTCTGGGAAAAAAAAAGACAACTTTTTGCCGGGGGGAGGAACATACGCAACAAAGACCGGTCCCAAATGGTGCACTAAACGAAATGAAAAAAAAAAAAGTTTTGGGGGGTTTGGAACAAAGGCTTCAAAAGGGGGAAAACAACCCACCACAAAGGAAAGAAGGGGCCCCCCCAACCGGAAAAGGAAAGGTTTGAAATCTTTGACAAGATGAAACCACATGTGGGTAACCAAGAGGGAAGGAGAGGGAGAACAAATAGCAATGGCAGAACCCCAACCTGTCAGGAGGAAAACTGGGCCCCTGAGAGGGGGGACGGTTGGATTCGGGGGGGAAAAAAGCCGAAAATAAGTTGAAAAATCAAACTCAACCAGGTGGGTTTGTTCGGGAAAAAAAAATTAGTTGCCCCCCCCAGACATAAAAAAAAAAGAAGGGGGGGGCAGTTTTTAAACAAAGTCCCAAAAAAGAGGGCCACCCCCCCCCCCCCGGAGGGGGAAATTGCCCAAACAGAAAAAAATGGTGGGTGAAGGCCAACAAAATTTTTCCCAGAAACGAAAAAATTCCCTCAAGTGAATCCGGGGACCGTCTCCCTGTTTTGGTTTCCACGGGTTTTGCCAACAAAGAATGTAAAACGGCATAAGGCCCCAAGTTGGCATTTACGACCGATAGAACCGGAGGAGGGACACGCAACCGCATTGTCCAGGGAATAGAGGAAAGGATACTCAGGGGCAAGAAAATTAACCACTAGCGGGGGGAAGAAGGTGGAGCGCTCCTTTGAAAAAGGTACCAAAAGAACCAAACCCCTTGAGGGCAGCCTTGCCACTTTGTAGAGCGGAAAGGAAAAAGAATGCTCTGCCATCAACAAAAAAGTTGTCCAAACTTTTGGTTTCAAAGGAATGGGCCCCCACGACCCACAAGACCTTTCCTCCTAGGGGATGCGCAGAAGAGGGGATATTTTCAAAAAAGAGGAGGACCCAGTGAAGTTCAACCTGAAAAAAACCGAGAAGAGGACCCCCTAGGAAGCTGAAACCCTGAGATCAGCGCTAAGACCCAAGATCCGCGGGATCGGAAATGTTTTGGGGCCAAGGCAGCGTAAAAATGGGGAGGAAGGGCCCCCTTCTTAAAGGGAAAATGGCAAGTGGGGAAAAAAAAAAAACGTCCCATGTGGGCAAATGGGGAAAAAACCTGCTTAAGACCGACAATTTGAAAAAGGGATGAAGAGAGAATCGCGGCTCCATTTACCCTTCCCCGGGGGGGGTTTTTTGGGCACAGGAAAAAACCAGAAAAAAGGGCGAAGCAACCTTTAGAGGGAAAGGAGGGAAAAAGTTCAAAGAGCCAAAGGTCCCCCACGCCCGAGCGACAGAAGTTCTACCTCACAAAAAAGGGAGGCATGAAAAGAAAAAAGAGGGAGGAAAAGGGCGGACCTCCAGCCCGCGGCGAAAACATGAGAAGATCGGGGAAAGGGGAGGAGTCGACTTGAACAAAAAAAAACCGACCCCACCTATGGCTCAAATGCGGAGATATAAGAGCTACTAATGTTCCCTGGGGGGCGGGCAGCAACAGGAAAGGAAAACTCAAAAGCAGCCAAAACAAAAGAAGGACCAAGCCGCCCCCCCATGCAAGTGGCAGAAACCGAAAGAGAAAAGGGGACAAAAAAAGAAGGGTTTTCCGCGATGCCCCAAGCGGGACGGGGAGAGACGTCCCACTGACGAAAAAAAGGGTCCCGTGAACAAATGGGTCCCAGCGAAGGCAAGGACCGCAAGGCAAGGAGGCGGAAAAAAAAAAGACTATTCAGAGTTATCCTCGGCCCAAAATTTTGAAAAAAAAAGCCGGCAAAGTGGGCGGCAAAATGAACGGCAGGAGGGGGGGAAACTGTCAGCCGGGAAATATTCCTCGGACCAGCACAGAATGGGAGGGGGGGGCTACCTTGCAAACAGAGCAGCCAGGAAGCAACGCGGAATCCAAAATTGAAAAACATAACCTAAAGAAACCTAGAAAATGGAGAAAGCGGGCACCTGAGGCAAAATGCAAAGAACCGGGAAATGCGGCTGGCAGCGGGATACTGTCGGTACCCCGCTTCACAACTCGCACCTAGGTAAACAAAATGGGAACCAAAAAAACAGGTGAAGTCCCTCTAAAGCCAACGCAGGAAAAGGTCCAAAAACCCCCTCCCCAATCACGGTTTTGGGAGCAAAAACCCCTCAAAGAGGGAAATGGAACTCAAAGATTGACCTTTTTTGGGTGACTCCCCAAACGGACGAAACTTTGGAAGGAAATTTTTCCCGAAAAAGAAAACCGTGGGGGAATGGAGGACAGGATTTTAGCCTTGTCCACCACCCTTACCTAAAAAAAAAGAGTAACCGACTCTGAGAACCAGACAAATAAAGCCCGAAGAAATGAAGATTAGGTCACCCCCTCAACCTCGCAAAAAAGGAGGGGGGGGGTGTTGGTTCCATCAGTTACGATAAAGAATACCCAGGGAGGGGTCATTGTTGTGGGGGGCCAAGGGTTTGTGGGGTGTGTGAAACAAGGTTTGGAAAAAAAGTTTTCCCAGCTTACAACACTTGGGAAATGCAACTGGACGGATTAGTAACAAACACTGAAAGGGTGGGGGGCGCTAAGCCCTAAACTGCAAGGAAAGAACGCCCAGGGGAAAAACGGTGGGGCAGCACATAAAAATGCAAAAAAAAGAGAACCGGAAACAGAAGGACCACGGGTGCCGGAAAATCGGAGAGACAAGGAAAAAACTCCAGGCAAGAAAAAAGGGCCGTTTGTGTTTTTTCAGATGGGGCAGCCCAAAACAGAGTTCCTAACAAGGGAAAAAGGAAAACGCCCTTCACGGGGGGGCCTGCGAAATCGGGACAAAAGGGGAGGGAAAACCCAGGTGAAAATCATTTGGGGGAATCCCACGGGGGTCCAAAAAAGCGTTCTGGAGCCTGGGAAAACAAGCTAATAAAAAAGGGCGGCAAAAAAGCGGTAAAGTAAGAAATGAAGGAAACACCGGTTTTTTTGGGGGATTGGTTGCCTGGGGGGAAAAACGTGTCCCCGCCCGCCCCAGGGGGGGCCGAAAAAAAAAAAAGAAAAGGAAGGCAAAAAAGGAAAAACAAGGGCTTTCATACCGCAAAGGGAGGATGGGAAAAAAAAAAGTCTCCTCGTACTTGGCGGAGAAAAGGACAAGCGGGAACATCAAAAGGAGAGAGGACAGGTTTAAAAAAAAAGTCATCTATACCATTGAAAAAGTTTAAGATGTAGGGGAAAAAGAAGTAGGCAACGCCGCTCCGTGTTTTTTGTGTGGGGGTTTCAAAACACACACCAGAGGGAGGCAAAAAAGGATTAAGATGACTTCGCCGGAAAATTACCATCACCACTCAGAAAAATCAAGAAACAAAGGGGGGGGGTCTGAAACCCCGGCAAAAACCCATGGAAGAACCCAAAGAAAAATGAACCCAAAGGGGGGGTGGAAAAACCCGGTCTGAGGACCAAGTATTCCTCAAGAAAGTTCACTAAAGTTGTACGAAGGGGGGGCCGCGGAAATAGGAATTGGAAAAAGGGAAATAACATCCAGAAAACAAGGGGTAACATGGAAGGGAGAGCCCTCCAGGGTGATAAACAAAACGAAAAAACAACGTAGAGGAAATGAGGAAAGTAAAGGAAAAAAAAGGAACCAAAACCCTAAGGGTTTTGTTTTAGTTGGCCAGCATGGGAACAAAAAAATACCCAAGGAAAAGTCACTATGCCCCTAGCTTAAAAAACCGCCCCCGGCTGGGCAACCAAAAAGGTCATCACAAGCGAAAAGACCCGGACGGGGGTCCGTTTACGTGGGGAACCAGCCGGGAAAAGCTTTTTGTACGTGGGGGGTGAAAAAAGAACAACCAACCCACGGCCGAAAAAACGGCCCCCCTCCTAATAAAAAAGAAGCAACAGTCGAGTTTTCCTGGGTTTAGGGGGGAAAGGGGGAGGGGGGGGGAAGCGTCCCGACCGCGTGCCAAAAATCAGTGGTGGGCGACATTTTGCAAAATCAGAGTTGGGTTTTTTTGGCTCGCGGACAAGAAACCCCCCGAAGGCCCACAACGTCCCAACGTGGAGATCCGAGCTAAACAGAAAAGGAGGGGGGGGGAAAAGTTTCTCGGTAAGCGACAGAAAAAAAAAAGGAAAGGAAGCCAAAAAAAAAAGTCAAAAAAGAACGCCCAAACATATACAAACCGGGACGACAAACCAGAATCAATGGGGAAAAAAAATCACTGGGAAGCGGTCTGGGTGGAAAAGGAGGCCCCTTGTGGAAAATATTGGGGGATTTTAAAAAAGTTTGTGGTAACCCACCCCCTCCAACAAAGCACAGGCCACGAAAAGGCACACGAAAAAAAAAGAAGGTACCATATAACAGCCAAGAGAGAAAAAAAACACGGGAAGGAGGGGGAAGATATAAAAATCACTTGGGGAAGAAAGGGAAAAAAACTAAGTTGGGGAAGAGGGGGGGAAGGTTCCGGTTGAGGGGGGCACTCAACCTCCAAAAAAAATATTGGGGGGTTTGGAAAACACTAATTAACAAAGCCCAGGTAAGGGGGAAAAAAAAATTCGCAAATACGTTTTCCAAGATGGGTGGGGTGGGTCCCATTAGTACCCGGGTGTGAAGAGGGGGGGGGCAGAATGAACGACGATCTTCTCGCCAAATCAAGGGTTTTTTTGGGAAAACAAGTAGGAAGCGGCGGCTTTCCCCCGAAGGCCATTTAGTGCTAAAGAAGGGGGGGGGAAAAAATTGGGGGGAGGGTGGGGGTGGGGGGAAAAATGGCGTCCCGAACTACCGCGGCCAAAAAAATCCAAAAAAAGTGAGTTGGAGGGGGAACATTAAAAAAAAAAAGAAGGGGTAACAATTCTACCAAAACACCCCCCACCTAAGGAAATAAACAAACAAAAAAAAAAACAAAGACAACCGAAAGGTGTTTGTTGACTAGTCGTAAAAGGAGACGACCAGAAAACGGCGAAGGGCCGGGGGGAAAAAAAGGTAACCGACCCCTGAAAAGTGGGGAAACCAAAACCCACGAAGAACACCGTCCGGGTCAAACGACTTTGTTTAGTAAAAACAAAGGAAACGAAGTCATCGGGGCGTTTTTTTTACCGCCGAAGGGGGGGGGAAATGAAGGGCTGACAAAAAGGGGGAATGCAGCCTTTTGCCCACGAACAACTGTGTAGGGGAAAGTGGTTTTTTGTCCTCAAACAGAGGACAGAACAAGAGGTGTATCAAATCAGAGTAAATTCAAAAAGCAGGGAAGAGGGAAGTTATCCAGGAAAAAAAACCAAGTCCGCGGCCCCAAGAAAGAAAACGCACCCTAACCAAGTTGCCTTAAGAGAGTGGCAAGAGGGGTTTGGGGGTTTCACCATCCAGAGGAAGTGGGATGGTTTTGTCGCATTGGTGAAAAAAAACTGTTGGGGGGGCACCGAATGAAGAATGGTTGGAAGGAAAGAAAATTTCAGCGACGAAAGACGCGAATTCGGCTCAAAAAGACGGGGGGGGAGAGGAAAACCCCCCCCCTCGAAGTAAGGTGCCATAAACGCGTTTTGTTTGCAACGAAAAACGCAGCGAGAGAACCAAGGTTGGGGCCCACTGGAGCATCCAAAAAAAGGTGCTGTGAGAATAAAAAACTGTGTCCGGGAAAAAAAAAAGTAAACCGCCGGCAAAAAAAAAAAAACCCACAAAAAGCAAAAGGGCTAAAAAAGGGGTATAAATTGAATTTGGGGGGGTGTGGGTTGTTCCGGAAGGTGCAGTCAAGGGGTATTCATGGGGTGGGGGGGGGGGGGGGGGGAAAGCAGGCGGGGTTGGCCGGGGAAAAAAGGCCATCCACATCCTAACGAAGGGGGGGCCAAACACTTAAAAAAAGCGCGAAACGCGGGGGAAAGGAACTTAACTAACTTTTCTAAGAGCAAGCAGCCTAAATCAAAAGGGTGTTGAAAAAAGAACCGAGGGTTTTTGAAAGATTAAGGAGGCGGCTTTTTGGGGGAACCAAAACTTGGCAACCCAAAAAAGTTGTGGAAAAAGCCCCCCGGGGGTGGCCGGGAAAGACAGGGAGGTCCCATAGCCCCCAGTTAAGAAGAAACGAAGAGTTTGAAACACAAAAAAAAACACCGGTGGGGGTGGGGTTAATGCCCCTCTGGCGTAGAAAGTTGGCTGGAAAGGCTTTTGTTTTTTTTTTTTGGCCCGGGTCAGCGCGGCATAGTTTCCGCTTGGGGTAAAAAAACTGGGGGGGAACCGGCGGCCCCCGGGGAGACCTCAAAAAAACGGGAAAAAACCAAAACAGACATCAGTGGGGGGGCGGCAAAGGAGAACCCCCAAAAATCTCCAAGGGGAAAAGCAGGGGGTGGTTGTCCAAAGGGAGAAGGGGTGTCAAAACTAAAACAAAACCAAAAAAAAAAAAAAGGAAAACAGAAAAAGGGGTGATAGTTTGTGTTGAAAAAAAGAGTCGGAAATAAAATTTGGGGACAAACAAAAACGTGAATAAAGGCGGCCGGAATAGCGAAATCCCCCGCCTTCAATGAACACCCCCTAGAAAAACTCTTGCCAGGAAGAAGAAGAGGGAAGGTGAAGGACCCAGGGGGTGCAAAGAAATTCCCTTTCCCAATCAAACTTTCCAAGGTGGGAAAGGGTTTAACTCCCTGGGGGGGGAAAAACCAATCGAAAACAAGCAGGAGGCAAGTGAGTTGTCCATTCACAAACCACCGTCCCGGGGGGGGGGATTTGACCCAGGAGAAAACAACCAGCTTCCAAATGAAGGGGACGGACCTTTAAAACCCACCGCAAGGGAAAGCTCGTGAAAAGGGTCGCCCCTTTTTGCGTTGGGAAAAGGAAAAAAAGGGACGATTTTTTTGGTGGGGAAAAATACTTTTTAAACGAGAAGATTCCGCAAGGGGCCAGCAACACAAAAAAGTTCCCCTCTTAAAGGGGAACGCCAAAAAGCGCTCTCCAATAAAGCAGGCTCCAAACGGGAAAGAGGCTGGGGTTAGGACGAAGGGGATTTTGGGTTTCAGAAAAACCGCACAAACGGAACCAGAAAAGTGTTCGGGAGGAAACCTAGAGAATGGAAGTCGGAGGGAAGAAATGGCCGGGGTCAAACCTAGCTCCCGAGAGGTGAAATGAATGGGGGCAAGGGGGGTGGGTCCTGACCGTAATATAATGGTCAGGGCGTGGCCAACGGTGAAGGTCGCACTACACGAACCTGCCCACCACGGGCTCCAAAACAATTTTTGCTTTTGGGACCCGAAGAAATTGAGAAGAGAGGTCCCACAACGCCGGTAGCGGATTTGTAAAAAAAAAAAGAAAAAACGACTAGAAATGGCGAAAGGAACCCCGTCACGAAATAAGGAGGGAGGCTTTGGGGGGAGGACGGGCCACTTCATGCCCAAGTCCCACCGAAAGGTGTTCGTAGCTTGGGAACGAGAAAAAAATCAGAAAAAAACCTGCAAATGAAAGCCGTCAGGTTTTGGGGGAATAAAAAGATCGGAAAAATTGGGGGAAAAACCGATCGTAACAAGATGTGGGGTAAAAAAAAGAAGCCAGTCCCGCCCCCCCCGAGGAGCAAGCTCGGA
>Ga0179593_1522742_pt1 | contig 16233 bp, 22 predicted proteins | sample CZODoug2_1_08_16_FD_185931 | JGI IMG/M metagenome (GOLD analysis project Ga0179593, IMG submission 185931) | Vadose zone soil fungal communities from Angelo Coast Range Reserve, California, USA - CZODoug2_1_08_16fungal (PacBio error correction) | ecosystem: Environmental > Terrestrial > Soil >...
AAAGGGAATTGGGGACATAGACTTATGGAGAAAGGACCGGGGAAGGGATGCATTATGACGGACGAAACACGCAATCATTGATTTTTTGCCAGGGGAAATTAAGGGGTTAGAAGGGGATTTAATTTGAGGGTTTTAGAAAGGGGGAAAAGGGAAAAGGGGGGAAGGGAGGGGATAAGAGGTACGAAGTAGTTAAAAGGGGAAGATGAAAATTGACATTAGGAAAGGATTAGGAATCTCAAACAATACGGGTGAGAAGAAATCCCCGCAAGGAACGAAACATAATACTTATAAAATGCTGGGAGAAAGGAAAGATGGGAAAAGGGTAAAGAAGTTCCTATTATCTTAAAAAAAGGGAAAAAGGTGTAATTAATCAGGTTTCATATGAAATAAGTTTTGAAAAAGGATAAGTTGAGAGTCCGTGAAGAAAGAGGAGTAAAAAAAAGAGTGGAACTAGAGGCTTGGAAAATAACTGTGCAAGGGAAATAGGGCTGGAACCACAAGAGTAAGCCATGGAGTGTGAAAACAAGACCTATAGGAAAATGGGGAGGTGACTGTTTGGGGGAGGGTGGGAAGGAACGGAAGACGACACCTTTAAGAAAAAAAGTAGACATTTGATGGGGTCAGAAGCGTGCGTTCGAGATGGACGGGAGGAGGGCGCAAGGCGTTATAGAAGAAGGAATAGCCATCGGGACAATCGCGACGCGGAGCTGTAGCCACTAAAGGGGAGGGTGACCATACCATAGAGGAATGAAAAAAGATGGGCCGCCATGTAGTTCGCACCAGCCCGGGTGTACGAAGAAATGCAGTAATTAAGGCTGTGACGAAAAGGGACAGTAGTTCAGGGGAATACTTAGTAAAACTCAAAAAGGGCAACAGGGGGGGTGTTTAGACGGAAGGGGAAAGATCAGCTTAAGAGAACAGTTGGCGGACCGTCAAAGAGGGCAGGGAGGGACACCCACAAAAGGGTTGGAAGTGAGGAGAGAAAAGGAAGCGGGCTATTGATAACTCAGACGAGCCAGTCAAAACTTAAGTGGAAGGTTCGCCGATAGAAAACGTGAAAGAGGGGCAAAAGGGAAAGAGCCGAGACATCCCTCGAAAAAGGTACGGGGAAAGACCAGACTTCGTTTACTTGGGACAGGATCAACAGATGTGGGGAAACCCCTGACGCCAGGAACAGGGGAAACAACCGAAAACTTTGAGGAGGAAAGACACAGGGTGCTGACACGAGACGCGACGGGTGCAGCTCCGGGGGGCCCCCACACGTAAGGATGAAAAAAGGACTACTACCAGATAGGACGCATGAGGGGCTGAGTAACCCACTACCCACGTTCGGGGTGAGAGACTTAGCCAAAACTTTTGGGTTGGGGGGGGGGAAGGGGTGTCGGAAAATTTAAGGAGGAACTGTTCTAAACCAGACGGAAAATGGGGCCTGTGAGAGGAAGCCCACGCGTAGATCAATCGTTATTGGGGAAATATAGCCAGTCAAAGGGAGTGAGTGCCAAGAAAGATCTTTGAAAGGGGGTGGGGGGAACCCCAAAAGAGCCGGATGTGGGTGCAACAGAAGGGCTCAACAACAACCCAAAGTGAGGAAGGGGAAAAAAGAGCTAGAAAGAAACACATGGGGGGACGGGGGGATTTTAGAGAAAAAAAAAACTTTCAGTCAAAAAGAGCCGCCCCCCTACCTTAAGGAGGGTAGCGGTAGCTTCCATTAACGCCGGAGACGCTTTGAAAGTCCCGGGACAGAATTGTGGAAAGGCATTAAGAGAAATCAAAAAAACCTACCAAAAAAAGGGAGACCGTCGCGGGAGGCAACCCCCGCCACGACGGTGTCCTGTCGGAACAGCCACGCAGGGCGTGACGATGTTATTATCATGGGTGGGAGGGGGAACGCCGCGACACGGCGACGTTGAGACGAGAAGGAGCAAGAATGTCCGGAGGCAGTAGCGCCTTTAAGTGAGGGGCTTGAGATCGTCGAAAATGCCAAAAATTTTCTGGCCAAATGAGAAAGGATTGAAAAGGGGTCAAGTGGCGAGGAAAAACAAGAAAGAGCAAGTAAGAGAGCTCAAGGTCGAAAGAAGACTTTTTAACCAGGGAGGGGCAGCCTGTGACACTTTCGGCAAGAAAAGGGGAAGGGGAAAAAACGAAAAAGCTGGCTCGCCTGCGTATCAATAGCTTTAACGTTGAGATATGATTTCTAAAGCAGCGAGCTGTGGGGGAGAAGACAGGGGGGGAAATACGAAAGAATATGGCTTAAAACGTGACGAAGGAACTCAGCAGGGAAGAGTCATAAAAGACACAAAAAACTTCGATAGATACTAAGAGAAGAAATACGAGACAACGAACACCTCAATTCCTCCGAACAGGGGGTTAGGCACACGTTTTGTGAGAATCACGGAGAATTGAGTCACGGCATGATATTTGGCGTATGGGTCAACAGGATTGGCTCAAGAAAGAGGGGCTACTAGGGGTCACACCTGGATTGGGGGAATCTGGGGAGGAAACAATGTGAGGTAAAATAAAGAGGGACGAAAAGGGACACCAGATACGATTGATTCCCGTGTTCGAGAGTTAGGACCCTCAGTCAACAAACAACCAAGACAAGTGGGAATACCTAGGAACTACGGGGAAAGTGAAAAAAACCAGATTACTGTCTAATGCGAGGGTGTCAGGAATAATACGGGGTATAAGGGGTTTGTTGACAAGGAAAGGGGAAAAAAAAGTCATAATGGGGAAGAGGGTAGGGCAAGGGTCACTATAGGGATATCTCTTTCTGACAAAAAAACATAGGGATTATGAAAAAAATATTAATAAAATATTTTCATGTTCTAACTTGTACAAGATATAATTTAAAGGAGGAAAAAGAGGGGTCCTAGGACAAGTCTTATATTGGAAGATTAGGTAGCAGGCATGAAAAATCGGAGGAAAAGTCTAGAAGTATGTGTGTGAGAAATTAATTTAAGGGGGGAGGGAGCTAAGAAGATACCATGTCAGGGGCAACTCCTTGAGTAAAGAAACGTGATGAAGAAAAAAGAGAAAAAGGGTCTATCACACACAGGGAAAAGACCGGTGGGGGGAGGAAATTAATGGGGGAAAAAATAATGATATGACTGTGTCCGCGTGGAGCAAGCCAAGAAAGGGAAGGTAAAAAGAAAAGGGATATTTCAAAAGGGGTGAGATGACCTAGAAGGCTCTCTCAACACCCACGAGGGGGAGAAAAACCCGTGGTCTAAAAATCAACGTAGCTTGGGGAGAGACGATAGAAAGTATAACTTAAAGATTATGTTAAACAGAGAAAGGGTTTTGCCTTTCAGGGGGTCAAGTAATTTTCTAAGTGGGAAAGGGATATAGGGAATTAAACTTAGAAGGGATGAACTCGGTCGTATAGAGAAGTAATTTAAGAGGGCAATAGGATTCTAGCGGCATCTTAAATGGAAATCTCAAGAGTATGAAAGAACCTTGGGTTACGAATATAACCAAAGGAAGGGGCGAACAAAATAAGGAGAAAGGGGGGTGATCCTTAGTACACGATTTCCAAGAGGAACAACAAAGTTGAAAATTTGGGAAAATAATTGGTAGGGGAATATTTTCAGGACGGGGAATGGGAGGAAAAGGAGGAATTTTTAGGGAAGATATCCATAAAGAGAGAAAAATGGTTCTCTTTTCGTCGGCTGTAAGCTGATAGGAAAAAAAATGAACTTATACGCAGTATCGAAGGTTGGGGAAGGTAGGGGAGGGGTCGAACCTACAACGCCTTAGTCAAGGAAAAATGGCCTTGGAGGGGGGGAAAGGGACTTCACTAGGCTCTGCGAACAAGGGGAAATAAGACCGGCATGTTAGGGTCCTTGAACTCGTGAGGGAGCACAGGAGGGGTGCAAAAGAAGGGTCCTACCAGATGGGATACGGGAAAATGGGCGAAAGGCGCGAACCGCGAACTGGAAAATAATTACAGGATTAGGGAAAAAAGACGCACTATCATGCTCCAGCCGGCTCACAGCCCCGTTTCAAGAACTGCAGGAAGTCCAGTGTACTCGGGAGGAGGTTCATAACTTGTCTTCGCCACCGAGTCGCAAGAAAAAGGGGGGGTGGGAGGCCGCCAACTGATCCGCCGTGAATTGTCTGGACGACGAAAAAAAAGGGTAGGTGGAAGGATTTCAAGCCCCAAAGAGAAGGGGGGGAAAGGTCGGAAAGAAAGAAGGTAAGAGAACCAGGGACTCGCAATCCGCGGTAAACAGTAGACTACAGCCTTTCCCGGGCCGAAACTGGGATCGTAGAAAATGAAATCGAGGGACGCCTCTCGGAAAGATCCTCTCGATCTTTAGGGCTGGGGGGAAAAACGCTGGAAACCTGGACGCCCGGAAGCACTGAAGTGGCCGCCAGGACCTTTGACGAGATATGTACCAGAGGGAACATAGGGGAGAGGCTCCGTCCAGAGTTTAGGCTCAAAAAAGAATCTGAAAAAAAAACGAGCTGGCCGATTAAGAAGGGAAACTACTACCACAGAAACTGCGGGCCTGAGGATGCACGAAGTACAACAAGAGGTTTGAACCGGAAGAATGTCTCCAGAGGGTGTCGTTGGAAGGACTACGAGGGAGAAGTTTCCGTATGGACTTGTGGGAGAAGGCAGGAGAAAATGGGGAAGTTGGGTTTCTCACCCGCTGGAATCAAAAAGGGGCGAGGAGATCTCACTTCCACTTTGGGAGGTATTGAAATCTTGAAAAGGGTGTGGGAGACCAACGCCCACCTTATTTGTTTGAGGAAAAGAGTCTCAGCAGGATTAGGGATAAATCAAGGAAATCACACCACAGCAATTGCGGAGCCCACAAAGGGAAGATTGCAAAGGGGCCGGAAACATGCCGTCGGGCTTATTTAGTTCCAGAGAATAATGAGAGATGGGGAAACCGTAGACCAGAATGCCTCCCCTTTTATAGGTAAGGACTTAAAAATCTTTAAATCTCAAGGAATCACGACCCCCAAAGGTTGCGAGTCGCGGAGAACAGCAAGAACAGGGGGGGGGTGAGTACGGACCGATTCTTCACCAGGGGCATCACTGGGTTGGAAAATCAAAGCCCTCCGGTGGTTCCTATTCAATAGGCGGTCATATAGTAAGCGGCAGACAGGGTATAAGCCTGAAACAGAAAGGCCTTGATTTGCCACTTCAGGCTCAAAGTGGAAGGGGGGGGCCACCAAAAGGTGAAGAAAGAAAGGAAGAATAGTAAGAGAAAAGGGCCTCATCTGTTGGGAAGGGGTCTGGGATAGCGCACATTGGCGTGCGCGCGGAAGATGGCTAAGGACACAGGGGATCTTAGACTTTAGAGAACCTGCGGGGGAGGAGAGCTGAAAATCTCCGGTTGAATATTAATGTCCGGGGGGAAACTGACAAAGAGAGGTTGCGGGAGCACGAAAGGGGGAACGGGAGGGGCACCGCAACTTGTAGTCAAAAATTATCGGGTTCCGAGTACGGGTTCGGAGATAAGGGGCGAATAAAAAAGATGGGGAAAAATAAGAGTCCGGCACCGAAAAGGGGGGAAAAGGGACGGGGATGATTAGGGAGGGGGGTACACTTTCTGGGATAACTCCAGGGGATGTGGGGGGTCACGGGAATGAGTAGTGACCGGCCGCGTTATATGTAGGCACTCTTTCGGCTACCTAATGGTCAGCGGCTATGTTACAGTAAGAATGGTAACGACTGTACAACCGCCTTTTGGAAAAAGATCGAACTCACATGGTCGGAAAAAAAAGATAACCACAACTTTATGGGTAATCCTGTGAGCATTAGCAGGAAAAAGGTGGGAGGTCCATCGTCCAAACCAAAAAAGGGATACTTAAAAGTGCGAGGGGTAGTGATACCTAGAGACATGGTCTATAATAGTTTGGGGAAACTCAATATAATGGGGTTATATGTGAAGTGGGGGCTTTACAATCTAAAAGAGAAAGTGAGAGCTGGGGTAGGGGGGGGAAAGGAAGGGGAGACATAAAATCTATGTCTACTGGAACGAACCCCCGGAAGAGGAGGGGATGGGGGAAAACAGGATTCCAACCTGAACCTTCGTAGCCGTGTGTTCAAAATTGAGCGTAAACTTGAGGTGTCCTCTCGGGAACTATAATATATCGCAGGCAGTTTGTAGTGATGGTGGGGGCCGGTATTGTACAACAGGCTTAAGAGGGGAATTTAAAGGACTAATGTGGAATAATGTGCTATAATAGGGCAAAGGTAGGGGGGTAGGTAAAAGAAACGTGTAATGCAACAGCAGAAGGGTTTTATCTATAACACAACAAATCAATCCAGGGGGGAGGGTGTAAAGGGTAAAAATGAAGGGACATGGGATAAGTGTCGGTGGTTCTCGCAGGATAAACAGCATAAGCGACAGGTTGGCAGTGGCGCTAGGATCTTAAAGTACGGGGGAAATTACCGAGATCAACACACAAACGGAGGAAGGAATGGACCGTGGGAGGGCATCAAAACGAACTAGAGGGTACTAAGTGAAAGAAAACGGCATGGGCGTCCTAAGAACTAGAAAAAGAGAGAAGTTTAGTTTTTGGAGAAGTCAGGGGTGACACGGGGGAGTGTAAAAGACGTGTACGTTGATGTTGGGGGGTAGTAGTGGAAATTCAAAGGTGCTAGTAGCCTTAACCGTTGGAAAGGTTCAGGGTCCTAAATTGGTTATCGCTTACATTACGTTACTTCCGGAATCAGTCCCGAACGTGTTAAAAAAGATCCAAAGGGGGAAATTCGAGGTAGGTGAGGACTTAGAAAAGGAACTGTGCAAAAGAGGTCTAGTACACTAGTTCCTAAGGAGAATGTCCCACCCCACCGGGGAAATATTCTTTTCCTCCAATTTAAGGAACTGTTCGGGGCGGGACAAAAAGATCCATTTAGAAGAAAACTTGACAGATCTCCCCTGAAGTCAAGATCGTTATCGCTGAGAGCTCTGCCCTTCCAACTCCATTCTCCGCAAAGTGGGGGAGGGGAACCCAATCGTTAGTTAGGGGGGGGGAAAACAACGAAAAGCACTTGAAGAATGTCGGAAGGGAACTGGGGCGGGTTGACGGAGAATGGAGACTTCAAGGAAAGGTGGCGAAGGGGGGGAGACCCCTGTCCTACCGAAGGGGATTGAGGTTCGAAAACTGTGAGACGGACGACGGCAAGGCTTGTCAAAGGACGGGAAAGGATGAGGCAAAGGCTTGAAACTAAATAGTGACGAAAAGCGGAGCTGGACATACTGACTGAGTAATTAGAACTAAATAGCAAAACAACGGCCAGTTTCGCCCGGAGTTTCAAAGAACAGTGTACCATAAAGTCAGGGGGGGAGAGGCCAAAGGGGTTCATAGGGGTCTACGGCGAAAGAAAGGGGGTTGTCTTGATAAGAAACAAGGAAGTACTCGAAAAGGGGGGGGTATGTTTTAGGTTCGATTAGCAAACTTTGGGTGTCAGAAAGTTTGATAAATCATAGTAGAACCTAGAAAAAGCGTGGATACAATCGGACCATCTGCCTCATCTCCTAGGTTGAGGAAGGGACAGCTGGACCTTCTCCTACTGGTGAGGCAGCCCCTCCAAAGGGAAAGAGGAAACCCCTTTGAGCGGGACGTACTCTGGAGAGGTGGTAGCGTGGGATCCTGCGGCTTCAAAAGAGGGTGAACGAACTCCAGTGCGAGGTTTCCAAGCTGAACCTGCCATTCGTCGATACGGGGCGGCAATGGCAGTGCTTTCCAGAACGATAAAAGAAACTCTGCGCAGTCACATGAAGCGGTTCTCGACTAAAGGCAGCGGAACCCAACAACGCGTTCTTCGGAAAGGGGGGTTCTACTACCAGCTCTTTACCCCTAGAAAGGGGCTTGTCAGATGACTTTCTTTCTGTTTTTTGCATCCGGGTAGATCCACAAATTTTTGGGGTCGGGGATTACAGTCGGAGAAAATGAAATCTGGCCTTAGGAGTTCGTCAAAACAATAAAAGGACGGTAGGTTCATCGTGTGTCTCTTTAGACGCCAGAGAAAAGAAGTGCAAGTAGATGGGGGAGACCTTAAGAAGTGATACCTTTGGTTCACGCGCATGCGGCCGAAAACGCCGGTATGTTGAGCCTACGCGAGGTGAAGAAGAAAGAATGATCTAGAAAAAAGATTACTCAGGGGTGTGAGACGGAGAGACATCAACAAGGCGAGAGTGATCTTTATTAATAGAGAGTAGAAGTCAGTGCGGGGAGTCTCCCACGGGATCAAGTCGATGCCTTCGGGGAGGCTCTCAGTGGGGGGTGCAACCCAAAAAAGGTAATTACCCGCTCTATTAGGGTCTATGGCTAAAAAAAAATCGGAAAGTTTCGGGTGTGGAGACAAATCCCCGAAGCCTTCCCAAAAGACGCACCTGGGGACACGGCCAGCTGGCCGAAGCCTGTGAACAGGAAAACCATACTTTGGAAAAGGAACAAAAACCTCCACGACGGGGGTCCTAGGGCAAGGGCGTCACGCGAGGTATAGATCAATTCTTTAATCCTGCCACGAGACGTTGGGATGAGAGAAAAGAGACTCACAGTAGAGAAGCAAAAATATCGAATCGTTACTAAAATTCTTTTCGACGCAACCTCCGAAGGCTCCAAAAGGGGAGGGGGAAAAACAAAAAAAAAAAAAAAAAAAAAAAAACATGGGCCCCCTTAGACACTCTATATCACTGAAGAGAAAGAGGGGAGGATGAACTTTGGAGCAGGGGGGGGCGGGTGGGGAAAGGAAGAAAGCGGGGGGGGGGGGGGTGGGTGGGGGGTCCGGGGGTGCAGGTGGTTGGCCGAGAGGTCGCCGGGGGTTGAGGTCACATCGGGTCGGGGGCGCGGGCGGTGTGGTTGGGGGATCTCTGGGTGGTGGTGGGGGAGGACTGGGGGCTCTGGGGCAACGGGGGTTCTGTTGCTGGAGAGAGGGGAGGGAGGCAGGGCGTATCCTTTACCTTTCCTCCCAGTGATTTACTTCAGTGGAAAACACGAGAGGGGGGATGAGGAAGAGTGGAAGAGAGAGGGATGTACGTGTCATGGTGTATGAAGTTTGCGTTGAAATAAAGGGTTGATGATCCCTCAAGACTGTAGGGACACCCGCGGGGACGGGTGGAGAGGGGAGGCAGCAGTGACATTGCCGTGTTGGGGGAGGGGGTGTGAGGTCTGAGTGAAAGGGCCCGGCAAGGTCAGCATCGGCATCCGCTGCGGAGTGGGAGGGGAGAAAGGGCCAGATGGGGCTCCTATCGTGTAGGGGTTCAGCGGGGGAATTAAGTGGACATGTACGGCGGGGTGGAAAGGTGGATTTACGCGAGAGGGGGGTCTAACGGGCACGGGTGTGTGGAGGCGGGGGGGATGGGATGGTAGAGTAGTTATGGAGGGAGGACGATTGTCGGACGGGAGGAAGGGGGGGGGGGGATCAGAGATGTGAGGGGGGGATAGGGCCGGCAGTGTGGGTGTATTGGGTGCGGTGGGTGTTTAGGGGGTAGGGTGGAAAAAGGTGTGGAGGGAGGGTGGTATGGGGACCTGCCAGGAACTGGTGAGGGTCGGAGGGGGGGAGAGACGGATGTTCCTCTCCAAAAAACCAGGCAGAAAGGTAGGCACGTTGGCATCGGGGGGGGGTACAGAAGGATGAACAGAAGGTTGGTCTGGTGGCGGGCAAGCGGTTTCGGGCATGGGTGAGCCGGGGGGTAGGCTAAATTGATTCGATCGTGGGGTTTCCGCAGCGGGAGCCCAGGTAAGAAGACCGTCAACAAGTCAGAGCGTAGCAGTCGAAGTTGTTAACGGAGAGATGACATAGGCCGGTAGGCATCCCCACGCCGGCCTATAGGCGGGAAGACGCGACGAGGGTGAGACAGATGGTTGGTGGATTCCGGGTGGAGTGGGGGGTGTGCCGAGAAAATTTGGATAGGGGTAGGAGTTTAGCGGTAACGGAGGGGGGGGAGAGTGAGGTGAGGACCACGAGGAGGGGACGGGGGTGGTGGAATGGAGAGGGAGTAAGGGGGGTGAATGTCGAGTGCTTCTTAGGCTTTGACATTCGTTTAATGCGTTAAAGGGCGGAGAGAGTAGTCGGGAGAGGTGGGGAGTGAGGAGGGCATGGGAATGGTGGGAGAGGAGGAGAGGGGGCCGTAGAGAGTAGGTGGTGCTGGGGGGGGGGAATTGGGCTTTAAGGGAGGTGGAAAACAGGAGAGGTGCAGCGATGTTCGGAGGGTAAGGTGGTGTGCTTGGTGAGTAAAAAGCAGGTCTTGTGGGAAGAGTGTGTTCGTATATGGGATGGTTGGGGAAGTGGGGCGGAGGGGAGCTTTTTCGAGAGCTCGCCGAAAGGTCGGTAAGCAAAGGTGCGGTGCAATGGCCTCGGGATAGTATGTGAAGGAGGGGAGCAGGGAGGGTCGAATGGCCGAGGGGGAGGTCGGAGAGTAGATGGCGGTAGGTGGGGGAGAGGATGCGCGTAGAACGGCGTGCGGGGGTGGGGTGGGTGGGGGGTAGGTGGGGGGGGAGAGGGGGGTTTGGGGGTGAATGAAGTAGGTGCGCCGCGGCAGCCCGGCGGTGGCGTTGTCTTGCCAGTGGGGGCGGGCTAATGATGAGGGAATGTTGGCGCAATGGCGGGCCAGCAGAGGCCGATGAGAGGGATCGGCAGGGAGTGTAGGAGGGGAGAGTGTTAAGAGGGGGCGGGGGATGGGGGTAAGGCGTTTTGTCATTGGGGGTTACTAGGCGTCATTTGTTGGGAGGGAGTCAGTACCCTCTTTGCGGCGTATGTGTGGCATAGGGCCGTTGGCGTGGTGGTGTTCGTTAGCCGGCTTTCTCTTCCCTTTCTGGCTTTGTCCATCCCTTCTAATTTACAATTTTCTCTTTTCCTTCGCACTATTTTTTGACTAGCGGTGATGGCGCAGGGATCTCTCTGCGTGATTGAGAACGGATTGTAGTAGGAGGGGTGTGAAATGTAGGATGGGGAGGGGGGACGGGAGTAAAGGGGAGGGATGGGGTGGGGAATGAGGAAGAAGACGGGAAGGGGAAAGGGAGAGGGGGATGAAGGAGGGGGTGGGGGGACGTGGGGGCGAGTCTGGGAAAAGGTGGAGTGACGGCTGTTTCGGTGCGGAGTTATGGGGTGTAATGAGCGTTGGTGCGGTCGCAGAGGGGGGGGGGGAGGGCAAGCGGAAGGAGGGTGGAAAGGAGTGAACGAGGAAGAGGTTGCACGGGGGATTATAATGGGGGACGTGGGGTGTGGGACGATGTGCAGCCTCGGGGAAGTGGGGGTAGGAGGTCGGAAGACCGTAGTGCGAAGGCGCGAAGAGAGGGTGCCTGTAAGATTCAGGGGTAGAGTCGACCATGGGAGGAGGGAGGTTCGAGGATTTGCTGGTAGGGAGGAGGGTGTGACGGTTCGGACAGTGCGTGTGGGGGTGTGGAGAGGAAAAATCTCCGAACGTAGTTAGGCGAGTGGAGGGAAGGGTTAGGAAAAAGAAGAGGAGGAAATAGAAGAATCAGTAGAAGTCTTTAGATGATTGGGGGGTAGGGGGAGGAGGTCGTGTGCGCGCGGGGACGGGCAGATTCGGGGGTAGGCCCGGGGTGGGCGGGAGACGACTACTGGGCTTTCGGAGGGGGGGAAGGGTTCAGGCTGAGTGTGGGGGCAGCCAGTCGGCAGGGCTCTCAGGCTTAAAAGATCTGGGAGGATAGTGGCGGTCGATTGGTGAGATGGGGTGGGAGTGTGCGGAGGAAAATGTTGGGGAGTCTCTGCCAACGAAGTGCGATTGAGCTGGAGTCAGGGGAGAGAGGGAGGGTTGAGTGGGGAGGTCGGAAGGGCTGTTTCAGAATGCCTGAGGGGGCAGGGGTACAGATCGGTGGAGGGTGTGGGGGGGGGTTTAGCCCTTTTTGTGAATAATGCAATAAGGGGGAGGGGTCGGTTTTGGGGAACAGGGTGGTAGTTTGGCAGATAGGATGGAGTGGTACTGTCCACGGATATGGTCTGAGGGGAAGAGGGGACAATGGGGTGGAGGCGGGTGTGGGAGAGAGTGTGGGAAGAGGGGGGTGGGTTGAATGTACAAGGGTGGGGGGGGGGGGGGTTCGTCGGGGTGAGGTCGGAGCTGGAGGTAGGGTGGAGGAGGGAGGTGGGGGGGGCGGCGTTAGGATAGAGGGAATGGAACGGAACTGTCAGCAGCTGTTGGAGTGTCGGCGTGAATAACAGGAGGAGGAGGGGTGGGTTACTCGGTGGAGGGAAGATGCGGAAAAGGTAGTGGTGTTGGAAGGAGCAGGGCGTGAAAAACTTGGGGTAAGGGTTATGAAGGTGCATGGGTTTTAGGGAGAAATATGTGTAGGGGTAGGGACGACGCGTGAAGGGGGGTGTGGGTGATGGGGCGGATGGCGATGGCGTGGACTGACGGTTGGGGGGATTCAGAGGGGGTATGGGCAGGGAACCAGGTATTGCTTGGAGAGTGAGTGGAAGGAAAGATGTGATTAAGGGCTAAAGAAGGGAGGGGGGTTGGGGTGACTGGGGGCGGGGGTAGGTTGGGGGTGGCGCGGGCAGGGGGGGGAGGGGGGGGGGGGGAGGTGGATTGGGGGAAGGTAGTGGTGGGAAAAGGGGGGGAGCTACTGCGGGGAACGGGGGATGCCATCTTCTAGGAGGGCTCCAAAAAAAGAAAACAAAGCACTCATTCGCCCCGCCTTACTCCATCTAAAGCCGGAGAAAGTGGGTGGGTGGGTGGGGGGGTCATGGGATGTAGACCACCGAGTCTCGATCCTCTGAGGGATCTTGGGGGTGAACACCGGCCGGCACCGGGTCTGAGGGTTGGGCGAGGTGACACACGAAATGTAAGTGGGGGGGGGGGAAAAAAAAAAAAAAACGAAAACAAGTTTAAACTAAATGATGCATAAACAAAGCCGGGCGACCCGAACGTTGTGCCTACCTCAGCATGTGGATTCTGGCCGTGAGGGGCACGTAAGTTCCAGGGAAGACGCTACTGTTGCCGAACGTATCGTTGCTGGGACAGTTAACTCCGTGGTTGAGTTGACGGTGGATGAGTGAGCAACTCTCTTGATGGCGTGCACGATTACGGATGGGGATTAATTTAAGAGCGTATGAGGGAGGGGGGGGCAGCGGAGTTTATGACACGGGTCGATATAAGTGGTAGGGGATGGAGTGATTGGTACTTATAGTAAAGAGGTCCTCCATTTGCTTCTATCCCACCCCTCCTGTCTTCTCTCGAGTTCTTCCCTCCTCGCCGCCTCTGCAGGGGTAGTGTATTTCCGTATGCCCGTCAGGGGTTCGTTCAGTATAGCGGTCTGCCGGGTTCAAGCACTCAGCGCGTGGCAGGACACTTAGTGCTCAGCTTAGTGTTGGAGTCAATGCGGCGAATTCAGCAGGTTAGAGAGCGTAATCAACGCCAGGTAGGATCGTCGGCGCGGCGGGTGCGATGATGGTGGTAATCGCGGTCTGTCTGGGTGGGGGAATATACGATTAAGATCCTCTATGCGCGTTCGTGTCCTACGCGTCCCGAGCAGGTATAACTCCGGGAGACGTAACCCGGAACTCCCCTCCCGACAACTAAGCGATACGGTGTGTGAAGAATATGTAAGGCCGGCGGCAATAAGCCTAAACGTATTGACGACCAATTTCATTGACTCAACTTCGTGTTCCCTGTGCCCCTTTCGTGCGCTTAAGGACCGCGTTCTGTTGTTCCCTTGGCGTTCCGCTTACTATATGAGTAGCTGTTCATACTCGGTGAGGAGGTAGGATCTCTTAAGTATAATGAATCACGTTTGCGCCCTCTCATCCTCATTACCGCACGTGCAAGGAGTGCGCCAAAGAAAAGGGACTGAATCCTTAGTAATAAATTGGGCCAGAAACGGAAATTTTAATTCAAGGTTATCAACAAAGGAGGAAATTTGCACAATTAATGAAAAAAGAAATGGGATTTGCCTGTTCTCATGGGGGGACCAAAGGGAGAAGGGGAAGGCTGACTGTTAGATAAGATGACGTGTGAATAAAAGAGAGAAAGGAAACCCGTCACAACCACTTATCGAGGGGTACCAGAGAGAAAAGGATTCATTCACGTGCGGGTACATATAAATAAAGAGTAACCAAGCCAATTGGCTAACGCTGACACAGTCAAAGGAGGGGAGTGGGGGCTCCAGTCATTAAGGGGGACAATAATGTGTAAACGTATGTTAATTTGGGGATGGGTTGGTGGGAGAAATTAAACCTTAAATGAAAAGTAGAATGTGGAGTTATAGTAAGGTAACTATTTCAGACTTGGCAGAAGCCTGAGCTGCCTTACTTAACCACCCTTAACTAGCAAAAGACTGTCACCCAGGTACGAAGCTAAGGGGCCTTCGCCTAAACACCTCCTAAAATCAAGGAAAGGAGAAAAGTAATACTCCAGTTCGTCCTAAGGCCCTCAAGAACTTAATATAACTTTGGGGGGAAAAGGTGGGAAAGAGTTTATTTCAAACAGAAGGGACGACGGTTTAGTTAGGCGGAGACGATAGGATGGGGAGGCAAACTTCGAAATCTCTAATAGAAAAAAAACCACGGGAAAGCGGGACGCGGGGAAGCTATGAACTTAAACAGCCATGGGCCAAGAAAAGATGGGGGTGGAACCCAGTAAATAGGGAAGGGAAGGGTGTAAGAACTGACAAAAAGACACTTAGGCAGAGGGGAGCGAGGGAGGGGGCGGGGTGGTTGACGGGAGACTTAGCGTGAGGAAAAGGAGCAAATTAAAAGACGTTGTTCTTATATTGAAAGATTAGTCAGTCAGCCTGTGAAGGAGGCGCGTGTGATGGTATAAAAGCGTTGCAAACACGCTTCGGAGGGGCCATGCCAGTCAAAAGGACATTTCGAAAATGGAAGGGTCCAATTCGTAAGGGTTTGAAAAAGAGTAAAAGAAAACCGGAAGACAAAAGGAAAGGGGGAGTTTTTGACCGAAAAAAAGAGATCGGCTGGTTAAAGTGGACTCCGCCATGGGAGAAAGAAACCAAGGACGCGAAGGAACACGGGTGTTAGTTGGAGTGCCTCCTCTTTCTTGGAAGAGAATGAAATAGGGGGCTCGTAAAAGGATCGGAGGCCGGGCGTAGTTTGTTTGGGGGGAGGGGGTTCAGCGCCTCCTTCAACAGAGGCAGCAGGGAATCAGAGAGGCAGAGCGAAAAAGGGATGTTCAGTGTAGGAATGAGGAATCACTCCCAATGGTTTTGGGAGAGGGGTAACCGCATATAGGAAAAGAAGGGGAAAAGCATGGGAAAAACTCAGTGGTACCGAGTGAACACTCAGTTGAAGATGGCGGAAGAAAGCATTAACCGGCGGCCTGTTTCTGCGAGAATTCCCCGATCTTCAAAATAGAGACTTTCTGCCGAGTTCCTGAAATGAGAGTATCTTGTAGGGTTTTTAGTTGGTAGAGGGGGAGTCCTTCTACCGCAGGGTGGGGGACGGATTCTGTGGGGGTACCGATCACAAGTGGGCGGGGAGGAGATTTGGGTTACGCAAGAGAGAGGGATGTGATGGTAGGGGGGGGAATGCTAGGACGCATTGGGGGGCAAGGAGGTTTGCGGGCTGGGAGGGGTATGTGGGGTGGGGAGGGATAGCAGTAAAAGGTGTGGTGGGGAAGATGGTGAGTTCAGAGAGATGTAGGGGGAGGGGTAGTGGGGCTGGGGGAAGAGAGTGGGGGAAGGAGGGGAGGGGTAGGGGGGGGGAAGAAGTGGAGGAGAAAAAAGATGGGTTGGATTACTCAGGGGTGGGAAGGGGGGATGTCTAGAGGGCAGGGGAGGTGAGAAGAAGGAAGTAAGCGGAGGGCTGGGGGCGCTATGTAAGGAATTCGAGCTCCCATCTGGGGACTTTCACGGAGGCCGGGGCCGACGTATGAGTGACGGAGCAAGGCTCTACGGTATGGGGGGGTGTGAGAGCTCCGGTGAGAATACTATTCATGTCTCAATGGCGCGGAGTGTCAAAGGTCCACAGGAGCGAGTCTTTCCTTAGTCAAATAAGGAAACTAACAGATCTGGAAAATTAAGATTTAAAAAACCTGCCGAGGGGAAGAGTAGAATGGGGGGGATGTTTGGGAGCCCTAAAGAATACTTGAGCCAACGGGGAGGTGGGCTTCATGCGAAGGGGGAACACCGTAGGGGCCGGAGAGCGCAGACACAGGGAGGCAGGGGTGAAAATCCTTATCAAGGGAAAGTAGAACAAAAGAGAAGGGGAATCTAAATAAGGATAAGGCCTCAAGAAAGGAAATAGGGGCTCGGGTACCGGGGTGGACTCCGACACAAGGGGGGGGGGGATCA
>Ga0179593_1526712_pt1 | contig 16233 bp, 14 predicted proteins | sample CZODoug2_1_08_16_FD_185931 | JGI IMG/M metagenome (GOLD analysis project Ga0179593, IMG submission 185931) | Vadose zone soil fungal communities from Angelo Coast Range Reserve, California, USA - CZODoug2_1_08_16fungal (PacBio error correction) | ecosystem: Environmental > Terrestrial > Soil >...
GGGCTGTCCCGCAACATCGAGCTGTATAGGGGGGACTTTTGTCACAGGGTGCGGACTAATCAGAACCGTACGTACTCGCCTAAAAATCAAAGGAATATTGAAGTAATGGGCATCTTCTGGAACGGTCGAAGGGACTCGGAGCAGACTGTTCCACCCACTGCAAGGTAGGGGAAAATCTAAACAGGCAAAAATTTCTAGATCCCTCTGTCAAACCCAGGGATCTTCTTAGAAAAGGAAAGTGGGAGCTTTGGGAGTAACTATTCCTAAGGCGCGGTTCAATTTAAAAAAGAAGCAGGAAAAGGAATCTCACTTCACTAGTAAAGGAGATGGCAAGGGAAGCACGAGTATCAATTCGGGATGGGGGAAGGTCCGGAGTTGCTTGAAAACGTAAATTTCTCGGAACGGAGGAATGTCTGGGGATTCGCGGGGCGGACAAACCTACCTCCAGGACTTAGCGCAAAAGGGGGTTCGAGGATGGGCCAGGGCGCGGTTTCGCGTCAGAGTCAGGTCGTAAGGGGGGGGGAGACGTGGGTTCAAAGAACGACGTTTTAATACTTGGGGGGGGGGGAAAACTGACATCAACAAGAGTTGGTGGGTATGTACGCCGACTACATCCGGTGCGAGAGATTAGAGGCATGAAATACCCTGAAGGGGCCCAATAATTGCCTAGAAGGGCACCGACGGAACTATTCTCGCAACTGGGGGGGCGGAACTGGTGTGAAAGGCGACGTCCGGAAGGACGAGACTGCTCTGGAGGGAAGGCGTTCAAGGCAGGAGAAAGGTCTGCCAACCGTCAAGGTAGTCGTTCGTGGTAAGTGCTACCTAGAAATCCTACACGGGGATGTACGGCAGACATTGAAACCGCTGTGTGGAGTGGAGGCTTTCGGGGCAAACAAGTTCAAAAAATGCTTTGCGGCGGGGGGGTCGGTCGAGCAGGATGAAAAATTGAAACAACATGAGAGGAGGGGTCGTGCTCGACGTAAAGGACACCCCCGAAAAAAAAAAGGAAAGGAATCGCTTACAGGGTAGGCCCTGAACCCTACACCCGCATGTCGGGGGGTTCGACTGTGCGGGAAATAGAGGCGCATCAATAAAAGACAGTTAATGGGGGAGGACCGACCTGGGCCGCGAATGACTGATCTTGACCCCGTGGGCGGGCAAGCCAATTTGCTCTCCGGCACACACAAGAAAACCCCATAGACCATGAAGGCGGATCGGTGCTTCTGAAAGCGTGAAGTGTGAAGGGTTGCTAATGGGAAGGGGGATTAGGTCATCTAAAGCGATATGAGGGGGTAAAAATAACGTCCGAAGGGGCGGGCTAAGAGGGTCGTATTGGTGCAACACAGCAATCTGATAGTCCGGGAGCAAAAGGGAGGTTTGCCTATCGTTTGCGGAGCTCGCCAGGAAATAGCACGCATCAATCGATTTCCAGGTGTGGCGATGGGCCAGGGGAGACGAGGCAGAGGTGGCGGGACCTGGAGACTCTAAATGACCTGTTTTTATACGCGGAGTGAATCAGGAAAAATGGCGTGTCGGCGTGAGAATATGCCCTTCATCCCTCCGGAACAGGAAGGGTCGCGATAATGGCCGGACGAAGTTTTTGAAAAAAAACTAGGGATCGTTGGGGTAAAAGAGGGGTTCCCCGTGCTTGGGTGCCCGACTGGGGCTCTCTGTCAGGCCCAAAGGAGAATCTTCCTGGGAGTGTGACTATGGTGAAAGGGGGGATCCGGGGAACCTTCTCTGTCGACACGAAGAAAAAACACAGGTATTGACCTGCACGCAATCGCTGCGAGTCAGAACAAGGAGAAAGGAGAGCTTGGGCAAACTCGACATCCTGAGACGCAGGGGAGTGTGGAAGGAAAGGGAAAGGAAAACACTGACCAGGGAGAGGGTTGACGTCGGGCAGGGAGGCATACTTGGGGGGAGAACGATCCGACAGAAAGAGCCGACAATTAGAGAAGAGGACAGAGAGGGAAAGAAATTTAAATTTGCTCACTCCAGCTATGCAAGATCGCCAGGAAAACGACTCCGACAAAGGCCGGGGTTGCACGTATAGTAACCAACTCCTTAAGAGAGACTATGACAACGACCGATTTTTCGTGGGGGGGGAGCAAAAGGGAATCAGCTCTAGTAGGCAGGACGGTTCGCTCTAAAGGAGCCATCTTAAAAATGCATCAAAAAGAGTCAACGGAACAATAGTGACATACGAAGTCATCGCTCGAAGAAAGTAGGTAAGTTACTAAGAAGAAAAAAAAAAAAGGGGTTCATACTTCAAGATAATGGTTTGGGAATGGAGGATATAAAAAAGGGAATAAGAAGAGAAAGAATAAAAACCACTTCCAGGGGTGAGTTTTCCTCTTAGCCAAGAGGATAAACCCAGTGGGGGACCTCCAGCCTAGGATCAGAACAACAGCCAGATGGAGAGAGGCTTGTTCTTCTCTGCGTTTGGCCGTCTTAGCTGCTAAAAGAAAAGGGCTTTGGAGGCCCACAGAATCGGGAACGCTCTGTTCTTCTGCTAAGTGAGTCGTCTAAAAATGAGGCTCCGTAAGGGAGGACTTAAGCTCAGACGTCGAGTAAAGGGGCGGGGGGAAATCGGTGCGAGTGAAGTGAGTGACGGCTGGCCAATCAACTCTCTGGGGGGGACGCTAGGAGGGGACTGGCCGTCAGGCGAGATACATCAAAGAGAAAAATGAGCGCACGGGGCCCGGCCCGAAGAAGCTCTACGAAGACCGGAACATAACTCGAAGCAGATAGAAAAACGCAGACGCGGGGAAAAAAAAGTACACTCGCGATCGCACTTCTGAAATCGGAAAAAAAAAAAGCTCAGGGAAGATGACGTCGACGCAATCGGCAAAACTCGGCGAATCTAAGGTTTGGAGGTAAGAAAAAGGACGGAGAAAAAACCGAAATGACTGAAGATCCCCCGTCTCAAACGAGCCGCCAATCCCAAGGGGCGTTGGGCATCATTAATGAAAACTGGATGAGTAAGATGAGGGTCATCCAAACAAACATTAAACGACGACGGGGGGTATATTCAGGGGAGGCGCTCCTTAAGTATCCGGAGTGTTCAGGGAGGGGAGGAAGGAAAGTCAGGAGCGGGGTAGTCGGCTCAGACGAAATTATTTTGAGGAAGAAACGATGGAGTGGGCGAAGCTCGAAGTATAAGTCAGCCAGGCCGGTCCCCCGAGACACAGATCGCGGCGAAGTGTCATACTGAGGGACGGTTTTGCAGTATAACGTCAGAAGAGCGCCATGAACAGGTAAAGAAATTGAACTGATTGTTCAAACTGGCTCATAAGGGAGAACTAACTCAAAGTGAGGTCATTCAACGGGGTTGCGGACACGAGAGAACGCCTCGGCAATCGATTAATGGAGAAAAAAAGAAAGGATGTAAACGAGGGAACAGCTTCGCATCATAGAGCACAGGGGAGGGAAAGAAGCTACCCAATCCTATATAAAGCTCAAAAGAGATAGACAACCGAATCCTTTAGCAAAATAGTCGAGAGCAGAAAATCGTGAGTCAAAAGGAGGGACGTTAAGAAGCTCAGAATAAGTAGGTGTCAAAAAAAAGCATCGCACATTGATTTTCCTTTTCGGGGATCGAGATCGCGTTTTGGGGCAGGGGGCGTAGGAAGATCCAAAGGAGCTAAAAAGACCGAATAGTCGGCGTTCACAAAAACGGTGCAGGGGTAAGAAAGAAATCTTTTACAGGATCTTCGGAGGACTTAAGATTAGGAGGCAACGCTCTCTACAACTCTAGTTTGCAGCAACGGGCCGAAAGGATCGCGTCTCTATACTAGATGAGATGCGAAGACGGAGACGAAACTGATCAGGAACCTCGAAAAACCTGATAATTGCAATCTCAACGAACTTCAAAAGAGGAGAGACAAGTTAACTGCTAAGTTCTATTTTAAACTGAGTTATAGAAGGTGGAAGCACTATAAACAGAATGACCTATGCATCTCCGAAAAAAGGAGATCCAAGAACAGATATCATTAATCTAAAGTAAGAACATAGCTAAGGGGCATGTCAAAACGTAGGCATAAACGATAACAAGTATCCTTCACACACCGGAATATGGCTGTCGCGGAGAATGATATAGCTTTGGGGGTACCTTTTTGGGGGGTGCACATTATAATAAGAGACTCAGTGAATTGCGAGAATTCACTCTACTGGTTTTCGGGGGTTCTCTCACAAATTTCAGGGAATGACCTCGGATTGGACGGAATCGGAAAGTTCTAAAGGAGGAAGAATGTGCTCGGACGATCGAAGCGTTGTCTTGTGAGGACGGGACGACCCGATTTGAGATAATTGCAAGAGGGTGCGTCGATACTGAGCTCCTAGGAGCTCGAAACTCTTACCAAGGATACGTGCCGGGCAACGGACACGTGGTGGTGTTCTCAAGTATTTTCCGGGTCCAGCAGTCAAAATATGTACCAATCCTGCACGTCGGGGCCGGGGACACCTAAAGGTCAAGACGCAGTACAGAATTATTAGAAATCTTGAACGTCTTTATTGGGGGGAGGTCAATGTTATAGGAGAGAGATAAAAGAAGGATGCTCAACGAAAGTAAACTACACATGGAGAGCAAAGGGGGGAGGACGACCGATGATGGGGCGATCTCTCTTCAAAGAAATCGACTACATCGATAGAACTAAAACTTGCAAGAAAAAATGTCTTCGTGGGAGAGGGTTCAAGAGGAAGGTTTAGCAGGGAGGCGTGGAGCTATAGGAGTCCATACGCTACAGAACCGTTAGCCACTAGTGTAGCGGAGCGCGATGGGCCGTATTTCGAGTAAGGGGCGAGATAACGCCTTTGTAAACCGCCCGGTAGATAGTAGAAAGGGGGAGTCTCCGGCATGGAGACAGTAATGGTCGCGTACGGTCTACGGGAACGAAAGGTCACGGGCAAGTGGGTAGACTGATCGATCCCGCCAAAGTGGTGGAAAGAATCCAAGGTGAGACGATACGTCTAGGTCGCCTCTCGGGACCCTCAACGTTGGGGATACGCGGGAGCGAACTAGGACTACCAAGGGCCGCAAGGATAAGCCCGTCGTCATAATTATTCGTGTGCATAAAAGACCTGTTGGTTTTTCCGAAGGACATTCCTTAACCGTACGGCCATTTGTTGAGGCGTGCTAGGCCGAGGGAAGGCTCTTTGCGTATGATGGCAAGCTGTAGTAGAATGACATTACGTTTCTTGGGGTTAATGGGTTAAGACGCAGTGGTGGCGGAACCACACCAGGCGCGTTACGTAAATGTCGGATTGCGTCGAGGTCGAGTAGGACCGATCGTGTTTGAGGGACGTTAGGGTGAAAATAATATTCACCTGCGTTGGGGATCGCCTATTATCTGATAGAGGAGAATTGACGGTGTCCATAATGATCACGGAATTGCGTATGATTCATATCGATCGAAGCAAGGCGGACTCAAAATATGTGCCGGGAGGGTTGGAACTGCGCCAGAATCCATCTTGGAGGAAAACGAACCAGCACGTAGGTCCTAGATGAGAAGAGAGAAGGAGCGCCACGCGACGGCCACGACGGAATTCCGGGGGCGTACGAAACCCACACGGAGAAAACCGAAGCGTGGTCCAGACTGCTGTGGACTCCTCCAATCGGGCCGGGGACGCCGGTCAAAGAGAGCCCATCAAGCAGAGAAAATCACTACACGTCCGAGGGGTATTTGGTGTAACTGGGTAAGGAGTTCCACATGAGCGGGGAGAACAAAATCAGGACGAAGTGTGTTCGACTGGCCGGTATCTTTCCTCGGGTCTGCAGGGAAGATTCATACCAACAAAGAAGGACCAATTTCTAAGGGGGAGACATAAGGTAGACGCTTCGAGTCGGAAAGTAGAAAAAACTTCTTCGCCGAGTGAGGGACATGCACAAGATGGCGTCCTTTTTCGGCCGAAAATCACCAAGTCGTTGCAGTGAAAGACTTCAAATCAAGAGCTTAGCGATTTCCGGACTTGCACAATCGAACCCCATCGGGTCGTGACGAAGTCGCTCGCGCAGACACTCGAAGATGGAAAGAATATGACCTGGCGAGTGGCCGTCGGGGGGGGGCCTGATTTGTTCGATGAAAGATGGTGGGGGGGGCGAATAAGGGCGCCACGACCTTAGGTCACCATCGGTAAAGAAGTGTGGTGGTCAAGGAGGCAGCAGGTAGCCTCCCAAGCAAAGCCAGCGCGCTGAGTCAGGAATTTAGCAAGCAGAAGACAAACTCAACAGTCAGGATGTCAGTGTGGCGACGCAACTGATCTGGTGCGCCTGGCAACCTCGCATCGACGGAAAGTTAACTAAATAAGGGGGGTGGGGGGGGACGCAGCACATGGGGTGGGGGGTCGAGAGAGAAAGAGGGCTCCCAGGAGCAACCGGTGCAGCACCACCCCCGCCGTTCTTATGGCAGAAAGCCAAGCGGGAAAAAGAACGGCTAATCAAGCTTTAAAGAAGATCACCGGCACCAGTGTCGTCGGCATGCCGGCGACAAGGAACTGAGATCAGCCGGGGGCAGCAAATAAGAACCTCCTAAGCCAAGACCGTGGGGGAGAATGGCGGCGGATGGCCCCATCTATGAGTCTAGGAAAAGGGTAACAACAAAGGACCCGCAACCCTTGTTGCCCTCGTCAACCGCGAAAGGAGGATGTCGGACCCTTCGCGTCCCGAGGCGAAAGAGCAACGGCGTCCCACCTAGTTTACCGGGAAAGAGGGATGGATGGGGGGGGGAACATAAACCCTCTCCTCAACAGATGCGTAGGTCCCCTCATGCTGGTACTGTAGAGGAAAAAGCCTCCACGCCATTCAATCAACAGGGATGGCGGGTCCCCAAAACCTCAGCTGACGCTATCACCTCCAGCAGTCCCCCCGTCTATCGGCGACGGTCCAAAGCGGACTTTGGGGGGGGGGGGTATAGGGAGATTCCGTACCTCGTATATCAGTTTCGAAAAGAGCACATCCTGGGCTCATTGCGTAGCTTAAAACATTACCGTGTGCAAACAAAAAAAAAGACCGAATTTAAATCGAAGGACAATGTCGTTAGGGGGCCGCCATCAACGACGCAGGAGACACTTGATTTCGGTGTCTGCAATTTCAAGTGTACGGGAGAGACGGTCCCAGATAACGGAGAAAACATGCTGAGGTAGGGGCCAAAGACTTCGGAGGGGCACGGGGCTGGAGCGTAATCCGCAGGGGGGGAGTGTTGACCGGTTGACGCACAGTGCGGGGTGGGGGAGGCAGGACGGGCACGTCCAGAACCTCGGCGTCCATATCACGTTTTGCCGACTCTAACATTCGAAATGGGTAAGCAACGGTCTCGAACAACGCGCCGAAGCTAGTGAGCAGCGAAGGCACGAGTCAGGGGGCACTCAGGTGGCTGCAGCAGCGCGCGAAAAGAAGGACGTTTCTCGTCTAACTTACTGGGGGCCAGAGGGATACGGGGCCGGCAGTTCGAGAGCCCGACACACGGGTGGCAGGAAACGCGGATGGTCGCGTCCATATCGTTAAAAAGAAAAACAACGCCGTAAGCGAGGCTCACATCCTACAACGACCAAACGACTATTGCGCAAAGACTCCAAGGCCAAGAGCGAGGGGGGAGGTGAAATCATCGGAGGAAGGGTTCCAGACATAATCCGATACCCATTGAGAAACTGACAGCGCCGGACAGCCCCGTAAAAAAAGACAAAAAAGGCAGACTAATAAAGAATCTGTAGAAAGGTCAAAAATAGAGGACATTGTGCTCGCAGGAACTGTAATACATATGAAATAAATTGCCTGAGAAACGGAGCGCGCTGAAGAGAGAAACAAGAGCGACATCTGCCGTTGCGAGAAAAAAAGGGCAAGAGACTGGACCGGCGAGCCGAGGACATTGGTCCGGGTCAAAATCTCAGCGAGCCATTGGGAAAGCCGGGGAGACGGGGATCCACCAGCCAAGAAAAGAGGTCAACGCCTGAATCATCTCAGAAGAGGGATGTAGCGAATCGGCACGGTGTGCTGTCAAAAGGGCAGAAACCATCGCTGGTCTAGTCCAATCAAAAAAGGGAGGAAAGAGGTCATTCCTCTCACAACTAGAGAGGGTGCAGGTCTTGACGAAGGGGAACGCCGGAACGAGCGAATAAAAGGTACGAGATGACTGCGTAAGGAGCTGTAGTTCGCGGGCTGTAGCAACGATAACTGTCAACCAAGAGCGCGCGGCTGAAGCAGGCCAAGTTAATAGATCCGTGAGGAAAAGTAGAGGAAATAAAGCCTGAAGGGAGGGTGGCTGGAGGGGGCCTTGAGTACAAACGATTCGAAGCTGACGATGAGGAAGGGAATAAGAAATAAGGCACAACATGCACGAGGAAATGTATTGCTTCCTGCTACAGAGAGTCAGGGTAGAATTAGGCTGGTCACGCGCTGGGGAGAAAGGGCGGCTAATTTGCTGAGTATGGGAGGGGGGATTGAGCTACCCCTCGGCTGATCGCCCAGAGTTCGGAGATTGTAGGAGAGAACAATGGGTTCAGGGGGGGGGTTTGAAAGAGTTTGGTTGCCCTTAAGAGGGATTGGGGGGCGAACAGCTGGGGGGGACAAACCGAAAATGAAACCGAGGTTGGTCTTAGGCATAAACGAATTGTGGGAGATATGAGCACAGAACCGGAAGAACAATTGCAGGGGAAACAGAATCCCGAAGGGGGGGAAGTGAAAAAACGCCTAACGGAAGGGACCGCTGCGATAGGGAGAAACTGTTTATCTACAACCTAAAGGGAAGGACTGTCGAGCTTGAATGCATGTAGGGCTTAAAGTAAACACAGAGGCTTTTCGAATTGAGAGGTGATACCTGGACGTATGTATGTAAAAGGGCTCTGAAAGCCAAGGTGGGATAGTCGTCCTAACCTGAAACAACAAATGACGTTCGTATTAAGGTGTTCTATTTGCCCTTGATACCAGAGAGGGTTGGCAGGCATCAATTCAAAGGGGCTGTCGTGAAAACTGACTCACAAGGGAAGCTCTAAAATGACACTCCGCCATCGTCAATGATCAATCACCGAGGGGATTCTGATGGACTCGCACACTAATTAAAGAATCACTATCGGTATGTTAGAAGGGGCCGGCCCACGGATAGTGATTGCATTGTCACGGGGAACAACCGTTGGGTCGAGAGAATATACAACACGACCGTGCGGGGGGTCAATCTGCCTGATACTTAAATCAGTAGGTGCGGTGACATCGATCTTGAGGGGGGGTTAACATCCGTTAGGGGCTGGGGGTACGGAATCCCGACAAATTGGAAGGATTGGCCGACAGCAATCGTGATATTAAGTCAGATGGGCGGGCCACCACAGGAAAGCATTGAACTCGGGGTCTCACAAGTGTAAAACAGTGGCGGCGACTCGGAGAGTTGTCCTCACCTAGGAACAAGGTAGCCGGGGAAAGATTGGGGGGTATCGGACGGGGGATTTGGCTTTGATCGAGAAAGAAAGGGGGTGATCCTCGCCGGGTTAGATCGCAAGATGGGGGGCAAGGGTGTGGCTGCTTTTTCGGAGGATGATTCCCTAAAGGAAGGAACGAACTGCATGACGTGAAGTCATTTTCCTATGGTTATCGGGGGATGGTTACCAAAGGGAATTCGCAAGTGCTGTGCCCCAGCTGGCTGCAGCCCGACTGAAGCGGCGAGGTGCTGAACCTGGGCAGAACGGTGTGAAAACGAGCTTGAGAGGTAGACCAAATAAAATGCTGGCCAAAAAGAGAATCATCGTGACAACTCAGAGGGGAGAAATGCGGGTAAGAAACGTAGCTGAGCGTAGGACTAAATAAGACTAAGGACTGGAGGATTGGAAGACTCGGGTGAAAGGGAACATGACAAACGCACGGTACCTGGGGGGGTAAAGGTGGATTGCGCAGTGTAGAAGAAAGGGAAAGAAAAGTGAGACAGGACAAATGTGACGAATAAGTGGAGTCACTCCGAAAAAGATCCCGGAGGAATTCCAAAAAGATGAATCAGCATGCACTTGAAAGTGGAGAGTCACCACCGAGAGGGAGAGGAAGAATAAGCGGATCGATCAGAGGGAAAGAGGAAGAAGGTAAAGTGGGTGAGTGGTAGGAAGATGAAAAAGAGCTTCATTTCTAAGTATTGATTTCAACGAGTGAATGGGTCGGAGCCATCAGATCATCATTCATTCAGCGACTGAGGCAGAGAAGAAGGGGCGCACGTATAATCAGTCTTCATAGTGACTACGGTTCAGACGATCATGTATTTGGGGGGGGAGGGAAGGAAAAAGATCATAGAAAGATAAGAAACACGCCGGCCCCTGATCTCTTGTCGTGATCCAAAGAATAAAGCGACGCTGCAATACCCCGAAGAAACCCAAAAGTCATCGTCGTGGTTTCGGAGTGGGTTTATTTACGAACGCTTCTCATGACGGGAAATCAAGGCAGGCTACCAGATCATGAGGAAGGACGGGCCCTGGGAGAGAGTCTTTGCGGTACGCAGCCCAGCCAAAAAGACCCGGTCTTGCGAAAGCGTGAGAGGAAAAAGAGAGTTGAGTCGATGACCGCGTTCTCGTAAAGACGATGACGGATCCTTGGCCAGAGCAAAAGAAGCTGCCGAGGAAGGAGCCGGCTTTCGCAGTTTGATAAGAAGGGGAGACCAATGGGCCAGCGCCGCAGCCCGCTCATACGTAAGGACCCTGAGTATAAAAAGAGTTGCCGAGCTCAAAAGAGAAGGTGAAGGTCTACACGAGGAAGAGGTTGGGTATTGGGACAGACATAATAGAGACAACCAATCGCTACGCCGATGAGACTCATCGAGGGAAGAAAGGTTGGAGGTGATACCAAATGGGATACGTACTAAATAAAACCCACTTAATAGAATACTCAAAGGAAGCCAACTCTCTAAAAAGACCATCCCTCAGCGGAAGGGGGGTAACGTGCTCACGACGATACCACACTAAGATACTCTTCTTTCGCTTAAACCCCGACGGGACGGACCGTGTGGGTGGCCTCGAGAAAAGAAGATTCGGCGCGGGCCAGTATAAGACAGGCCCGGTATGTTCATAAGAGGCGAAGGGGTTTATCGACAAAGATGGTGAGCAGGCTCACTATGCCGACGAATCACAAGAGTGATGAGTCAAAATCGGTCCGAAGGGACGCGGCGATTCCAGTCTAGGGGAAGACAGAGGTGAAGGTAATTTTGAGGACCGTTTACCCGAACGCGACCTCAATCTTCACTTCCCCGGATCAAAAGGGGGAGTCTCAAGAAAAAAGAAAAGAGCCTCCAGGAGGGTAAAAGAAAAGGCAAAACCAGGTTTTTCATAGGCAGCAGCAGAAGAAACACTCTTCAATCGACTAGATCCAATCAGTGAAAGGGAAAAGTGTCGATGCGAGCAACTAGCATCAGAACCTGCGTCCCGTGCTCAACCCGTGAATCGTAGATACTACAAACGAATCAGGGGGGAAAGAAGTCGTCGCCATGGGACAGATTAGCGACGATCGTGCCGAGAGCTCGCGCGGTCGGGGGCTCCAAATCGGAGAAAAGGGGCTCGGGAGGGATCGAGCATATCGCGACGTCTCTCGATCGTATCCGCCAAGGGGGGAATCACAGATCCGTCACCTGGCACGAGGCGGATCTGCCGGATGAAAGTTCGGACGGCAGCATGCTAAAAATCGTCTACGACAAGAGGGAGGGGGTGACGTCGGCTTAGAAAGTGCAAACGTGTAGCGATGGATTCGAAAAGAGGACTAAGACTACGGGACGCATCAAGAAATAGAGAATCACCGTCGGGTCGTTTAAAAAATCAAAGAAGCAACTCGCTAGCGCAGGAGGAATAGTCACGAAAAGGAGAACTACACAAATATCGGTAATACATAAATATCACATACAAAATATACACAAATGAAAAATAAAAAAAACAAAAAAGCACGAACTCTTGCCAGCCGAGTGGAGACAAAGGGAAACAGGCATGAAGACGGAAGAACCAAACTCTGAGACAGGGCTGATAAACGTCGGGAAAAAAAAAGGCGATAGAATTACCCGTGAGAGCAACACACAACAACGGAAGGAAAGAGAATACCGGAGAAGCTAAGCGGCGGACTGAAGTTTGGGATCAGCGACTTAGAAAGGCCGCGTTACATGCTAAACTGTTTTCGGGGGAGAACCTCAAGGGGCCGCGAAATCCCTCGGTCTGGAGGAATGGACGGCGTCGTAACCCAAGGCCTAAAGGCTCGTGACCCCTATAAAAGAAGAGGGTGATCAGGGTTATCGTGAGAACGAACCTAAGTGGGCGATGACGTACGTGTCAATCTAGAGGCGGAACTAAGAGGCGATAGCTGCGCGAGGGAGGCAGGCCAGCGGACGGAATGGGACGTGCGTACGAAGAGCGTGGGGTCTAGGGGAATAATATATCCTCGAAGGTAATCAACTCACATCCTTTCGAGGTCAGGACATCATGGGACGATGATAGGGATGGGGAGGGGGTCTGATCGATAACAGATAGGGGATGAGGGGCAGGCATCATGGCCGCAAGCACGTGGGAAGATGGAACACGCATCAATGCCGGTATCTTGAACGGGCACTATCGATCGGGAGGGGCCAGAGTGAATTGAATCCGGGGAGTTTAGAGAAGATACTGAGGAGTGGTGAGCCGCTACAGAGGGGAAAAAGCGTCAAGAGTGCGGATCATCGGTACCCAAGAAGACAGTCCAATGATTGGGGGTCAGAAGAGAGAGATGGGGTCCGAGGGGCAGTTTATCTCTCAAGGAAGGGGGGGTGTGAAGCCGCGAACTTGGAGTAGAGGGGAGACGCCGGGAGGTATCAAGGAATCATGTAAGTTAGAGGGATGTGTATGTTGAAATTTCTACTGAAACGAGTCAAAAGGGTGGCTGCTGATCTGGGAGAAATCAAAAATGAACGGTAAGGTTGGCTGGAAAAGGGAAAACAAAGTCTCTCCCAGGCATCGGGGGCAATCATAAACGTTGTGCAGGGGGATTGAAAAAAAAAGGTCTCGCCGGACGGGCCACAGGAAAAGTGCAACAGATACTGCCATCCTGATAGAGCTGCACGAAAAATTTCTCGGTGGTGTCCGAGCAGGGAGATAGGAAACGTGTTGTCTTGCCGCTCGAAACTGATGAAGGGGGCGGGGGGTCTCTGCGGCTTGTTACTATGTCTTCTCGATTATAGGTAAGGTGTCTTGGTTGCCAATTGGGTTTTCACGGAAAACGTTGCTTGTCACTCACCTGATCCGGATAGCTGTTCGACGTAGAGGTAAGGATATCTTCGGAGGGGTATCCGGGGGGGAGGGGGTCCGGACATTCAACAGCGTTTGAGCCGTTGAGAGGACGGAAAGATGCGTGGGAAGGCGGAAAAAGAAAGACTTCGAACGCTTGCAGTGAACGAGGGAGGATTGAGAATGAAGGGCTAGCGCGCAAGCCCGCTCAACTTCTCGCTAGTTGCTCTGGAGGGGAGGCTAGGCCAGCCGGAATCCATAGTCCTGACAAAGAAACACGCCCCGGGTCAAATAGAAGTTCCTCGCCAAAACTAACCACGGAGGGCAGACCGGATCGGGGGGAAGTGGATGCGGTCGAAAGACGACTAGACGACAGAACGACGTTAGAGATACTGTTGTGAGACTCCAAGATCCTGGAAGAAGCGCAGAGAAGTCCAAGCAGCGACATAATGAAAATACTCCCACGAGGGAGTCCAACCGGTGTGTCGGTATGAGAGGTAAATTGATCATAGATCGAAATCAAAATACAAGAGGAAGGAGAGTGTGTGTTCACTGATCCTGGGTAGAGACAGAGGATCTCCGAAATTCTTCGAAACACTACATATCCTTCTGGCACCATTCCTCAGAGAAAAAGAAAAAAAGTAGATGACCGACTGCAGACGAGTCTGACCGAAGCCCTTCTTATCCGGGAGGAGGACAGTGATGAGGGGATGGTGGGAAAAAGTTAAAGTAACCGAAAAAAGTCACGTTGGGGGCCATCCTTCAGAAAGAGCGCTGGACTGCCGCGTCGCGCGTCCGGCCCCAATAGACCCACGGGCTGTGAGGAAAGTCAAATCATCGCAATGAGTTGGTGGAGGGATGGACTTCGGGTGGGAAGAGTCGGCGATGGGCGAGATGACATCTGGGAAAAAGTCAAATCCGGCAGGGGGGGAAACTTGCGGTATAAGACTCTCCCTCCGGACTGTCGGGGTTGGTCACGGTCAGGGATCACCTTGATGTTCGGGAGGCGCATCCCAGTAACAGACACCCTCAATTGCAGAAGGGAAAAACCTGGACATGTAGGGTTACAGGGGGAAGGTCAGCAAAAAGTCGATGGGTTCGCGGGGGCTAGAACTTGATCAAGACGTGAGCCTGCACCAGCAAATCGACGATGATGTAGTCACGGAACAGCCGGCGCAAAAGCAAAGGCTTTGTCGTTCTAAACCGAGAAAGCAAGTACTCCCCCCTGAGGAAATCAGACCAGCGAAGCCGGAAGGGGGAGGTTGCCTGCAGCGGGCTCGGGAGAAAAACGGACTTGAAGAGAAAACGATCCCTGCAATATAAAAAGTTCAGGCGGGCCAATGGAAGAGCAATCTTCGGAAAGGAAGCCGTTGACGGGTCTTATCAGTGGGGGGGGCGGGCATCAGCTACCCGGAACACCTTGCCACGCTGGGTGGAGAAAAAGAGCACCGCCGCGAGCCCCCGGCGGCATTCTAGTAGGGTACCGACAAAAGGGGCCGAGGGGATCCCCAACCCCATCAAAGAGGGCAACAAACTGAGAGTATTCTTCCAGCTCGGAGGCCTACACCAAAGGGGGCTTCCATCAAGAGGGGAACAATGGATGTATTTGGCTGTGGGAATGCGGACGACCAGCTGGAAATCCTGAACCGGGGGGAATGGAATGGTTCTCGGGGGGGTGGGGGTCACAGCCGGCCTGGTCTCTGGAAGGGGGAAAGATCGTCAGCACACAACAAGTGACCCAGGAAAGATCACCCGAAAACGGATCTCTCAAAGGGAAACGCCCACGGAAAAGCTCACGGACAGGTAAAGGGGTGAGCAAGCGAGAAAAAAAGAGGGGAAAGAGGCCTGTTGCCCGCCATTGAGTGTGCCGCGCGGCAAAGTCGAAAAAGGTCCTGGTCAAGTGCCAGCACTAGAATATGATTCAGAGCCGCCAGCAACAAAAAAAAAAGGAAAAGCCAGCACATAAACAAAAAATATGAAAGACAGGGTGCATGCCGAGGGACGGGGTCATGTAGGCGCCAATTCCCGTGAGAGAGTACATCCGCAGCGGAGGGTAGGTGTCCAAAAAAAAACAGAGGAAAGGGGAGCAGCGGGAAACAAGGGTGGTGTTGACGGTGTGGGTGCTGGAGCAAGATCAACAGCGGGGGGCAGGAGGCTGGAAAAATCACACCGGGGAGCGATTAGGGCGTGGGGGGGCGCGCAGCAACGCGAGAACGTGGTTGTACGATCGAGGAGGATGGACACTGGGGTAGTGGGATAGCACACTCGTGCCGAAAGCCCAACGATAGGCTTGAAGCGCAGCGGATACGGTCGGGAGTGGCGATCACCGGGAGGGCAATCGCGCGGCGAGACGAACGTAGGGGGGCGGGGAAGTCGCACATGGGGGGGGCACAAAAAGTGAACTGCTAACGGGGGGAAAATGAGAATACGAAAAATCGTCACTGGGAGGACCGACAACACCGCTTGTATGGCGCGGTGGAAGGGGAACTCAGATAAAGAAAACATCTGGGGCACATCCAAGCACACCGAGGACGCGAACACCGCTCCTAACAGCGGTGACGAACACGGGGGGGCGGATCAGCAAGGATGTTGGTCCTCGAACAATACCATCCGGGACCTAATCAAAAAACTCCAGAATGATAGCACGTTACCCCGTTAATTACCACTTCAACACTAATCGAAAATATAACTCGCGTCTCCATCGGATTTCCTCGGCAGGCTAGTGCTGAACTGTTCTTATATCGTAAACCTGAATGTGGCTCGGACTTAAGGAAAAAAAAAATAGCCACACTAGACAACAAGAAAGGTACCGGGGGCGGAACGCCGGATCAGGGCAAAGGTGATCTCCTCAGGGACTGTCTAGAGACAGCGACCGGGGGACCAGCGCCTGGCTGGGTCTCCCCAACCCGAGCAAAGAAAGAACGCTCCGAGAATCCGAGGAACTCGGTCTGACCGGGGGGACTAGGGGGGGGAGGAGGCGGGGCTTCTTTCAAAAAAGCCGTTGAGCAATAGGCCCCAGGGTAAAATAAAGAAAGG
>Ga0179593_1394495_pt1 | contig 16231 bp, 22 predicted proteins | sample CZODoug2_1_08_16_FD_185931 | JGI IMG/M metagenome (GOLD analysis project Ga0179593, IMG submission 185931) | Vadose zone soil fungal communities from Angelo Coast Range Reserve, California, USA - CZODoug2_1_08_16fungal (PacBio error correction) | ecosystem: Environmental > Terrestrial > Soil >...
GGGACGAAAAACTAAAAACGTGGGGGTGAAAAGCGAGGCAGATCGCCGGTTGGGGCAGAAGGAGGTCGTACAAGAAAAGCAGGAAAGGAGAAAGGGTGCCGGGTGCCAAGGTGGGAAGGACAAAGAAAATTGTCCGAACAAAAGGGGGGAAAACCAAATTACAAAGAGTAAAGAATTTGGTATTCAAGAAAAGGAAAAATAAGGGGTAAAGGATCAAAAAAACAGGGGGGGGCTAGAGGGAGAGGTTGGGTTGTGGGGGAACCAAGCTTTAAGCCGCGGTACCTTTTTTAAAAGAGTCATGGGGGAAACTACAACATAAGAAAAGGGGGAAAAAACGCAGGTAAGTAGGGGGGGAAAAAAACGTGGCGCAAAACAAACCCGGGTCGTGTTTGGGGGCAACAAATGAAAGAATTCTTTGGGACGAAGAAAAGCATAGTGGGGGTTGGTTATTTCAAAAAGTAAGAGGAGGGGGGTTGTTGGGGGGGAAAGTAATGACGGAGGGGCGGCGATTTGGTGCACGGAAAGCTGGGTCTCTAGAATAATCGGACTTTTGGGAAGAAAGGGTGGGGGACAATCAGGAAAAGGGACCAAGTTTGAAGATTCACACGCAAACAATTCTGAGGGAGTAGTAAAAACAGGGAGAGGGGGGGGTCATCAGAAAAATGGGGGGCCGAGGGGGGTTCGAGAGGGGGGGCAAAACCTTGAAGGGGACGGGGGAAGTAAAACATGCAGGGCACTAAAAAAATCAAAGAATGGACAGGGAAGCTTAAATGGAAGCCCAGATAGGGATCAATTGAAGAACAGCCGTGAAAGACACAAAAGGGAGGGCTGTCACGAAGAATGGTTGGAACGTGGATGGGGAATTTTACTCGGGGGAAGAAGGAAAAGAAAAGACGGGGTGCTTTTTCCTTTTGGGAAGGGTGCGAAAGGCCAAGGATATTTCTTAAACTTGTAACATCGACGGTCAACTTTATGCCCATTTGGGTTCTGGGGGCAACTAAGAAGGAGCAACAAAAAAGGACGAGGTTGAAAAAATGAGCGGGCCAGTCAAAGAAAAAAGAAGAGGGGAAAACCCCAAGTACTTCATGGAACGAAAAGAGGCGGGGCTCGAACTCCAAACCTGGGTTTAAAAGGAAGGGATGAAAGTCGCACTGAGTCGAGGAAAAAATTAAATTGGGCTGTGGAACTTGGGTTGGGTGAGGAGATTGCAGGGTGGGGGAGGGGTTGAGAAAAGAAAAACTTTCTTGGGGGTTAGTTTGGTTTGAACCGAGGAAAAAACCCAGACCCAAACTTTTGCAAAAGCGAACAAGAGGTTGAAACGGCTGACGGACTGGGGTTGTGGTTGGCAAAAAAAATCCTGTTGGAAAAAAAGTTTCGAACCCAAATGAACCTGGATAAATGAAAAGGGGAAAAAAGAAAAAAGATAGAAAAACTGTCACAAGAAAATATCGTCAAAATGGGGCGGGCATAAAAAAATTAAAACAAAAAAAGTTCACTGGATGTACGAGCATGCACCACTTGTTAGTGGAAAAGTGGGGGGGGTAAAAAGACGAAAAGGCGGCAACCTTACAAGGGTGGGTCGATCGCGGGGAATAAGAAACTCACGACTAAAGAAGGGGATGAACACGGGGCGGAGTGGAGGAAGCCAAAAGTGGGGGAAAAAAAGAACCCGAGCTTCTGGGTGGGAACTCTGGGGACCTGGTCCCTAGTGGGGAGATTGGGTGGAGATCCAACTTGGATGTCAAACGGGGGACGAAAAATGAGAAGTGGTGGAAAGAAGGCAAGACTAAAATAAGAATCCACCAGGGGGGGTAAAGGGGGGGGTAGATGATCACGCAAAAGGAACCTCCTGTAAATTTTATTAGGCAAGTTGGTTTTGTCTTGCGCACAGAAAAAAAATTCCCCCTTGGGCAAGAGGGAAATCACGGTCAAAGTTGGGTGGTATAAAAATCCCAATCTAGTGGTCCGCCGGGAACAACTGGGGGGGGGCGGTAGCAAACGGCCTCCAAGGGGGGGAGCACGAATGACAGAAACAGAGGAAAAGGGGGGTTTAAATGGTTAGAAAAGGCCACGCAAAAAAAACAACTTAGGGAAACAAACGGCCAAGGGGTTGTCTGGGCACAGGAGGCACAGGGAAAAAAGGAAGGTTTCAGAAAAAAGAAAACACACTTTACATGAGAACCAGGGGAAAGTGGTTCAACGAAAGCACAAGAAAGCAGGGTCCCAAGGGACACACCAACGGGACAAAAGAACGTCCGAAATGGACCGAAAAACCCGAAGTCAGGGAGGGGCATGGTGGGCGGACATGGTTGACCGGGGGAGGGTAGAGGTTGTCACAAATCTCTGACAGTAAAAAAAAAAGTGTGGAAAAACGCTACTGAGGAAAGGAAAATGGTAAATGGAAAGGTCTTGGACAACAAAAAATGGGAAAAAAGTCAAAAACGGGGGGTAAAACCCCCTACCGGATACTTCTTCTAATTAACAGAAAAGGAAAAAATTCGGGGGGGGACAAAAAAAGAAAAACAGTGGATTCAAGGGTGGCGACGACCTCCCCCCTTAGTGAGAGGGGGAAACCTATACGTTCATGCAGCTTTGTAATGCCTAGAGGGGGGAGGGGGCATTGAAAGGGAAGACTTCTAACCGAAAGGCAGGACGTTTTTCCGAAGTATATCTCGCAAAACAACAAAAAACGGGGGGGGTTTGGGGAAAAGAAAGGAAAATAACAGTTAGGGACAACTGAGAACCTTGCTGGAAATGAAGGAGGGGAAAAGAGGCTCATGACGCCAAGAGGCCCAAAATCAACATAATGGAATAGGTCAATTCTGAAAGGGGAGGGGGGAGCACAATTCACAAGGGGTGGCCGAACACGAATGGTCAGTGGAGGGTAGCTACATTATGAAAAATATTGAACCGTAGGACTTCAACTGGTTGGGGAAAAAAAAGGAAGGAAGCAAGAGGTCAAGGCGGGACAATCGTCCTGTAGTCCAAAAGGGTGCTTAAAGGGGAAAAAAGCACGGGGGTTACCCCTGACGAGGACGTACGAAGGGCGAAAGGTAAAAAAAGACCGATAAATGTTTGTGGGAAGCGGGCGCGGCGCAAGCGACAAGGAAAATTACGAAGGGGCTTCAATGGGGGTGAGTAACAAATCGGGGGGTGTGTTCGGATGTGCGGGTGAACACGGGAAAGTTAAACTAAAAAGGGGGGGAAGTGGGTTGGCGTAAGGGACACAAACACTAGAAAAAAAAAAGTGGCTCGGGTCCGACTTTGAGGGGGAAGGCAGAGAATGAGAAACCTTCAAATCTTGACGAGGGTCAGGGGAGTTTGGGATGAGGGCAATTACTGAAAAATCCCACCTTACGAGGGGGGGGGGGGGTTCGCAATAATTTTTGACAGGACGAAGGGACGAAGAAAAAAGAAGCAAGTGGGCGGGTCGCATTCAGAGAAAGATAAAAAAAAAGACAAGAAACTGTGGGTGAAAAAAACAAGGCCGAGGCGGGGACAATGTTTGGATAACATAACAAAAAAGCCTCTCGAGACTCAAAAACGATGGGGGGGAAAAGCTTGTAAGGAGAAAACAAACTCAAACATTTTGGGGGATTAAAAAACAGGGAGAAAAAGGATGTTGTCCCGAACTAGAACCGCTAGTGAAATTGACAAGCCGGCAGTTACCCAGACAAAAAGACTTAAAGGGAAAAAAAATGGTCCCCAGGAAACATAACATTTCACCGGAACCGGTGCCAACGAACAAGAAAACAGGTTCTGGTAAAAGGCGAAGAAGCAAACACAGGTCAGGGACCAGTGGGTCCGACCTCAATGTCTGGCTGGGGGGTGGCGGTCGGTGGCGTTCCCCAGCGAGAAAAAGAATAAAAAAAAAACTTCCGCATCCGATACGTAAAAAAAAAAACCGAAACCGGGATGAGGAGGGTGGTTCAGGACGTGTTCTCACACTAAATATGGCAATTGCCAGACTCCCTTGGGTTATAAGAGGAGATTAAAAGGGGATCGGGCGTCACTAACCCATAGCGGAAGGAGGAGAAGGTCCGGAACGTTAGAGGGACCAATTATTGGGAACGAATCTTCCACTCGAAGCCAGGCGAAATACTCTTTACACAGTTGTGGGGGAAAACAACACAAGACAGGGGGGTCAGAAAAAACTATTCGCCAGAGCGGACAACAGGAAAGAGTGGAGTTGACAAAAACAAACACGAAGCGCCTCCGGTGGTCGAGTAAACATGCTGGGCAGACTCCTCAAGGAAGAACAAAAACTCCAAAAAAATCAACACTCACTAAAAAACCAAGGAAAAGAGAATGAACAATATACTCTGCTCGGGGTGGCAAAAAAGAAACCCGGGGTTTTCTTTTGTGGACCGTCTCAAAAGAGCGTCCAGACGTAGCAGGGAAGTCAAAAGGTCTGGGGACTACCATTACTTGCAGGCTCACCTCCTCAAGTAACCCCTCCTTTGAATTGGGGGTTTCTTCAATGTCGAGAGAGGTGTGACAATAACCCCGGTTAAGGGAAAGGGTGGGGGGGGGGAATGAAGATGAAAAAAGGAAAGAGCCAACCCGAGAAGAAATGCAATTGGGAAAAAAAATTCCGGTCAACAAAAAAGAGACATTCCAGGTCGGAAAAAGAAAAAAAAAATCAGGACGTCCAAACCTTATAAACGACTAGGTACATATGAAAACCGGCGGAAAGAATAGAGGGGGAAATCAAGGGCGTTGCAAAAAAAAGGAGCCTCATAAGGGAATGGGAATCCTTGCCAGCGTTAAAAGGCGGGAGGAAAGAATGGGACTAGGAAAGAGGGAAGTGGTGAACAGTTCCTTACAGGTCATAAATGGCAAGAGAGCCCCACCAGCGTTCAACAGATGAACCTCTACAGTGGTAATTTAAACAGAATGTTTTGGAAACCAAGGGTGCGTCCCCGTCTGGGGGCAAAAATTCAAAGGGATCTTCAAGAAACCAAATGGAAAGAAAATGGGGACTGAGGGGAGTAAACTCTGCACTTAAAAAAGAGTCAGCCGAGAAAGGGCCAACGCGTTCTAATGGGGGTGGCAGTTTCCTTAGTAACAAAAAAATAAACAGGGAATTGACACTAAAAGAAAAGAAATTTTGATGGTGCCCGACAGGAGGGACCTGGGGTCCAAAAGAGCAAAGAAGGTGGTGGGGGTTTGCCCACGAACCACCCGCCAACCACGAAAGGAAAATCTCTGTGTGGTCAACAAAGGGTGGAGGTCGGGCAGACGGGGGGGACAACAGAGATCCGAATTGAAGCTAAGCACAGAAAAGGGCAACAAACCCATTACTCTAAAAGGGGGGGTTTTTGGGGGAGAAAAAAAAGTGGTGGGGAAAAAAGACTATCATGAAAATAAACAGGGAACTACCGATGTAAGGGGTACCAATTGGGTGGGAAGACCCGCTGGGGGGGGGTTCAACAAAAAGAAAACAAAAAAGGGGGACCAGCACACGCTCGGTTTTTTTGTTTTCAATTAAGACAGGCACACGCAAAAAAAATACTGCAAGAAAAAAGCTCAAAAAAAACCCAGGGGAAGATTCATATCTCCCCCTGAGAAAACAACACAAGGAGGGAGGAAGAGGAGAGGGAGCTGCCCACGAGGGGGGAGCGTTAAAGGAAAAAGAGAAAAAAATGGTGGGTTTGGGGGAAGAAAAAACATCACTAAATGTGGGCAAGAGAACCAACCTCAAAAAATGGCGGGGCGCTGAAAACACAAAATTTTGGGTCGGGAAAAGCCTTGTCCGCAAAGTGGAACACCAAAATGGAAAAGGGAGTATGTTTGTCCATTTGTTGGACACACGTTGAAAGTTTCCGATGGGCAAGGGTGGGGGGCACACCACCGGCTTGGGAAGCTCCGGGGGAATGGGTCCTAGCTGCGACATAGAAAGGGGCACAAAGCTCTTCCTTGGGGCGGGCGTGGGAAAAGAATTTTGTACAAAATGAAGAGAGGAGAAACAAGATTTGTGAGGTCCATAGCGAGGGGGGAATACGGGAAGGATTTGAAAAGCAAAAAACGCAGTTTTCCCACCACAAAGCGAGGGGGTCCCCGCAAGGACGGGGGAAAGGAACCTTCAAACTCCATTGTTTCAGACTCACCAATTGGGCGCCATCAAAGGTTGGGGCCGAGCGTTCCCACAACGTCACAATTTTGCGGTAGAGGAAAATGGGAGGGAAAACCATGAAAAGGATAGTGAAGATTGACAGATTAAGGTGAAGTAGACGTCGAAAGTCCAGACCGAGCGGGAAAACAAAAGGACCGGGGGAATCGCCGGACAGAACCACTATAGGGAAGACTCGGTTTCCAGACCCAAAAAAAAGAAACAACCACAGCATTATGGTACCCAGAAAAAGAATGGTGTAACAAACTCTCTGGTGTGGAGAAGTTTTTAGAAGGGTGAAAAAGATCCGGAAAGGGGAATCTTTTTCGTGAAGAAATATTGCCCGAGGCGAAGGGGGAGTACCTGAACTAAAAAAAACAAGGGGGGGGACACTTTGGTTGTATGGACTCATCATGACGCAAGGACCAGGCTTTTCAAAAAGGACGGCCGACCTCGTAAGTTTTGACAAGACGTGCCGCTAACGGTGGAGGGGGATACGTTCGACCCAAAGAAGGGTCAAAGAGCGTTGGCAGCGCAAAACGCGTCTAGGGAAACTGGGGAAGTTTATTGTTGGGGGGTTTGTTGGATTATCAAGAGAAAAAAAGGGCGAAAACGGCCTTTACAGGGGAGGAACGCGCCAGTGTGGGGAATCGACTCGGGGGGGGGGGGGGGGGGGGGGGGGGGGGGGGGGGGGGGGGGGGGGGGGGGGGGGGGGGGGGGGGGGGGGGGGGGGGGGGGGGGGGGGGTGAGAGGGGGTTTCTCTTTGACAAATGAAGTGAAACCGGTGGTGGTGGTTTGCACGGGAAAGAGGGGTGGGCCCGACCTTGGCGCCAAAACCCTGGAGAGAGAGGTAAGCATCGATGACCACTTCAAAAGGGGACAGGATGATCTGGCGCGGGTCTGCCCATACAAAAGGGAAAACTAATGGGGCAAAGGGTTTGGATTAAAGCACCATTTAAAACTGGGGTCATGTGAAAAGGGTTTGTTAGGGGTGATGAAAAGACTGACATTAACGATTTTAAGGGCAAAAAAGACAAAAGGGGAAAACAATGGGGAAAGAGAAAAAGGGGGGGCATTGGAATGGCTCCACAGGGACGAAGTTGAACAAAACCCGTAGTCAACTGGGGCGGTCGGTTAAAATGGTACTATTGGGACAAAAGGGGTGTGGGGGGGCAGGAAACGGTCACCTTTCTGGGGGACCAGGTTCCCTTACTGAGAGAAGGTAGCAAAGACTTAAAGAAAAAAAGGAAAGGCAGGCCAATGGAGTGGGGAAAAAAAAGAAGCGGTAAATCCGTTCGTGTATCGAGGCGGTGGTTGTGTCTGGTTGAAGGGAAAAACAGAGATGCAGAAAAGCAGCAAACGGAAGGGGGTCATGATCGCTTGTTCAAGATTTGGTCCTCCTTAGAGATTGGGGATACAAGGAGGGGAACACAAAGATTCGAAAATAGGTAAAGTTTAGGGTGAAAGAATGGGCCCGCCGAAACACCGCCAACGAACTTCGAACTAAGGCCAGGGGGGGCGATTTCATGGGGCAAAGAACCAAGGAAAAAAGGGAATCGGACATTGTAATAAAACACGTGGAGGAGTCACGAGGAAGTGGGTGTGTAAAACAAACGCCTCACAACGGTCGGGTTGAAGGGGGGACCCTTGGAAAAGGCGAGGTCCAGTTCGTGGCACGAAGACCCAGAAGTCCAACAAAAAGTAACCAGTTATCAGGTACTGGGTCAACGACTGCGGTAGAAGGTGGACCCCTTAAGAGCCAAAAAAGTAAAGAGAGGTTGGCGACAGAAGACTGGACGTTCCCGGTTTGGGTAGAAGAAGGGACAGTGCTGTCAAAATTCAAGCACGGCCCGCCAAGAACCTTGAAGCCAGATGGGGGAGATAAAGTCCACTTAACATTACGGGGAGAAAAAAAGGAAAACCAGGGGAAATTCAGTGTCGCGGTCAAAAAAAGACCGTACATGGGAAACGAAGAGGGGGGTACCAAAAAACGCAAACTCAGAGGGGCAGGGGGAAAAGGTTGAGCCGGGCGCAGGAAAGGAAAGGGAGAACTTTGGGGCGACTGTAGGCTATAACAAGGGTCAACAAAAAAAGAAGGGGAGGTTAGGATACAAGGGGAAAGAGTCTGAAAACTTCCTCTTCCATTTCTTCTCAGGGGGGGGGAATCTCAATAAAGAAATGGAGGCAAGGGACAACTCCAAAGGAAGAGGGGGACAAGGGAAAGAGGAAGGGGGGGCCGGAGGTCTGAGGAAAGTAAATTTCACCAGGGGGGAATATACAAAAAAGAATGTGGAATGGGGGAGTTGTCGACGAAGATTGGGGGGGGAAACTTATGGAAAAAAGTATTCTGAAAAAGAGTGGAAAAGGGGTAAAAAGGGACCCTGAAGGTGGCGCAAATTTACTGTAATCGTGTGGAGCAAAAGGAGAAAAACTGAAAAAGGGCAGATAGGCCAGAAGTTACTCAGTACTAAATGGAAAAATAAGTGGTTGGAAGGGGGAGAGGGTCTCAAAAAGGAAAAAACCTGCACGATCAGGAAGGTTTGGGAGGAACAAAAGAGTGGAAAAGCCATTTGTTGGGAGGGGCTTTTAAACCGGTCACTGTGAAGAGAATGTAGGGATCCCAAGTGACAGGATTTGCCGTGGCCAGACCTTGAAGGGGGCCCATAAAAAGAAAAAGCCAATATTTCGAGTTCTTGGGAAAAGGGGGTCTCTGGTTCCGAAAAAAAACGGGGAGCTTTTCAAAAAAAAGGGAGTGAAGGGAGGGGGGGGGTACGGCTACTAAAGAGGTTTCAGGGAACAGGTCGGACACATATTGAAAGCGGGAGAAAAGTGAGAAAACGGGGGAAAAGGGGGGGATTCCCTATGCAAGACCCAAGTTGGAAGGGTAAAAAAACACTCCTCTGGAAAAGGAAAAAGGGAGGGGGGGTCCGAACCCGTAAGAGAAAAAGAACCGTTTGTTCAGTCTCACAGTCTTGACTTCGAACAAAGGGACCGTCATGCAAGGGACATTTCGCAGCAAAAAAAGAAAAGGGATACAGACAACAGGGGGGGGGCCAAATAGGGGCAGGTAAAAATCCACAGAACAGTCCCAGACTTCTTTATAAAAAGGAAAATAGAACACTCAGAAATGAATACAATGGTGGTCGTCGGACATCAATTCAGGGGATAGTTTTCTGATTCAACTTGTTCCACTGGGGCACCCTCCTAACACGAAAGACGAGAGTAATGCAGAGGAAGAGAGACCTACCAAAAACAGGCTGGGAGAGAAATTAGTGGGCCGGTGAGAACTTCAATCAGAAGAAAAAGGAAAGGATTGCCTCGAAAGAAAGAAAAAAGAGACGTCAGGGTGGAAGACAAGGATATAAAACATTTCTGGTGACCGTTGGGGGGGGTTGAAAGAAACGAGAGATGGGAAAAAAACATCTTTAATAAGGGGGGTAAGTGTTCAAAGAGGGCCACAGAAGAGGTCCTGTCAAACCCGAGAACAACGGGGTAAATGTAAAAAACGCTAACACCTCCTCTAGGTCGAGGTTTGTGAAAAAAAAAACCCACCATGGGCAGATCAAGGTCCAATAAAATAAAGGTCATGAAAAAACCAAGGAGGAAAAAAAAGAAGGGACCTAAAATGGACCAAAACAACTCAGGCTAGAAGACGGAAAAGAAGAAACTCCTTTCAAAAAGGCACACAGGAGGGAGGAAATGGAAGGTCCGAGGCACAACGAATGTAGGGGACGGCTCTTAAGACCTCTGAATTGTGCAGGGAGGGGGGAAGCTTCCATAAAAACCGAGGGGGAAAGAAACCTTGAAAAAACGGGCCGATGAAAATGAAACACGCGCAACCTGTCATCCAAGTAAGCGAGACGATCAACTGGCGGGAGAACCTAGTAAACCACACGAATAAAAACTGAGGGCGACAGTGGACGGAAAACATTGAGAGAAGAGGGGGGGGGGCATTCGAGAAAGAAAACGGAAGGGAGAAAGAAGCTTTAGTAATTCAGGACCCCTCTACACAGCGACTCTTGTGGGGAAGAAAGAAAGGAAGGAAGAAGGTTGGTATTCGGTCAAGAAGACTGGACACATACGCAACGAATCAAAAAGTCCAAAGCAAAGCTGCAAACAAGAACAGGGTTAACTTATACAGAAAAGAGTTGGGTTGTAAAACGGTAGACGAACAGAAACGGGCGAAAAAAAAAAAAAGGTCAGTGGGGACACGTAAAATGGGAAAAAGGGAAGGGGGCTAGGAAATGGTCTCTCGTGGGAAAACAGCGGAGTAAAAAAACAACGGGGGCTAAATGCTGGTTCCGTGATGAAAACAAGAGCGGAAGGGATTTACAATCAAACAACACAATATCTGTGTCGGTTAAGCCAGAGGGACACAAATGTTCGGGCACAAATCCTTTGGTTTCAAAACAAACTCCCCACGACAATGATTCCTCTTACCCCCTCGAATTTCGTGGGGAGGAAAAAAAGGGACTAGAAGAGGAAAAGAGCTAAGTGAAGGCCTTTGCAAACCAAAAAAAAAAAAAAAAAAAAAGCAAACATGAGAGGCTCGGGGAAAGAAATGTGGGGTTTATACTTGGGGTTGACAAACTAACAGTGAGTAACCCGATTTGGGGGTTGGGGAAGCAAGGGGGTGAAGCACAATTTCAATCGCACACAAAGAGGGGCAGCCGCACCCTTTTAAAAGTGGGGGGGGTTTCCTTAAGAAAAACATCGCAACAAATCTATGAGTGACAAAAAAAAATCAGAGAGACACACAGGAATAACCACGCGGACAACAAAAGAGAAAACCTGGGTGTGAGAGGAAAAAAGAGAGGTGATCCACGGAATCGAACCCTATGTTAAAATAATTCAGATCAGCTTTGGTTTAAGAGCCTTTTAAAGGACAAAATCAGGAGGGGTGAAGTAGTCCCCTTGGGGGGAGAATAATGAACTCATTGGTGGGTCAAGTCACGAGTTTTGGGCCAAAAGGGACCAGGGGGGGGGGATATAATGTTGAAATTATGATAGGTTTGAAAAAACTATCAAAATTGCCAACGCCAAAAAGTGAAAGGGGGGTTGGAAGAGGGAGACGCTTGGATAATCTTACTGGTGGGGGGCACTCAGGCGAAAAATGAGGGTGTAAACATCGAATGGAGTGGTAACGTGTTCTGTACATCGAACCTGGCTGGTGGAGAAGAAAATTAAAGAGAAAGAAAAGAGGGGGGGGTTGTGTTGAGTTGTAAATAGAGAGTGTGTTTTTTAAAATGGTAAAATTCCTTGGTCGCCGCGTTTGTGGGAAGGGGGGAAGGACGCGGTGGGTGAACGAAAAGATGAGGTGCAGAGGTCCGTTACGGAAAGAGGAATTTGGTTTCACCCCCGGAACGAAGAAGGGAAAGGTTTGGCCAACCGAAAATGTTTGTCACAGGGGACTCAAAGGGCACACAAAAATATTTGTTTTAAAACGTGTATTTAAACAGAAATTTCTGAAGTGGCAAGAAAAAATTGCAGCGAAGGTTGCAGATTGAACAGTATTAAACACTGGGGAGAAAAAGTCATAGTCCGACAAAAGAGGGAAACAAAACCCTGAAAGGAGGTCATGAGAGTTATGGTAAAGAAAGAGGGAAAAAGCCTCGTGCACCCGCCACTACTGCAAACTTTCCGAATTGTACTAAGGGAGGGGTGGGGGGGGGGAAGACGGGGGGGACGCTGTGAAATCCACGGACTGGGAAGAGGGTTCGGGGGGGGAGGGATTTGCCCAGGAAGTCTGAGTGCTGCACGGTTCGCAGAAAAAAAAAGTGTTATGGGAAAGGAGATGGGGAAAGGCTCAGCGACGCACACAATGATTGGGACTTATCTCCAAGGAGGCCCCTAACGGCCAACTGACGGAAAAAAGATAATGCTGATAGTGGTTCGCGAAGGAAAAGGGGTTTTCTCAGGGGCCGCGTCTAGGGTGGGGCCTGAGTTTGGGATTTTTCGGTTTTGGGGGTGGAGGGGAAGTAAGGAAAAAATGAATGGGGGGGTATGCCAAAAAACCGGGTTAAAGGGAAAAGGGAAACCGGACCCCGTGGCAAACTCGAAGAGAGGAAGAGGTCTCTGCGATACCTGGGGTTTGTGGGGTGCAAGGTACTCTGGCGACCGTTTCGCCCACGAACCAAAAAAGGGGAAGGAAGGAGTTAATAAAAGTCTCGGCAGTCGAAAAGGGACCCCCTGGATAACAGGAGGGGTCTTCGGGGAAAATAGATGGGTAAAGGCAATTGCACTTGGGGGTAGGAAAAAACACCTTTGAACAAACAGGAGTGTAAACTGGTTGGGGGTGATCGGATAAAGGGCCTTCGATTTGTTTCTCTCCGGGTAACGAAGACTGGAAAAAGGAGGGGGGAAAATAAGGGGGATGAGAAGAAAAAAAAGTGTCTATAGGGGACCCTCTTCCAAAGGTCAAAAACCTGCTGCTGGTCCAAGGGGGGGTAAAACTTGGGAAACCAGAAAACAAAATATTGAAAAAGGGGGGGTGGTTTGTGTCAAAGTCGAGGAACGGGGACCTTAAAGGATAAGGTCGGGGCAAGAGACTGGATACTAAATCCACCGTGAGGGGGGAGAGACCGAACGGAAGAAGGGAGTTTGATCGAAAAAGGGTAATGGGGTGGGGGGGGGTCGCCCCGGTGACTTGGGGGAAATAGGGATCAAAAACTGCTTGTGTGAGCGCGAAAACTTTGGTACACGAAGCAGAACGTTTCTAGAACATGCGCAGAAAGAGGGGAAAAAAGGAGGAGGGAAAACGAAGTGGTGGGGGTAAGATAAACCAGTCGACGACGCAAAAAGAACTAAAGGGAAAGGTGAGAGTGCTGGGCCACAAATAAAGTCAAAAAGAAATACATGTTCGTCAGAACAAACGTGAGGTAAAAGGCAGGTGGGGTTGTGAAAAAAAAAAACACAGAAGTGAAAAAAAAGTCGGGGAAACATGGAACCACCCCCCCAAGGTGGGAGGGCCGGGCGGCATTCTTGCTCCCGCCTAAGAACCAAAAGGTATCGGATCTGGTTCAAAAACGAGGAGTAATATGGCCAATAAGGCCCTGGGAAGAAGTGGAGAAGTAACGACTCTCACGGACCTGAATGTGAACAGAAAAAGGGGAACTTTTTGAAAAAAAACAGAAGGGGAAAAGAAAAAAATATACGAAGTACCACCAAAGGGAAAAAAAATGACGGAAAACCACAAGGTGATTCGTGGCAAGCAAAGGGCGGAGAAAGGGGGAACTAAAGAGCGTGGGGGAAACCGCGGGGGGAAGGAATGACGATTACGCATTGAGGAGCATACCTGCCGCAGGGTAGACGTGTTCCAGAAGATGTATCAGCAAAGAACAAACCACAAAACCACGGGAGGAGGTAACGGTCTGGAAAAAAAACGGAGATTACAGGCCGTCGGAGGGAAGGGGTCGATCACCTCCAAATCGAGTCAAAAGTCAAAGAGCGCAAGGGGCAGAGGGAAAGACGAGTTCGCGGAACTATGAGGGGCGGGGGCGGTCCAAAAAGTTGTCCAGAGGTGGGGGGGGGACATTAAAGAGGGGAGTTTATGGATATAATAAATTGGGAATTAGTAAAGGGTAGAAAAAAAAACGGGGTGGGTACCAAATGGGGGGGAAGAAAGGGAAGGTACCGTGACTAAGGGTACGGGAGACCAAACTATTTTGACTTGCGAGTTCGGTGTAAGAATTTACCCTAGTTTAAAAACTGTAGAAAAGAGGACAAAATATAACTGGGTGGGGGGAATTCGGACAGAGGCCAGACCCGGTGGCATGGACCTGGGTCAGAGGCATTGTTTGGGAACAAAAGGGAGACAAGAACCTGGGGTGTTTGCATGGGGCTTTTACAACTGTGTAGAGCTTAAAAAGAATGGGGGTGATGACGCGAAAAAACAAACATTTCGGATGGTTTGCAAACCCGGGGAAGGGGGGGTGTGGGCGAAGAAGAATCGCAGGAAAACGGAAGTTTACTTGGGGAGTTTTGGGAAGTAAAACGTAGACAGAAAAACAAGTGGAAGGAGTCTATGGTATAAACAGTTGGCAAGGCCATTTTCACCCTACTAAAATTTGGAGTTTTACTTGACGGGCAAGAAAGTGACGGGACAAAAAGAGAAAGAGATCAGAGTTACAATAAGGTGCTGTTAAAAATGAAATAAACCGGGACAACAAAGAAAATAACTAAAAAGAAGAAGTTTTGAGGGTGAATAGGATATCCGGCGAAAACGCAGGTCCGGCGGATCTCGAAACACTTACCCAAGGGGGGGGGTGGATTTTTAAGGCTAAGTCTTGGGGCCAGAAAGATAGAAGGTAGAAAGGACGGACAGGGCCAAGAAAGAAAAAGAACGTATAACACAAAACAGTTTCCCAGACATTAACTCACAAAAGACGCGGGGAACGTGAGGGGGGTGTTCATTTGCAACAGTCGGAATATCCACATCTAACCATTCCCGCGACATAAAGGTCTGGTAAAAAAAAAACTGTCCGTAGGGAGGGGAAAACAGTCCCAGTATATAAGAAGGCAGTCCTATAGGGAGAACTTGGTTAAAGGAAAAAGTTTGCCCAAACTCCAGTAACAAGACCAAGTGTTCACCGGAGAGTTGAAGGAGGGGAGAGACTGAAGGTCCGGGAGTAACGAAGAAGGGATAACCTTTCGGAACCGGGGACTATTAGGGCACGATATTGAAGGGGAAGAAAAGACAAAGCCAAGAAGAAGTGTAAATTGGTCGAAAGGGCAAAAATAGGGCGCTCAACCAAAAACCGTTGAGAAAGCGAAAAGGTCCGAAGGGGTCAGGTGCAAAACAAGGGGAGGGAATCACTGAGGACCCCCGTGGTCCGGAAGAAGAAGGGTCTATAAAACCGGTCAAGAAATGAAGTCAGAACAAAACCCGCAAAAAAATCAACTCCAGAAGAAAAAAAAATAATCACCTGAAATCGAATTCATCTAGCAAAAAAAAGAAACACATGGGGGGTAAAACGGCTACGCATGGCAGTGAAAACTATATGAAATGCCGTCCAGAGAGAAGGTTAAGCGCCAAAAAAATCAAGGGAAAAAGATCCTTTGAAGTGGGACGTGAATGTAGTAGCATCCATAAACAAGGGGCAGAAAAAAATGGAACGAAACGGGGTAGAAAAAAGAAAAGACGAGGAAGGAGGGAGAAACAATGAGTGCCCGCTTCCCGCACACTAAATTCAACGCGGAGGATGAAAACACGAAATTGGAAAAACCTTTATAAAGAACTAGGGCACCTGGCAGGGGAAACAAAGAAAGTGATCTGGGTTGGTTCAAATTACAAGAGGGGGGGGTCGTCCCAAGAATGAAATAGAGTCGGGGGCAGGGGGACCGCCTGTCAAAAAGCGATAGTAAGCAAGAAGGAACTGGTTTGGGCCTGCTTAACAAAGTCGATAAAAGCCATCTCGGAAGAAACAACACCGCAGGCAAGGCTGCAACCCCAAAAACGGCAAGGGGGGATTATAACAGGACGGGGGGGGTGGAAAAAGGTGGAGCGAAGGAAAGAAAAAGCCCACATTAATACTTATAGGCGTCCTAAAAACAAAAAAGGAAAAGGAACTAGAGGGGGGGGCATCGAGGAAACAGCTTCCTGACATTATAGGCCAAACAAGTATGGCAATTGACAAAAAAGGGGTGGGGAAAACACATACTATATCAATCAACAAAAAAACGAGAGTTTGAAATGGTGACGGTCGGTCATTCAATAGACCCATCTTTTGTAAAAAAAGCCGGGTGTTTGGGGGGGCACAAAAAAAAACCTCAGGAAGGCGCGGGGGGCCCAGAAAAAAAACCAAAGATGGAGTCAGCGAGAAAAACAGACCGCGGGGAGCAGAAACGGGCCACCCTGCAAGTCAGAGGGGAAATTGGGGTTGAGCGTGGGGGGGCAAAAACGGAGAGAAGGATAAACATGAAACGACTACTGAAATATCTAACCTGGGTGGGGGGGGGTAACAATGTTGGGTTAAAAATGTTGGGTAGAAGAACCCCCGGTGCAAAAAGAAAGACCCTCCGCAAGGTTTTTGAGGGGGGGGTCCGTGAATAAATTGGCCAACAACATGAACATGAGGACAAATTTCACATCTTCCCCAGATGCACTGAAACGACTCTAGG